>Ga0207706_10003534_pt1 | contig 14926 bp, 11 predicted proteins | sample KBSC53metaG_FD_184318 | JGI IMG/M metagenome (GOLD analysis project Ga0207706, IMG submission 184318) | Corn rhizosphere microbial communities from Kellogg Biological Station, Michigan, USA - KBS C5-3 metaG (SPAdes) (version 2) | ecosystem: Host-associated > Plants > Roots > Rhizosphere > Soil ... | reverse complement strand
CACCTCGATCAACGCGATGATCTACATCCGCGGCCAGAGGGAGGATTACGAAGCTTGGGCCGTGCTCGGGAACAAGCACTGGGGCTACGAGGAGGTGTTGCCGTTCTTCCGGCGAGCCGAGGCCAATGAGCGGCTCAACGATCGCTACCACAGCAGCGTAGGCGCGGTGAACGTCACCGAGCAGGTCCAGCACAATCCGCTGAGCAAGGCGTTCGTACGCGCCGCGCAGGAGCTAGGGGTCAGTTTTGTTGCCGACTTCAACGGGGCGGTCCAAGAAGGTGTCAGCTGGTACGACGTCACGCAGAAGAATGCCCGCCGTGAGAGCACCGCAACGGCCTACCTCAAGCCCATTCGATCACGCAAGAACCTCACGGTCCTCACGCATGCGCTCGGCCGGAAGATCGTCGTACGGAACAGCCGGGTCACCGGTCTGGACATGCTGATCGACAACAGGCCGGAGTACGTACGCGTCGACCGCGAGTTGATCTTGAGTAGTGGCGCGGTCAACTCCCCTCGACTGATGTTGCTCTCAGGCATTGGGCCGGGTGATGAGTTGCAGCAGGTCGGCGTTCCGGTCGTTCATGATCTGCCCGGAGTGGGCAAGAACTTTCAAGATCACATGGACGTCTACCTCACCGCCGAGACCATCCCGGTCAGCTACAACTCCTCTGATCGACCCGACAAGGCAGCCCTGGCCGGCCTGCAGTACATCACCACCAGGACCGGGCCGATCACCGCATCAGTCTGTGAGGCTGGAATGTTCGTGCGCAGCGCCGATGACGTTGCGACGCCGGACATCCAGATGCACGCCCTGCCCGCGTACGTGATCGATCACGGCCGAATGCGTGTCAAGGGCCATGGCATGACGATCAACACCTGTCATCTGCGGCCGCACAGCATCGGCTCGGTGACACTGCATACGGCCAACCCCGATGACCCACCTGCCATCGATCCCGCCTTCCTTACCGACCCGTACGACTGGGAGAAATCGCTGCAGGGATTCCGCTGGGGACGCGAGATGATGCGCAGCAAGGCGTTCCAGCCGTTCGTGATCAAGGAATATTTGCCGAGCGCCGACGTCAAGACCGACGAGGAGATCCGGGACTACGTCAAGCAGTGGGCCAAGACCGACTACCACCCGGTCGGTTCCTGCAAGATGGGCGATGACGATCTTGCGGTCGTTGATCAAGAGCTCAAGGTCCGAGGTATGGAGGGCCTTCGGGTGATCGACGCATCGATCATGCCGAAGTTGATCAGCGGCAACACCATGGCCACCTCGACGATGATCGGTGAGAAGGGTGCCCACCATGTGCTGCGCGGGCTCGCTCCGCCCGACCCGAGCGACGGTCCGGTATGAGCGAATCTATGCGCCCTGAGCCCGACGAAGGGCGCCCTTCGACAGGGGCCCCCGTGAGCACGTCGAAGGGCGCCGCGCTGAGCACGTCGAAGGGCTCAGCGCGCCTGCCGGCAGCGGCGGACGTCGGCCGGGTCACTGTGGAGTCGGACTGGGAGGTCGCCACAATTTGCCTGGACCGGCCAGCCAAGCACAATGCGCTGACGCCGGAAATGCTGGAGCAACTCGAGCAGATCCTGATCGCCCTCGATTCCGACCGAGACGTGCGAGTCGTCTTGTTGACCGCTGTCGGGGATCGCTCGTTCTGTGCCGGGGCCGACATCAAGCGCTTCAAGGCCTTGCAACCGCTGGACATGTGGGCGCTATGGACTCGCCTTGGGCACCGGGTGTTCGACCGCCTCGCGGGACTCCGGCAGCCCACTATCGCTGCCGTCTCCGGTAACGCGTACGGCGGTGGTTTCGAGCTGGCGCTGGCTTGCGATCTGCGGATCGTTGCTGACGACGCCACGCTCGGTCTGACGGAGGTCGGCATTGGCGCCCTGCCGGGGTGGGGTGGTACCGGCCGGCTCCGTGATCTCATTGGCGCCGGGCGAGCCAAGGAGTTGATCTTCACCGGCGAGCCATTGACCGCCGAGCGGGCGCTGACCTGGGGCGTCGCCAATCAGCTGGCGCCGAGGGCTCAGGTGATCGATGCCGCCCATGCCTTGGCCAACAAGATCGCCAACCGTGCCCCGATTGCCGTACAGATGGCCAAGCAGGCCATCGACTCCGGCGACGCCTACCAGCCGATGGAGCAAGTCAGTTCAGCGGCTACCGCCTTCACCGACGACGCAGCCGAAGGCTTGGCGTCATTCACCGAGAAACGCGACCCGCATTACCGCGGGTCCTGAACCTTCCCACGCATCCAAAGCCAACCGAGAGCACGCCATGACCACAATCACCAGCACCGCCCCGACCAACATCACCGCGAACAACTGGCCCAACATCATCGACGGCCGCGACATAGTCGGCGGCGGCAAGGAGATGCTGCGCGACAGCCCGGCCCACGACATTCGCGTCGCCAGCTACTACAACGCCACCGAGGCCGAGGTCGACGCCGCTGTCACGGCCGCCCACAAGGCATTCAGCAGCGGTGACTGGCCGCGGACCTCCGGTGCTGAGCGGGCCGCGCTGTTGCGGCGGGTCGCCGCCAGGATCGAAGCCGAGCGCGACGAACTCGCTTTGATCGAGACCCTGGAGTCCGGCAAGCCCATTTCGCAGGCCAGGGACGAGGTGGCTAGTGCAGCGGCGATTTGGTACTACGCCGCAAGCCTTGCGCAGCACGCGTACGGGGATGCACACAATCACCTGGGACCCAACTACTTGGCCGTGACGGTCAAGGAACCGGTAGGTGTCGTTGGAGTGATCACCCCGTGGAACTTCCCGCTCTTGATCGTTTCCCAGAAACTCCCATTCGCTTTGGCTGTCGGTTGCACAGCGGTGATCAAGCCGAGCGATCTCACACCAGGTACCACCACCCGGCTGGTCCAGATCCTGCACGACGAGTGGGTGCCCAATGGTGTTGTCAACCTCGTCCATGGCGGTGGAGATGTCGGTGGCTGGCTGTCGAGTCACCCCGGCACCCACATGACCACCTTCACCGGATCCACCGGCGTCGGGCGCATGGTCGCCCAGGCGGCCGCCCAGAACCTGAAGAAGGTGAGCCTCGAACTGGGCGGCAAGAACCCGCAAGTGATCTTCCCGGATGCTGATCTTGATGCCGCGTTGGAGAAGGTTGTCTTCGGCGCGTACTTCAACCAGGGCGAGTGTTGTAATGCCGGCTCCCGGCTCCTGGTGCATGCCGATATCGCAGATGAGTTCACCGAACGGGTCGTGCAACGAGCACAGGATGTCTCTGTCGGGGATCCGCTGGACCCGGCCACCAAGGTGGGAGCGTTGATTTCGGAGAAGCACCTCGGTGTTGTGAGCGGCTATGTTGATCTTGGTCAGCAGGAAGGCGCCTCCGTCGCGTTGGGCGGCGATCGGTTGACCTCCGATCGCGGTCGCTACTACTCCCCCACTGTGCTCGCCGGCGTACCAAAAACGGCGCGGGTTGCTCGCGAGGAGATCTTCGGGCCTGTGTTGTCGGTCGTCAAGTTTGCCGATCTTGCTGAGGCGGTGGAGATTACGAACGCCACCGGGTATGGGCTGAGCGCCGGAGTCTGGAGCCGGGACATCGATACCGCGCTCGGCTACGCGCGTGCCACCAAGGCCGGCACCGTCTGGATCAACTGCTATATGGATGGCTTCCCGGAGATCTCCTTCGGCGGCTATGGCGCCTCCGGCATTGGCCGCGAGCTGGGCCGCACGGCGATAGACGAATACATCGAACACAAGAGCACCATCATCCGGACCGGCGCCCAGGCTCCCTCCTGGGTTGGCGGCGTCGGCGAGAAGTGAGGTAGATCCGTGTACTGGGCCTCCCGGCGAGTCAAAGAACTTCGCGACCTGCCGTTCGCCGAGGCGACGAGCGCGGCCGCGTCCGAAGCCCTCGAGGTAGCAGCCGGCAAGGTGTCGCGGCTGGTTGCCAACCACCCAGACTACTTTCCCCTCTACACCGATCATGGCCGTTGGAAGCACGGGAAGGAAGCCTGGACCAACTGGTGCGAAGGCTTCCTGGGCGGCCAGATGTGGCTGTTCTACGAGCTGGGACTAGGCGATGAATGGAAGGCCCGCGCGGAGCACTACAGCAAGCTCGTCGAGGAACGTCAGTACGACGATCAGGTTCATGATCTAGGGTTCGTGCTCTGCCCCACCTGGAAGAAGTGGTGGGAGCTTACCGGCGACGACACTTGCCGCGAGGTGATCATTCAGGGCGGCAGGACCATGGCCACTCGATTCAATAGCGCGGGCAAGTTCTTACGCTCCTTCCTCGCCCCGAATTCGATCTTCATCGACATCATGATGAACGTCGGCATCATCGCTGTTGCTGGTCTGGAAACCGGGGATCAAGGGCTCGTAGGCGTTGCCGAGCAGCACTGCGAAACGACTCGCAAATACCTAGTACGTGGCGATGGATCGACCAGCCACGAAGGCATCTTTGATCTTGATACCGGGGAGTTCGTACGGCAGACCACCCAACAGGGTTGGCGTAACGATTCTTCCTGGGCTCGCGGGCAGGCTTGGTCGCTGTATGGGTTCACGTCCATGTACGCGCTGACCGGCAACCCTCACTGGCTAGCCACCGCCCAGCTAAACGCCGACTATTGGCTGGAGCACACGGGTCCATCAATCCAGGGCGGGGAGGACCCAGTGCCACCGAACGACTTCGACGAACCGAATCCCGTACGCCGCTGGGAATCCTCGGCCGCCGCTTGTGCCGCGGGCGGATTGATCATGCTTGCTTCTCTGGTGCCCGATGATGATCAAGCTCTGCGATATCACGATCACGCCGAGGCCACCATCGAACGGCTGTGCGGTCCGGAATTCGTCGCTCACGAAGACGCCTGGGAGGGCGTACTCAAGCACGGCTCGTACCACGAGGCCAAGCAGCTTGGAGTTGACGAGAGCGTGATGTGGGGTGAGTACTTCTTCGTCGAAACTCTTGCACGCGTGGTGCAGAAACCATGATCGCAATGATCAACCTGCCGCCGCTTAGCGATCGGCTTGCCAGCGGAAAAGTGATCGCGGTGCTCCGTGCGCAGCACGTTGCTGCCCTCACCCCGGTCTGTGATGTCCTCGTCGAGGAAGGCATCCTGAGCCTGGAGCTCACTCTCACTACTCCCGACCTACTGAGAGCTTTGCCTGACCTCATCGGCAGATATGCCAACGCAGCCGATGTCGGCGTTGGCACGATCCTCACCGAGGACGATGCACGACAGGCGATCGATTGCGGCGCACACTACCTGGTGACTCCCACCATGAACGTGCCGGTGGTCAGGCTTGCTGTGGAACGCCAGATCGCGATCTTTCCCGGCGGCCTCACTCCAACCGAGCTCGGTGCAGGCTGGTACGCCGGAGCCACCGCCGTCAAGATCTTTCCCGCACAGACGGTCGGCGCGGCATACCTGAAGCATCTTCGCGGCCCATTCCCTGATCTTGAGGCCATACCGTCCGGCGGAGTGGACCTCCACGCAGCGGGTGAGTGGTTGGACGCTGGCGCAGTCGCGGTCAGCATCGGCGGCCCGCTGCTGGGCGACGCCCTCAAGGGCGGAGATCTTGCTGCGCTACGTGATCGGTGCCGCACCGTACGTATGGTGATCGATGCACCGGTGCAGTCATGACCGTATTGACCTTCGGCGAGGCTCTAGTCGGATACGGCAGCGTCGAGGACAACCTGCGCGCCGCCAGGAATTTCACCCGGTTTCCCGGTGGTGCAGAGCTCAATGTCGCGGTTGGCCTCACACGACTTGGGGTCGGCACCACCTGGGCAAGCGTGTTGGGCAATGACGCGCACGGCGACTATCTGGCCGACACCGTTGGCCGGCTGGGGATCGCCAAGATCGTACGCAGAGCGAGCGGCCCGACAGCGCTTATGTTCAAAGCTGGCGGAGCAGACAGCGATCCAGAGGTGCTGCAGGTCCGACACGCCAGCGCATTTGCCTGTCACGCTGAAGCGTTGCTAACAGACGACGTCTTGTCGCTGGAAGGAGTCACGCATCTCCACTTGACCGGCATTGTGCTGGGCATCTCCCCCGCGGCTCGTGCCGCGGCTCTGACGCTGCTTGACGCCGCACTCAATGCCGGCCTCAGTGTGTCCTTCGATCCCAATCTGCGCCTCAACCTTTGGCATGACCAAGATGAGATGCGCGGCGTGATCAACACGGTCGCTGGGCGCGCAACCGTCGTATTGCCGGGCCTTGCCGAAGGGCAGTTGCTGACCGGAGGTAGTAAGCCGGACGACATCGCGCAGTTCTACCTGGGGCGCGGAGCGCGTGAAGTGGTCATCAAGCTCGGCGCACATGGCGCTCGGAGCTGGACAGCGGACGGGCAGACCGCTCAGTCCCGATCGTTTGCCGTAACTCCGATCGACACGGTTGGTGCGGGGGACGGCTTTGCCGCCGGCTATCTCGCTGCGTTCCTCGCTGGTGGCAGCCTGCAAGCACGAGTTGATCTGGGTGCCGCTGTTGGTGCCGTCGTCACGACCCGGCGCGGCGATCTCGCCGCCATGCCTACCCGCGCCGAGGTCGACGAAGTGCTCGCTCAGCAGGCGGTGTCCACGTGATCATGGCACAGCAATCATCGCAACCGCCGCTACGCGAAGGTGCGCTCGTCAATCCCGATCAAGAAACGCTGACCGCTGATGTCGTGATCATCGGCTCCGGTATGGGCGGCGGCACCTTGGCCTGGGCGCTCAAGGACACCGGGCTGGACGTGCTGATCATTGAACGCGGCCAGTTCCTGCCTCGGGAACCGGAGAACAGCCAGCCTGACCATGTGTTCATCAAGAAGCGCTACGTCACCTCCAAGCCCTGGTATGACGCGAAGACCGGACAGCCGTTCCAACCAGGCGTTTACTACTGGGTGGGCGGCAACACCAAGATGTACGGGGCCTGCCTGCCGCGCTTCCGTCGCAGCGATTTCGAGGAAGTGGCCCATCACGAGGGCGTTTCCCGAGCGTGGCCGTTCAGCTATGACGATCTTGAGCCGTGCTACGCCAAGGCCGAAGAGCTTTACGAGGTACACGGTGTCGTCGGGGAGGATCCGACCGAACCAGAGCACTCGACGCCCTACCCCTATCCCCCGCTCGGCCACGAACCCGCCGTCGAACGGTTGGCCGAACGGCTGCGACAGCAGGGCCTGCATCCCTTCCATATGGCCAACGGCATCCACCTGCCGTCGATGGCCGAACGGCGCGCCGATGCAACGTCCGACGGCTCTCCCTCTCCCACCGGAGCGAAGAGTGACGCCGAGAACCGCGCCGTCCGACCCGCACTGGAGTCGGAGGCGGTGCGGCTGCTGTTGGGTGCGTACGTGCGCCGATTGAACACCAGTAGCGACGGCAACACTGTTACGGCAGCGGAGGCCCAGCTGGGCGATCGGAAAGTCAGGATCGAGGCAAAGACCTTCGTCATCTGTGGCGGAGCGGTCAACTCAGCCGCCTTGCTGCTGCGTTCGGCGAACGACCAGCATCGCGAAGGACTGGGGAATTCCTCAGGGCTGCTCGGCCGCAACTACATGGTGCACAACAGCACGTTCTTCTTGGCACTGAACCCGGCACGCCGCAACGACACTGCGTGGCAGAAGACTCTCGGCCTCAACGACTGGTACGAAGCGGGGCCTGCCACGCCCTACCCTCTCGGAAACCTTCAGATGCTGGGCAAGCTGCGGGCCCCGATGATCAAGGCGGCGCGCTCCTGGGCGCCATTGTGGGCGCTGAAGATGATCACTGATCGCAGTCTGGACATCTATCTCACCACCGAGGACTTGCCCCGACTGGACAACCGGGTCATCATCGACGGCGACAAGATCATGATCAACTGGACGCCGAACAACATTGCGCCGCACGACGAGCTGGTCAAGAGAGTCAGCCGCGTGGTCCGTAGAGCCGGCTACCCGATCGTGCTCACCGAGCGCATGGGCATTGCCACCAATTCCCACATGTGCGGCACCGCCGTCGCCGGCACGGACCCATCGCACAGCGTTCTCGACCCTGACTGCCGCAGCCACGATGTCGACAACCTCTATGTCGTGGACAGCAGCTTCTTCCCATCATCAGCCGCTCTCAACCCGGCCCTAACCATCGCGGCTAACGCACTCCGGGTCGCACCCAGCATCGCCGCAAATACCCGCTGAGGCTGATCAGCTGCAGCTAGTTGGGCGGAATGTTCTGGTTGATCCTGAAGAAGTTGTCCGGGTCGTACTTCCGCTTCAAGGCCTGAAGCCGTTCGTACTTTTTCGGCCCGTACGACTGTTGTATCCGCTCGGCACCCTCGTTGCCCAAGAAGTTCACATAAACCCCCTCATGCCATGGCTGAAGCGCTGACCAGAAGTCGCGTACCCACTCGCGCTGCTCGTCGAATCCCGCACTCGACTCCGTGCAGCCACCGATGTTGTAGGTGAAGCCGGCGGAGCGCCCGTTGAACGCGGTCTCATCGTTGCCCACTCGGCCGACGGCGCCGCCCATCTGCCAAATGGGGTACGCCGTCAGCGGCGATGAGATCTGCAGCGAGTGCTCCGCGGTGATGTCGATGATTTCATCGCTCAGTTCGGCGACGTCGCAGCTCTTGAAGTAGTACCAACGACCCGCTGGAAAGCTCGGATCAAACATCGCCTGATGAATTAGGTACGGCTTGGGCACGCACGCATCCAAGACCGGCGAGCCGAACTTCTTCAATGGCCGGATAAAGCGTTCCCCATCCTCTATGTCACCAGCCCAGCAACAGGCCACCACGACGACCGGCTTGCCATGCAACTCCGCCGGCACGAACGGCAGCGGCGGCGCCATTCGGTGAATCACGATGGTCATCAGTTCGTCCGGCGCGTCAGCGATCCAGTCACGATAGAAGCGCAGCACCTCTGGCGACTGGGTCATCGGCCAGAACACTGGTCCCGCCATCACCTGCGGACCCAACGGCACGCACCGGAACTCGAACTCAGTGACAATGCCGAAGTTGCCGCCGCCCCCGCGTACGCCCCAGAAAAGATCAGCGTTCCGATCAGCGCTCGCCTGAATGAACTCGCCGTCGGCCGTAACAAGATCAACTGAGACGAGCTGATCGATCGACAATCCGTGCTTACGCATGATCCAGCCGATCCCACCGCCCAGGGTGAGTCCGGCCACGCCGGTGTGCGTGACGATGCCCGAGGGCACCGCGAGGCCGAACGCCTGGGTTTCCCGGTCGAGATCACCTAGCAGTACGCCCGCCTGCACTCGTGCGATCCGTCTTTCGGGATCGACTCGCACGCCTTTCATGAGCGAGAGGTCGATTACTACGGCTCCGTCAGCCGTTGACAGGCCGGGGAAGGAATGTCCACCGCTGCGTACGGCCACCGGCAGACCGCTGGCGCGCCCAAACTTCACGCCGGCGATGACATCCGAAACTCCGAGGCAGCGGAAGATCATCGCAGGATGCTTGTAAACCGAGCCATTCCAGATCTTCCGATCCGTGTCATAGCTCGGATCTCCAGGTTCGACGACGTACCCGCGAAGGGCCGTCCGATCAACCTGCATCGATTCGGTGCCGACGCTCATCTTCGGAGTGTCTCAGTCACGCCGAAGGTTTCCAAGCACGCTGCTGGAACGATCGGGGCGTACTCGCAAAAACCTTTCCGGTTTTGGCGGCTTCGAAGGCTCTCGACACTAGGCCTTCGTGATCGCCAGGGCCTCGCCCCGTTCGATGCGGCTCGCCAAGGTCTCAGCCTTGATCCACTCCTCGTGGCTTTGCAGTTCGTCGCCGTCGGGAAGGGTCAGCACGATCCGATCAGTCAGTTCCAGGCCCGCGTCCTTGCGCATGTTGTTGACGGTGTGAATGAGCTCATAGACCCGGCCTCGCAGCTCGAGGCCGGGATCGAGCTCGGTATCAAGGGCGACCGACAGCGTGCCGTCGTAAGCGATCGTCCAGCCGGCGATCTCGACACGTTCGCCGCGAATCACCTCGTCCGCGGAAAGCTCTTCACCCGCGACCCGGATCCGGCCGTCGCCGAGCTCCTCCACTTCGCCTCGTTCGAGGGCGGCTTTGACCTCCGGCACCTTGCGTCCCAGCCGCGGACCGAGGGCCCGCAGGTTGGGCAGCAGCCGAACCAGAGCCACCGGACCCTGGTCGAAACCGACCTCATCCACCCGCAGCTCCTCGACGATTTCTTGCGCATGTTCCTGTGCTAGACGCGCGCCGCGCACGTACACCCGACGGAGCGGCTGGCGCAGCTTCACTCCAGCGGTGCTACGTGCTTCACGACCAAGCTCCACGACGCGGCGTACCTCGCTGATCTCGGCGAGGAGGCGCTCGTCGGGCTCGCCGAGCTCCGGCCACCCCGCGAGAAAGACGCTTTCCGGAGCCTCCGCGCATACGTCGGCGACCAGGTTTCGCCACAGGTGCTCGGCGAGGAACGGCATGACCGGTGAGATCACTCGCAAGCCGGTCACCAAAGCGAACCAGAGCGTCCGGAAGGCAGCCTCGTCGTAGTCGTAGAAACGCCGCCGAGATCGGCGGATGTACCAGTTCGAGAGGTCGTCGACGAATGACTCGAAGGCCGCGATCAGGCGATGGGTGAGCTCCTGCTCCAGCGCGGCCGTTGCGTCGGCAAGCATCTTCTCGGTACGCACGACGAGCCAGCGGTCGAGAGGACGCAGCTCGACCGCGACCGGGCCCGAGGCAAGATCATCAAATGTCGGCCGAAAGCCTTCGATGTTGGCGTATCGGACGAGAAATCCGAGGGAGTTCCAAAGCGTCAGCAGCTTGCGCTTGATCTCATGCGCGGGCCCGTAGCCGAAGAGCAGGTCCCGATCCGGCGGCTGATTGCAGTACTGCCAGCGCATGACATCCGCACCCATTCGGGCGAATGCTTCCTCGGCTGGAATGAGATTCCCCCAGGAGCCGTGCATTGGGCGCCCGTGCTCGTCGAGCATCTTCTCGTAGCCGAGCACGGACCGGAACGGCGCCTTGTCCACCAGGCAGACCGACATGAAGAGCTGTGAATAGAACCAGAGACGAATCTGCTCGCGCATTTCGGAGACCCAATGGGCCGGAAACCAGGTCTCCCAGTAGTTGTGATCTGGAAGATCGGCGCCTGTGAGTCCCTTAGCAGCACCGGTCCCGTAGCCGCCCTCCACAAACTCCGGGTTTTCCCAGCCGAGCGTGGAGAAAGGCACGATTCCAGCGTCAAGCCAGACGTCGCCGATCTCGGGGATACGGCGTACGCCCTCGGTTCCGCATGCCGGGCAGCGGATCTCGACGGCGTCAATCCACGGGCGATGGAGCTCTACGAGCTGATCCATGCCGGCCGTCGCGAGGTCGTCGAGCTCGGCGCGCGAACCGACGACGGCGACATGGCCGCAGCTGCACGGGAAGATCGGCAGGGGCAGGCCGAAGTAACGGCGGCGGGAGATGTTCCAATCGCCCATGTTCCGGAGCCAGTCGTCCATCCGTTTGCCGAAGTACGCCGGCGTCCACTCGACAGTTGCGTTGGCGGCAAGCAGTCTCGGTCGCACCTCGTCGACGGAGATGAACCAGTCGTCGGCAATGCGGAAGATGAGCGGGGTGTTGCACCGCCAGCAGAAGGGATAGCGGTGCGCGTACTCACCAGCAGCGACCAGACGACCTCGCTCGGCGAGATCGGCCACGATCTGCTCAGTCGACTCGGACGTGGAAAGCCCATGCAGCCAGCCGAAGCGATCGTAGAAGCGGCCCGCCTCGTCCACTGGCATGACGACAGGAAGGTCGTGTACGCGGGACAGCTCGAAATCCTCGGTGCCGCACCCCGGTGCGATGTGCACGATGCCGGTGCCTTCATCCATCGTGACCTCGTCCCAACCGATGACGCGGTGCTCAATGCCCTCGGCCGCAGGCAGGTGGTCGAAGGGCCCGGCGTACCGCCAGCCGATGAGCTCGGCTCCAGGCCGGCGTTCGACGTAGGTTTCGTCCGGGTAGCGCTTGATCGCCACCCACTCGCCGTTCTCCTGGAGGCCGTACTCCTCGTCCGGATGAACCGCGGCGGCGACGTTCGCCGGCAGGGTCCACGGCGTCGTCGTCCAGATCGTCAGTGATTGGCCCGGCCGGTCGATGAGCGGAAAGCGCACGAAGAGCGAGGGATCGATGCGCTCCTCGTAGCTTCCGACCAATTCGTGCGCCGAGATCGAGGTCCCGCAGCGGGGGCACCACTCGGTGGATCGATGGCCGCGATACAGCCAGCCGCGCTCGTGCACCAGCTTGAGAAAGCGCCAGATGTAGGAGATGTTCGTGTCGGAGAAGGTGTAATAGTCGTTACCCCAATCCATCCACTGGCCGAGTCGCTTCGACCCGCGGATCAGCTCCTGCGCTGACCAGGCGACCTTTTCCCGGCATTTGCGGGCGAACTCGGCAAGGCCGTACTCCTCGATCTCGGGCTTGGAATTGAGACCCAGTTCTCGCTCGACTCCGACCTCGATCCACAGACCTTGGCAGTCGAAGCCGTTCTGGTAACGCTGATCGAATCCGCGCAGCGCCTTGTATCGCTGGAAGACATCCTTGAGAGTGCGGCCCCAGGCAGTGTGCACGCCCAGAGTCTTGTTAGCCGTGACCGGGCCGTCGATGAAGCTCCAGACGGGACCGCCGCGGTTGCGTTCACGAAGTTGCTCGAAGGTGCCGCGTTCCTCCCACCAGCTGAGGATCTCTTCCTCGAGGGCGGGATGGTCTGGAACGGATGGAAGCAGCCTGAACATGCGGGAAGTCAGTGTAGTGGGCGACGTCGTTTGGGGATTCAAGAGCCTCCGCCACTTCCATACGGTCTGGTGATGATCTCGAGCACGTGTCCGTTCGGGTCCTCCCAATACACGCCGCGGCCTCCGTCGTTGGTGTTGATCTCGCCCGGATATCGTCGGAACGGGTCGGCCCAGTAGGGCAGGTCGCGCTCCTTGATCCGACCGAAGATGTCATCGAAATCTGGGTCGTCCACGAGGAACGCATAGTGCTGCGGATGCACCGATCCATGATCATCGGCAAAGTCCAGCGACACATCGTTGCCAAGCTCGACGACTTGGAAGGGTCCGTACGTCGTCGCCGGCGGCAGACCCAGAATCTCGGTCAGAAACGTCGCCGACTCGCGCTTGTCGCTAACCCGGACAATCGTGTGGTTGAGCCGAATGGCCATAGGACTCCTTGACGGTGCTGCTCCCGAACTCGAATGCTCAAGAGAAAGTGAACCATGATCGACTTCCCATCGGTGCAGGTCGTGCCGCTGCAGGTCGGCCACTGGCCCCAGGTGCGCGACATCTATGCCACCGGCATCGCCACCGGGCATGCCACCTTCGAACCCGAGCCACCCAGCTGGGCGGCATTCGACGTCAGCAAGCTGCAGGCGCAGCGGCTCGTCGCCCTCGACTCCAGCGGAACCGTGCTCGGCTGGGCCACCGCCTCGGCCGTGTCCGACCGCTGCGTCTATGCCGGGGTCGTCGAACACTCGGTCTATGTTGACTCAGCCGTCCAAGGCCGCGGCATCGGCCGGGCCCTGCTGGCCGGCCTGGCGACTTCAACCGAAGCCGCTGGAATCTGGACCATTCAAGCCGGCATTTTCCCCGAGAACACCGCCAGCCTGCGGCTGCACGAGAAGGCAGGGTTCCGACTCGTCGGCACCCGCCAACGAGTCGGGAAAATGACCTACGGTCCGTTGGCCGGTCAATGGCGCGATGTGATCATGATCGAACGCCGTAGCACCATCACCGGCCGCGATTAGCTTCTGTTCCGACTTGCAGCCGTAGATTGGGCACCTCGGCAACGGCCAAAGAAAGGCGCCGACATGACGTCGCAGGTCGACTACGACTTTTCCCTCGCTCGCAAGGTGGCCGTCGTGACCGGGGGCGCATCCGGAATCGGCGCGGCGATCGTCCATGCGTACGCGGCCAAGGGCGCCAGCGTGGTGATACTCGACAAAGCCGTGGAGCCTGCTGAACGAGAGGTCACCGAGGGCCGCGCGGCCGCTGCGGTTGAGTGCGATGTGACGATCGAGCAGTCTGTTAGCGATGCGATCGCCCACGTGAAGGCGGAGTTCGGCCGCATTGACGTACTGGTGAACAGCGCCGGCATTGCCGTCACCGGCGCCGCGGAGGATCTCACCGTCGACGAGTGGGACATCACCATGGCCGTCAACCTACGCGGCGCGTTCCTAGTCAGCCAGCACGTGGGTCGAGTCATGCTCGCCCAAGGCAGCGGCACAGTGATCAGCCTCGCCTCCCAGGCGGCGACCGTTGCGCTGCCGGGTCACCTCGCGTACTGCGCGTCCAAGTTCGGCCTGGTGGGCATGACCAAGGTGCTTGCTCTGGAATGGGCCGGACGCGGTGTTACGGCAAACACCATCAGCCCGACAGTGGTGATGACTGCGCTCGCCAAACAGGTCTGGGACAACCCCGAGGGTGAGGCGCTCAAGGCCCAAATCCCGACCCAACGGTTCGCTGAGCCTGAGGAGATCGCAGCCGTTGCGGTGTTCCTCGCCAGCGACGCTGCGAAGATGATCAATGGCGTGGACCTGCTGGTTGACGGCGGCTACACCATCCGCTGACGCGAGAGAGGACCAACTGCAATGACCCCGACCACCACCATTCCCGAGCGGATGCGGGCCAGCGTGCTGACCGCGCCGCTCACCCTCAGCGTTGAGGATGTGCCGACGCCTGTAATGGAGAGCGACGAGGTGCTGGTCGAAGTGGCCGCGGTGGGAGTCTGCGGCTCAGACACCCACTACTACCGGCACGGGCGGATCGGCGACTTCGTCGTGACCAGCCCGCTGATCCTTGGTCATGAGTTGTCCGGACGGATCGTCGCGGTGGGCGAGGAGGTGCCCGAGTCAAGGATCGGTGAGCGGGTGGCCATCGAACCGCAGAAGAACTGCCGCCGCTGCCGCGAGTGCCGAGCCGGCCACTACAACCTCTGCCCGAACATGGAGTTCTACGCCACCCCGCCGATC
>Ga0207706_10003532_pt1 | contig 14928 bp, 11 predicted proteins | sample KBSC53metaG_FD_184318 | JGI IMG/M metagenome (GOLD analysis project Ga0207706, IMG submission 184318) | Corn rhizosphere microbial communities from Kellogg Biological Station, Michigan, USA - KBS C5-3 metaG (SPAdes) (version 2) | ecosystem: Host-associated > Plants > Roots > Rhizosphere > Soil ... | reverse complement strand
TCGGGCTGATCTCGTCCCATGGCACCACCATCGTGCCGCGCGGCCTGCTCGCGGCCTCGCTGGTCAAGGGCGACACCGCGGCGCTGGCGGTCTCGCTCGAGCCGCCGGGCGGTTCGCCCACCGGCGCGCCGACCGGGCCGGTGCTCTACGCCGGCAAGCTGCAGCTTTGAGGGTCCGAACTCGGCCTGGGGCGGCCCGGCGCCAAGTTCGTCGGCGCCACGGCCGCGGTCAGCTCTTCGGTGCCTTGGAGATCTTGACCAGCTGGTCCATCGCCTCGTCGCTGGTCATCGCGTCGTTGTCCCAGAAGCGCGTGACCACGTCGCGGATCGCGCCCTCCACTTTCTCGGGCAGCGCCATCTTGTGCGCCACCGAAGGCACCAGCGTGTTGATCATCGAGGTGGCGACGAAGTAGGCGCTCGACTCCTGCGCGCAGTGGTCGAAGTGGCTCATGCTGACACCCATGCCGACCGGGATCGAGCCCTTGTTGAGGTTGAACACCTCCTGGAACTGCGGGCTCATGATGGTGCGGGCCAGCGCGTTCTGCGCCTGCACCGCGGCCGCGTCCTGCAGCTTGAACATCGCGAAGCTGTCGATGTTGAAGATGAAGGCGCGCGAGGTGCCGGGGGCCGAGGTGCAGATGAAGTCGCGCACCGGCTGCTTGCCGGCCGCGAGGAACTCGCCCTTGGCCCAGTCGCCCATGAACTGCATGCCGGCCTCGCCCTTGATCACCATCGCGGTGGCCACGTTCCAGTCGCGGCCCGGCGCGCCCTTGTCGGTGTACCCCTTGATGCGGCGGTAGGTGGTGAGCACCTGGCCCATCGTGTCGCTCTTCAGCGCCGCGGGGTCGAGCTGGATCAGCGCCTTGCGGTAGAAGTCGGCGCCGCCGACGCCCAGCGCCACCGTCTCGAAGGTGGTGAAGTCCTGCCACGGCTGGCCGCCGTGCGCGACCGGTACGATGCCTGCCTTCTGCAGCTTCTCGGCCAGCGCGAAGAAGTCGTTCCAGGTCTCGGGTGCGCGGCCGCCGACCTTGCGCAGCGCGTCGCGGCTGATCCACAGCCAGTTGACCCGGTGCACGTTGACCGGCACCGCGGCATAGTGGCCGTCGACCTTCATCACCTCGGCCACCGCCTTCGGCAGCTGCATGTCCCAGCGCTGCTCCTTCGCGATGTCGTCCAGGTTGGCCAGCACCTTCATGCGGCCCCATTCCTGGATCGCCGGGCCCTTGATCTGCGCGGCCGCCGGCGGCTTGCCGGCCTGCACGCGGGAATGCAGCGCGTTCATCGCCGCATCGCCGCCGCCGCCGGCCACCGAGAAGTCGCGCCACTGCACGCCCTGCGTGCCGAGCATCTTCTTCAGCTCCTGCACCGAGCGCGCCTCGCCGCCGGAGGTCCACCAGTGCAGCACCTCCACCTCGGCGGCCTGGCTCGCGAGCGCGGTGCCGGCAAGGAGCAGCGCCGCGGCGCGGGCCGCCCTGCGGGCGGAGAAACGGGGAAAAGCAAGGGTGTGGGCCACGGCGTCTCTCTCGGCGAGTTGTGTCGAATTGTTCAAGTGACGATAAGGAATCTGTACGCCAGTTTGAATCCGGACCGGCCCCCCTGGGGTTTCCACCCGGTTACGGCGCGGCCACTGCCGGCCGGGCAGTGCGTCACGGATCAGGCGTACCGCGGTTTCAGCGCGAGGGCGGCAGCGCGGTGGCGATGCACCATTGCGCGATCCAGTAGGTGGACAGGATCAACGCGGTGGCCGCCGGCAGCGGCGCATGGAAGCGGTCGATCGCGATCAGCGCGTCCGACACGACGAACAGCCCCGCCCCCAGCGCCGCGGTGCCGGCCAGCCGCTGCCGCAGCCGCAGCGCCCGCGCAGCGGCCTGCGCCGCCATCGCCGACAGGCACAGCACATACACGCCGACCGGCAGCTTCAGTTCGCCCGGTACGTCGGGCCACAGGAAGGCGAGCACGCCGCCCGCCACCAGCGCATAGCCGGCGAAGGCCAGCGGCCGCGCCGCGAAGCGCACGTCGCGCGTGAAGGCCCCGATGTAGCAGAGGTGGCCGAGCAGGAACGCGCCCAGCCCGGGCACGAAGCCCTGCTGCGGCCACAGCAGCGCGATGTCGCCGAGCAAGCCCAGCACGAGGCCGGCGCGCAGCCAGCGCCGCATTGCCGGTACCGCGGCGCCGCGCTGCCAGGCGTAGGCGATCACCAGCAGGGTGGCCAATGGCTTGAAGACGAAGGCCAGCCACGGCCACCCCAGCGGCTCGGCCAGCATCGTCAGCAGCGCGGCAGCGGCGGTGGCCAGCGGGAGCAGTGTCGTCATGTGGCGGCGAGTATGCCGCCGGGCCCGTGCCCAGGCACGGCAGAATCGCCGCATTCCAACGAGAGGGAGCGATGCATATGCAGTCATCCGGCCTGGGGCGTCTGGCGCCCGCGTTCGGCCAGGCCCTGGCCTGTGTGGGCACCGGCCTGCGCGACGGCCTGCATCCCCGCGTGATCCTGCAGTCGCTCGGCATCTGGCTGGTCTCGCTGCTGCTGTGGGTGGCCGTGTTCTGGATCTGGCACGGCGAGATCCACGGCCTGTTCGAGCAGCTGCAGTCGCGCTGGCTCGGCAGCTTCCGCGGCGGCTCGGCGGTGGCCTGGCTGGCGTCGGCGGTGGCCTTCGTGCTCGCGGTGCTGCTGACCGCGCGGCTGCTGACCGAGCTGTTCCTGATGCGGACGATCCAGGCGCTGGTGCTGCGCCGGCATCCCCAGCTGGTGCGTGCCGAGGGCGGCTCATGGCGCGTCGCGCTGCTCAACAGCGTGGGCCCGTACCTGCTGGTCGCCGTGGTGGCGCTGCCGCTGATGCTGGTGCCGGTGCTCGGCGTCGTCGCGCTGTTCGTGCTGTTCGGCTATGTCAACGTGCGCAGCACGGTGCCCGATGCGCTCGACGGCCTGGCCACCCACGAGGAGGTGCGGGCGCTGGTCCAGGGCTCGCGCACCGAGATGGCCGTGCTGGGCGCGCTGGCCACGCTGCTGATGATGGTGCCGCCGATCACGCTGGTGGGGCCGTCGTTCTTCGGCGCGACGGTGACGCAGTTCTCGCTGAAGCGCCTGCTGGCGCAGCGCGCGTCAGGCTGATTCGCTGGGGGCGGCCGCGGCCTTCGCGGCCAGCTCGGCGCGCAGGCGCTTCAGGCGCTCGCGCGGGTCTTCCTTGGTCGTGCTCTCGTGCAGCTTCATCTCGTTGATGAAGCGGCTCGGGATGCCCACCACGGTGTCGCGGCCCTTCTTGCGCCGGCGCAGCATGCTCACCGCCAGCGTGGTGCGCGCGCGGGTGATGCCCACGTACATCAGCCGGCGTTCCTCTTCGAGGCGGGCAGCCGTCATCTCCTCGTCGTCGCTCTTGAACGGCAGCAGCCCTTCGTTGACGCCGGCGAGGAACACATGCGGCCACTCCAGGCCCTTGGAGGCATGCAGCGTCGACAGCGTGACGACATCCTGCTCGTCGCCGCGCTCGGCGAGGCTGATGATCACGCTGATGGTCTGCGCCACCTGCAGCACCGTCTGCTTCTCGGTCTCGAAGGTGCCGCCCTCGTTGGTGATCTCTCCGCCGCAGCGCTTGGCGATCCAGTCGACGAAATCGAGCACGTTGCTCCAGCGCGCGGCGGCCACCTTCTCGCTGTCTTCGCCGTCGTACAGGTGCTGCTCGTAGCCGATGTCCTTGAGCCACTCGAGCAGCAGCGCCTTGGCGGCTTCGCCGCCTTCGGTGTGGCGCGCGCGGTGCTCCAGGTCGTTGAGGTAGCGGCCGAACTCGTGCAGCGAGTCGATCGCGCGGCCCTTCAGCGCGGTGCGCAGCGATTCGGAGAACAGCGCCTCGAACATGCTGACCTTCCACTTGCCGGCGAATTCGCTCAAGGCGCCCAGCGTCTGGTGGCCGATGCCGCGCTTGGGCGTGGTCACCGCGCGCAGGAAGGCGGGGTCGTCATCCTGGTTGACCAGCAGGCGCAGCCAGGCGCAGAGGTCCTTGATCTCCGCGCGGTCGAAGAAGCTCTGGCCGCCCGACACCTTGTACGGGATCTGCGCGCGGCGCAGCGCCTGCTCGAACACGCGGGCCTGGTGGTTGGCGCGGTACAGGATCGCAAAGTCCTTGAAGTTGCACTGCCCGCCCTGCGCGCGCTGCGCCTGGATGCGCGCCACCGCACGCTCGGCTTCGTGCTCCTCGCCGTCGCACTCGACCAGCCGCACCGGCTCGCCGTCGCCGAACTCGCTCCACAGCTTCTTCTCGAAGATCTTGGGGTTGCCGGCGATCACGTTGTTGGCGGCGCGCAGGATGCTGCCGGTGGAGCGGTAGTTCTGCTCCAGCGGGATGACCTTGAGGTTCGGAAAATCCTGCGGCAGGCGCTTGAGGTTCTCGATCGTCGCGCCGCGCCAGCCGTAGATGCTCTGGTCGTCGTCGCCCACCGCGGTGAACAGGCCGCGCTTGCGGTCGTCGGGGTGGTCGACCAGTGCCTTCAGCAGCTCGTACTGCACCGCGTTGGTGTCCTGGTATTCGTCGACCAGCACGTAGCGCAGCGTGTTCTGCCACTTCAGCCGCACCTCGTCCTGCTGCATGAGCATCTTCAGCGGCAGGCTGATCAGGTCGTCGAAGTCGACCGCCTGGTAGGCCGCGAGGCGCTCCTCGTAGAGCCGCATCACGCGGGCGATCTGCTGCTCCTCGGTGTCTTTCGCGGCGGCCAGCGCGCCGTCGCTATTGAGGCCCTGGTTCTTCCAGAGGCTGATGGTCCATTGCCAGCGCCGCGCGGTGGCGTTGTCGGTGCTGCCGCCGGCATCCTTGAGCACGCCCAGCACGTCGTCGGCATCGAGGATCGAGAACTGCTCCTTCAACCCCATGCACTGGCCGTCGCTGCGCAGCAGCTTCACGCCCAGCGAATGGAAGGTGCTGATCACCAGGTGCTTGGCCGCCTTGGCACCGACCAGCGCCTTGGCGCGCTCGCGCATCTCGGCCGCGGCCTTGTTCGTGAAGGTGATCGCCGCGATCTGCCCCGGCTCGTAGCCGGCCTGCAGCAGGCGCGCGATCTTGTGCGTGATCACGCGCGTCTTGCCCGATCCGGCGCCGGCCAGCACCAGGCACGGGCCGGCGAGGTGGTGCACCGCTTCGAGCTGCGCAGGATTCAGGGAGGCAGGAGCTTCGGCCATGGGCGGGGAGGCGGGAGAGGCGGGTACAGCAGGGGCGGCCGCGCATCATAGCCAAGCGACTCCGGCCGCGGCTGCCGCCCGCCGGGGCCGACGCGATACTCGTGACATGCAACGCGAACCCTCGTCGATCGGCCGCCGCCGGCTGCTGCAGCTGTCGCTCGCGGCCGGCCTGGCCCCGGCCTTCCTGCGCGAGGCGCGCGCGGCCGACGTGCCGCGCTTCACGCTCGGCATCGCCTCCGGCCACCCGCGACCGGACGGCATGGTGCTGTGGACGCGCCTGACCGGCGCCGACCTGCCCGACCGGGTGGATGTGCGCTGGGAAGTCGCCAAGGACGAAGGCTTTCGCCAGATCGTCAGCAGCGGCCTCGAGACCGCCGAGGCGGCGTGGGCACACAGCGTGCACGCGGAGCCGGCCAATCTGCAGCCCGGCCGTTGGTACTGGTACCGCTTCCATGCGCTGGGCCAGCAGAGCATGGCCGGCCGCACCCGCACCGCGCCGGCGCCCGACGCCGCCGCCTCGCTGCAGTTCGCGATCGCGAGCTGCCAGCGCTGGGACACCGGCCACTACGCAGCGTGGAAGCACATGGCCGACGAGAACCTCGATCTCGTGATGTTCCTCGGCGACTACATCTACGAATACCCGTACGTTCCGGGCCGCGTGCGCGCGCATGACGGCGCCTTCGTGATCTCGCTCGACCAGTACCGCGCCCGTTATGCGCAATACAAGGGCGACCCGGCGCTGCAGGCCATCCACGCCGCGGTGCCGTGGCTGCTGGTGTGGGACGACCACGAGGTCGAGAACGACCACGCCGGCCTGCGCGGCGAGGTGCTGGAGCAGGATTTCGAGCGCCGCCGCGCCGCGGCGTACCAGGCCTATTGGGAGCACCAGCCCTTTCCGAAAGCCTGGCGGCCGAAAGGCGCCGAGATGCGCATCTATCAGCGCTGCGACTGGGGCACGCTGGCGCGTATCCACGCGCTCGACGACCGCCAATACCGCGACCTGCAGGCCTGCCCCAAGCCCGGCCGTGGCGGCAGCAACACCGTCGCGCTGAAAGATTGCCCCGAGCTGATGGATCCGCAGCGCTCGCTGCTCGGCGCCGCGCAGGAGCAGTGGCTGGCCGACGGCTGGGACCTGAAGCGCCGCTGGAACCTGCTCGCACAGCAGACGCTGATGGCCCGCTTCTCGTGGAAGGATCCGGCCACCGAGCCGACCTACTGGACCGACGGCTGGGACGGCTACGCCGCGTCGCGCCAGCGGCTGCTCGGCACCGTGCGCGAGAAACAGGTGCCCAACGTCGTGGTGCTGGGCGGCGACGTGCACGCGAACTACGTCGCCGACCTGAAGGCCGACTTCGACGACGAGAAATCGCCGGTGGTGGCCACCGAGTTCTGCGGCACCTCGATCAGCAGCCTCGGCCTGGCGCAGGAGCGCGTCGACGCGGCGCGACCCTTCAACCCGCACATCCGCCACGCCCGCAGCGACCAGCGCGGCTATGTGCGCTTCAGCCTCGAGGGCGACCTGCTGCAGGCGCAGCTGCGGGTGCTGAACGACGGGCTGGACCCGAACAGCAGGATCTCCACGGCGGCCCGCTTCGCGGTCGAAGCGGGCCGGGCGGGAGCGCAGGCGGCCTGACCACCGCGCCGGAACCGGCCTACGGCGTGTTGCCGCACAGGCAGTGCGTCACCACGGTGTACGGCCGCCGCCCATCGGCCACATCGGCCAGCCAGCCCAGCTCCTGCGCGGCCTCGCGCACCGCGCCGGCCGGCGCGCCCGAGCCGAGCGGCCCTGCCGCGCGCTGCACCAGCTGCTCGGCGATCGCATGGGCGCTGCCGCCGCCGAACAGGCTCAGCAGCTTGTCGAGCTTGCCCGGCTCGCGCTCGATGTAGGCCACGCGGTAGCCCTCGGGCAGCTTGGCCAGCTTGGCGGCGGCCTGCAGCGCGTCGCCGTAGCTGCCGAGGCGGTCGATCAGGTTGCGCTCCTTGGCCTGGGTGCCGGTCCACACGCGGCCCTGCGCGACCTCGTCGATCTTCTTCACGTCGGTCTTGCGCGCGGCGGCGGCCTTGCCGGTGAATTCGCCGTAGGCATGCTCGATCGCCGCCTGCACGATCTGCGCGAAGCGCGGGTCCAGGCCGCGGCGCGGGTCGTAGGCGCCGTCGAGCCAGGTGGTGCTGACGCCGCCCGTGTGCAGGGAGAGCTTCTCGAGCGCCTTCTCGGCGGTGGGCAGCATCGCGATCACGCCGATGCTGCCGGTGATGGTGGCCGGGTCGGCGATCACCTCGTCGGACGACATCGAGATCCAGTAGCCGCCCGAGGCCGCCACGTTGCCCATCGACACCACCACCGGCTTGCCGGCCTTGCGCGTGACCTCCAGCTCGCGCCGGATCTGCTCAGAGGCGAAGGCGCTGCCCCCGGGCGAATCGACGCGCAGCACCACGGCCTTGATGCTGTCGTCGTCGCGCGCGCGGCGGATCAGCTCGGCCGTGGAGAGGCCGCCGACCTTGCCGCCGGGTGCGACGCCGTCGATGATCTCGCCCGAGGCCACGATGACGCCGACCGCGTCGCCGGTCAGCTTGGGGCGCTGCTTCGCGAGGTAGTCGTTGAAGCCGATCTGGCGGAAGCTCTTGATGCGCTCGTCGCGCACGCCGCGCTGGATCATCAGCTCGCGCACCTCGTCGCGCGTCTTCAGGCCGTCGACCAGCTTGCCTTCCAGCGCGAGCTTCGCGGTGTCGCCGCCCACCGCGGCAAAGCGCTGCGGCAGCTCGTCGATGCCCTTGGCGATCGCGCCGGCGGGCAGCTTGCGGGCCTTTTCGACACCCTCGGTGTAGTTGGCCCACAGGCCGCCGTAGACCAGCGTGTCGGCCTCCAGCGCCTCTTTCGAGGGTGCGTTGCTGGTGAAGGTTTCGCCGAAGCTCTTGTAGCTGCCCACGCGCAGCACATTGGCCGAGACGCCGAGGCGGTCGAGCGCATCCTTGTAGTAGTTGCGGTAGCGGCCCATGCCCTTCAGCGCGACCATGCCCATCGGGTGCAGCCACACCTCGTCGGCATGCGAGGCCAGGTAGTACTGCGACTGGTCGTAGCTCGAGCCCCACGCCGCCACCTTCTTGCCACCGGCCTTGAAGCGGTCGAGCGCCGAGGCCACCTCACGCAGCATCGGCAGGCCGGTGGGGTTCATGTCGTCGAGCACCAGCAGCACGCGGCTGATCTTCGGGTCCCGGGCGGCGGCGTCGAGCACCGTGAGCACGTCGCGCAGCTGGGTGCTGCCGCTGTCGGCGCTGCTGCCCAGCGCCTGCGCCTCCAGGTCGTCGCGCAGGTTGGTGGCTCGCTGCTCGACCAGCGAGCCCTTCAGGTCGAGCACCAGCGTGGTGTTGTCCTGCAGCGCCGGCCCGCGGCCGCCGACGATGGCCACCACCAGCGCGATCAGGATCGCGAGGAACAGCAGGTTGAACACGGCGCGCCGGCTCGCGTCGAGCAGCCGCCAGGCTCCGGCGAAGAATCGCCCGACGGAGCCGAACCGAGATGAAGCCATGAGGCCCTCCACTGGAAAAGATCCTCCGCAGGTTAGCGCAGCCCGCCGCCCGTTCGTGCTGCGCACGCCGCAGCCCATGACGTCGGTCGGGCTTGCGATACTTGCCGGCTCCGATGCAGGCCATCCTCGCCGTCACGATCCCGTTCTTCGCGCTGGTGCTCGCGGGCTACCTCGCGGCCTGGCGCCGTGTGCTGCCCGAGGCGGCGATCCCGGGGCTCAATGCCTTCGTGCTGTATTTCGCGCTGCCGTGCATGCTGTTCCGCTTCGGCATGAACACGCCGGTGCTGCAGCTGCTGAACCCGGTGGTGCTGGGCGTGTACCTCGTGTCGGCGCTGTTGATCGTGTTCTTCACCGTCTCGATGACGCTGTCGGCCCAGGTGCACCTGAAGGATGCCGCCTTCGGCGCGCTGGTGGCGGCGTTCCCGAACACCGGCTTCATGGGCGTGCCGCTGCTGGTGGCGTTGCTCGGCCCGGCTGCCGCCGGGCCGGTGATCTGCACCGTGCTGGCCGATCTGTTCGTCACCAGCTCGCTGTGCATCGCGCTCGCGCAGCTGCATGGCCTCTCGGGCCACGACATGGGCGCGGCCGGCACCAAGGCGCTGCGCGGTGCGCTGAGCAACCCGCTGCCGTGGGCGATCGCGCTCGGTGCGTTGAGCTCGCTCACCGGGCTCAGGCCCTTCGGCCCGCTCGACGTGATCATCAAGATGCTGGCCGATTCGGCCACGCCGGTCGCGCTGTTCACGATCGGCGCGGTGCTGTGGCGCGCCGGCCAGCATGCCCACACGCGCACGCCGCCGTCGCGCTATGTGCCGGTGGCGTTGATCAAGCTGTTCGTGCACCCGCTGCTGGTCGGGCTGCTCGGCGCGGCGGCGCATGCGCTGGGCGCCCCGCTGTCGAGCTTCGAGCTGATGGTGCTGACGCTGGCGGCCGCGCTGCCGAGCGCGAGCAACGTCTCGCTGCTGGCCGAGCGCTATGGGGCCGACAACGGCCGCATCGCGCGCATCATCCTCGCGTCGACCAGCCTGGCGTTCGTGAGTTTCAGTGCGCTGGCGTGGGCCTTCGGTGCCGGCGCAGCGCACTGAACTGAAGTGCGTCTCAACGAAAGGGGGTTCCGATGAAGCTGCAGGGTTCCTGCCACTGCCGCGCCGTGCGCTTCGAAGTCGAAGCGAAGTCGCCGGTGCCGTTCATGCGCTGCTACTGCTCGATCTGCCGCAAGACGGCCGGCAGCGGCGGCTATGCGATCAACCTCGGCGCCGACTTCGGCACGCTCGAGGTCCAGGGCCGCGAGCACCTCTCGGTCTACCGCGCCAAGATGGAAGACGGCTCCACCAGCACCGGCCACCGCCACTTCTGCCGGCAGTGCGGCAGCCCGCTGTGGCTGTGGGATCCCACCTGGCCGGAGCTGGTGCATCCGCATGCCTCGGCGATCGACACGCCGCTGCCGACGCCGCCCGAGCGCACGCACATGATGCTGGGGTCCAAGGCCAATTGGGTCGAGCCCGAGCAGCGCCCGGGCGATCTGCGCTTCGACGAGTATCCCGAGGAGTCGCTGGCCGAGTGGCACCAGCGGCACGGGCTCAGTGCTTGACGTGTTCCCGGTTGAAGCCCTTGGTGGGCGCGATCGTGCTCGGCACGCCGTTGGAGCCGTCGCTGCACGGCGCCTGCCACTCGCGTAGTTGCTGCTCCAGCAGCGTGTGGCCGTCGCGCTGCGCCAGCGCGATCAGCTCGAACACGTTGTCGTCGGTCACGTGCTCATGGCCGACGCCGCGCTTGAGCTGGCGGTAGATCTCCAACAGGTCGTCGGAGGTGTGGGAGGGGTGGTCCTGCGGCATGGGAGCCTCCTGGTGTGGCAGCCGATCCCATCGGGGGCGGCAAGGCCTGTGCCCACCGCGGCCGCAAGCACCGCCTGGATGAAGCCGGTATGAATCCACGGTGAAGTGGAGCGGGTTGTCGCCGCTTGGCAACCCCCGATGACAAGTGATACCCCGGGTTCGCCGAAGCTGAGATCATTGCGCCCGCAAGTCGCCGGGCAGCGTGCGACGCTGGAGTGAATCGATGGATCTGGGGGGAATCTGGAGGGGGCGCCGCAAGTGGTTTGCGGTGGGCGGGGCCTTGGCCATCGCCGGCGCGGTGGTCGCGGTCAAGGTGGGCTGGGCGCGCTTCGGCGGCTCGATCAACGCGCTCGAGGTCGACCTCTCGCAGCCCGATGCCTACGTGGCCACGCCGGCGCTGTCGCGCCTGCCGCGCGATCTGGTGAAGGCGCCCATCGCCCGCGACGTGCTCACCGAGGACTTCGCGTTCTACTACGAGGAGCATGAAGACCGGCTCGGCCTGCGCGGCGCGCTCAAGCGCATCGCGTTCGAGCACGAGACCACGCTGACCGACAAGCTGATCGAGCTGGCGCTCGACGAGCCGGCCGAAGTGGCGATGTGGGCCGATGCGAAGGGCGCGCCGCGCTACTGGCTGATCGCGATGACGCGCAACGCGCTGGCCAAGGCCATCCAGGGCATCGGCACGCTGGCCGCCGGCGACAAGCAGCTCAGCACGATCGGCGAGGTGCGCCTCAACGGCGCGGCCACCACCGTGTATGCATTGACGCTCTCGCCGCGCCGCACGCTGGCGGTGGCCTCGCAGGGCAACCGCGTGGTGGTGCTGAGCGATCCCGGCCTGCTGTTCGACGATGCGCGAAACGCCGACGCCAAATCGCGCGAGGTGGTCGCGCAGCTGCTGTCGGGCGAGGCCAAGGATCAGTCGGTGTTCCGCCGCCACTTCGGCCTCGGCGAGCCGGGCAAGGGGCACACGGTGGTGGCCGATGTGCGCATGCTGTCGTTCGGCTACCAGCATTTCTTCCCCGGCCTGAAGGCGATGCGCTTCGACCTCGCGCCCGGCGGCGCCGCGCTGCAGACCCAGCTGCGCGTCGAAGGCGCCGCGGCGTTGCCGTCGTCGCCGGCCGACCGCTCGATGTGGGCGGCGCTGCCGGTCAACCCGGCCGCCTGCACGCTGCTGCCGGCCGACTGGGCGCGCGCGAAGGCGGTGCTCGAAGGCGTGAGCGCGCCCGACGCCAAGGCCTGGGCCGCGCTGGCCGATGGCCTCGAAGGCCCCGCGGCCGTGTGCTGGTATGCGCGCTCGCAGCTGCACACGCCGCTGTTCGTCGCACAGACCAAGGCCAACGGCCCCGACCCCGCCGCCGCGCTCGACACGCTGTCGCGCTGGCTGCTGCGGGCCAGCGCCGCCGAAGTGGCCGATGCCAAGCCGGTGCGCAAGGGCGCGCAGCGCTGGCAGCGCGAGGTGGCGGCGCCCTGGGGCCCGCACGGCGAAGGCGAGCAGAGCAGCTACCGCCCGACGCTCGCGCACCAGGGCCGCTGGATCAGCTTCTCGCCCGACGATGCGCTGGTCGACCTGGCCCTCGATGCGCAGGCGCGCCGCTTCCCGAGCATCGCCGATGCGCTGCCCGCCGGCAGCGCGACGCTCTCGGTCGTGGCGCCCAGGCAGGTGGCCGATCTGGTGCAGCGCGAGGCGCTGGCGGTGCTGCCGCCGGAGCAGGAGCTTTTCCGCCAGGCGGCCGAGCAGCACCTCATGCCGAGGCTGGCCGCGCTGCGCAAGGTACCGAGTGCGCGCGCCGTGCCCACGCGGGCGCCCGATGCACAAGGCTGGGTGCCCATCGAGTGGCAGCCGCTGAAGCCGGCGAAGGACGAGCAGTGAGCCTCGATCGCCCTGCACCGGCTGCGGTGGATCGCAGCCGCCGGACGGCGCTCGCCTGCGGGGCGGCGTGCCTCGGCCTGCTCGCGTTGCCGGCCGGAGGCGCAGCGCCGGCCGTACCGCGAGAGGCCGACGTGCCGTCGGGCCCCGCGCTCGACCGCGAGCAGTCGCAGCGCTTCCGCGACTGGATGACGCTGCTGATCCATGCGCAGATCGAGCGCGGGCCCACCCCGCGCTGGACGCACCGCGACTGCGCCGGCCTCGTGCGCTTCACGGTGGCCGAATCGCTGCGCGAGCACGACCTGGCCTGGAAACGCGCCAACGGCCTGCTCGGCACCCGCGTGCCGCCCGACGTGGCGCTGGCCGAGGCGCAGATGCAGCAGCTGCGCCATGCCTGGCGCCGCGTCGACGGCAGCCGCAGCGCCTTCGTCGGCGCGCTCGAGCTGGTGCAGGAGAACACGCGCTTCGTCTCGCGCCAGCTCAACCATGCGGCGCCCGGCGACCTGCTGTTCTACGACATGGGCGACGACCAGCACCTGATGGTCTGGATGGGCCACTACATCGCCTATCACACGGGCCACGTCGAGCCCAATGACAACGGGCTGCGCGCATTGCGGCCCGCACAACTGTTTGCCTGGAGGGACACGCGGTGGAGACCCACGAGCGACAACCCGAACTTCGCCGGCGTGTACCGGCTCGCCTTTCTCGCACGATCATGACGAAGAGCCCCGCTGTCACCCCGTGGTCCCGCATCGGCCAGCGCCTGGGCGCGATCGCCCTCGCCGGCGCGGTGCTGATGCAGCCGATGCCGCAGGCCTGGGCCGCGAAGCCGCCGGTAGCCGGCCCGGTGCCGCTGGCCAATGCGCATGCGCCCTTTGCCGGCGAGCCGTTCTTCCTGCTGTCCGACGCCACCTACGGCAGCGCCGACCTGGCGAAGGTGCGGCTGGAGATCAACAACCCGGGCGCGCTCGAGCAGGTGGGCGGCGTCGACATCGTCGTCTACCGCATTCCCGATCCGCTCGAGTTCCTGCAGCGGCAGAAGAACCTGCACCGCGTGCAGGTCGATGCCAGGCCGGCCGGCGAAGGCCTGGGCAACACGCTGACGCACCTGTGGGACAACTGGGTCGTGAAGGCGCGGCTGTCGTGGCAGAAGCTGTTCTCGTCGAGCGCGCGGCAGGCGGTGGTGCAGCAGGCGCCGGCGCTGCAGACGCCGAAGGCGCTGACCCGGCCGTCCACTTTCGAGGAGCCGCCGCAGTTCAAGCCGCTGCCCGGGCTGAAGGTGGCCGAGCGTTTCCGCTACCCCGTGCAGGCCGCCAAGGCGATCGAGCCGCCCAAGGACCTCAAGCTCGCGGGCAGCAGCAGCGAGTTCATCAAGCCGTCGGAAGGCAACGTGTTCGTGCCGATCGGCAAGCGCGAGCCGGGGCTGTATCTCGTGGAGGCCATCGCTGGGCAGCACCGCGCGACGACGCTGATGTTCGTGTCCGACACGGTGGCGCTGACCAAGGTGTCGGGCGACCAGATGCTGGTGTGGGCCGCGCAGCGCGGCGCCGGCGCGCCGGTGCCGAAGGCCCGCGTGGTGTGGACCGACGGCGTCGGCGTGCTGAAGAGCGGCGCCACCGACGAGCAGGGCGTGCTGCGGCTGGATCGCCAGAGCCCCGAGCAGACCTACGTGTTCGGCGAGGATCCGTCGGGCGGCGTCTTCATCTCCGAAAACTTCTACTACGACAGCGAGATCTACACCGCCAAGGTCTACACGGTGACCGACCGGCCGCTGTACCGTCCGGGCGACTGGGTCAGCGTCAAGGTCACGGGCCGCGAGTTCCGCAGTGCGCGCGAATCGGTGCCGCTGAAGGACGCCGACCTGACGATGACGGTGCTGGACCCGGCCGGCCAGGTGGTCAGCACGCAATCGATGCGCTTCAGCGGCGCGCAGGGCGCCGACACCCGCTTCGCGCTGCCCGACAACGCGCCGGCCGGTGGCTACGAGCTGCGCCTGGCGATGGGCGACGACACCTACACGGCGGCCTTCCGCGTCGCCGAGTACCAGAAGCCGCACTTCGAGATCCTGCTGCTGCCCGAGAAGGCCGACTTCGCGGTCGGCGATGCCGTCAAGGGCCGGCTGCAGCTGAACTACCCCGACGGCAAGCCGGTGGCCAATGCCCAGGTGAGCCTGATGGCGCGCGCGCAGAAGCTGACGATGGTCGAGGGCGAGCTCGACTACGCCGGCCAGTTCCCGCTCAAGCTGAGCCAGGACGAGCTGGTGACCGACAGCAGCGGCGTCGCCAAGTTCTCGCTGCCCGCAGCCGACGAGCCGAGCCGCTACGTGATCACCGCGCTGGCGACCGACGGCGCGGCCTACCGCGTGCGGGCCTCGCGCGAAATCCTGATCGAGCGCGGCAGCGCCAGCTTCAAGCTCCTGCCCGATCGGCAGTTCTCCCGGCCCGGCGAAGCGGTGGGCTTCAGGCTCGCTGCCAGCCAGCGCAATGCCGGCGCCGATGCCTCGGCCTCGAAGCCGACCCAATGGGAATGGCTGCGCCTG
>Ga0207706_10003529_pt1 | contig 14934 bp, 23 predicted proteins | sample KBSC53metaG_FD_184318 | JGI IMG/M metagenome (GOLD analysis project Ga0207706, IMG submission 184318) | Corn rhizosphere microbial communities from Kellogg Biological Station, Michigan, USA - KBS C5-3 metaG (SPAdes) (version 2) | ecosystem: Host-associated > Plants > Roots > Rhizosphere > Soil ... | reverse complement strand
GCTGAGCGTCGGGAGTGGGAGCACCCCACCGGCGAGCGTTACAACCGCTTTGACGACATCTTCGCCGTGGCCAGTAGCGGCTGTATTGATGCTTTTGATCCGTCCATCGTCCGTCAGGCCGATACCAATATCCGTGTCGATCATCGCGCTGTGCTTCGGCTTGAAACGAAGCGCGTACGATTCGTCCTCGTTAGGCCCAATCTCGCTTGTCGGCGTAACGGACGTCACCCAGTAGAGGCCGTTTGAATCACATGCGACCGTTCGCGTCCCTGCCAACGTCAACGAAGTCTTCGGCAAGTAGTAGGTCATTTGCACGTCGGGCGTTTCCGCGCAGGCAGCAAGGACAGACGCGCAGCAGCAAACGACGATTGCGGTTCTGAGCATATCGCAACTCCCCCTGTTCGCGCCGCAGCAAGGCGGGCGCGGACGGCTCGCGGAACGCCGAGCTCGCTGGAGTCGCCGGGGCAACATTTACCATAAATTTAACGTGGAACAACAAAGCAGTAAGGAAACATCACCGTTGCTCCAGCCAGCCGCTGCTTCCCGTCGTAGTTCCGCGGCATCTAAGCGGACGGTGGCTGCCCCGCCGCCCGCTTCAGCCATTGACCTCGCCGCCGCCGCGCCTAGCCTCGCGAAAGGGAGGGGGATATGGCAAGCGCGGCAGCCCAGCCGGCCGTCATTCGCATCGCCGCGGCGATCATCGTCAATGCGGCCGGGGAAATCCTGCTCGTGCGCAAGGCGGGGACTGCGGCCTTCATGCAGCCGGGCGGAAAGATCGAGGCCGGCGAAGCACCCATCGACGCTCTTGCCCGCGAGCTTCGCGAGGAGCTTGGCTTCGATCTCGGCCGCGAGGAAATTGCCTATCTGGGTTGTCGCTATGCCGAGGCCGCGAACGAGCCCCACGCTGTCGTCGAAGCCGAGCTATTCCATATCCGCTCCGACGGCCCTTTCACCCCCGCCGCCGAGATCGCCGAAAGCGCCTGGATCGACCCCGCTGCACAGATTGACCTCGTACTCGCGCCACTGACGCGCGGGCACGTTCTTGGTCTGGCTCAAAGCCTGGCGTCACAGTCCTCCGCGAATTGACCTCGCCGCCGCGCGCAGCCTCGCGCCCGCGGGAAGGCCGCTGCTGGCGAAGTGAGCAGGTCATTACGCCCCTTCCGCATCTCGTCGAATGACCGAGCGACAATGGTAATCGCCATGCTACGCCTTCCCTGAAATTCAGGAGGGCGAACATGGCCGCGTTTCGAGGGGCTGTTTACGATCCGCCGAGTGAGGGATTTCCGACGCTGACGGTCGTCTTCGCGGCCGACGGGAACGTCCTTCTCGCGCGCTGCATGGAAAACCGCCAGCAGGCCGAAACCCTGCTCGCCGAGATCAGAAACCGCATGCAGGAAATGATCGACAAGGAAACGGGCGGCGGCGCGGGCTGATCAGCACCAGCTCTGCCGCTGCTTCCGTCATAGTTCCGCGCAAGCCCTGAGCTAGCTTTCCGGAGCGTCCCTGTCCCAGAAGGTGCTGCGCGGCCTCGGCCGCGGCGTGTTGCGGCGAATATAGTCTTCCGCGTCGCGCATGGTCGCGAAGGTGCAGGTCGTCTCGGCGCATTCGTCGTGCGTCAGGACGACCTTGTAAGGCCGGCGAGGGTCTGACGTTCGCGAGATCCTGCCGAACCTTGAGCTCATGTGCCCTCCCTCGCCCGAAAAATTGTCGGGATCGTTCATTCTGCCTCCCCCGGCTAGGCTCTCAGCGCGATCTCGCCCAGCAGCGTCTCGACACGCAACAAGCCCTCATCGCTCGCCAGCGCGAGATGGAGCGGCTGTGCGCCCAGGCTATCGTTGTGGGTGTTGAGGAAGGCGATGACCGGGGCCGCCGCCGTCAGGTTGCGCCAGGCGGACTGAAGCACGGCGTCCTGCCGCCTCAGCTGGTCAGGCGAGAGCCGCGCCGCCGGCTGGTATCTCCGGAACGAACGGGTTCTTCGCTCCGGCTGATCTGATGCGCCCGCATCCATGGATTTGTCCTCGCTCATGTCGGAAATCCGCAAACGGCGTCCGGGGCACCGTTCTTCGAGCGCGTAATCTGGATCTGCACAAAGTGGTGCCGAGCGAAGTCGCGATAGGCGAGCCGCTCTTCCGGGTTGGCGGCCTTTTCCTGCAGCATCAGCGCTTGCTGATGGCGGTCTAGCAACATGTTGAGGTCCATGGACCGAGCTCCTCCTGCCGTAAGCGGGAGCTCCAGGTGTCTCTCAGCCGCCGGCGCTTACAAAAGCCTTTGCCGGCGATGCATCCGATATAGGAAGTGCGGCGCGCATTACGAGGCCGCCGCGCCCTTTTTCGTGCTATGTCTCACCCCCGCGCGGAGGTCATTGTGAGCGAGAATTGGCGCGAGGAGCGAGACAGGCTGGTACGGCTTCTCGCTGCCATCGAGTCGGGCGAAATTACGCACATTGACGAAGCCGACGAGCGTCAGCTCCAGGCGGCGAGCCCGGAGAATATCGAGCTGCTCAAGAAGCGCCTGAAAGAGCTGAACGACCGTCTGGGCTGACGAGGAGCTGTCAGCACCAGCCCTGCCGCTGCTTCCCGTCATAGTTCCGCGCCAGGCCTGAACCGATCATCGCGTCGGCGACGTCCTGACCGTTGACGCGCACGACCGCGACGGCGCGGCCCCAATGATCGGTCTTCAGTCCGCTGATCCACAAAGGCCGGCCGCGCAGCAGCTCCGCCAGCTTCTGCGTCGCCGCGGCGCCGATCTGCGCCTCGTACGGGCAGCGCGCCGGGTGAGTCTCGGGTGCGTCGATACCGGCGACGCGGATGCGCGTCCCGTTGAGGACGAACGTGTCGCCGTCGATCACATAGATATGCTGGCCCTCGACGTTCAGTCCGCCCGAGGCGGCCTCGGCGGACCCGGCCCTTCTCTCCCATGCCACGTCCGCGGCATCGGGCGCTCGCCTCGGCAGCGCCTGCACCACGTTCCACTCGATCGGGCCGGAGAAATTATCGCTGTCCGCGACCGGAGCGTTCCATCGCAGCCACGCCGCGCCGCCGAGCAGCCCCAGCGCCACCACGCCGAGCACCAGGAGCACCGCAACCCCACGCGCCCTGCGCTCGGCAGAGCCGTAATTCTCGATCACGGTCCAGTCGGACCGGTCAGGGCGCCAGTGCCTGCTCACTCGGAGAGGCTAAATCAGACCCACTTACCATAGAGTTAGCGCCTTCCCCGCGCTACACGCCTCCGCTACGCCGTGACCATGGTAGATCTCACCCCCGTCATCGAGACCATGGAGCACCGCTGGATGCGCGCCTGGGTCAATGGCGACATGCGCGCCCTGAAGGCCATTACCGCGAAGAACTTCATCCTTCTGACGGGATCGAAGCCGCCGGTCATCCTCGACCGGCCGAGCTGGATCGAGGGCGCCGCGAAACGCTATCTGGCTTCCTCCTATCGCTTCGCCGACATCTACGTGCGCGGCTTCAGCGGCATCGCGATCTTCTCGGCGACGCTGGAGTTGAAGGCGACGATGGATGGCCGCGACTGGTCGGGGCTGCTGTTCGTCACCGACGTCTGGCGCAAGCGCCGCATCGGCGGCTGGAAGCTGGTTCAGCGCGTCGTCTCCAAGCCGGACGATACCCCCCACCTCGCGAAGGCGATCAAGTCGCTCCAGCTCTGGAAGGCCTGACGTCTTACCGAGCGGTTAGCGCGGCCTCTTTCATTCCGCGCGCCACGCATGTTACCTCCGCTCGCGACGGATGCGTTCCTTTCCGCCGCGCTTGGGGGAGCAGCATCAATGGCAAGCAGCACACGTCCATCGCCCTTGGCGTCGTCCGCGCCGCCGGACCTTCTCAAATGGTCCTTCTTCGCCGTGATGGGCGTCTGCGTCCTGCTCGTCCTGTGGGTTGACGAGCGCTTCTGGTTCCACGCCGCAACTGACCCACACCTGCAGCGGATCGGGGCGTACAAGACCCTGCTGATCCTCCACGGCCTCGGGGGGGCCACCGCGCTAACCGCGGGCACCTTCCAGATGTCGAGCCGGATTCGCTCGTCCAAGCCCGCACTTCACCGCCTGCTCGGCAAGATCTACATCGGCGCTGTCTGCTTCTCGGCTCCGATCGCGCTCTACATCGGTACCGGCCCGCTCGAGCCGGTGACCATCCATGTCGAGCAGGTCTTCCAGGCGGGCTCCTGGGCCGGGTGCGCACTCATCGCCTGGGCCTGCATCCGCTCCAATCAGATGGCGCTGCACCGGCAGTGGATGATGCGCAGCTACGGTCTGACCCTGATCTTCATCCTCGCGCGCGTACCCGATGCCTTCATGAACACCGAAGACCCGCAGTTCCTGTCGGACATGCTGTGGAGCCTTGTGATCGTCGCGCTGATCGCGCCTGACGTCATCCTGACCAGTCAAACACTGTGGAAAATCCGCAGCGCCAAGGCGCGCCACGCTCAGCAACTTGCGGCGGCGGAATAGGCGTGCGCTTCCGCGCGCCGAGGCCGCTGCACGGCTGGCGCGAGTTCATCCATGAGATCGTGATCGTCGTGATCGGCGTCATGCTCGCGCTCGCCGGAGCGCAGCTACTCGAGGGCTGGCAATGGGACCGCGAGGTCAAGGACTTCCGCCAATCCGTCGAGCATGAACTCGGCCGCGACCTCGGCATCTACGAGAATATCATGGCCGCGCGGCCCTGCGCGACCCGTCGCCTCGCTGAGCTTGAGCGCTTTCTCGCGGATTCGCGCGCCGGCCGGCAGGACAGGATTGCCCGTTCGATCGGCCGCCCCTTCATGCAGACCGGCTTCTTCAGCGTCTGGGACAACAAGGGCGCCGAAGTCGTAGAGCATTTGCCGCTGACGCTGCGGACGCAATACGGCGAGCTTTACGACGAGTTCCGGAACAATGAGCGGGTGCTGCTGAACGAACGGGAGGTTTGGCGCGGCCTGGGGCAGTTCGAGCAGCCCGAGCCGCTCGATCACGCCGACAGGGTGCGGATGCGCGAGCTGCTGACTCGGGCAGAACAGCTCAACGAGGTCGCACGGCCAAACTACGACTATATCGTCGGCCTCGCACAACCGCTGGGCCTCCGGGCGATCCACGACGACAAGATCGCGCATCTGCCGAGCGACAGCAGCTACTGCCAGCGGCTGCTCACGTCCTAGCTCAAGGACCGCGGCTGCCGCCGGTCGAAAAGCGCTGTCCTGCTTCAGGCGTCCTCCGCCATGCTCCAGTCATGACTGACGAAGAACGAATCGGCGCCGTCATCGATGAAATGTACGCGATGATCAGCGGCCCCGCCGGCCCGCGCGACTGGTCGCGGCAGGCCAACTGCTTCCTCCCCGAAGCGCGGCAGGCGCGGACCTGGGTCGATGACGAAGGGCGGCCCCAGATGCTCGCCATGGGCCTCGACGACTATCAGGCGAACACCACGCCCTTTTTCATGGCCAACGACTTCTACGAGGTGGAGATCAGTCGGCGGATCGACCTGTTCGGCAACATCGCCCACGTCTGGAGCGGCTATGAGGCGCGGACCTCGCCGGACGCCGCCGACGTGGAACGGCGCGGGATCAACTCGATCCAGCTTTTCCGCCACGCCGACTTGGGGTGGAGGATTTTGGCCATGGTGTGGGATAACGAGCGTTAGTTGAGCGTCAGTGGCACCAGGAGAGGCCGCTTCCGGCCTCGTGCGCAACGTCCTGGTCGATCATCGTCCTGGCGACGTCGCGGCCCTTGACCTCGACCTTGTGCACGGTGCGTCCGCTCTGATCCACGAAGGCCGAGCCGACGGTGACGGGCCCGCTGTTGAGGACCATCGCGAGCAGCGTCGCCGCCCCGATGCCACGGTCGCGCTCGCCGTCACATTTCGCATCGTTGATCCCCGGGGCTTCGATGCCGGCGATCGCGATCCTAGTGCCGTTCATGTAGATGGTGCCGCCGTCCTCGACGCAATTGGGCCCTGCGGCCGCGTAGCACTGGTTGAACTGGACGTAGCGCGCGTCCGCGGCCGGATCGTCGCGGAGCACCGTGAAGATCGCCAGCGCGACGATCGCCGTGCCGATTGCGGCCGCGAAAACGAGAATCCCGACAATGCCGAGATACATGTCGCGTTCGCGGTAGTTGACCGGCCGCTGCGGCCTTGCGGGAGTGTTTGGATTGAGCCGCACCGGCTCGCGGCGGATGCGCGACGGCCGCGCCGGCGTCGCCAGCTCGACGGTCTTCTTCGCCGGTTTCCAGTGCATGCTCACCCCTCAAGGGTAAAGAACAAGACTTACTATGGGGTTAGCGGCACATAGATGTCCGAAATGTGCGGCGCGTCGGGACCGTCGTCGCCGCTGGGCTGGTCGACATAGTGAATGAACGTCTCCCGGTCGGCGAGCTCATGGCCTGCGTCGATCAACTCTGAATAGAGGGAATCGAGGGCCGCCGGGATTTGAGAATAGGGCCCGTGGTGGCGGCGGACGGCGCAGCGCCCGCCCGGGATTTCTCTCGACTCCAGACCGGCAACCGGTTCCTTAACGGCAAGTGCGCAGACGAACCGATGGTCCGCCGGCAATACCTCGCGGGGGTCGTCCAGGGGCATGCCGTAGACGCCCGTGACGGCTTCGGGCCCGACCGCACTGCACACGTCCTCGAACAAGGCTCGATAGGCGACATTGAGCTGTTCGTAGGGCCCGACCGCAACCCGGCACGCGATGCGGATCGGCGCATGGTCGACGAGCTCGAACGTCATGGCTGCCTCCCCGCCTTCCGGGCGCTTCAGTTGAGCGGTGATTTCCGGCAACGCGCCGGACGCGCGCAGCTCAGTGACGGAACCGCCGGTGCGCTGTTTCACGGCTCGCGCCAGGTTCTGGCTCGACCCGTAGCCGACCGCGTGGGCAGCTGTGGTTACACCCTCCCCAGCGCCGACACGCTCCAATGCGTGTGCCACCTTGAGGCGCTGCAGGCTATGAGCCACGCTTTCGCCGGTCATCAGCCGGTAGACGCGGTGAAAGTGGAAGGGCGACAGCGCCGCCGCGCCGGCGAGCTCTTCAAGCGTCGGCGTGCGCCCTTCGTCGAGCGCATCGGCCATGCGTTCGGCGACCCGCTCCAATCGTTCGCGATACCGGTTGTATCCGCTAGTCATGCCAAACCTCCGACCGCAGCTTTAGCAGCACCGAATGGGCACGACGTTTCCTGCCTTGCGGACTTCAGCGAGGGCGCTTTGCCATGTGCGCGGGCGGGTCGTGGGTTTCATCAACTGCGTCACGGCACCAGCGGTACAAGGCGTCGTATAGCACCATCCCATCCTCGAGTTGCTCGAGGTCGTCGCCGTGCATCCGCGAAAGGCCGAGAGATACAGCTAGCAGGCCCGCGGACTGCGGCGTCAGGTCGGGCTGGTCAGTGTCGGCGCCCCGGACGATCTCCGCGAGACGGTGCAGAGCAGGGAATCCGGCAAGGCCCAGGTCGTTCACCAAAGCATCGAATGTACACAGGCCGTCGCGGTCGCTCCATTCCGCCCCTTCGACGTCAAACGGCGCGGCGCCGAACCGCTCCGCCACGGCAGCGACCTCGCCGGGCGCGACATAGAGGATGAGCGCGAGCGGATCGACGAAGCGACGGATCAACCAGGGGCAGGCGATACGATCGACCTTTGGTCGAGCCCGGGTGACCCACATCGTACGGCCCTGGCCATCTCGGCGCGGTAGCCTGGCCGTCGCCACAGTGGGGTGGCCTGCCGCTCGCCAGGCGTTGAACCCGCCCTCAAGGGTCTCAGCGTCCACGCCTTCGCAGCGAAGCTGAGCTGCAACCCCGGCGCTGACGTCTGCACCTCGATGGCAGACGATCACCATTGGCTCAGTTGGCAGATCGGCAACCCACGTCGCGACCTTGTCGGCCGGGTGTTGCACGGACCCCGGAAGCAAATCCGCGGGATCCGGCCGGACGTCAACGATCAGCGGCGCCGCCGAGGTACCAATCAGCCGCAGCAGCTTGTCTGCCGTAATCGCGTTGAAGGACGCCATGCCGGTCCCCTTCATAGGCTTAGCCGGGCGGAAAAGACGAGCCGGCCATGATAGCGCGAACCAAGCCTGCTCCGGTCGGTTGCATAATAGCGCCCGTCTAACACGAGGCTCTTCCCCACGGCGCCGCTGATTCCGATGTTGATCGCCGTATATTCGGGGGCCCCACTGCGTTCACGGCGCCCGAGATTGGCGAACAGGTTTGTCCCCTTCGTCAGCCGGAACGCCGGGCCGATCTCGACGAAGAGCGAGGGCCCGAGCTCGAACTCACGCGGCGCATATTCTGCGTTCACGCGCACTCCGAACCGTCCGAAGCTGCGGCGGACACTTGCATCGAACTCCCAGGCGTGAAGCACCGTCGAGCGGGGCGCGCCGGTCCGAGTCCGGTACAAAAGGACGAAGTCGGCTTGCGTCGAGCGGCGCTTGACCACGACACGAGCGAACAGGACGCCGATGCCGTTAGCAATTGGGCTGTCGATGTTGCGCCAGAATGCCCCAAGCTGGACATCGCCAAAGCGCGAATAGGCGCGCGGGATGATCTGCGGCCCGTCGGATTGCGACAGGCCCTGCGTCATGCCGTGGCTGGCGACGAACAGTTCTATGGCGGGATCGGGGGGCGGAAGCCCGAACGGCATCGGCATCAAGCGTCCCTCTCGTAACAAGAGCAGGACGCGACACTTCAGCTGACGCCTCATGGGGCGATCGCGGAAGCCCCATCGAGTGCAGGATTCAGGAAGTGAGGTTTGAAGTCAATGCGCGCCTAGGCGCGCTTGCGGGCTTTCGAGAAGAGCGCGGCCTCCTGTTTGCGGCGAATGCGCTCGGTGACCTCAGCGGTGTGATCCGCCTGCGCTGCATTGCAGCGGCGATGCGTCAGGCACAGATTTTCGAAATCGGCGCTGTCGGCGTCGAACCCAAACTGAATGGGCTGAACGCAGGCGCCATGATCATGGCCGGCGGGAAGGTCGAAGCGCATCGGGCGGCGGCAGCGACGGCATTCGTCGCCGTCTCTCTGACGCAACAAGCGGACGCGAGCGGCTTCCGCCTGCTCGCGGCGGTACTTCAACGGGCTCACGAACCTGGCGATCGAGCTACTCATGAAGTCGCCAATAATCGCTTTGGATTACCACCCGGTTAGCGCCAGCGACTTCGTCACACATCCATGTTAAATTAGCGGAGCTCGGCCACTCCATCCGGAAGGATGAGGCATGGACCACAGCACGGCCAGCGCGGATGTCCTCGAAGGTCTGAAACTCCTCCGCAAGCGAATCGAGGCGGCAAAGATCCCGTCCTCCAAGCTCGACGAGACTCTGAACGTCGCGACCTGGAACATCCGCGAATTCGGGAAGAAGCGGCGCACCGAAGCGGCCATCCATTACATCGCTGAGATCATCGGGCAGTTCGACCTCGTCGGTATTGTCGAGCTTCGCGATGACCTGACGGATCTCCAGCGGCTCCTGCCGATCCTCGGGCCCTACTGGGACGTCGTTTATTCCGACGCGATTCAGGACTTTGGCGGCAACCATGAGCGCGTCTGCTACATTTTCGACAACCGCGCCTGCACGTTCAACGGCCTTGCCGCCCGCGCGGAACCGCCGCGAAAGAAAGAGGGAACGGAATATCTTCCCGAAGCGGGCTGGTGGCGTCCGCCCTACGTCGCCTCGTTCAAGGCCGGGCTATATGATTTCATGGCTTTCGAAGTGCACGTCCGCTGGGGCGACAGCGACGATGCGCGAACGAAGGAAATCCAGGGGCTCGCCAATTGGCTCGATGCCAAGATCAAGGACAAGCATTGCGAAGATCGCGATGTCATCGTCATGGGTGATTTCAACATCCCCAGCCGGCAAAGCGACATGTTCAAGGCGCTGACCTCGACCGGCCTTACGATCCCGTCGGCACTGCTCAAGGACGACTTTGGGTCAAATCTCGAGCGCAACAAGCGCTATGACCAGATCATGCATTTCGCGCGCTATCCCGGTGATTTCACGCTGGCGGGAGGAGTGGTCGACTTCTACGCCAGCGATCATAAGCCCCTCTTCCCGAACCTGACGAAGCAGCAATTCACCTTCCAGATGTCGGATCACTTGCCGCTGTGGGTGCAAATTCGGACGGACATCGAGGGCTTCGTCCTCGACGAGCTCATCCAGGACAAGCGCAAGTAAGCTTTAGGCTGCGTCCGGCGCGGCAACACCGGAGCGATCGCGGCCAAGAGCCGCTGCCATGCCGCCGAGCGCGAGCAAGGCTCCGGCGACCGTCGTCGGCGTCCAGCGATAGTGTTCGAGCGCTGTCGAAAAGCCCATGGCGATGATCGGCACGAGCACGCTCGAATAAGCCGCCTTCGCAGGTCCGATCTTGCGCACGACTGGATAGTAGAGGCTGAAGGTCAGCACGGAGGCCAGCAAGGCCAGGTAGAGCACTCCCAGCCAGTAGCTCGGTCGCGGATCAAAGGTCGGAGGGCCGGTCATCACAAAGGCAATCAGCCCGTCGATCAAAGCGCCCGCGGCCATCGACCAGGCGAGCAGGGCAAACAACGGGTAGCGGCGAATCTCTGGACGAGCCTGCGTAACGTTTGCCGTCGCCGCGCCAAGCATTCCCACGAGGGTCAGGCCGATACCGGCAGCGATCTGGCGGCCATCAGCCGGATGTTCGTTGATCTCGTGCACGAACAGCAGGACGATGCCGGTGACGGCTACCATCGAGCTCCAGGCGAAGCGGCGGCTGGGCTTGTGCCCGAGCATCAACCAGCCGAGCAGCGTGGCGGGGATCAGTAGCAGCGCGAACACGGTCGCAACCACGCCCGAGGTGATGTGGCGCTCGGCCAAATAGACCGCGTTGAAGTTGATGCAGAACTGCGTGAAACCAAGGAAGATGGCTGCGAGCAGACCCTTGTGGCCGATCTTCAGGCTGTCGCCCTTCCAGACCGCGAGCGCAGCCATCGCGGCAGCGGCAATGATGAAGCGGTAAGTAACCGACCATTGCGGCGGCACGGTACCGAGCTGGCCGCGGATCACGATCCAGGTCGAGCCCCAGATGGCGGTGAAGATGATGAACGGGATGACCACCGAGCCGGACCTTGGCTCCGTGTGCAGTTCGCCAGGTCTGAGCCCGGGATGCGCCTTCACTTGTGAGTGGCTATCCGACAACGGTCGGCCGCCGCCAATCAATCGCCCAAGCAGTCCGATAAGCGCGGCTTATGCTCACAGCGCCGCCAGCGCGGTGGCGAGGCGGTCGAGCCCTTCTCCGGCCGAATCCCAGCTGGTGACAAAGCGGATCTCGCCTGGTCCCCATTCATAGAAATCGAAGCCTTGGGCGCGGAGGCTGTCGGCCTCGTCGGCGGAAGCCCGGACGAAGACCTCGTTCGCCTCAACTGGATAGACCAGCCGCTGCGGCGCTGCCCTGGCCAGCGTCTGCGCTGCGGTATTGGCGGCACGGGCATTCTCCAGCCACAGGTCACCGTCGAGCATCGCCAATATCTGCGCAGCCAGGAAGCGTCCCTTGGAGAACAGATGGCCGGCGCGCTTGCGGCGAACCGCGATCTCATCGGCAAGTTCGGTCCTGAACAGGATCAGTGCTTCAGCATTCATCCCGCCATTCTTGACGAAGCCGAAGCTCATCGCGTCGACCCCCGCGCGCCAGGTCAGGTCCGCGAGGGCTTCGCCACGGCTCGCGACCGCATTGGCGATCCTGGCGCCGTCGAGATGGAATGCGAGCCCGCGCTGCTTCGCGAATTCGCCCAGGGACGCGACCTCGGCAGCACTATAGGTGAGCCCGTACTCGGTCGCGTTCGTGATCGAGAGCGCCGCTGGTTGGACTTGATGCACGTCGTTGCGGATGAGGCCGCAAGCCGCGGCTACGACATCGGCGCTGACCTTCGCGCCGGGCCCGTCGAGCAGGACCAGCTTTGCACCGCCGGTGTAGAAGCCGGGCCCACCCGCCTCATCTACTTCGATATGAGCGTCTCTGTGGCAGAGAATGCCGCGGTATGGCGGGCACAGTGCTGCCAGGGCCAGGCAATTGGCAGCTGTGCCGGTCGGCGCCCAGAAGGCGCGAACCTGGGTCCCAAAGAGGTCTGAGAATGCACCGTCGAGGCGCCGGCTCCACTCGTCGCCGTCATAGGCGGTGTCGAGCCGGTTGGCCCTGGCGATCGCCTCCATCACCTTGGGATGCACCGGCGCGGCATTGTCGGAGAAGAAACGCATTACCCGTGCGCTAGCGCGGTATTTCCGCGTTCGCCAATCCCCAGGCATTGCTTCGAGTGAAAATGGTGCTGCCGGTGAGGATTGAACTCACGACCTCAGCCTTACCAAGGATGCGCTCTACCACTGAGCTACGGCAGCACTTTGTCCGGAAGTCGGGCGCCTATGAGGGGGCGGGCTGCGCGATGTCAACCCGCTTGAAGTGGGTCCTCGCAAGCTGCAGATTTACTGAATGAAGACGGTAGACAAGGAGCGAGAGGAACGCCTGGCCGCCGCGCTGCGGGAAAACCTCCGGCGGCGCAAGGCGCAGGCGCGCAAGATCGAGGAAACTGCGAAGGACGAAGGTGAGGGCTAAGCCCTAGGCGTCGCGGTCGCGAAGCGGCTTTTCGCCCAGCGCGCTCTCGATGCCGCCGGCAACCGCGTCGCCGATCCAGATGATCGCGCCGAGGAGAAGCACTGCAAGGGCAAACATGAGAGCTGTGGTCACGAGTCGAATCTCCGTCACGAATTCTTACATCGATCCGATTAAACTCACAATTAATCCAGTGTTATCTGTCGCATAACGGGACTCGGCTCATCGCGGACGGTGGGTCGTGTCCTTTCCCGTCGTTATGAAAAGCGCGACGACCGGCCCCTCGGCATCGGCCGTGTGCCATGTGCCGCGTGGGTTGATCGCATAGTCGCCAGGTCCAAGCTCATGCGATTGCCGGGCGCCATCGGGAAGTTCCTGATGCAGGGTCATGTGACCCTGTAGGCAGCAGACGACTTCCTCACCGGCGGGATGCATCTCCCAGCTCGTCCACGGCTCCTCGAAGCGGAACAGAGCGACGAGGCGGCCTTCCGCCCCGTCCGCACCGTGCCGCTGATCGTAGGCGTCGTACCAGCTCATATCGCCGGTAAACTCGGGCTGGGGAGTCGCGCTCCCGCCGGGCCCGAGATGGATGTGCTCGTTGAACAGCGACTTGCCCTGCATGTGCGGGTCTCCCGCTCTATTCGCCTTTCATGATGAAGGCGTTGAGCTTGTTGCCGTCGGGATCGCGGAAGTAGCCGGCGTAAAAGCCGCCGCCGCGATCGCCGGGTGCGCCTTCGTCGCTGCCGCCGTTGGCAAGCGCGATGTCGTACAGCCGCTGAACCTGCGCCTCATCCTTCGCCTCAAGCGCAACCATGACGCCGTTGCCGACACTCGCGGTATTGCCATCGAACGGCTTCGTGATCCCTAGGCCTGCTCCGCCGCCGGGCTTGCCCCAGGCGATGAATTGCTCGTTCTCCATCATCCGGCCGACGCCGAGCTCACCACAAAGAGCATCGTAGAATCTGGACGACTTCTCGCGGTCGTTCGTCCCGAGGGTCACGTAACCGATCATTTCACATCCTCCTGCCGAGTCGGGTGGAGAACATTAGGAGAACATCGACTGCTCTTCAATCGCCGATCGGTGCACACGCAGCCTGCAACCAGGCGAGGTCCGCGCCCGAGAGCGACGGTCCGATCCGCGCCAGCACATGGGCGTGATAGCAGTTGAGCCAGGCGATCTCCTCGGGCTCCAGCATCTCGACATCGACGAGGCGGCGGTCGATCGGAGCGAAGGTGAGAGTCTCGAAGCCGAGCATCTCCTTTTCCGCGCCTTCGATTTCGCGTGGCACGACGAGGACGAGGTTCTCGATCCGGATCCCGTACTCGCCGGTTTTGTAATAGCCGGGCTCGTTCGAGAGGATCATGCCGACCTGGAGCGGCTCGTCACCGCCACTCTGCGAGCTTCCGACGGGTGAAATCCGCTGCGGCCCCTCGTGGACCGACAGGAAGCTGCCGACGCCGTGCCCAGTGCCATGGGCATAATCGAGACCCGCTTCCCAGAGCGGGCGGCGAGCAAAGCTGTCGAGCTGGCTCCCACGCGTTCCCTTGGGGAATACGGCCGTGGCGATGGCGATGTGACCCTTGAGGACGCGGGTGAAGCGGTCCTTCATCTCGGCGGTCGGCTCTCCGATGGGGACGGTGCGGGTGATGTCTGTGGTGCCGTCGACATACTGACCGCCGCTATCGATCAGGTAGAGCGTGCCCTTCTCGAGCTTGCGGTTGGTCTTGTCGCTCGATCGGTAGTGGACGATCGCGCCGTTGGGCCCCGCGCCCGAGATGCTGTCGAATGACAGGTCGCGAAGCTCGGGGTTCTCGCGGCGCAGTGCCTCGAGATGATCGGAAGCCTTGAGCTCGTCGACATCGCCCTTGGGCGCTTGCTCGTCGATCCAGTGAAGGAACTTCGAGATGACCGCCCCATCGCGTTCCTGGGCGGCTTTCTGGCCGGCAATTTCGGCCGGGTTCTTGATCGCCTTGGGAAGGATCGTCGGGTCGCGCAATGCGAGAATCTTGGCGCCGGCCTTTTCGAGGGCCTCGAAGATCGCAGCGACGGCGCGCTCCGGATCGACGACGACGGTCTTGCCCTTGTACTCGGACAGCGCGCCTTCGAACTCGTACCGCTCGTGCAGGCGAACGCCATTGCCGAGATGCTGGCGAAGCTCCGGCGTGATCTTCTCTGACGCGACGAACAGGTCGGCCGTTCCGTCCTGGTTGACCAAGGCATAGGCCAGAGCGACCGGGGTATGCGTCACATCGGCGCCGCGGATGTTGAAAGCCCAGGCGATCGAGTCGAGCGCCGACAGGACGGCCGCGTCCGCGTGATGCTTGGCCAGCCAGTCGCCGATCTCGGTGCGCTTCTCGGCGGCCGACTTGCCGGCATATTGCTCCGGCTGGACGACAAGATGCGCCTTC
>Ga0207706_10003523_pt1 | contig 14947 bp, 13 predicted proteins | sample KBSC53metaG_FD_184318 | JGI IMG/M metagenome (GOLD analysis project Ga0207706, IMG submission 184318) | Corn rhizosphere microbial communities from Kellogg Biological Station, Michigan, USA - KBS C5-3 metaG (SPAdes) (version 2) | ecosystem: Host-associated > Plants > Roots > Rhizosphere > Soil ... | reverse complement strand
GCCCTGATCGCGGCGAGCCTCTCGAGCGGGTCGGCGATCTCGGAATGCACCGGCATCAGAGTCATGCCGACACGGTTGCCCTCCTGCGTCTTCTCGGCGCCCCGCACCGTCATCGGCACTCCCGCGACGATGGAGGTTGCCGGCAGCTCGCCTCGTGCTCCAAGATAGCGGTTGAGCGCACCGCCGACGATGGTCAGGAACAGGTCGTTGATGGTCGCGTCGCCGACCTTCCGGCGGATCTCCCTGAGTTCGGCGACGGGCACGCCGACGGCCTCGAACACGCGATGCGCCGTCACCGGCCCCGAGAAGCGCGTGGCGGGCGGCAGTCGCGGCAGCGTCGATGTGAGATCGCCCGACATGAGCGCGGCGAGCTTCTCGCGCAGCTGGGCCGGGTCGCCTGCCAGCCGCTGCGCGACGCCGGCGCCGAGACCCGCGACTCGCGTCGCGGCATCGAGCGAGAAACGCGCCAGCTCCGGCAGCTTCTGCAGGTTGCTGACAATCGCCCGCGAGTAGATCTCGATCGTAGACGGCTCGCGGTCGGCGACGCGGACCGTCACGACCGCGCCGTCCTCCGCCTCGACGTCCTCTGCCGACAGCGAATGAAGCGCGCGCGTGAGCTCGGCTCCCGCTTCGCCATCGATCAGCGCGTGATGCACCTTGGTGTAGAGCGCGAAGCTACCCGGCGGCACGCCCGGCACGTTGTGGAGCCCCTCGATCACGTACGCCTCCCAAAGCGGCTTGCTGCGATCGAGAGGCCGGGAGTGCAGGCGCGCCACCTGGATGCAGAGCTGGCGCCAGTCGCCGGGCTGCGGCAGCGCGATGTGTCGCACGTGGAATTCGACATCGAGGTCCGCGTCCTCGACCCACCACGGGCGGTCGAGCTCCCATGGCACGGTGACGAGCCGGCGCCGGAAATGCGGAACGTGCTCGATGCGCGCCGAGAAGAACCGCAGGATGTCCTTGAAGCGAACCTTGCCGCCGGGGGCGGTGGAAGGGTCGTAGATCCCGAGCCCGGCCACGTGCATATAGTTGTTGCCGCGTTCGAGCTGCAGGAACGCGTAGTCGAGCCCGGAAAGCTGTCTCATGTGCAGGATCCTCCGCAGCTTGCCGTCACGCGCCGGCGCGCAGCTCGCCCGTGATGCGCAGACCGGCGCCGTCCACGGCATACGTCTTATTGATGAAGATCAGGACCGAGGTGAGCGCCTCGGCCGCCGCGGAGTTCGCGAGCGCGCCGGCATGCAGCCCGCGCAGACCCGCAGCGGCGGCAAGGGCCACGACGCGCGCGCGCGCCTCCTTCTGGTCGCCGAACACGAGCACGTCGCAATCCACGGGCTCGTCGAGCGCGAGCTTGTGCGCCGCGACGTTGTGAAACGCCGAGACGACCGTCACCTCCGGACCCAGTATCTGCTGAGCCCGCACCGCGGCGCTGCCTTCGGCCGGCAATTGCACACGCATCACCCGGGGCGGCACGAGCGGCACGGTGGTGTCGACCACGAGCTTGCCGGTCGCGGCCGGACGGATGTCCTCGAGCACGGCCTGTTGCGTCGCCCAGGGCACGGTTACAACCACGATGTCGGCGGCCGCCGCTGCCGCGCGATTTGCGAGCCCGCGCACGGGGACCCCGCACTCCGCGGCCAGGCCCGCCGCCGCGTCGGCGGCGCGGCTCGCGTCCCGCGACCCGAGGATCACCGGGTAGCCCGCCCGTGCCCAGCGCCGCGCAAGCGCGCCGCCCAACTGCCCGGTACCGCCGAGCACGGCGAGCATCGGGCGATCGCTGGCCGTGCTCAATGCAGTCCCTGGGCAAGCTCGGCACCGCCGGCGTGCCCGGCGAGCCAGTCCTGCGTGGCGTGCGCACCAAGGGCATCGCGCGGGTCCGCGACGCGGTAGAGCGTCGTGCGTTGCCACGGACGACGCCCGACAACGGCGGCCAGCGCGTGAAGGCGATCCACCGTCATTTCCTGCCCGTTTGCCCCGCCCGCCGCACGCGTGATCGACTCGTTCATCAGCGTGCCGCCCAGGTCATCGACGCCCGCACGCAGCGCGAGCGCGGCACCGTCCGGGCCCATCTTTACCCATGACGTCTGGACATGCTTGATCCAGGGGTGCAGCGCCATGCGGGCGATGGCATGCATGAGCAGCGCCTCGCGGAAGACCGGGCCCGAGCGTGCACGACCCTGACGCCAGAGCGGCGCTTCCATATGCACGAAGGGCAGGGGGACGAACTCGGTGAAGCCGCCGGTGCGCTGCTGCAGATCGCGCACACGGACCAGGTGCCGCGCCCAGTGCTCGTATCCGTCCACATGGCCGAACATGATGGTCGCGGTGCTCCTCAAGCCCACCCGGTGCGCGGTCTCCATGACCTCGAGCCATTCGGCCGTGCGGAGCTTGTCGGGACACAGGACCGCGCGCACGTCGTCGTCGAGGATCTCGGCTGCCGTGCCGGGCAGCGTCGAGAGGCCCTGCGCCGCCAGCCGTCGCAGGAATGCCTCGAGCGACAGACCAAGTGTGTGCGCGCCGTGGCTCACTTCGAGCGGTGAGAACGCATGCACGTGGATGCGTGGCGCGGCCTGCTTCACCGCGGCGACGATGTCGAGGTAGGTCTCACCCGTAAACGACGGATGGATGCCGCCCTGCAGGCAGACCTCGGTCGCCCCCCGCTCCCAGGCCTCCCGGGTCCGTGCCCCGATCTCGTCGAGCGGGAGCAGATAGCCGGGTCCGCGCAGGCTTCGCGCGCTGCGACCCTTCGAGAAGGCGCAGAACCCGCAGCGATAGGTGCAGATGTTCGTGTAGTTGATGTTGCGATTGACGACATAGCTCACGCCGTCGCCCACGACCTCGCGGCGCAGGTCGTCGGCCGCCATGAGCACTGCGGCGAGTTCATCGCCCCGAGCGCGGAAGAGCGCCGCGATCGCGGCTTCGTCGAGCCCGACGCCATCGCGGGCCGCGGCGACCGCCTCGGCAATCGCGGCCGGGAGTGGCCCCGTGCCCCGGAACCAGTGCGCCGCCGCGGCCGGGGGCGGCGCGAGCGATCCCGCGTACCAATCGTCGCTGCGCGCAAGGCCCTGGGTATCGCGGAGCCGCTCTACGCGCGGTCGGAGACCAGCATCGACCCAGCGCTCGGACGAGCGCGCGTAGGCGGGGACGATTGCGAGTCGCTCGACGAGCTCGCGGCCGGCGGCGCGGGTCTCCCGCGCCAGGTCGCCGAGGTCCGGCCAGGATGCCTCGGGGTTCACGTGGTCCGGCGTCACCGGCGACACGCCGCCCCAGTCGTTCACGCCTGCTGCGACGAGCTGCGGCAGCTCGCCGCTCCGCAGGTTCGGCGGCGCCTGGATCGACATGGCGGGCCCGAAAATGAGCCTCGCCGTCGCGATCGCCCACCGGTGGAGCTCGAGACCCGCGTCAGCCACTTTCGCCATGGGCGTATCGGCTTTGGCGCGGAAGTTCTGGATGATCAGCTCCTGGATGTGACCGTACCGATCGTGGATCGCCCGCAGCGCGAGCAGCGATTCGACGATCTCGCGGCGTGTCTCGCCGATGCCGACCAGAAGTCCCGTGGTGAAGGGCACCGCGAGCTCGCCGGCGGCGCGCAGCGTCGCGAGGCGTACCGCCGGTCGCTTGTCGGGCGACCCCCAGTGCGGCCCGCCCGGCTCGCAGAGCCGCTCCGACACGTTCTCGAGCATCAGTCCCATCGATGCCGACACCGGCCGCAGGCGCCTGATCGCGGATTCGTCCATGACGCCGGGGTTGAGATGCGGCAGCAGCCCCGTTTCATCGATCACCGCCCGCGCGGCGCGCTCGAGGTACTCGAGCGTGCTCGCAGCGCCCAGCTCGGCAAGCGCGCGACGCGCCGCCGCGTACCGCAGCTCGGGTTGGTCGCCCAGGGTAAAGAGCGCCTCCTTGCAGCCGGCCGCCGCACCGGCGTGCGCGATGGCAAGCACCTCGTCGATGTCGAGATAGGCCCTGGGCAGCCTGCTCGGCACCTCGGCGAAGGTGCAGTAGCGACACACGTCGCGACACAGACGGGTCAGGGGGATAAACACCTTGCGCGAGTAGCTCAGGTCGCGGCTGAAGCCCTCGATCGTCAGCGCCTCCGCGGTTGCAAGCAGGGTCTCCGCAGAACACTCCGGGAGCGCGACAAGCGCCTGCGCGTCGGTCGGGCGTCGGCCGGCGTGCGCATCTGTCAGCAGCCGATCGATCACGCTCGCGGCGGCGGTCATGCGCGGCGCTCCGCGCCACCGGCCGTTCCCGCGCGCGAAGCGATGCCGGGGCCGAGCGAGCGAAGATCCGCCGGCGTGTCGAGATCGTGCGCGAGACCGCGACGCATCACGATCGCGGGTTCGATGCCGCGCCGCCGCGCTTCGTCCTCGTGACGGGCGCGGCTCTCGACGCCAAACCGGCAGGTAAAATCGAGTGCGGCGGGCAGATAGAGGCCATTGGTGCCGGTGCGGCGTCGATCGGGCGCGATGGCGATCCGCGCGCCTCGGCCGGCAATGACGAGGGCATCGACGTCGGCGGACTTGAGCCGTGGAAGATCGGCGGGCAGGAAGACGAGCTCACGCGCCAGCGCGGCGCAAGCGCGTGTGCGCGCAAGCTCGAAAGCGGCGCTCAGACCCCCACCGTCGTCGTGCAGGATCTCGTATCCCTGCGGCAGTCCCTCGTCGTCGGGTGACACGATCACCACCCGCGCGATGGAACGCGCGCCGTCGGCCGCGGCGAGCACCGAGCCCAGCATCCGGCGCGTGAGTGCCTCACGGTCGGCGGCGTCGAGCACGCCGCGCAGCCGTCGCTTGCGTCGCAGTCGCGTGTTGATCGCGACGACCGCCCAACAGTTCACTTCCGGCCCCTTGGTGCGCCGGGCGATGACAGGCCGGCTCCGTGATAATAATGACCCGAATCCGACTACGAGACCATGCACCGACACGACGCTCCCACCGGGGAACCGCCAGGCGAATCGATGCGCCTGATCGCGCTCGCGGGGCTGCCCGAGATCGGGCCCGGCGACGACCTCGGCGCGCTGCTCGCGGAGCGGCTGCACGGCGTGGAGCCCTCGCTCGCGCGCTTCGACGTGCTGGTGATCGCGCAGAAAGTCGTGTCGAAAGCCGAGAACCGTTTCCTCGACCTCGCGTCGGTGACGCCCTCGGCACGGGCGCGCGACCTTGCGGCCGCTACGGGCAAGGATCCCCGGCTCCTGGAGGCGATCCTGGCCGAGTCCGCCGAAGTGTTGCGTGCCAAGCGCGGTGTCATCGTCGTCCGTCACCGCCTGGGCTACGTGATGGCGCAGGCGGGGGTGGATCGTTCCAACGTCGGCGGCGTGGAGCGCGTGCTGCTGCTGCCGGAGTCGCCCGACGAATCGGCCGCGCGGCTGCGGGCGACGCTCGCGAGGCTCACAGGTGTCGCCCCCGGTGTCGTGATCAGCGACAGCTTCGGGCGCCCGTGGCGGCTCGGCACGACCAACGTCGCGCTCGGCGCCGCGGGCGTGCCGGCGCTATGGAACCGGCGTGGCGAGCGGGACCGCAACAGCCGCCCCCTGGAATCCACCGAGGTCGCATGGGCGGACGCCGTGGCCGCCGCCGCAGGCCTTGTGATGGGGGAGGCCGACGAAGGTCTACCGTGTGTCCTGGTGCGCGGGCTGCGCTGGAGCGCGCCCGACGTGCCGGCCCTCGACCTCGTGCGGCCGATCGGTGAGGACCTGTTCCGGTGAGCGCCGTGGAAGTCGTCGCGCTGACCGGCGGGATCGGCGGCGCAAAGCTCGCGCTCGGGCTGCACCGCGTGCTGCCACCCGGCGCGCTTGCCTGCATCGTCAACACGGGCGACGACTTCGTGCATCTCGGGCTGCACGTCTCTCCCGACCTCGACACGACGCTTTACACGCTGGCCGGGTGCGAGAATCCCGAGCAGGGTTGGGGCCGGCGCGACGAGACCTGGACGTTCATGCGCGTGCTCGAAGAGCTCGGCGGCGAGACATGGTTCCGGCTCGGCGATGGCGACCTCGCCCTCCACGTTGAGCGCACGCGGCGGCTCGCCGCGGGCGAGACCCTGAGCGCGATCATGGACGACATCCGCCGCCGGTTCGGCATCGCGAGCCGGCTGCTGCCGATGAGCGACGACAAGGTTGCAACACGGGTACACACGCCGGATGCCGAGCTCCCGTTCCAGGATTACTTCGTCCGGCTCCGGGCCGCACCCGAGGTGCGTGCCATCGCGTTCGCCGGTGCCTCGACGTCCCGCACCAGCGCCGCGCTTGCCGAAGTACTCGGCAGCCCGCGGCTGCGCGCGATCGTCGTCTGCCCCTCGAACCCGTATCTCAGCATCGATCCGATTCTCGCGGTGCGCGGGCTTGCTGCGGCGCTGCGGGCGCCCGGTGTGCCCGTCGTCGCGGTCAGTCCGCTGATCGGCGGCCGCGCGGTCAAGGGTCCGACCGCGAAGATCATGCGCGAGCTCGGCATCGAGGCCTCTAACCGCGCAATCGCCGCTCACTATGGCGACCTGCTTGACGGACTGGTGATCGACGAATCGGACAGCTTGGCCGAGCTGCCGCGCGGATTGCCGACGCACGCGACCCGCACGCTGATGAAATCGCTCGATGATCGGGAGATGCTCGCGCGGGCCACGCTCGAGTTCGCCGACCACCTGCGTCGACGCGCCTGACTTCAGGCGCTGCTGCGCGCTCGATTGCCCCCGTTCGCACCGCCACGGAGCCTCGTGCGATCGTTACGCCGCGACTTAGGCTCCGACAGGGCCGCGCCGCCGACCGCGAGGCGCTGCCTGAGATCCGATTTGAGCTGCTCGAACATCGCGCTGAGCGGCATCCGCCGATTTGCCAGCCACTGATAGATGATGCCGGCCATCGAGGCAGCGTACTGCTCCGCCACGCGCACGGGATCGACGTCCGGATTGACGCCGCCACTGCGCTGACCGGCGCGGACCCATTCCGCCGCGTCGCGCCGCTGCGCGCGGTGCACGTTTGCAATGTTTGATCGGTAGTCCGCGCTGGGGTCGATGCTCAGGAACCACAGCAGGTACATCGCGCGTACTTCGTTCTCGCGCTCGCGGATGAACTTTTCCGCCGCGTCGGTGGCGGCGCAGAGCGCGTCGACGCCGACCCGCGGTCCGACCGCCGCCTGCACACGGTGCAGCCAGTCGACGCTCGCAATATCGAGAACCTTGCCAAAAAGCCCGGCTTTCGAGCCAAACCGATGCGTCGCGAGGCCTCGGCTGTAACCCGCCTTCTCGCCGACGCTTTGCAGCGTCGTGCCCTGAATACCGTGCTTCACCAGGAGCTCGATCGCTGCCTCGGTGAGAAGACGGTCGGAAAGAGCGGTGCGATCGGCCTGCTTGCGTCGCGGGGCGCCGGGCTCCCGGGTGTTGCTCATGACTGCATCATAGGTGACTTGTTGGTCGCCAACAAGTGTACAGGCGCTCCGCCAATCCTGCGAAGCTACTCTGGCCCCGGGCGGGGGACAAGCGGATCGGCCGTCACCGGACGGACCGCGGCGAACCGGCCCCGATAGAACAGCAGCGGATCACCGGGGTGCTCTTCGAAGCAAAGCACCCTGCCGACGATGATCGTGTGATCGCCGCCGTCGTAGCAGCCGGCGTTCTCGCACTGGAAGCGTGCGTGATAGTCGGGCAGAAGCGGAAGATCGTGCAGGCCCGTCTCGGTGGCAAGCTCGCCGAACCGATCGATGTCCTTGGTGGCGAAGTGACGCGCAAGCGCGGTTTGCCGCGAATCGAGCACGTGCACGGCGAAGTGCCGGGTACCGCAGAACGCCCGGTGGTTGACCGAGGTGCACGCGAGGCTCCAAAGCACGAGCGGCGGGTCCAGCGACAGCGACGAGAAGCTGTTCGCGGTCATGCCGATGCGATGACCGCCCGGATCCGTCATGGTGATGATCGTGACACCGGTTGCGAAGTGACCGAATGCGTTGCGCAGCGTGAGGGACATCGTGGCAGCCTCGCCGGCTCAAAGACGCTCGCGCAGCCGCGGCAACACATGTCGGGCCATGTACTCGATACGCCGCTGACCCGACGCGACGGGTTCGCCGGGGAGCTGCGCCCAGAAGTGGACGTCGCGGATCTGCGGGTATTGCTCCAGCAACCGGCCGAGCTGCTCGACTGCGGTATCCGCATCCCAGAGCTGATAGAGGCCTTGCGAGAGGGCGGTCTGGGCATCCGGAAAGCGGGGCGTCGAATCCGGCGGGCCGAACGCGCCCCACTCGATGTACTGGTTCGACTGGTAGAGCGCGTGGGCGCCGATGATCGCTGCCTCGCGCTCAGGGTCATCCGAGATGATCGCCCAGTGACCGGCGATGATCACCCCCTCGCCGGGCGCGCGGCCGTGCCTGGCCAGGCTGTCCACGTAGACATCCTGGCCGATACCACCGGTCGACAGGAATCCGTCGGCGATCCGCGCCGCGCGGTCGATCGCTGCCTCCACCATCCCGCCCAGGTAGAGCTTCGGGGGATGCTCGGGTACGGGGTGCACCCGCACGTCGCCGAAGTTGAACCGCTTGCCGGCTGAAGCGATGGACTCGCCGGCCCACGCACGCCGGATGATCGCTACCGCCTCCTCCATCAGGCTTTTGCGATGGCTGAGTTGGCGTCCGAACTCGCGGAACTCCAGCTCGCGATAGCCGATGCCGACGCCGAGATCGAACCGGCCACCAGTGAGCAGCGACAGCGTCGCCGCGTCCTCGGCGATGCGCACCGGGTTGTGCAGCGGCAGCACGATCAGGTTCGTGCCGATGCGCATGCGCTGCGTGCGCGCGCCGATCGCGGCGGCGACCACCAGGGGCGACGGCGTGTAGCCGTCGTCGCAGAAGTGGTGCTCGGTGAGCCACACGGAATCGAAGCCCAGGCGCTCCGCTTCCGCGATCTGATCCAGGCACTGGCGATAAAATGTCTCGAAGGGTACCGCCCACGGCGCCGGATTCCGCAGGTCGTACCAGAGCCCGAAGTTCACCTTGCGACCCATCATGCCTCCCGTGCGCTCATTCCAGAGCGCCGAGGAACTCGAGGAGCGTCGCCCGGTACCGCGGGCCGTCCTCCAGGAAAGGCGCGTGCCCGCAGTTCTCGAACTCCGCCACGCGGCCTCGCGGGGCGAGCTTCGCGGCGGCCCGGCCGATCTCGGGGGGCACGACCGCGTCCTTGCCGCCAACGACGGACAACAGCGGCACGCGCAGCTCGGCGAGTATCCCGCGCTGATCGAGCGTGTCGAGACCGGCGAGCGCGGCGTCCGCGCCGGGTGAGGCCTGCATGAATATCCCCCACAGCCAGTTTTCGACCGCAGGTGACTGCGGCATGGCGCATACGGCCTTGGTCAGATTCCAGAGAAAGTTCGCGCGATCCGCGCGCAGCAGGGCAACGGTCTGTGCCGTGCTGCCGGGCGGGCCGCCGTGCGGGAAGTCGGGCGAGTGTGTGTAACGCGGTGAGGCGCCAACCGTGAGAACGACGCCCGCGCAAGTGCTGCCCAGCCGCGCGGCCGCAGCAACCGCAATCGCGCCACCCAGCGACCAGCCGTTTACAACGGCGCGACTCAGACCCAGGTGCTTCGCGAGCTTCACGACGTCGCCGGCAGAGGCCTCGATCGAGTTCTCCTCGAAGTCTTTGTCGGACTGCCCGCAGCCACGCTGATCGAAGGTGAGCACCGCGTGGCCCGCTTCCCGCAGGCTGACGAGCGTGGTGTCCCAGACCCGGCAGCTCATGCCCCAGCCGTGGATCAGGATCACGGGCAGCCCGCGGCCTTCGTATTGCTCGTAGTAGATGCTTCGTTCACCCTCGACCGTGATTCGTGCCATCTGCGTCTCCTCGATGCCCTGCGGCGCTGCTCAGGCGGCGGGCGCCGTCATCCGCGCGCCGGGCACGGGATTGAAGTAGTGGATCGTGACGTCGCGGCGACTGATCTTCCAGACACCATCGCGGCGTTCGAAGCGGTCGCGATAGGTGGCGCTGATCATCTGCACGACATCGTCACGGGTCGCCCCCATGCAGTCGACGTCGCAGACCCCGCGCGCGTGGTCGGGGTCGTCGAAGCTCACGCTCAGGTTGCTGGTCAGGTGATGCGTTTCGCGCCACACGGGCCAGAGCACCTCGTGCACCGCGCGCTCGACGCCCGCATGGCCTTCGAACACGCCGAACGGCGGTCCGATGTCCCAGACACAGTCCGGCCACCAGATCGCCATGAAATGTTCGAGGTCGACCGCGTCGAATCCCCGGCAGTACGAGGTGACGAGATCGCGCATGGCGAGGCGGCTCTCGAGCTGGTCGATGCGTGCCAACAGTTGCGAGGTGGTCGGTTCCGTCATCTGCATCACTCCCGTTGCCCGCGCGGTTCGCGCCGCGCTTTCCGTGCGCCGCGAGCGGCGTCAGCGATTGCCGACGTCGAGCTCGATCGCGGCCGCGAGCTTGGCCCGTGCCTGCTCGATCCGCTCGGGCAGGAAGCTGCTGGGCCAAAGACCAGGTGCGGCTGCGCGGTCCCGCAGGACAGCCTTCGCCACGGCGATCTTGTGCACCTCCGTCGGTCCATCGACGATGCCCATCTCCGGCACCAGCTGCCAGAGCGCCATGAGGGGCATCTCATTCGACATGCCGAGCGAGCCGTGCAGGTGCAGCGCGCGGTAGACCACGTCCCGTAACACCGTGGGCATCGCGGCCTTGACCGCGGCGATCTCGCGGCGCACTTCGCGCGTGTACGCCCGGTGCTTGTCGATCAGCCACGCGGCATACAGCACGTGCAGCCGGAACTGCGTGATCTGGACGTACGAGTCGGCGATCTTCTCCTGCGTGAACTGCTTCTCGGAGAGCAGCTCGCCCTTGGTCCGGCGGCTGAGCGCGCGCTCGCACATCATGTCGAGGGCCCGCTTGAGCACTCCGACCGTGCGCATGGCGTGATGGATGCGTCCGCCGCCGAGACGCGATTGCGCGACTTCGAATCCCTGGCCCGGGTTGCCGAGGATGCTCGACGCCGGGACGCGGCAGTTGCGGAACCGCAGGTAGCCGTGCACGCCCTCCCCGATGTCCTCGCACAGCCCGACCGCGACGTTGCGCACTACCTCGAGACCAGGCGTGTCGCGCGGCACAATGATGATCGAAGCGCCCGAGTGGATCGGCACCTTCGGATCGGTCACGACGACCACCAGCAGGAAGCGCGCGAAGTCGGCGTGCGATGCAAACCACTTCTCGCCGTCGATCACCCATTCGTCGCCGTCCAGGCTGGCGCGGCAGGTGAACAGCGCCGGATCGGCTCCCGCCTGTGGCTCGGTCATCGCGTAGCTCGAGGCGATCTCGCCGGCGAGCAGCGGTGCGAGGTAGCGGCTCTTCTGTTCGGCCGTGCCGAATCGCGCGAGGATTTCGGCGTTGCCGGTGTCGGGGGCCTGGCAGCCGAATACCGTCGGGCCGAAGCGACTGCGGCCGAGGATCTCGTTCATCAGACCGAGCTTCAACTGGCCGTAGCCGGCGCCACCCAGCTCGGGTCCGAGGTGGCAAGCCCAGAGCCCCTGCTCGCGCACGATCCGCTTGAGGGGCGCCATTGCAGCCGAGGGTCCCTTGCGCGCCGGATCGAATGGATCCGCCGGCCCGCGGAACACCAGGTCGAGCGGCTCGACCTCGGCGCGGACGAACTCGTCCATCCAGTCGAGCTTGCGCTGGAAATCAGGCTCGGTTTCGAAGTCCCATGCCATCGTTGCCGCGGCCCCGCGGAACTCAGCCAGCGCCCCAGCCGCCGTCGATGACCATCTCGGTGGCGGTGACGTACTTCGCCTCGTCCGAGCACAGGTAGACGGATCCGTAGGCTATGTCCTCCGGATCGCCGACCCTGCCCATCGGGATCGCGGCCTTGATTGCACGGTCCATCTCCGGGGTGATGTCGCCCAGGATCGGCGTCTGGATCTGACCGGGATGGATGGAATTCACGCGGACACCGCGCTTCGCATACTCGAGACCCGCCGACTTCGACATGAGGCGCACCGCGGCTTTGGTCGCATGGTAGGAAAAAGAGCCAGGGCTGCCGACGATGCCGAACAGCGAAGAGATGTTCACGATCGAGGCATTGCCGGTTTTCAGCAGCTCGGGCATCGCGGCCTTCATCCCGAGCCAGGGCCCGGTCTGGTTGATCGCGATCATCTTCTGCCACCCTGCCATGGTTTCGTCCTCGACCCCGCCGGGATGGTAGATGCCGGCGTTGTTGACCAGTGAGGTGAGCTTGCCGTAACGCTCGACCGCGGTCGCGACAGCCCGGGCCCAGTCCTCGGGGCTGGTCACATCGAGCTTGACGAACACCACGTCGCCGCCGGCCGACCGGACCGCTTCCGCCACGGACTCCCCCAATTTCTCCTGCACGTCCCCGGCCACGACCCGTGCTCCCGCCTGCGCGAAGACGCGGACGTGCGCGGCGCCGATACCGCTCGCGCCGCCGGTGATCAGCGCGACTTTGCCTGCCAGCCTCTGCGTCATGGGACCCCCTGAGACCCGTCAACCGGGCCGGGCGAGTATATTTGGATACTTGCTAGTCGACAACAAGCGGATTATCTTGCGCAGGTCGGAAGCTCAGCTCCGACCGGCGGCGCCTCCGGGCCGGCGGCTCACGCGGTCTGCATCAACTCTGTCGGGAGGGGGAATGGACAAGGCAAGGATGAATGCGAAGCTCGCAATCGCCATCGCGGCCGCACTCGGCGCGCCGCTGGGCGCGGAAGTCACACAGGCGCAGGACGTCCAGGTCCAGGTGGAATCTGGCGGACTTGAGGAAGTCGTGGTGACCGCGCGCAAGCGCGAGGAAAACCTGCAGGACCTCGGCACCGCGGTCAGCGCAATGGGCCAGGCCGAGCTCAACCGGCGCTTCGATGTCGATCTGCAGGACTTTGCCAATGCGGCGCCCAACGTCGTCATCGACGACCTGCAGCAGGGACCGGGCAGCCCGGCGGCTATCGCGATCCGCGGCATCGGCACCACCGACGTCGAGAAGAACTTCGATCCCACGGTTGGAGTCGTCGTCGATGGCGTGTTCATCGGCGCGAATTCCGGCGCGATGCTCAAGGCCATCGATCTGCAGAGCGTCGAGATCCTGCGCGGACCGCAAGGCACCCTGTTCGGCCGCAACTCGATCGCCGGCGTAATCAACGTCACCCGGCAGCGTCCGCAGACGGAGTTCGGCGGGGGCGTGCGCCTCGGCTACGGCAACTATGACGACAAGCAGCTCGACGGCTACGTCAACATCCCGATGGGCGAGCAGTTCGCATTCAAGATCTCCGGTGCATACCGGGAGCGCGACGGCTACTTCGACAACCTGACGCTCGGCCGGGAATCGGGCGAGATGGAGTACAAGTCCATCAGCCCGTCGCTGATGTGGCGACCAAGCGATTCGCTCGAGTTCTACTACCGCTACGACGACTCGCAGCAGGATCAGGATGCAAACACCGTCCAGAACATGGCGCAGCCCGGCCAGGTGTTCTGCTTCTTCTACGACCAGTGCGCGCAGGGCGTCACGACGCCGCAGTCCGGCGACCGTTACGACGTGCTGCAGAACGGCGACCGTCACGACTCGTTCTTCGACAGCGAGATGCACATCTTCAATGCGCGCTGGGACATTTCCGATGCGAACCGGCTCGAGTACCTGTTCGGCTACTTCACCACCGACGAGGAGGTCTACCAGGACTGGGACGGAACGCCGCTCACGCTCTACCACACCGAGCGGCCTGCTGTTTATACGCAGCGCAGCCACGAGCTGCGGCTCACGCATGACGCCGATGGCGCACTCACGTATACCGTGGGCGCGTATGTCTGGAATTCCAGCTACCGCATCGACCTGCTGAGCGAGATCGGCTTCGCTGACTTCCTGTTCCCAGGCGTCGTGCTCCCCGGCACCGTCGTCCCCGTGCCGCAGACCGTGCAGCAGCATACGGATTCATACGCTGCCTTCGTGGAAGCCGACTACGCCTTCAACGACGCCTGGACCCTGACGCTTGGCGGCCGCTACACCAAGGATGAGAAGGACAGTGGCCTGATCGATCCGACCATGCCGCAGCTCGCCACCCTGGGCAGCCTCGACAACCCCTTCGAAGAGGAATGGGACGAGTTCACGCCCAAGGCGGGGCTGCGCTACCGCGTCTCTCCGGATCTCATGTTCTTCGGCCTGTACTCGAAGGGGTACCGTTCCGGCGGATTCAGCGGCCGCGCCAACACCTACGACGCGGCCTCGAAGCCCTACGACCCCGAGACAGTCGACAACTACGAGATCGGTATGAAGTCGGAGTGGATGGACCGGCGCCTCCGGCTCAATGCCTCGGCCTACTTCATGAAGTACAACGACAAGCAGGAGGAGCTGAGCGAGCAGGCGCCGGTCGGCACCGGCCAGCAGACCGTCGTGCTCAACGCCTCATCGGCCGAGATCACGGGACTCGAGATCGAGCTGCTGACCACGCCGTTCGACGGCTTCACGCTGAGCGCCTCGCTGGGCCTGCTCGATTCCGAGTACAAGGACTTCGCGGACCCGATCGACGGCCGCGACCTTACGTTCCTCAAGCTGCGCCGGGCACCCGACATGACGGCCACGATTGCGCCAACGTACGAATGGGAGATGCTCGGCGGCCAGATGTGGGTCACCGCGAGCTGGCATTACATCGACGAGCTGGAGCTGACGTTCTATAACTCGCCGCAGAGCCAGAACCCCGAGCAGAACGTCTTCGACGCGTCGCTCAACTACCAGTTCAACAACACCACGGTCAGCGCCTACGGGATGAACCTGAGCGACGAGGACTCCTGGTCGGTCGGGTTCGACGTCGGTGCGACCCTGGATTTCGGGGGTCTGTGGACCTACACGGCCACGCGTCCGCCGCGGACTTACGGGTTCCGCCTGACGCAGAAGTTCTGATTCGGGCTGGCAGGGTGCGCAGGGATCCCCCCGTCCCGCGCGCCCTGCCGAGCACGCCCCGCGAAGATAGGTGGCGGGCACCGT
>Ga0207706_10003522_pt1 | contig 14949 bp, 12 predicted proteins | sample KBSC53metaG_FD_184318 | JGI IMG/M metagenome (GOLD analysis project Ga0207706, IMG submission 184318) | Corn rhizosphere microbial communities from Kellogg Biological Station, Michigan, USA - KBS C5-3 metaG (SPAdes) (version 2) | ecosystem: Host-associated > Plants > Roots > Rhizosphere > Soil ... | reverse complement strand
GAAAGTTATTATCAGTGTTTAATCTTTATGCGATAGTCTCAGAGTGAAATAATTATTGTATGACGAAAACAATACAAACTCCACCCCGCACGATAATGGAAGTGTATAAAATGCTTCCTGAAGGGACTTTGGCTGAATTAATTGATAATATTATTTATATGCCTCCATCTCCCTCAAGCAACCACCAGGAAATTTCAATTGATCTTGCTTCACAAATTCATCTGTTTTGCAAACAAAATAAAAAGGGCAAGGTGTATGCAGCCCCGATTGATGTTTATCTTGATGAAACAAGCAATGCAGTTCAACCTGATATTATTATTGTACTTAATGAACAATTAGATATCATAAATAAGAAAGGACACATTCACGGGGTTCCTGCTATATTGATTGAAATACTTTCTGAAGGAAATAAAAATCACGACCTCATTCGAAAAAAAGATTTGTATGAACATTTTGGCGTAAAAGAATATCATGTTGTTGATCCCGATACAAAGCTGGTTTTAATCTTTGAACTCATCAATGGAAATTACGAGAAGACAAAAGAACTTATTGGTACACTTTCTTCCAAATTACTGCAACAAGATTTTCAATTTTGAAAATTTTTTTGCTTGTTTCTTACGCCAGTTGGATTTCGAAAACAAAGTTGTCAATTTGATTAATTACACCTGAAACACTCCCGTCTTCAACTCTTCAATATGCGGATTGTGATTGGCTGCAGCAATAGCTTCGGAAATGAGTTGCCGCGTTGCAACCGGATCAATAATCTCATCCACCCACAAACGTGCCGCGGCATAGTAAGGAGTGGTTTGTTTTTCATAACGTAATTTTATTTTCTCAAGTAATTGCTGGTCTTCTTCTGACCCCTTACTCCTGTCTCCTGCCTTTTGTATCTGCAACAAAGTTTTTGCAGCCTGTTCGCCACCCATCACCGCAATCTTTGCAGAAGGCCATGCATAGATAAATCGCGGATTGTATGCCTTGCCACACATGGCATAATTGCCCGCACCATAACTGTTGCCTACAATGATCGTGATCTTTGGCACCACAGAATTTGCAACAGCATTCACCAATTTTGCGCCATCTTTTATAATGCCTGCATGCTCGCTGCGACTACCCACCATAAAACCTGTTACATCTTGTAAAAACACCAGCGGAATTTTCTTTTGATTGCAGTTGAGAATAAATCTTGCCGCTTTATCTGAACTATCGTTATACAATACACCGCCCAATTGCATTTCACCTTTTTTATTTTTGACAATGAGTCGTTGATTCGCAACAATACCTACAGCCCAACCATCAATGCGTGCATATCCACAGAGAATTGTTTTGCCATAATCTTTTTTGAATTGATCGAATGAACTGGTGAGCAAAGTCGAACCACGGTTTTGTGCGGCGAGCGTAGTCGAGCCGTCATTTGTATTTCCATCAACAATTCGCTCAATGATCTCCAGCATGTCATAAGGCTTCGCATTATTTTCATGAATGATGCCATACAATTCATTCGGATCTTTTGCCGGAGCAACAGGAGTAATGCGATCAAAACCTGCCTTAGATTGTTCACCCAATTTGCTCATCAGCTTTTTTATTTCATCTAAACATTCTTGTTCCGTTTCAAATTTATAATCTGCAATTCCGCTGATCGCATTATGGGTTTCAGCACCGCCAAGTGTTTCGGCATCGATGTCTTCACCAATTGCTGCTTTTACCAAATACGGACCAGCAAGAAAAATACTTCCGTTACCTTCTACCATCAACGTTTCATCACTCATGATGGGAAGATATGCTCCGCCTGCAACACATGCTCCCATAACCGCAGCAATTTGCGTAATACCCATTGCGCTCATCCGTGCATTATTGTAAAAGATGCGTCCGAAATGTTCTTTGTCTGGAAAAATTTCATCCTGCATGGGAAGAAAAACACCGGCACTGTCAACAAGATAAATGACAGGCAAATGATTCTCCATTGCAATCTCCTGCATACGCAAATTTTTCTTTCCTGTTATAGGGAACCATGCACCCGCTTTCACTGTTTGATCATTTGCCACAACAACACATTGTCTTCCGCTCACATAACCAACACCTGCAACAGTACCACCTGCAGGACATCCGCCTTGTTCTTCATACATTTCAAAACCTGCAAATGCGCCGATCTCAACAAATGGTTTATCCTTGTCGCATAAATACTCAATCCTTTCACGAGCAGTAAGTTTATTTTTCTGTCTTTGTTTTTCAATCGATTTTTTTCCGCCACCCAATTTTATTTTTTCAAAGCGTTGTTTCATTTCGCTTAGCTGCATTTTCATCCAGTCTTCGTTGCGGTTGAATGTGATATTCATAATGTGAAAATATGAAAATGTGGAAATGTGAAAATGATTGAATGGATTTTGAAATTTTGGAATTTTGGAATTGCATGTTCAATGTGGAAATGTGAAAATAATTTTAATCGATATTGGAATTTTGGGTTTGCTTAATTGAAAAAAATTGCTCCGTAGGAGCAACGCCTTTGTAGAAAAAATCAGAGGAGAATATTCAGCGCTCCTACGGAGCACAACATTTAATTTCGGATCTGTTGTATGATTGAAAAATGTTTGAGATGATTTGGATTTTGTTCAATAAAGCTCCGAACGTATAAGTGAGTGACACAACAGGCGATGATAGTAGCAATGCAGCCGGTAACAAAAAAATATTAAAACATATCGCTTGCCACAGCCTCACTTGATTTGGTGATCTGCTCAACAAACTTTCTTTCTTTTATCAAATAACCATTTCCTCTTGCACAAAAATGAACCTTCAAATTTTCTACACTCAATGGATTGCCGGTAGGAATATTTGCAATGTTGGTGTGATTTATTTCATGCCCATCGAGGATCATTACAAGTCCGCTGCCAATGGCTTCCATGCGATCGCCGTGCGTGATGATCATGCCTGTATCTTCACCAAGACCAACACCGATGCACTTTGGATTTGTAGCCACAACTTGCGCAAGCCTTCCAAAACGACCGCGTTTTTCAAAATGCGAATCAAAAATTACGTTGCTCATAAAACCCAGTCCCCTGGTGGTTTTTACTTCACCTTTCAAGTGAGCACGCGACGCATTGCCTTCATAGATCATTGTTTCGCTCATTGCCATTGCGCCGGCAGAAGTTCCTGCGATCACAAATTTTTCTTTCTGGTATCGATGAATAATTGTTTCAAGAAATTCTGTGCCATTGAATATAGATGTCAACCGTTTTTGATTACCGCCGCTGAACATAACCCCATCACATGCACGAATGCGTTTAATGCAATCTTCATCTAAAGCCTGTTCGTGTTTTTGAATATGCATCACATCAATATTGGTGCAGCCGATCTTACCAAACGCATTCAAATAATTGTTACCTACTTCAAAAGGAATTGTTGAAGCAGTAGTGATCACTTCAATTCGTGCATCAATACCACCGGTCTCTTCAACAATACGGCGCAAAATGCCCAGTTCAACATAATTGAGATTCTGTTGCTGAAACTCGCCGCGCTCGGGATTTAATCCTTTGTCTTCAGCTCCGCCTATCACTATTATTTTTCCTTTTATGTTTCCCATTTTTAAAACTGTTACAAAACTACATCAACACAATAAACAGTAATGTGAAAGAATATATATAGCGGTTTAATAAACAATTAAATCATTGCATCCACTCAAAATTTTCTGCTTTAGGAATTGCTTCAAATGTTTTGTGTATGGTATCAGGCGGCACGGTAAGTTTTCTGAGTTTAGTGTCTATCCATGCAATATCAACTGTAATAATTGCGCTAAGCGTTTCGGTGTTCTTAAATATTTCATGAACAATTGAAAGGCGGCTAAAATCTTTTCTTGATTTTATAAGTTTAAGATTTACTTCAACAATATCACCGAATAAAATTTCTCTTTTAAAAATACATTCTTCACGAAAAAGTACAGGCCCGAAATGATGTTGATGCATCACCGAAGGTGTAAGTCCGTATTCATTTAGAAAAGTTAATCGCACATAAGCGCCCCAATCATAATATACTGAATGACGAAGATGATAATTAGGATCAAGGTCGCTCCATCTTACTTCAACTTCCTTGCTGTAGTTTTCCATGTATGGTTATTTTTTTCAAGATAAGCAGTTTTATTTTTATGTTCCTAACTGCATTACTACTATGATACTTTACTTGCGTCGCACTCATGTACGTTCTGTTCGCTATTGAGTATTTTGCAAATCGTTCATCAAAATAATTTTCAATCATCTTTCACTGGCTTATCTGTTTTCTAAACGATAACCAACCCTGCAACTTGTAACCTGCAACTTTTCCCTTCCCATTCTCAAACAATTTGTTCGATATCGAACGTTTTTCAAAATTCATTTTTTCATAAGCACCTGACTTTAAACAGAAATGCTTTGGCACTCTGCTTGGAAGATTTTAGTCCAAATATTCTTTCATGGACACGATCATAGAAGCAGAAGTAAAAACCAAAAGAAGAAATAAAACAATATTTATTACGCTCATTACTGCTGTAGTGCTGTTGTCTTCTGTTTGGTTGCTGCGTGCTTCTTTTCAATCTACTTTAAAAAGATCAGAGATCACAACTGCTATTGTTGAAATGGGCAACATCGAGAACACAATTAATGCAACGGGAGAAATTTTACCGGAGTTTGAAGAGATCATTACAAGCCCTATTGATGCATCTATACAGAATGTAGTAATGGATGCAGGAGCACAAATAAAAGCAGGTGAATCTATTCTCACACTTGACAAATCTGCTGCGCAAACAGAGTACGAAAAATTAAAATTCCAGGTTGAATCAAAAAGAAATGAAATAGAAAAATTAAAACTTGATTTGAACAAAAGTTTCTCCGACATCAAAAGTAACAACGACATAAAACAATTACGCATTAACAGTTTGCAAGCCGATGTTGAAAATGCAAAACGCTTATACAAGGCCGGTGGCGGAACAAAGGAAGATGTTGATAAAGCAGAACTTGATCTGAAAGTCGCAATGCTTGAAAAACAACAACTCGAAAATGAAATAAAGAATAAACAGCAAACAATGCGTCTTGAAATAAAAGAAGCTGAACTCGCTGCTGATATTGAAGAAAATGATTTGCATGAGCTCGAAAGAAAACTGCAACAGGCAAATATTGTTGCAACAAGAGCCGGAGTTGTAACGTGGGTAAATAAAAATATTGGCGCATCTGTTCACCAGGGCGAATCAATTGCACGCATTGCGGATCTCAGCAGTTTTAAAGTCACGGGAAGCATTTCAGATAATTATCTCGATCAACTGCACAATGGAATGAGCGCTATCATTCGCATCAACGAAACAGATATCAGGGGAACTGTTGTAAACATTTATCCTTCGGTACAAAACGGCATCGTTTCTTTTGATGTGCAACTCGATGAACAAAACAACAAACTGCTTCGGCCGAATTTAAAAGTAGATGTGTATCTCGTAACAGCAACACACAACAACGTGATGCGTGTTGCAAACGGACCTGCATTCAAAGGAGCTTCTGCACAAGACGTATTTGTTTTGAAAAATGGTGTCGCTGAAAAAAGAACCGTTCATATCGGCATGACCAATTTCGATTACGTAGAACTAAAAGACAATGTGAAACCCGGCGATGTGGTCATCACTTCTGATATGAAAGATTATAAAAATTCAAAAGAAGTTGTTATCAAAAATTGATAATGGACAATGCTTGTGCCGTAGGCACAAAATGAGGTAGCAATAAAAATAGAAACGTTAAAGTGTGCCGTAGCTACGCAATATGAAAAGAAAACTATAGGACAGAATGAAATTTAGAATAACATATATCATCTTCTTTCTCTTAAGTTGTTGCAAAGGTTTTTGCCAAACAAATGACACCGTGCGACTCACGTTACAACAAGTAGTTGAGATGGCAAAACAAAAATCAATTGCATCAAAACAAGCGGCAACAATTAAAGAAACAAACTACTGGGAGTGGAGAACATATAAATCAAACTATGCACCACAACTTGCTTTGAACGGAATATTGCCCGGCTACAGTAAATCATTTATTGAAGTACAGCAACCGGATGGAACAATATTATTTCAACCTGTACATAATAATAATTCGTCACTCAATCTTTCATTCAGTCAAAGTATTGCCGCGACGGGCGGAACTGTTTTCGGCACAACACAACTGCAACGCTTCGATGATTTTGACCGAAAAAATAAATTATACAACACAGTTCCCTTTGGCGTTGGTTACAGTCAACCAATATTTCAATTCAATACTTTGGCTTGGGATAAAAAAATTGAGCCTTTAAAATATAATGAAAGCAAACAAGCGTTTGTAGAATCGATGGAGCAGATCGCCATTACAGCAAGCGGATATTTTTTTGATCTGCTCCTGGCGCAGGTAAATTATCAAATCGCGGAAACAAATTTGAAAAATACAAAAGAGATATTGCGTATTGCAAACGAAAAATTTGATATTGGAAAAATTTCAAAAAATGAAATACTGCAATTGCAGCTTGAACAATTGAAAGCAGAAAAAGCAGCAGGTATTGCAAAACGCGATATGGAAATTGCCACTTTGAATTTGCGCACCTATACAGGTTTGCAAAACACAGATAAAATTGCGCTTGATCTTCCTGCTTCAACGATTGACATGCAGGTTTCAACAGATAAAGTTTTGCAAGAAGCGTATGGAAACAGGAGTGATGCAATTGCTTTTGTTCGCAGAATTGCAGAAGCAAAAAGAGATGTCGCAAAAGCAAAAGGTGATAACGGTTTGAACGCAACCCTTACTGCTCGTCTTGGTTATTCTCAAAGCTCAGCAACAATAGGCAAAGCATATGCTTCACCGCAGGACCAGCAGTTGGTGCAATTGGAATTTGATATTCCTATTCTTGATTGGGGAAGATCAAAATCGAGAACGAATACAGCCCAGGCAAATTTGCAATTCACACAGTATGCAGTGGAACAAGACAAGCAGGCATTCACACAAGAAATAGTTACGCAGGTTACATTGTTTGACATGATGAAAGATCAATTGGAACTCACTGCACGCACAGACAGCATTGCTTCAGAGAAATACAACATTGCGCAGCAACGTTATGTGCTCGGCAATTTAAGCATCACAGATTTGAGTATCGCCTTCCAGGAAAAAGACCAGGCGAAGAGAGATTATATTGCCGCACTTAGAGATTTTTGGGGAGCATATTACCAATTGCGTTATTTATCATTATACGACTTCGAAAAAAATCAAAAGATCACTTATCAATAAAAATAAATTTTATGATACAACTACAAGCGGAAAAAACATATTATTCAACCGGACAACTTAAGCCGATGATACAATTAAAAAGTATAGAAAAAGTTTACCGTACTGATACGGTTGAAACACTTGCGTTACATAACATCAACCTTCATATTGCCGAAGGAGAATTTCTTTCCATTATGGGTCCTTCAGGTTGCGGCAAAAGTACGTTGCTTAACATCATGGGTTTGCTTGATGCGCCTACAAAAGGTGAAGTAAAAATTGATGAGCAAAAAACAGAAGGATTGAATGATAAGCAGCTTGCGCATTTTAGAAATAAAAAGCTTGGATTTATTTTTCAAAGCTATCATCTCATCAACGATTTAAAAGTGTTAGACAATGTTGAGTTGCCTCTGTTGTATCGCAACATGTCGGCAAAAGAAAGAAGACAACTCGCAAGTGAAGCTTTGGAAAAAGTTAGTTTGGCGAATCGCATGAAACACTTTCCCACACAGCTTTCCGGTGGACAGAAGCAACGTGTTGCCATTGCTCGTGCAATTGTAGGAAGACCGGAAATTATTCTTGCAGATGAACCTACAGGAAATCTTGACAGCAATATGGGTAATGAGATCATGGATATACTTCTTCATTTAAATGAATCAGAAGGAACAACTATCGTGATGGTTACACACGATGAGAACATGGCAAAAAAAACGCATCGGTTGGTGAGGTTGTTTGATGGAAGTCAGGTGCAGTGATCTTATTGAATATTCAATAATCAATATTCAATGTTCAATGCTCAATAAAGTTCAGAACGTACAAGTGAGTGACACAACAGGCGATAATAATAATTACTAAAGCTGGTCACAAAAAAACTTAGAACATAAAACATAGAACTCAAAACTTTTTTATGCTAAAAAATTATTTCAAAATAGCCATCGCAGTTTTAAAGCGAAGAAAGTTTTTCACTTTCATCAGTTTGTTTGGTATAAGCTTTACGCTTACCATATTGATTGTTCTTACTGCTTTTGTTGATAATGTTACAAGCGCTAATTATCCTGAAGTAAACAGAGATCGTTCGCTGTATATTATTTCGATACAGCAAAAAGATACGAAGCACCAGGGACAAATGAATGGACCTGCAAGCTATTATTTTTTGAGTCACTATGTCAGCACTTTGAAAACGCCGGTGAGTGTTGCTATTTCATCGCTTTTTACGCCTACAAATACTTATGTGAACAACAAAAAGTTGGTGATAAACATGAAATATACCAACGATGCTTTTTGGAATGTGCTGCAATATAAATTTCTTGAAGGCAAGCCATATACACAACAACAAATTGAGAACGGCGAACATGTTGCGGTGATTTCGGAAGATACAAAGAACGCGTACTTTGGCGACGCTGCTTCCGTAGTGGGTAAATACATTGAAGCAGACAATGTGCAGTACCGTGTAACCGGCGTTGTGCAAAGTGTGCCGGTAACTATGCCCGTTTCTTATGCTGACTTGTTTGTGCCATACACTGTTTCAAAAGCAGATTGGCGAACAAAAACATACATGGGCAATTATACTGCTGTATTACTTGCCAATTCAAAATCAGATCTTCCTAAAATACAAGATGAGTATGCAAATGTTATTTCCAAATTAAAGCCCGACAACAAAGATTTTGATGTATTAATGAGCTCTGCAGACAGCTATCTAAAAAGTTTTATATCAATAAATGACAGGGACAATGGCGTGTCGATTATTATCACTGTTATTGTTTTGTTTGCTTTGTTTGTTATGCTGTTGCCAACATTGAATCTTGTTAACATCAACATCAGTCGCATCCTGGAGCGATCTTCTGAAATTGGCGTGCGCAAAGCGTTTGGAGCTTCTTCAAAAACTTTGGTAGGGCAATTTATTGTTGAGAATATCATACTCACTTTTTTGGGCGCTGCAATTGGTTTGCTGCTTTCATTCATCATTTTACAGGTAATAAACGGCAGTGATCTTATTTCTAATCTTCATCTTACTATCAACTTCACCGTACTGTTTTATAGCCTGGTCGCATGTTTGATTTTTGGATTGCTCTCTGGTGTGTATCCCGCATGGCGCATGTCGAGGCTGCATGTGGTTACTGCTTTAAAGGCGCAATAAGTTATTCATTCAATAAACGATATTTATGTTTAAGCATTTATTCAAATTGATCTGGAACAAGAAGAAACAAAATTTTTTGATGATAACAGAAATGTTTGTTTCCTACCTCGTAATCTTCGCCGTGTTTTCGCTGCTTGTGTTTTACTATAATAATTATAAGCAACCGATGGGTTTTGATTATGATGATGTATGGGTAGTTAATTATTCTATGCCGGAAAATATACAGAGCAATGATTCGGTAATGTTGTTTCATGAAACGCTGCGGCAAATACTGCATTCCATGCCGCAAATAAAAGACATGAGTTTCGCAGGCAACAATGTGCCTTTCGCTATGAGCACTTCAAACTCTACAACGAATTATAATAAAAAAGAAGTGCTGACAAATATTTATGCAGCAGAAGACAATTATGCAAAAGTGTTGAACATGCATTTGCTCGAAGGAAGATGGTTTGAAAGTGCAGACGCGGTTTCAAAAATCCCTCCGGTAGTCATCAATGAAAAATTGAAAGAAGAATTATTCGGTAATGAAAATGCAACAGGAAAAGTGATAGGGACAGAAAATGATCAGCAAAGAGTGATAGGCGTTATTCAAAACGTAAAAGATAAAGGCGATTATCAGCCCATTGAATATGGCACATACAGAAGAATGGACACAGGCGGCTACAGGTATTCTGCTACAATACTTTTAAAAGTTCAGCCCGGCACAGATGCTGCTTTTGAAAGCAAGTTATTCAAAGCGCTTTCCAACGCAACCGGCACAAGCATAGAAATAGAACATCTCGATAAAAAGCTTGCTTCAAAAAATAAAATATTTGTAGTGCCTGCGATCATCTTTATTGTTGTTGCCGCTTTTCTTATCATCAATGTGTCGCTCGGATTGTTTGGCGTGTTGTGGTACAACATCAACAAACGTAAAGGTGAAATTGGTTTACGTCGTGCGGTTGGTGCAAGCGGTAATGCTGTTTCAAAACAGCTTGTGGGTGAGGCGTTGGTGCTTTCAACGTTTGCGCTTATCATCGGTTCATTTTTCGCGGTGCAGTTTCCGTTGCTCAATGTGTTCGACTTACCTGCAAGTGTTTACATTGTCGCGCTGCTTTTTGCAATCGCATTCATTTATGTACTGGTAATTATTTGCGCATTGTATCCGGGAAAGCAGGCTGCATCAATATATCCGGCTGTTGCGTTGCATGAAGAATAGCTTGGTGTTTTGAGTTTTGTGTTGTGTATTTTTATGAGCCGAGCTGTTGTGCATGCATGAAACTTCTGTTGCGTCGCACTCTTGTACTGCAAGATTTTAATTCTGCATTCGGTGTCTCGTAAAGATCGCAAAAGAGCAAAGACGCGAGTACATAGTTCTTTTCATCTTATAATCTTAGCATGCTTTGCGTAAATTTTTTTCATAAAGAATAGAATATACAAGTGTGCAATTCAACGATAGCTCCATAATTGCACAAAAAGCACTGCACATAAAATTCTTAAATAACTCTGCAAAAAATAGCAGGCTTCATTTTTGTGGTTATTTGTTTCTTTGCAGCCAATATTTAAACTATGTGGAACAGCCTCGCTCACTTCATTCTGCGATACAAATTACCTCTGCTTGTTGTGTTACTTGGCTTTACTGTATGGATGGGATTTGAAGCAAGGAAAGTGCAAATGAGTTATGAATTTTCGAAAGCGATTCCCACTGACAACATAAAGTATCAGGATTACCTCGCCTTTAAAGAAAAATTTGGGGATGATGGAAATACAATGGTGCTTGGCTTTTCAACTGACAGTCTTTATTCAATGCGTGTTTTTAACGCAATGGGATTGCTGCATCAGCAATTAAAAAAAGTTGCCGGCGTTGATGAGATATTAAGCGTTCCTGAGGCATCAACACTTGTGAAAGCTGATTCAACAAAACTGAGCTTTGTAAAAATATTTCACTATCCATATACTTCACAGGCATTACTCGACAGCGATAAAAATGTTTTTAAAAATCTTCCCTTTTATCGCAAACTTCTTTACAACGACAGTACACATGCATCATTGATGATGGTAAGAGTGAATAGAGACACTGCCAACAGCAAATCGCGTACGCGATTGATGAATGACATTCTTGATAAAGTAAACATGTTTGAAATTTCAACTTCTGTTCCGGTGCATGTAAGCGGATTACCTTACATAAGAACAAATGTTGCGAACAGAATTCAACAGGAGATGTATTGGTTTTTGATCGGCTCACTTATTTTATCGGCGATAACATTGCTGCTATTCTTCCGCTCATTCAGTGCAATGCTGATGAGCCTGATAGTTGTTTGCATTGGAGTGATCTGGAGTTTGGCCACAATGGTTTTATGTGGTTATAAAATTACTTTGCTCACTGCGTTGATTCCTCCGCTTATCGTTGTGATCGGCATCCCCAATTGTATTTATTTTTTGAACAAGTATCACATGAGTTTTAAAGATGAGCCTGATAAAAATAAAGCGTTGATTTCGATGATCGATCGAATGGGAGTGGTTACATTATTCTGCAATATCTCTGCTGCCATTGGTTTTGCAGTATTTGCTTTTACACAAAGTGCGTTGCTAAAGGAGTTTGGAGTAGTGGCAGGCATCAACATTATGATGCTGTTTGTTATATCTCTGATTTTTATTCCTGCAGTGCTGAGTTATTTACCATCACCAAAACAAAAACATGTGCGCTATCTTGAGAATAAGATCCTGGAGCATATTTTAATTCGCATTGAAAGATGGACATTTCACCACACAAAATGGATATATGGCGTTACTGTCGTTGCATTGATAGCGGCGGTTATCGGCATCACGAGATTGAAGAGCGAAGGTTTTATTGTTGATGATCTTCCAAAGAACGATAAAATATACGCTGATCTTAAATGGTTTGAAAAAAATTTTGATGGTATTATGCCGCTTGAAATAATGATCGATGCAAAAAAGAAAAATGGTTTAGTGCGATCATTAGATCCGATAGAAAAAATTGATCAGTTCTCTCAATATATTCAAAGCCGTCCTGAAACTGCAAAACCTTTGTCATTTGTCGAAGGATTGAAATTTGCGCGACAAGCTTTTTATGAAGACAGTTCTGACTATGCAACACCAACAGAACTGGACATGCCCTTTTTAGCTAAGTATCTTAAGCAAAACAAAAAAGATTCATCTGCATCAACTGGTTTAAATAAAATGCTTTCAAGTTTCATTGACAGCAACAAGCAGGTTGCACGCATCAGTGTGAACATGAAAGATATCGGCAGCGCAAAGCTTCCTTTACTGTTGAAGAATTTTGATTCTGCGGCACACGCATCTTTTGATACCGCTCATTATAAAGTAACGTTTACGGGTGCAAGTGTTACATTTCTTGAAGGCACAAGTTTTATCATCAACGGTTTGCGCGACAGCATTTTCTGGGCATTCATTTTAATTGCTTTGTGCATGTTGTATTTGTTTCGCTCGGCAAGAATTTTATTGTGCTCATTAATTCCGAATCTTGTACCGCTTTTAATCACTGCCGGCGTAATGGGTTGGTCAGGCATAGCGCTGAAACCTTCAACAGTATTGATTTTTAGCGTAGCACTCGGAATTGTAATTGATGTAACGATTCGGTTTCTTGTGAACTACAAACAGGAACTGCCGCTTCATAAATACCGTGTAAAAGAAACATTGATACTTACCATTCGCCATACAGGCATAAGCATCATTTATACATCGCTTGTGTTGATTGCGGGTTTTGTTATTTTTTGTTTCAGTCATTTTGGTGGAACAAAAGCATTGGGTTGGTTAACGTCACTCACATTGCTTACAGGAACACTTACAAATCTTATTTTATTACCGGTACTTATCAATGCTTTGGCGAAAAAGAAAAAAGTGTAGCGGTTTTTTATTAGCTCAACTGTATTGCTTTTATATAACTTGATTTTTTGTTTTGATACCAGCTAATCTTTTCATGGCATCTTCGTTGCGTCGCAATCCTTTCCTCACCTATATTTTTATTGAGCTTAAGCGATCAAGTTATTTAGGCGGTGATATTGGTACACCACTCGAAACTACTATGAAACTTTCGTTGCGTCGCACCTTTGCTCTGAAGGTAATTCTTCTGAACAAAGTTAAACCACATAGAACAGTAGAAAACATAGGTGAACACATAGAAAAACTATGTGATACTTTTATGTCACTATGTTACTATGTGGTTGAAAGAATCACCTTCATCTGGCTGTATTTAAGATTGCAGTGATACGCAATTGCAGTGAAAACCTTTACGCATTCCACGAAGCTTTGTCTACTCTGTTTACTTATAAACTTTTTATACCCTATCTACTTGTATTTATTATTTCAGGCCATACTTCGTCATATACTTTTCATACAACTGTTTTTGCTTATTGTCCAAATTAATTTGACGTCCTTGTATAAATGCGTAGATAACATTGCTTGTTTTCATATCAAGAATATCACCATCGCTTACAACAATATTTGCATCTTTTCCTTTTTCAAGCGTACCTGTTCTATCATCAATGCCGAGAATTTTTGCAGGACTTAAAGTGATTGCTTCCAATGCCTGTTCTTTTGTTAATCCATAAGCAACCGCAACGCCGGCATTGAAAGCAAGATTGCGGTAACGGCTCATTTCATCTGCATCGGAAATGCAATACATTACACCGGCTTGTTGCAAAAGATAAGGCGCTTTGTACGCTTCGTCAACATCATCATCCTGCATTACAGGAAGCGTGTGCATTTCATTCAGTATAACTGCAATATTGTTTTGTTTAAGGTAATCAGCAATTTTCCAACTGTCTGTTCCCCCAATGATCACTGTTTTGAAGCCAAACTCTTTTGCAAAGTCAACAGCTATCATCATCTCTTTTACAAGCTCGCAATGCACAAAGAAAGTTTGTGATTTATCAAACAAACCTTTTACTGCTTCAATTTTTAAATTGGTATGTTCATGTTTTGACTCTTCAAAATATGCTTTTGCTTCGCGGAAAAAAGTGCGCACTTCATCAATATGATCCATCGCACCTTTCAGCGGATCATTGCTTTCTGAAACTCTTGCAAGAGAAGGCATACGAAAATGAATGCCGATATCAGTTTTGTATGCAGCATCTTCCCAGTTCCATGCATCCAACTGCACTACGGAAGAAGATCCACTGATGATGCCACCTTGAGGAATCACATTCGCCAATAAAATTCCGTTGCTGCGAACCGTGTTGATGATCTTTGAATCTGTGTTGTATGCAACCAAAGAACGAATGTCTGTATTGATATCACCCAATTCATATTCATCTCTTGTTGAACGAACGGCGCCCACTTCATTTAATCCAAGATTGGTGTTGGCGGAAATAAGCCCGGGATAAATTTGTTTGCCACTGCAATCAATCACTTTTGCATCAGCAACGTTTGTTGTTGCTCCAACATTAATTATTTTACCGTTTGAGAAAACGATCATTCCATCTTGTATCACGTCCCCGTTTCCCACATGAATTGTTGCATGTGTTAATGCAATCGTTCCCTGTTGCGGAGATGCAGGGGAAATGGTTGGTTGGGAGTTTGCTGTTATGATTATCGTTAGTAACAGTATGCTTAGAAGTATTT
>Ga0207706_10003521_pt1 | contig 14952 bp, 12 predicted proteins | sample KBSC53metaG_FD_184318 | JGI IMG/M metagenome (GOLD analysis project Ga0207706, IMG submission 184318) | Corn rhizosphere microbial communities from Kellogg Biological Station, Michigan, USA - KBS C5-3 metaG (SPAdes) (version 2) | ecosystem: Host-associated > Plants > Roots > Rhizosphere > Soil ... | reverse complement strand
CGCCTGATGGCCACCAACCCGAGCGAATTCGACCCACGTAAATTCTTCGGCGCGACTGTGACGGCAATGCGTGATGTGTGTATCGCACGTTATGAAGCGTTCGGTACCGCCGGTAATGCTTCGAAGATCAAGCCGATCTCGTTGGAAGCGATGTTCCAGCGTTATCTGAAGGGTGAGTTGAACGCCAAGGTTAACTAAGCCTGAACGTTAAGCTGCGCTGATAAAAACCCGCCGAGAGGCGGGTTTTTTTTGGGTGTGATTTTTTCGCGTAGCGACACTGTTCATGAGGAGTGCATGATAAGTTGATCTAACTGAGTTTTGCTTATTTCCAATAGATCTCAATGACTGTCAGATCTGACAGTAGGCAGCCTCAAGCGATACTCACAAGATAAGACTCCACCTCGTAATGGAGTACACAGCAATGACTACAAAGGACGTTAAATCCAAAGGCTCGGCCCCGGCTACCCAGCCAGTTGAGCCAAAAACGGAAGACCTCAAAAACTCCAAGGGGCCAGCTCCTTTCACACGCCCTAAGCAACCAGAGTAAGCCCCTGGCTTTAGAATCCACAGACATGTGACTTCTTTTTTACATCGTGATGGATTGAGGCAATAGCTGTCCATATAAGAAACCCGCCGATAGGCGGGTTTCTTATGGGTGAGTGATTGGTATGTCGCACGTCCGGGTTGTCCAGTGATTTCTTTGTTAAAGGCGGATTTGTTATTTCAAAGGGATATAAGTACCTGTCAGATATTACAGGTGTGCGGAAATATGGAGCCGCCTACTATCGGGTTTCACTTGTCCCTCGGAAAGATAGAAATGAAAAACGAAAAAGAAATAAAAGGTGACGCTGGCGTTGACGACTCCTTATTTGGTTCTATGAAAATCACCTACAAGCATCAAAAATATGGTGAGCATTCGATGAAATTTATAGATTATGGTTTTTTATATAAGGGGGAAAAGTCTTTTCAACTTTCTCCAAAGTACCGAGAGTTTGAAGGTCACAAGTATTATTTGTCATTGTCCTTTAAGGCAGGCCTTGAAGTTGACGAGAATTATGAGCTGGGTGGAAAAGATACACCCGTTAGCGCGCATTTGGAGATTGATGATATAAATGGTGATCGGCAGGCTAGCGGCAAGTTTAATTTGTCAAGAAGTGGAGATTACCCAAAAGGCACCTTTGATATCTATGAAGAAGGCGTCTTCTCAGCAGCAGGTGAATTTGAGTACATGAAGTGGTCTTAGTCGATACTGGTTAAAGCTGTGCCGGCGGTCTGCTGGTTTATTAAGCTTTGCATTGTCCGATAGTTGAGGGCTATAAGTTCTATTTATCGTGATAAATATCCAGCTTGGTAAACGCAGGAAGCGGGGGCGGATCTGTTTGAGTCGCCAGCACTCGTATAGTTGATGTCGGTAGTATGGAAAGTTAGGGCTTTGCTTGTTTTTTGTAGTTCAAGGCCAGCTACCAAATGCGAACGGATATAAGCGCCTGTCAGATATTACAGGTGTACTGTCGCTGGTAGGTGGTTATTCTTCTGTTTTACTTACTTTTCGGATGAAAAATATGAGCACTAATAAAAGCATCAAAATAGAAATTCCTGAATTCATGGAAGTTACATTCAAGCATGAAGGTTATGATGAGCAAAAATTTGAGGGCGGAGGCCACCTAACCCATAGGGATGGGTTTTTTTATATTAATACGAAGCAAAGGGAGCTAGGTGGACATAGTTATTATATGAACCTTAAATTCAGAGATAATCTTGCGGTTGACGTGTACACGCTGGACGGAAAAGATGAGCCCGTGAGAGCGCATTTAGAATTTGATGGCATTGAAAATGATAAGTATGCAAGCGGTATGTTGAGATTGACACAGGTAAGCCCGTATCCTGTAGGCGAGTTCGACCTCGTTGAAGGAAAGTTGTCAGCTAAGGGGACGTTTACGTTCAGGCGTTAGTTTTTGATACTGGCCTTAAGTAATACGGCAGACTCTTGGAGTCTGCCAGTTTATTGATCTTTACATTGTCCGATGGTTGAGCGATGTTAGTACTATTTATCGTGATCAATATCCAGCTTGGTAAACGTCACCTGCCCACCCTCACTGGTATACCCGGTGTTGTCCTGCACATACACCCCAGCCTTGAAGTACAGCGGCTTGTTGCGCCACGTCGCGCTGATTTGTGAATCCCACTGATAACCCGCTGCGCTCACACCCAGTGCACCGCCGGGGCTGAGGTGGATCAGGTAGTTGAATTCGCGGTCGAGTTTGATGCCGGTGGCGAGGGTGATGACGCGGCTTTCGTCGTCATCGGGGTGCATGCGCACCTTGATCACCAGGTTGCCGGTTTCGGTCTTGGTCTTGTACTGGTATTCGAGCTTGACCATCGGCTTCTGGCTTTCATACGCGTGGATCTGGCCGATGACGATCTTGCCCGAGCTGGGCACCTTGTTCACCGCGAGGGTTGCGCGCAGGGTGTTGTCGGCGTCCGGGTAATACCAGTTGCGCAGTGTACCGTTGCTGAAGGTTTCGCGCAGTTCGGTGCGCGGGTAGATGGCGTTTTCGGTTTTTGACCCGGTCACCGGTGACCAGAAAAACAGCGTACCGGTGTCGGAATGGAAGTACTGATCCTTGAAGCCATTCACCAGTTTGGAGGTTTCGACGGTGTACGGCGGACTGCCGACGGGAACGCTGAGGTTCCAGGTTGCGAGATCGATCATGTCGGTTCTTCCACTCAATTCATCCTGAACGCGAGTGCCAGAAGCTCTAGCCCGCGCCTTTTCGGGCGGCAGTTATAAGCGTAGAGGAGTTTTTTGTTAACGCCCGTTTGGCAGATGATTGGCGTCAACATCCTGTCGAAATGCCATCTGTGCCGGTTTTCGGGGGCTGCAGGGGTGACCGTTAGTCGGTAAGTCGCCGCTTTGGCTAAATGATGGCGGCGTGACAGCTTCTGCTTTCACAGATCCGCGACTAGAGTGATGGCTCAGTAACTGTACGGTTTTCCCAAGAACCGGCCGATAGTCCGACAAGAGATGTCCCGACAAGAGAAGCAGCATGGAATGCGCGCAACCCCAGCCAGGTGAAGGCAGCTCTGTCCTTTTGATCGTTGATGATTACCCTGAAAACCTGATCAGCATGCGCGCGTTGCTGCAGCGTCAGGATTGGCACGTCATGACCGCCGCCTCCGGCTTCGAGGCACTCAATCTGCTGCTCGAACACGACGTCGACCTGGTGCTGCTGGATGTGCAGATGCCGGGCATGGACGGCTTTGAAGTCGCGCGATTGATGCGCGGCAGCCAGCGCACACGCCTCACGCCGATCATTTTCCTTACCGCCAACGAACAGTCGCAGGACGCGGTGATCAAGGGCTACGCCAGTGGCGCGGTGGATTACCTGTTCAAGCCGTTCGATCCGCAGATCCTCAAGCCCAAAGTCCAGGCATTGCTCGAACACCAGCGCAACCGCCGCGCCTTGCAGCGCCTGAGTCATGATCTGGAGGTCGCGCGGGCCTTTAATGCCTCGGTGCTGGATAACGCGGCGGAAGGAATATTGGTGCTCGGCGAGGACGGTTTGATCCGCTTCGCCAACCCGGCGATTTCGCGGCTGCTGAATGCGCCGGTGAAAGAGCTGGAGGGCAAGGAATTTCTCGATTATCTGCAGAAACCGCACATCCCGCTGTGGGCTGATTCCGAGCTGTTGGCCGGCTATAAACGCGGTGAGACCTTGCGTCTGCACGATGCGTTGTTACGCACGGCGCCGGGGCAACAGGTGCCGGTGGCGTTGTCCTGCGCGCCGTTGCCGGCCGAGCAGCGGGCGATGGTGGTGACGGTGCTGGACATGTCAGTGGTGCGTCACCTGCATCAGCAGCTGGAATTTCAAGCGGTCACCGATCCGTTGACCGGTCTGCTCAATCGCCGGGGCTTTTATCAGACGGTGGAAAACCTGCTGCTGCGCGGTGAACGCAGCGACAGCAGTTGGGTGCTGCTGTATCTGGATCTCGATGGCTTTAAACGGGTCAACGATTCCCTTGGCCACGATGCCGGCGACCGGGTGCTGCGCTGGGTCTCCGAGCAGTTGAAGGCGTGCTTAAGGCCGTTCGATATTCTCGCGCGCATGGGCGGTGACGAGTTCACGGCGTTGCTCGATCTGGAGTTCCCCGAGCAGGCGGCGAAGATTGCCGAGAAGCTCATCGAGCGGGTGTCGATCTGTCAGCAGATCGAGGGATTGGATATTGCCCTCGGCGCGAGTATCGGCATCGCCACTTACCCGGACTGCGGCTCGAACCTCGACGGCCTGCTGCGCGCCTCCGACATTGCCATGTACGAAGCCAAGCGCGCCGGGCGTCAGCAGTATCGTTTTTACGATCACGAAATGAACGGCCGCGCCCGCTCTCGGCTGATGCTTGAAGAGAGCGTGCGCAACGCCATCGAGAACCGTGATTTCAATCTGGTGTATCAGCCGCAAGTGGCGATCGACAGCGGGCAGATCCGCGGTTTCGAGGCGCTGCTGCGCTGGCAGCATCCGAGCGTCGGCGATGTGCCGCCGGGGTTGTTCCTGCCATTACTGGAAGAGGCGCGGCTGATCAGCCGGCTGGGCAGCTGGATCTATCATCGCGGCGCCGGCCAGCGCAAAGCTTGGGAAACCCTGTTCGCCGAGGATCTGGTACTTGGCGTGAGTTTGAGCAATACCCAGTTCGGGCTGCCGAACCTGGTCACCGAGTTGCGCCAGGTGCTGGAGCGGCATTCGTTGCAGCCACGGCAACTGGAGGTGGAAATCACCGAAGACGCGCTGATGCACAACCCCGACGAGACCCGCAAACAGCTGCGCCTGCTACGCAATCTCGGGGTGCGGGTGGCGCTGGATGATTTCGGCTCAGGGCCGTGCTCGCTGGCGCATCTGCGTGATTTGGAGCTGGACACGCTCAAGCTTGATCGACACCTGATTGCGCGGCTGCCGGATTCGACGCGCGACGCGGCGCTGGTCAGCAACGTGATCAATCTGTGTAAACAGTACGGCTTGCTGGTGATCGCCGAAGGCGTGGAAACCATCGAACAGTATCAATGGCTGCAAGCGCATGGCTGCGAATATGTGCAGGGTTTCCTGGTGGCGCGTCCGCTGACCTCCGAAGACGCCGCCAGCTTCGCCGAGCCCTTCGACTGGAGCGCGCTGCCGGTTTGAATTCGTTACACTGGCGCTCTTTTCGAACCGTATTGCCGTGCCCATGACTGCGTTGAAATACCTCCAGGCCTATCCCGCGCAATTGCAGGATCAGGTGCGCCAACTGATCGCCGAACAGCGTCTGGGTGAGTACCTGAGTCAACGCTATCCGGGGCGTCACGATGTGCAGAGCGACAAGGCGCTGTACAGCTACGCGCTGGACCTGAAGCAGGAATATCTGCGCAACGCACCGGCCATCGACAAGGTGCTGTTCGACAACCGCCTCGACCTGACGCACCGTGCGCTGGGCCTGCACACCACGGTCTCAAGGGTGCAGGGCGGCAAGCTCAAGGCCAAGAAAGAGATTCGCATCGCCTCGTTGTTCAAGGAGGCGGCCCCCGAGTTCCTGAAGATGATCGTCGTGCACGAACTGGCGCACTTCAAGGAATCGGACCACAACAAGGCCTTCTATAAATTGTGCGAACACATGCTGCCGGGGGATCACCAGATCGAGTTCGATCTGCGGGTATACCTGACGTGGCGGGATCTGCAATAGCCGCAACAAGGAGCGGGTAGATGGACGTCAGCAAGACCAAAAGCAGCTTTTACCGGCGCCTGTACGTGGCCTACCTGATCGACAGCGGCCTGGCCCCAAGCGTCCCGGCGCTGACCGAAGTGACCGGCATGCCCCGGCGCACGGCGCAGGACACGATCGCCGCGCTGGCGGATCTGGACATCATCTGTGAATTCGAGCAGGAAGAGGGCGCGCGCAATCATGCCGGGCGCTATCGGATTCGCGAGTGGGGAGCGATAGATCGCGGGTGGATCGAGCGTAATCTGCGGCAGATCAAGGCTGTGCTGGAGTATCCCTGAGTTTTGCAGTGTTTGAGCTGACGCCTTCGCGAGCAGGCTCGCTCCCACTGAGGCATGCATTCCAAATGTGGGAGCGAGCCTGCTCGCGATAGGGCTTCAGGAGCGACGCATCCCGATATGCGGAATGTCATCCTCCAGATACTCCTCACCCGCCACCACAAACCCGTACCTGCCGTAATACCCCTGCAAATGCGCCTGCGCCGACAGATAGATCGGCACCTGCGGCCAATGCTTCCCGGCCTGTTTCAGCGCGTGTTCCATCATCACATGCCCCAGCCCTTTGCCGCGGCCCTGCGGCGCGATGATCACGCGGCCAATCACCACGTCACCGCTCTGGGACTCGGGATCAAGCAGGCGCAGATAGGCCATCAACTGATCATCTTCCCAACCCATGAGGTGATGGGTGTCGCCGTCCAGATCCTGGCCGTCGAGGTCCGGGTAGGCGCATTTCTGTTCGACCACGAACACTTCCGAGCGTAGCTTCAGCAGTGCGTACAACTCTTCTTTGCCCAGATCACTGTGATGCTTGCAGACCCACTCGATTGTCATCTTCCGACTCCTTGAACTCCGTCGCCCGATACTAAGCGCACAGGCCCTGGATGTCTGTATGGCGGAACAGTCTGTGACAAAGGTCAAAATGCCATCATTCCTTTCTCGCGATAGCGGCTGCTTTGTGTAATCTGCTGGAAAGCGCTGTGCACTGGCTTCAATGAGCTACTGTTAGGGCCTGGGTTTCGCCGGTAAGGGGCCTTGGGGTTTTGACTGAAAACACGCTGGGCAGCCCGCCCGCTAAGGATTTTCAAGCATGCCGCGACTGCATCGAGCCTTTGCTTTGATCGGATTGCTCTTGCTGGCCCAAACCGCCTCAGCGGAGAAGTTGCGACTGGTGTTTGATATCTGGCCGCCCTTTAGCGACGACACGCTGGTCAACGGTGGCCTGGCCACCGACATCGTCAGCACCGCGCTGGCGCGGGCCGGTTATGCCAGCGACTATGAACAGGTACCTTGGGCGCGGGCACTGCTGGGGGTGGGCGAAGGACGATACGACGTGCTGGTCAACGCCTGGTACAACGACGAACGGACCAAAATCGGCCAGTTCTCTGGCGAATACCTGCTCAACCGCATCCGCTTTCTCAAGCGCAAGGACACGCCGCTGGAGTACGGCAGCCTGGAACAACTGCACACCTACTCGGTGGCGGTGGTGCGCGGTTATGCCTACTCGCAGGCCTTCGATGCCGATACCGCACTGGAGAAAGTCCCTGTGCATAACTTCGCCATGGCCGTGCGCATGCTGGCGGCGGACCGGGTCAAGCTGACCCTGGAAGATGAATACGTCGCGCGCTATTACCTGGCCCGCGAATCAGCCAAAGTGCGCAACGCCGTGGAGTTTCTGCCCAAGCCGTTGAGCGAGAACAGCCTGCATATTCTGGTAAGCCTGAAGAATCCGCAGCATGAGCAGATTGTGGCCGGGTTTGATAAGGCGATTGCGGCGATGAAGGCGGATGGCAGTTATGACAAGTTGCTGCGCCAGCATGGGATGTGAGCATCTGATACCAGAGTTGCGTTGTTGCTGATGCCCTCATCGCTGGCAAGCCAGCTCCCACAGGTATTGCGGTGTACACAAACCATGTGGGAGCTGGCTTGCCAGCGATGGGGCCAGTCCGGTCACCTTAAGCCTCGCGGGTGTCCTTGATCAGGTGCGCTGCCAAAGTCCGCAACGGCCCCAACTGCCGGCAGATCAGCGCCAGTTGCGTCTGCACCAGTCGCTGTCCTTCATCGATCTCGTCCGGCATCTGCTCCAGCTCATTGGCCAGCGCTTCTTCTTCGTCACTCTGAATCGCCACCGGTTGCTTGTTCGCCAGGCCCTGGGCAATGTCGTCGATGCTCGCGGCCAGTTTCACTCCGGCGCCGTCGATCAGTTGTTCACGCACGTCTGCCGGTAGCTGCGTTTCGCGATGCGCGCCCAACCCGGAGAGGTAGCTGAGCAGGGTGTGCGACAGCACCAGAAAACGGAAACCGACATCCGCTTCCTTCCGGAAATGCCCCGGCTCCATGAGCATGTTCGCCAGCGTTGTCGACAGCGCCGCATCAGCGTTGTGCGCGTTGCGGCGGGCCAGGCGATAGGCGAGGTCGTCGCTCTTGCCGGCGGCGTATTGCTGCATGATCTGGCGCAGGTAGATGCTGTTGCAGATCAGGGTGTTGGCCAGCACCTTGTTCAGGCGTCGACCCTGCCAGTCCGGGAGGAACAGGAACACCGTCAGGCCGGCGATCAGGCTGCCGAGCAGGGTATCGAACAGGCGCGGCAGGAACAGCCCGTAGCCATCGCCGATCTGGTTGAAGCAGAACAGCACCATGATCGTGATCGCGGCGGTCGCCACCGTGTAGCGCGTGGTGCGGTTGGTAAAGAACACCACCCCGGCGGCGATCGCGAAGCACGACTGCACCAGCGGGCTGGGGAACAGATCGAACAGCGCCCACGCCACGGTCAGGCCGATGGCGGTGCCGAGAATCCGCTGACCGAGCTTGCGCCGGGTCGCGCCGTAGTTCGGTTGGCAGACAAACAGCGTGGTGAGGATGATCCAGTAACCCTGCGACGGGTGAATCAGATGCACCATGCCATAGCCGATACTCAGCGCCAGCGGCAGACGCAGGGCATGACGGAACAGCAACGAGGTCGGTGTCAGCTGCGTGCGCAAGCGAATCCACACGTCCTTGAGGTTGCGTGGCGAGCGATCGAGCAGGCTGCTGTCGGTGGCGTCCGCCAGGGCGTCGGGGTTGCTCGCATCGCTGAGCAAACGGTCGAGGGTGCCGAGGTTGGCTGCCAGGGCACGCAGCGAGCGCAGGAGGCCGCGCCACGCCGGATTGCTCTGGATGCGCAGGTGTTCAAGGGAGGCATCGAGGTCTGTCAGCGCTTCGGCAAAACTGGCGTCGTAGACGAACGGCTGGCGCATCTGGATCGATTCGGCCAGCGCGCGGCAGGCCTTGCCCTGCTGGCGCAACAAACGCTGGCAGCGGAACAGCACGTCGCTGTGGAAGAACGCATCGGCCAGCGCGTTGTACGGATAGTGCGAGGAGCTGGCGCGTTCGTGAATGTCCTGGGCGAGGAAATACAGCTTCAGATAACGGCTGACTTTCGACCCCGGGCGACCGTTGCCGACCCGGTGCAGAATGATTTCCTTGGCACTGTTCAGCGCGGCGACCACGCGACCGTTTTGCTGCGCCAGTTCCAGCCGTCGGCCTTCGACGTCCAGTTGGCGGATCGGCTCGAACAGCGAGGCTTTCAGCTTCAGGTAGAAACCCAGTTCACGGAACAGCCGCGCCAGACTCTGCTGCACCGGCTGGTTGGAAAACATCGCCTGCCACAGCACCGACAGCAGGCCGTACCACGCGGCACCGGCCACCAGCAGCATCGGCTCGTGCCAGAAATCGGTGACCGCGCCGCCGCGCTGATCCACGCCGATCATGGTGTAGACCGACAGAATCAAGGTCGCCGAGGCAATCGCGCCATAACGCTCGCCGAGTGCGCCGAGCATGGTCAGGCCGAAGCTGGCCAGTGCCAGAGCAATGGCAAACACGATGGGGTAGGGGAAGAGCAGTTCCACCGACAGCGCGGCGATACTGAAACATACCAGCGTCACGGCGAGGGCGTTGAGGCGCCCCTGCCAACTGTCGTCGGTCTCGGCCAGGGCGCTGGCGATGATCCCGAGGAACAATGGGATCAGCAGGCCCATTTCATCCTGATACCAACACAGCGCCATGCTGCCGGTCAGGGCGATGAACACCCGCACGCTGTAGCTGAATTTATCCAGCGCCCACAGGCGCCGCAAAGACTGACGAAACGAGGTCGAGGACATGAAGTGCGAAGGCCTTCCGAGGCGATGCCGCTAAATTGAGCCAGTAATGACGCCGACGCAATGGCGCCGATCACATCTGACAGCAAAAAGTGTTCCTTTTACTTACACCACAAACCACTGTGGGAGCGAGCCTGCTCGCGAAAGCGGAGCGTCATTCAACATTGATGTCGACTGATACACCGCATTCGCGAGCAGGCTCGCTCCCACAGGTCTTGCGTTTGATTTTGGATCAGACGTACTGCGCGGCCGCGTACCCCGAGGCCCAGGCCCACTGGAAGTTGAAACCGCCCAGATGCCCGGTGACGTCGAGCACTTCGCCGACGAAATACAGCCCCGGGCTTTTCAGCGACTCCATGGTCTTGGACGACACTTCGCGGGTATCGACGCCACCCAGCGTGACTTCGGCGGTGCGATAGCCTTCGGTGCCGGCCGGGACGACTTTCCAGCTGCCGAGCTTGTCGGCGATCTGCGCCAGTTCGGCGTGGGTGTACTGCTTCATCGGTTTGGACACGAACCAGTTGTCCGCCAACAGGTTGGCCATCTTCTTGGTGAAGATCTCGCCGAGCAAGGTTTTCAGTTCACTGTTCGGGCGTTCGGCCACTTGCTGTTGCAGCCATGCCGCGGTGTCGTGATCCGGCAGCAGGTTGATCTCCACGGTGTCGCCCGGCTCCCAGAACGACGAGATCTGCAGAATCGCCGGGCCACTGAGACCACGGTGAGTGAACAGAATGTTCTCGCGAAAGCTCTGGTCGTTGCAGCTGACCAGACAATCCACCGAAGTACCGGACAGCTCGGTGCAGAGTTCCTTGAGCTGATCAGTGATGGTGAACGGCACGAGTCCGGCGCGAGTCGGCAGCAGTTCATGGCCGAACTGTTTGGCGACCTGATAACCGAAACCGGTGGCCCCCAGCGTCGGGATCGACAGCCCGCCGGTGGCGATCACCAGCGATTGGCACTGAACCTGGCCGAGGGTGGTGTCGAGCAGGTAACCGCTTTCGACCTTCTCGATGGTCTGGATCGAGGTGTCCAGGTGCAGCTCGACGCCGACCTGATCGCACTCGTCGAGCAGCATGCCGAGGATGTCGCTGGATTTGTTATCGCAGAACAGCTGACCGAGTTTCTTCTCGTGGTACGGCACGCCGTGCTTGGCGACCATGCCGATGAAATCCCACTGGGTGTAGCGCGCCAGTGCCGATTTGCAGAAATGCGGATTGTGCGAGAGGAAATTGCTCGGCTCGGTGTACATGTTGGTGAAATTGCAGCGGCCACCACCGGACATCAGGATTTTCTTGCCGGCCTTGTTCGCGTGGTCGAGCAGCAGCACCTGACGCCCACGCCCGGCGGCGGTCAGTGCACACATCAACCCTGCGGCGCCAGCGCCAATGATCACGACTTCGGTAGAGCGCAAAACGGTGTCCTCTTGGTAGGTCGCTACAAAACAAACTGTGGGAGCGGGCTTGCTCGCGAAAGCGGTGTGTCAGTTGACACATAAGTCGCCTGATACACCGCATTCGCGAGCAAGCCCGCTCCCACAGGGGATCTTCTTTGCTTGGAAGATCGCTTACAAAACCCGCACGCGCAGCGAACGGCCCTTGATCTTGCCGTTGTTCAAGCGCTGCAGTGCCTGCATGACCACGGTGCGTTCAACGGCCACATACGACTGGAAGTCGAAGATCGCGATCTTGCCGACCTGAGCGCCGGGGATGCCGGCGTCACCAGTCAGTGCGCCGAGGATGTCGCCCGGACGCACTTTGTCTTTACGCCCGCCGGCGATGCACAGGGTGCTCATCGGTGGCTGCAGCGGGGCGCCGCCCTGGGACTTGAGGTTATCGACCTGATCCCAGTTCAGCGGAGCTTTCTGCAACTGTTCGATGGCTTGCGCGCGATGCGCTTCGGACGGCGCAACGAGGCTGACCGCAATGCCTTTCTCGCCGGCACGACCGGTACGGCCAACGCGGTGAATGTGGATTTCCGAATCGCGGGCCAGCTCGACGTTGATCACCATGTCCAGCGCATCGATGTCCAGACCACGGGCGGCGACGTCGGTGGCGACCAGAACCGAAGTACTGCGGTTGGCGAACATCGCCAGCACCTGATCGCGATCACGCTGTTCCAGATCGCCGTGCAGGCCGACGGCGGAAATGCCTTTGGAGGTCAGGTGGTCAACGGTTTCCTGCACTTGCTGTTTGGTAAAGCAGAACGCCACGCAGGAAGCCGGGCGGAAGTGGTGCAGGACTTTGGTCACTGCGCTCATGCGCTCTTCCGGGGAAATCTCGTAGAAACGCTGCTCGATCTGCGTGTCGTCGTGGAACGCCTCGGCTTTCACCGTTTGCGGATCGCGCATGAATTTCGACGCCAGTTGCTTGATGCCCACCGGGTATGTGGCGGAGAACAGCAGGGTCTGACGGCGTGCCGGGGTCTTTTCGATGATGTCTTCGATGGCGTCGTAAAAGCCCATGTCGAGCATGCGGTCGGCTTCGTCGAGGATCAGCGTGTTCAGACCGTCGAGCACCAGCGAACCCTTGCGCAGGTGCTGCTGGATACGCCCCGGGGTGCCGACGATGATGTGCGCGCCGTGCTCCAGCGAAGCGATCTGCGGGCCGAACGACACGCCGCCGCATAGGGTCAGGACCTTGATGTTGTCTTCGGCACGGGCCAGACGCCGGACTTCCTTAGCGACCTGGTCGGCCAGCTCACGGGTCGGGCAGATCACCAGCGCCTGGCAACCGAAGTAACGCGGGTTGATCGGGTTGAGCAGGCCGATGCCGAACGCGGCGGTCTTGCCGCTGCCGGTCTTGGCCTGGGCGATCAGGTCCATCCCCTTGAGGATCACCGGCAAGCTCTGCGCCTGGATCGGCGTCATCTGGGCATAACCGAGGGATTCGAGGTTAGCCAGCATGGCGGCGGACAGCGGCAGAGTATTAAAAGCGGTGGCGATGGTGGTCACGGGACTGGCCTGCAAAACAAAATGTCGCGCAGTGTAGCAGCCCCGTGCCACTTTCCTCGAAAGTTCTGGACGAACAGTGCCTGAATTCATTCGCCCAAGCTTTTCTTGAATGAAGATAAACCTGTGGCGAGGGGATTTATCCCCGATGGGGTGCGCAGCACCCCCTGAAAAGGTTGAATGCGATCAGCCTGATGTACTGAGGTGGCAGATTTTGGGGCTGCTGCGCAGCCATCGGGGATAAATCCCCTCACTACAAAAGCCTCCACCAGACATGACACTGCCTAGTGTTCGATGTGCTCATCCGGATGTTCATCCGGGCGTTTGACCCGGCGACCGTCCTCTTTCGACAGTTGCGAGAAGATCGTCGCCGCCAGCATCGCCATGATCCCGACCGTGACAAACGTCAGCTGGAACGCGCCCAGCACGGTTTCGACGCCATCGTTGCCGATCTCCGCCGTAAACCCGCCGAGCAACGCACCGGCACAGGCCACGCCCAGACTCAGCGACAATTGCGCCACCACCGACAGCAAACTGTTGCCGCTGCTGGCGCTGGCGTCGTCGAGGTCGATCAGCGTTACGGTGTTCATCGCGGTGAATTGCAGCGAGTTGATCGCGCCGAGAACCGCCAGCAGGCACAGCAGCAGCCAGTATGGCGTCTGCTCGCTGACCAGGCCCATGCTCGCCAGCATGATCCCCAGTGCCAGGGTGTTGCCGGTGAGCACGATGCGATAGCCGAGGCGTTCGATCAGCGGCCGCGCCATCCACTTGGCAAACATCGCCGCTGCAGCCAGCGGCAACATGCTCATTCCGGCTTGCGATGGCGAGTAACCCAGCGCGACTTGCAGCAACAACGGCACCAGAAACGGCAGGGCGCCGCTGCCTAGACGGGCGAACAGGTTGCCGATGATTCCGACCGCGAAGGTTCGCGTCTTGAACAACGACGGGGCGAACAGCGGATTCTCGATACGCCCGGCGCGCAGCCAGTACGCCGCCAGACAGGCCAGACCGCCGAACAGCAGCAGCATCACCCGCAGGTGCGGCAAGTGCAATTCGCCCAGACCTTCCATGGCGATGGTGATCAGGATCATCGCCGCGCCAAACAGCAGGAAACCGAGGCTGTCGAAGCGCGTGCGCTCGCTGCCGCGCAGGTCGGGAATGAACTTCCACACCGCGTAGCAGCCGAGAACACCGACCGGCAGGTTGATCAGAAAGATCCAGTGCCACGTCAGGTATTGCACCATCCAGCCGCCCATGGTCGGGCCGATCAGCGGGCCGAGCAGGCCGGGAATGGTGATGAAACCCATGATCCGCACCAGTTCCGAACGCGGGTAGGCGCGCAGCACCACCAGCCGTCCGACCGGCAGCATCAATGCGCCGCCCAGACCCTGGATCACCCGCGCGCCGACCAGCATGCTCAGGCTGCTGGATAACGCGCAGAGCAGCGAGCCGAAACTGAACAGCAGGATCGCGCCGAAGAAAATCTTCTTGGTGCCGAAGCGGTCGGCGATCCAGCCCGAGGCCGGAATCAGCAAGGCCACGGTGAGCATGTAGGCGATGACCACACCTTGCATGCGCAACGGGTCTTCGGCCAGATCCCGGGCCATGGCCGGCAGGGCGGTGTTGAGAATGGTCCCGTCGAGGGACTGCATGAAGAATGCAATGGCGACGACCCACGGCAACCAGCGGGCGGTGATGGCGTCGAGAGGCGGGCGAGTGGGCATGGAACCTCTTGTGGTTGGGCGTTGATGCGCAGGCTTTTGGTGGGAGCGGGCTTGCTCGCGAATGCGGTGAATCAGTCGATGTTGTTAGTGACTGACACGACGCTTTCGCGAGCAAGCCCGCTCCCACAGTAGATCTCCAGTGTTTTGGAGATCCTGGTATTACAGGGTCAAGGTCAGTCGGCTCACCAGCGCCCCCGGCAGCAACGCCGACGAGGTATTGCGCTGGCTATACGTGCTCGCCGACAGCAGCAACTCACGCTCGGCGGTCAATGCTTCCAGCTGCGAACCCAGCAGACTGTAAGCGCTGTCGTCGAAACGCATGGTGCTGACCGGCGCCTGAATCTCGCCGTTCTCGACCCAGAAAGTTGCGAAGCGAGTCATGCCGGTCAGGCGCGCCGCTGGTTGAT
>Ga0207706_10003520_pt1 | contig 14952 bp, 4 predicted proteins | sample KBSC53metaG_FD_184318 | JGI IMG/M metagenome (GOLD analysis project Ga0207706, IMG submission 184318) | Corn rhizosphere microbial communities from Kellogg Biological Station, Michigan, USA - KBS C5-3 metaG (SPAdes) (version 2) | ecosystem: Host-associated > Plants > Roots > Rhizosphere > Soil ... | reverse complement strand
TCATGCGCGCGCCGGTCAGCGGCTTGCGGTGCCTGATCGCGGGTCCGACGAAGGGAAGGCTGGCCATGTTACGCTTGCTCCGGAATTTCCGATTTACCTGGTGCCCGTCTTCGCGCCGATAACCGACGCCGCGGCAACCTCTTTAGCCGGCGACGGAGCCGCTCGCTGCGCGGCAATCACGTTCGCCGCGCCGCCGATCTCGTCCGGTCCCGGGATGTGCAGGGTCCAGCCCTTGGTCGTGTCGAGAAGCCCGCCGACATCGTTTTCCGCGCGCGGCACGGGCGGACCGGCCTGCACGTCAGCAACGGCGGTGCTCGCCAGGACAGTCTCCGCGGCCGGCGGCGCAGGGCGCATCGCCAGCGGGTCCCTGGGCTCGCCGATGTAGCGGCCATTGAATGCCGCCGGCTGGCCCCAAGAGCCCGGCCAGCGATAGAAGATGTGCTGACCGATCGCCGCGACCTTGGCGAGCAGGGGCGCCCAGCGCGGCGCGACATAGTCGGCGTGATAGTGCGTCGCCTCGCCGACCGAGCGCTCGACATAGCCTGACAGCGCCGCGCGCGCGACCTTCTCGGCCTCGCGCCAGCCATCGGCGGCCGGGCGGCGATAGAGCGCGCCGTCGCAGACGAAGGTGAACTGGCAGGTCCCGCTTCCCGCGCCCTGGTAGACGACCCCGCAGATCGATTTGGGGAAGGCCGGGTGGCGCATCCGGTTGAGCACGACCTGCGCGACCGCGCGGCGCCCCTCGAGCGGCTCGAACCCGGCTTCGTAATAAACGGCCTGAGTCAGGCACAGGAGCGCGCGGCGTTCATCCTCCGCGCCGCCGGTGAGCACGAAGCGCTGCGCCGAATGCAGCGGCGAGCTGGCGAAGGGAAGCGCGGCGTTGATGACGCGCGCTTGCTCGCCGACGGCACGCATGTCGACGGCGGCCGTGCCGCTCGTCGCGTCGACCAGCGCGGCGGCTCTTGCCTTGGGAATCATCACCGTCACGGCCGCAGCGGCGGGCTCGCGCGCGGGCAGAAGCACCGCGCCGGCGCCGACCAGGCCGGTGAGCGCGGCAGCCCCCGCGGCAAGCTTCGTCCGGGACAGGGTGCGCGCCATCAGCTCGCGGCCTTCTGCTGCGCGGCGGCGGCAGCGGCAGCGGACTGGAGGTGCTTCAGGACCTCGTCGCGAGGCCCGTCGGCGATGATCTTGCCGGCGTCGATCACGATCAGGCGGTTGAGGATCCCCAGCATGTTGTGCCGGTGCGTTGCGACGATCAGCGACTGGTCGGGCGCAAGCGCGGTCTTGAGGTGCTCGATGAAATAGAGCTCGGTCTGGGTGTCCATCGACCCGGTGGGCTCGTCGAGGAACAGCAGCCTGGAGGGGCTGACGAGCGCTCGCGCCAGCACCAGCAGCGAGCGCTGTCCTCCGGAAAGGCGCGCTCCGCGCTCGCCGACCGGAAGGTCGAAGCCCGCGGCATCGCGCGAAAGGAAGATGTCGGCGCCCGAGCGGACCACCGCGTCGATCAGCTGATTGTCGTCCGCCTGCGCGGCTCCGAGCATCAGATTGTCGCGGACGCTGCCGCTGAACACGTCGGCGTCCTGGCTGACGAAACGGAAGGCCTCGCGCAGCTGGTGCGGATGATATTGCCGGCTGTCGAGCCCGTCGACGAGCATCTCGCCGGCGGTCGGCGGGTAGAGCCCGCACATGACCCGGCCGAGCGTCGACTTGCCCGAGGCGACCCGCCCGATGATCCCGATCCGCTCGCCCGGCTCGATCTTCAGGTTCAAGTCCGAAAGCGAATCGCGCGATGCGCCCGGATAGCGGAAGGAGACCGAGCGGAATTCGATATGACCGCCGCGGATTTCGGGCACGATGCTGCGCATCGCGCCGTGGCGCTCGTCCTCGGCTTCCATCATCCGCTGCAGCGAGGTGAGCGTCGCGAAGGCCTGCTTGCCGCGCGTGATGAGGAAGGCGAGCTGGCCGACCGGCTGGAGCGAGCGCCCCGAGATCATGATGATCGCGATGATCGCGCCCATCGACATGTCGCCGTTCTGGAAGCGATAGAAGCCGCCGACGAGAAGACCGACGCTGATCGACTGCTGCGAGATGCTGGCGAGGTTGACGGCGACCGCGGAGAGCTTGCGCATCCGCTCGCTGGTCGCCGCGCTCATCGCGGCGTAGCGCCGCCAGCGGCCCAGCATCTGCCCTTCGGCGCGCGCGGCCTTGAGCGTTTCCGCGCCCGAGATGGATTCGACCAGCACCGAATGCTGGAGGCTCGAATCCGCCTGCGCGTCGAGCGCGACCTTGCCCATCTGGCGCTGCAGGCTGAGGCCGACGCTGAGCATGATCGCGACGCCCGCGAGCGGCACCAGCACCAGCCATCCGCCAACCAGCGTGATGAAGGCGAGGAACATCACCATGAAGGTGAGGTCGACCGCGAGGACGACCGTGGTCGACGCGAAGAAGTCGCGGACCATCTCATAGTCGGAGACGCGCCGGGCCATGGCGCCGGTGCTCCCCTGGCGGTCGGCCATGGGCAGGTTCATCACCTTCTCGAACAGCTTTTGCGAAAGCTTGGCGTCGAGCTTGCGCGCGACCTCGTCGATCAGTCGCGCGCGGGCGACCCTGAGCGTGAAGTCGAACGACAAAGCGAGCAGCACGCCGAGGGCGAGCACCCACAACGTCGCCACCGCCTTGTTCGGGATGACGCGGTCGTACACGTTCATCGTGAACAAGGGCATCGCGAAGGCGAGCATGTTGACGATCAAGGCGGCGAGGACCACCGGCCAGAATTCACGCCGGACCTTCCAGATCTCCGACCAGAACCAATGCCGCCTTTTGGCCTCGTCCCACGGCCGCTCGCTCTCGCGCTCGCGGGTGGGATCGGTTTCGACGACGACGGCGCGGCCGGTGTAGGCCGGCTCCATCTCCGCGAGCTTGACCCAGATCGGCTCGGCAAGGCCGGGCGCATAGATGAGCCCGTCGCGATCGCGCACGTCGAGGAGGACCGCCGCGCGGTCGTCTTCGAGCTCGAGGATCGCGGGGCATTTGCCCGACGGCCAGCCCTTGAGCCTCCGAGCGACCGGGTCGGCCCGCATCCCGACCTGCTCGAGCGCGGGCTCGATCTGGTGGAACGGCAGGCGCCCGTCCTGCGAAAGGGCCAGGCCCGCGCGCAGGAGGACCGGAGAGGAGGGACGGTCCGCCTGACGCGCGATGAAAGCCAGGCAATCGAGGACGGGGTCGATTTCCCGCGAGGGCTCGACGTCAAGCCAATGCATGAAACTCACAACCCATCCTCTTTCTGATTAACGGCCGGTCGGCTCCGGCGGCGGAGCAGGCTCGCCCGGAACCATCGCCGGAGCAGGCTCGCCGGGCGCCATCGGAGCGGCCCCCGGCCCCATCGCCGGCGAAGGAATGCTGTTTTCCTGGAGGTCGGCCGGCGGAATCGGGTTCACGTGATAGCGCGCCATCATCGTCGGCTGGGCGGCGGCCGGCGCCTGGACGCCGAGACACTGGATCAGCCGGTTCTCGGCCGCGAGCACCTGATATTGCGCATAGAGCTTCGCGAGACGCGCGGTCTCGGTCTGCTGCTGAACCACGTAGCGCGAGTTCTGCGCGTCGAGCACGTCGAGGAGCGAGCGCCGCCCGATGTTGAACTGCTCGCGGTACGACAGAAGCAGGTCGTCGGAAATCCGGCCCTGCGTCTCCAGCTCGCTTGCCAGCGCGGTCTGGTTCTGGAGGCGGCTCCACGCGGTGCGGACGTCCTCCTCGGCGGCGCGGGTGCGCTCGAACAGCCGTCCGTGGACTTCGTTCGAACGCTCTTGCTGCTCGCGGACGTTCGCTTCCTTGATCCCGCCATTGTAGAGCGTCCAGCGAAGCACGCCGAGCGCCTGAAGGTCCGTCGTCCGGCCCTCGAAGCCGTCGATGTCGTGACCGGCGCGGGCGCGGCCCTGGATGCTGAACTTCGGTCCAAGGTCCGCCCTGGCGGCACGGACTTCTTCACGCGAGGTGGCGAGGTCGGCGACGGCCTCGCGAACGCGCGGATTCTCCTGCCGTGCGATCGCTTCGGCTTCGTCGAGAGACGCCGGCATGCACTGAGACAGATCCGGCGGCATGTTGACGGCGTCGATCGGCATCCCGGTCAGGGTGCGAAAGGTGATCGCCGCGGTGTCGAGATCCTCGCGAGCCTGAGTCACTTTCGCGCGGGCAGCCTGGAGCCGCTCTTCGGCCTGCTGCTGGTCGGCGATGCTGATCGAGCCCTTGGCGACGCCTTCGCGAAGATCGCCGGCGAGGCGCTCGTGAAAGGTCACATTGTCCTGCGCGATGGCGACAAGGCGCTGCTGCAGGATGTAGTCGATGTAGGTCCGTGCAACGTTCAGGGCGACATATTCCGACCGCTCCTGGACGCGGGCCGCCGCTGCGTCGGAGCGCGACGCCTGGCGGCGGATCTCGGCCTCGCGGCCGCCGCTGTCATAGACGAGCTCGTCGACGATGAGGTCGCCCTCGATCGGCCAGAGCGTATGATCGGCGATCCCGAGCGAGCGCCGGGTCGGGTTCTTCAGGCTTTCAACGCCCGCCGAGCCCTGCACCGAGACGTTCGGATAATAGAGGCCCTTGCCCTGCTCGAGCTCTTCCTCGGTCGCCGCGCGGTTGGACACCGCCTGACGGATTTGCGGATTGGTCGCGAGAGCGGACTGCACCGCTTCGCGGAGATCGACTGCCCAGGCCGGAGCGGCGGAAAGCAGCAGAGCTCCAGGGATGGTGAGCATCCATGACTTGTTCGACATAAAACCCCCCTTGTTGGTCGTTGGCGGGGCCGCCGCAGTTACGCGCGCCGGCCCCGTTCGTTTGTCACTTCAATCTCATCCGTGTGCGGGCGGAGCCGCGTCGTGGTGCATCATCGCCATTGAGAACATGGAATGCGCCATGGCGATAGCCGACGATCCGCCGCTGTGCCCGTATGGAACACCGCCCGCGCCGTGGCTTGCCAAAGCCTCGATCACGTCCGGAGCGCCGGAATGGCCGGCGTGCGCCGCGAGCAACGCGTCGATGTTCGGGCCATGGCCCTCGCCGCCGTGCAGCGAGTCCGCCAGGACCTTTCCGACGACCGCGTCGTGCTGGACCCCGTCGGCGGAAGCATGCTTCCCGCCGTCCGCATGCGCAGCGGCAAGCTGCGCTGCCGAGGGCATCGCGACCGCCGCGGCCATGACCGCATTGGCATGCGCCGCAGGACCGTGCGCCGGAGCATCGGATCCCTGCAGAAGCTCGGTCGTGCCCGGAAGCTGCCGGGCGTCGCCGTGGCTGGCGCTCTGCAGCTGCTGCACCAGGTCGTGGAAGTGACTTCCGCCCTGCGGAGCCGCCTCCGCGCCCTGCGACTGCAAGACCGGCTGCGTCACCTGAGACGAGGCGACGCTCGCGCTTGCCTCGAACGAGGTCTGCGCGACCGCGGCCGTGTGGAGCGGCGTCAGCTCGGGCGCGTGGTGCGAGCCGTGAGCCGCCGCGCTCCAGTCGATGTGCATATGGTCCGCCTCGATGCCGACCGCGGCAAGCGCGCCCATGACCGCGGCGTTCTGGCCGTTTGCGGAGATACGCTGGACTTCCTGCGTGTGCTGCTGATGGCCCGAGTTGTCGTTCGATGCGGTCAGCGTGCTCGTGTCCGCGGAGATCGTCAGCGCCTCGGTGTGGACCACCGCATCCGACTGCAGCGACTCGTTCGGATTGACTTGAACGGTGAGAGTCGACGTGCCTGTCGGGTCGCCGTCGCCGTCCGTCGCCTGGATCGTGAAGCCCAGATCAAGTCCTTGCGGCAAGATCCTCGTCGTCGTCGTGATCTGCGTCATGCGGATGCCGTTGCCGTCGGCGTCCGACCCTTCGATCGTGAGCACGTTGAAGTCGAAGCCGGGGTCGAAGACCAGCTGTTGGGTAGTGGTGTCGACCAGGATCGTGCCCGTTGCCGTCTCGCCCGTCGACGTATTGGTCGCGTACCAGGTGATCAGTTCGGTGCTTCCGTTGAAACCGTTGCTCGGCACGTCAAGCGTGACCTGGCTAACGAAGTCCGGATTGGTACCCGGAGCCTGGTCGCCGGCCTGGTTAGTGCTGTGGAACTCGAAGGTGACCGCTTCACCGTTGCCGGTGAACTGGTTGCCGTTGCCGAAGCCGGCGCCCGACGAGTTGACCGTGCCGGTGTCATTCCCATCATGGTCGAGCGGCGTGAATTCGATCACTCCGTCGGGAGTTTGAATGAACTCATTCTGCCCCGATGCGATGTTCAGCAGGGTGTGCGTCTCACTCGACCCGGCGTCCGGAGTGACCAGATTGAACGTGTAGGTCCCGTCGGGATGCACGACGAGATTGAAGACCTCGGTCGTTCCCGACATGCCATGAAGCGTCACCGTTCCATCGGAAGCCGTTTCGGGCGGCGGATAGGTGATGCCTTCGATGGCGGGGCCAGTCACCGTCAAGCCGCCCAAGCCGTCCGCACCCCAGTCGAAGACATAGGTGCCATCCACGTGCCCAACTTCGTTGGCCATGTTCGCGTCGGTGAACGCGCCGAGGGTCGGGCCATCGTCATAGAACGAGATCTGCCCGGAGATGTCGACTGGAGCCGACGTCACAGTGTCGCCGTCCGCGTCGGTTGCACTCACGGTCGCCGCGATCGTGCTCGGATCGAGCTGCAGAACGTCGTTCGGGTCCGGGTTAACCGGATGATCGAGCGACAGATACTGCTCAACGGTCAGCTTGCCATCCGAGCCGATCGCGATGGCGAATGCGACCTCGTTCGCATGCTCACCGCCGGCCGCGACGATGCCCAGGATCGTCGTGGAGTTGAGTTGCAGCAGAGTGATCCCCTCGCCTTCGGTCGTCTCCAGACCTGAGTCGGCGTTCGTCACCGAAATGCCGAACACCGGCTGGTTCGCCGCAGCACCGTCAGCGCCGTACAAGATCGTCGGCGTGATGACGGCCGAGCCGGACACAGCCCTGGAGATCAAGGCGGATCCAGATACGTCTTCATCGACGCCGGCACTGTGGCCGCCGAGGCCGATGGTGGCCGCCGCACCCGGACCGCTCTCGTCGACCGAAACCGTCGCGGTCGCCGCCAAAGTTGCAGAGGCGGTCGGCATGTCGTCGTTGAACGTCGCGTGGATCGTGCCCGGCGCCGTGCTCGTGTCCGCATCCTTTACGGTGTACGGAATATCGACGCTCACGCTGGCTTCGGTGTTGTCGCCTGCCGTGTGCAACACATTGTCGTTCAGCGTCAGCGTGTAGTCGCCGGTCGCGGCATTATCGATGTGGACCGTGAAGATCGTTCCACGATCGCCGACTGCGGTCAGCGTCAAGCCTCCGTCCGAGACGTGGTAGGTCGCGGATTCGGTGCCGACCGTGACAGGATCGCCCTCCAGATCCGCCGCGAACAGGAAGCTGATCGGCGCATCGCCGCCCGAGCCCTGCAGCGTCCCGGTCCAGACCGCTTCGCTGCTCGTTCCCGCCCCGACTTCGCCTGCATTGGCGTCGATGTCGCCCGTGCCACTGGCTGCGATGCCATTGGCCAGCCCCTCGTCATCCACGAAGGCGTTGACCGTCCCGCCAGTCGGCGTGCGGTCGACATTGTTGACCGTGATGTCGAGCGTCGTGGTCGACGTGTCGCCGTCGCCGTCGGTGATCGTGTAGACGAAATGGTCCACGCCGCCCGGCGTGTCCGCATTGGCGACATAATCGTAATGCCCATCGGCATAGAGCGTCAGCTTGCCGAAACTGCCGTCAACCTCGGTTCCGACATTGCCGACGACCGGGTCGGTCGTGGTCGAGCCGGTCGCGACGCCCGTCACTCCGCCGCCGGAGTCGAAGCCATCCGCGCCGGATACGTCGTTTGCGAGAACGCCCGATGCCGGGACGTTGAGGGTTCCGCCCTCGTCCACGCTGTTCGTGTCGGCAGCGGCCGTCGGAACGTCGTCGAGCACATTGACCGTGACGGTCCCGGTGATCTCGTTCCCGTCACCGTCGTGCGCGGTGTAGTTGAACACCTCCTGGCCGTCGGCGGCCGTACCGTCGTCCCCGCCCGAGCCGGTGAACGGCGTCGTCAGCGTGTAGGTGTAGCTGCCGTCCGCGTTCAGGTGGAAGACGCCGTGCGCCGTCGTCTGGTCCTGGACGGTGTAACCGCTCGCGCCGACGCCGGCGATCACCAGCTGGCCGCTCACCGTTTCGTCCGCGGAAGCCGGGTTGCTGCCGTTGACCGTGCCAGCGGCAAGATCGTCGTTCAGCGTGCCGGTGCGGTCGTCCGCGACGAGGTCCAGCGCGGCTTCGTTGACCTGGACGATGTCGTTGTCGCCGGGGATGTTCACGTCGTTGACGTCGATCGTCAGAGTCGTCGTCGACGTGTCGCCGTCACCGTCGGTGATCGTGTAGGTGAACACGTCCACGGCATCCGCGGGCGGGTTCGTGTTCGGGTCGGCATGATAGGTGTAGCTGCCGTTCGCGTTGAGCGTCAGCGTGCCGTAGGTGCCCACGATCGGGCCTCCGACCCCCGTGAGCACCACGTCGCCCGGATGGCTGCCGGCCTCGACGCCGGTCACTCCGCCGGCGGCCGCGAAGCCGTCAGCGCCGGAAACGTCGTTGTTGAGGACTCCATCGGCGGCGAGGACCGTCAGGGTCGCGCCCTCGTTGACGCTGTTCGAGTCCGCGAAAGCGGTCGGAACGTCGTCGATGATGTTGATGCTGACGGTCCCGGTCGTGGTCACGCCGTTTCCATCGGTCACCTGATAGCTGAAGCTCTCCGCGCCGATTTCCGGGTTCGCGCCGTTATTGGCGTCCGGACCATCGACAGGCGAGGACAAGGTATAGGTGAACGTGCCGTCCGCATTGATGTGGATCGTCCCGAACGTGCCGGTCGCGCTCTCACCGTCGGCGAGCGCGAAGGTGAACGGGCCCGTGCCGCTCACGTTCGACGTGAGGTTGCCCGAAACCGTCTCGGCGCCCGAGGCCGGGTTGCTTCCGTCGACGGTGCCCGGGACGAGATCGTCGTTCAGCGTGCCCGTGCGGTCGTCCGCGACCATGTCGAGCGCGGCCTCGTTCACGGTGACCGTCGCGGTCGTCGCGACCGTCCCCGGATTGAGCGTGAAATCGATGTCGCAGGTGACGGGATCGCCGTCTGCGTCGGTCAGCTTGACCGGCACCGTGAAGTCGACCGGGTTGCCGGCGTCGGCGACGCCGATCGAGAACACGCCGAGATCGAAGCTGTCCTGCGTCGAATCGCCGGTGCCCGCCGGCTCGGACTGAACGGCGACCGCATTGAAGTCGCCGGTGCCGGTGTTGAAGCCGTAATGATCGCCCTCCTGGATACCCGAGAAGGTGACCGACCCGTCGGTGTTCACGCGGACCGAGATGCCGTATGCGACGGCGGTGAAGTCACCGGGGGTGAAGCCCGTGACATCGACCGTGGTCGTCGCGCCGGTCTCGTAATCCTGGACCGTCACCGAGGTGATCTGCGTGATCGACGAATCCGAGAAACCGCCGGCCGGGTTCCGGTCCGGCTCGGTCGCCGAGGTGTTCGACGAGTCGAGCGCCCAGACGGTGAAGGCCACCGTCTCGCTCTGACTGCCCTGAACCTGCGGGATGAGGCCGGTGAAGTTATTGGACGAAACGTGATCGCCGTAACCGAACTGGCTGGGCGTCGATGCGCCCGTGACGAGGTCGGTGACGAAGTCGATCCGGACCGTCTCGCCGACGTCCATCGACTGGTTGGCCGAGCCGACGGAGTCCGAGTCCGTATTCACGGTCGCGTCGGTTCCGTTGTCGTCCGCCGACAGCAGCAGATCGACGGTTGTCCCCGGATCGTCGGCGCCAACGCCGCGGAACTCGACGTTCCCCGCACTGGTGCTGGTGAGATCCTGGAACGTGACCCCGCTGCCGCCATTGTCGATGTCGATCAGCTGATTGTACTCGAACGATCCGTCCTGGTTGAGCGTGATCGTGAACACGAGCGCGCCGCTCTCGCTGCCCTCATGGGCCTCGAGCACTCCCGTGGCGTCGTTCACGAAGTAGAAGAGCGCCTGCCCTTCCGCCGTGATCGGCTGGCCTCCGGAGTCGAGGACGGCCTGGCCGTCGGTAACGTCGAAGGTGAACTTGGCGGGATCGTCCGCGCCCACGTTCGGCAGGTCGAACTGACCCGTGGCATGCGAACCGTCGGAGTTGACGATCGTCACCTGCGGGCAATTCGCCTCGTCGAACGGCTGCGGCATGTCGTCATCGACGTTGACGACGAACGAGCCTGGAGCCGCCGTCGCGGGATCGCCATCCGCGTCGACGGCCGTCACCACGGACGAGAAGTCGATGAGGAGATTGTCCTCGGTGCCCGCGATCGGATGGTCGAGCTGGTCCTGAAGGTTGAAGACCCAGCTGCCGTCCGGATTGACCGTGAGCGTGAAGATCGTGTTGCCCGCGGCGATCTCGCCGGGGTTCAAATTGCCGTCGTTGTTGACGTCGGCATAGGCCGTCAGGACGCCGGTCTCGGCATCGACGGTGTACAGCAGGTCGTGGCCGTTCGACGTCAAATTCTGGGCTTCGAGCGCAGCCGTGTTGGCTGACAGAACGAAGCTCAGCGGCACGTCCGCGCCGGCGCTGAACAAGGCGGCGAGGCTTCCCGCGAGGCCGCCAGTCGTCGTCTGATCGGGATTGCCCGACACATCGACGCGATCGTCGTCCCCGAGCGCGTGGTCGTTGTTGCCGGTCGAATTGTCGCCGTTCGAGGTGCTGAGGTCGTCCTCGTCGACGAGGCCGGTCACCAGCGGCGGCGGAGGATCGTTCGGATGCTCGGGATCCGGCGGCGGGATGATCGCCGTCGGAAGGTCGTCGTCGACCGTCACGATGAACGCGCCGGCGGCTGCCGGGGCGGAATCGCCATCGGCGTCGGTTGCGACGACGATGGAACCGAGGTCGAGATCGATGTTGTTCTCGAAATTGCCGGCCGGGTGATCGAGCGCTCCGACCAGGTCGAAGCTCCAGCTGCCGTCCGGGTTCACGGTCAGCGTGAACACCGTTTCGCTTCCAGCCGAGGCGATCAGTTCGTTGCCCACGACTTCGTAGGTGACGAGGACGCCGCCCGAATGGAGCGTCGGAAGTCCAGACGTATCGCCACTCAGCGAGAACGACAGCGGCGCGTCCGCGCCGGCGTTGAACAAGGCGTCGAGGCTGCCCGCGCCGCCGCCGGTCGTGGTCGGATCGGAATCGCCCGACGCGTCGATCGGCTCGTCGTCGCCCGTGACATGGTCGTGGTTGCCATCGACATTGTCGCCGTTCGCGATCGACAGATCGTCTTCATCGACGAGCCCGTGAATCAGCGGCGGCGGCGGCGCCTCCGGATTCTGCGGATCCGGCGGCGGAATGATCGCGACCGGGATGTCGTCGTCGAACGAGATCGTCAGCGTGCCATTGTCGGAGTCGCCGTTATTGTCATGCGCGGTGAAGGTGATGTCCGCGGACGCATTGTTTTCGGTGTTCGAACCATCGTCGAGCTGGAGGACGTTCTCCAGCAGATCGACGGTGTAGGTCCCGTTCGCGTTCAACGTGACGGTGAACAGATCCGAGCCCTCGCGCCCGGCGTCCGGCGAGCCGGTGACTTCAGCCGTCAGCACGCCGCCAGCGACGTGGTAGGTCACCTGCTCCTGGCCGATGGTGACGACCTTGCCGTCCATGTCGGAGCTGAAGGTGAACGTCCCGGGGCCGTCCGTCCCGAAGTTCGCGCTCACCGATCCCGAGAAGGTGCTCTCGTCGCTGTCCGGGTCGGGATTCTGCACATCGTCGCCGGGCGCGCTGTCATGGTTGCCGGCCGGCAGGCCGTCATCGTCGACGAGCGCCGTCGCGTTGTTGGCGACCGGGATCGAGTCGGCAGGGACGGTGATCGTCAGCGTGGCGGTGGCCACGTCGCCGTCACCGTCGATGATCTCATAGGTGAAGACGTCGTTGCCGCCGGGACCGGCGTTGCCGGTGAGCGTGTAGGTGTAGGTGCCGTCGGCATGAATGACGAGGTCGCCGAAGGCGCCGTGCACCAGCGTGCCGGAGTCGGTCACGCTCGCAAAGGCGCCGGCCGTTCCGGAATGAATGCCGACGACTCCGCCCGCAAGGCCGTCAGCGCCCGCTGAATCGGCGCCCGCGGCGCCGCTCGTCGTGCCCGCGCCGGTCAGGACGTTGCCGTCGGTGCTCTCCGCGCCATTCGCGACCGCGTCGGTATCGTTGCGCGCGATCGGCGTGTCGTCGTCGACGTTGACCGGCAGGTGACCGGTGACGCTATCGCCGTCGCTGTCGGTGACGGTGTAGCTGATGTCGAACGCGACATTGTTCTCGTTGTCGCCCGCCGGGTGATCGATGGGCGCGACCTCGGTCACCGTGTAGGCGCCGGTGGCGCTGTTGACGGTGACGGTCAGGACATGCGTCGCGCCCTGCATGACCCAAAGGCTGCCGTTGCTCTGCAGCTGATAGGTGAAGCCGGCCGGCGCCCCGTTGGCGGTGAGCGCGAAGGTCAGGTCGCCGTCGCCGCCCGAACCGCTCAAGGTTCCGGTAGCGTTGACGGAATCCGGGTCGTCGCCGGTGCCGCCCGGGTTTCCACCCGCAAGCGCGTCGTCGTCGAGCTGGACGAGGCCGTTCGGTCCGGCCGCCGGCTGATGATCGGGATTGGTGATCGTCAGCGTCGCCTGGGACGTGTCGCCGTCGCCGTCGGTCAGCGTGTAGGTGAAGACCTCGCTCGAGCCGCCCGGAGCATTGCCGTTGGCGGTGTAGGAATAGCTGCCGTCGGCCTTGATCGTCAGCGTACCGAACTCACCGGCCACGACCAGATTGCCGCTCGCATCGAAGCTGGAGTCGGAAGCGCTCGTGTTGTTGCTCGAGACCGCGGTCAGCGTCGCATTGTCGGCGCCCACCGTGTCCGCTCCGGCCGCTCCCGACGTCGTGTCGGCGCCGGTCATGACGTTGCCGGTCGCGACGTGCGTGACGAGATCGGTCGAATCGGTATCGTTGCGCGCGGTCGGCACGTCGTCGATGATGTTGACCGTCAGCGAGCCGGCCGCGGTGTCGCCGTCATCGTCGGTGACCACGATCGCGAACACGTCGTTGGTCGCATCGCCGCTGGTGTTGTCGCCGAGCGTGTAGGTGTAGGTGATCTGTCCGTTGCCAAGATCGATGCCGGTGATCGTCAGCGTGCCATGCGCGCCGGCGATCTGCTGGCCGACCGCGGTGACTTCGGTGCCGTTGATCGTGACGCTTTGCAGGCCGTCCTCTGCGGTGAAGACGATGGTGCCGCTGTTGGCCTCGCTCCCGTCGCTGTCGTTCGAGCCATTGCCGTCCGCGATCTCGCCCGAGCCCGCGGGCTCGTTCGGAAGGTCGCCGTCGCGCGCGGGAAGGCCCTTTTCATTGACGGACTCGGATGCATCCACCGCGCCCGCGGGGAAGTCCGGAGTTTCGATGATGACCGTCGGCTCGGTATCGATGCCCTGCGCCGGCTCCTGGAAGATCGGGGGTGTGTGGCCGAGCTCGGTCGGCGGAATCAGGTCGCCGAGCGGCGCGCCGGGATCGAGGTCGGGAACGGGATCGTTCCAGTTGCCGCCGCTGCTCGGCGGCGGGCCGGCGGCCGGCTGCGGCTCGGAATCGACCAGCAGCGCGGCAATGTTCGTCGGCGGAACCTGGACGTCGCCGATGGTGATTTCCGGAACGAACACGGCGCCGTTCGGGATGACCATCTGCGAGCCGTCGGGCATGGTGATGACGAGGTCGCGCCCGTTGACGTGAATGTCGGAGAGCTCAACTCCGGCCGGCAGGGCGACGACGCCCTGTCCCGCGGCCGCCGCGGCGACCTGCGCGATGTCGATGGTCAGCGTGGTCGAGGCATTGGCGCCGCCCGCATCGGCCAGCGTGTAGTTGAAGACGTCCTTGACGCCGTCCGGCGTGTTGGCGTTGCGGACGTAGTTGAAATTCCCATCCGCATCCATCGACAGGAGGCCGTACTGGCCCGTCGCCTGGAAGGCCCCGTTGGCCTGGACGGCCGGACCGCCCGCGCCCTGCACCGCGACGATGGTCCCGGGCCCCGCGCCGACGCTGTCCGCTCCGGACGATCCGGTGCTCGTGCCCTGACCTGTGATGGCATTGCCCGTGGCGGGCCCGAAGCTCCCCGCGGGAAGCGTGTCGACATCCGGCCGTGCAACGGTCTCGTGTCCAGCGGAATCCGGCTGGGAAGCGTCTTCGTAGCGCATAAGTCACCCCTGTCGTCGCCTCGCGGGCGAAAGCTCGCGAGATCGCAAAATCGCGCAGACGAGATGAGAGACCGGCTAGACCGTTGAACGAAAACGGTTAACGGAAGGCCCCGATTCCCCCGTCGCTGTCCAGACAAGAACACTAGTCCGCATCCTTTGCAAGTAGGTGCGCCTCCTAATAGACGGTTCGCAGCGATTCTTCTGCTGCTCCGTCAAAGAACATCACCGTTAACTAAAGTGTTAATCTGAAAGAAGACTTCGAGACCGATCTAAAGGGGATCATGATCTCGACTGCAATAGGTGTTTATGCCTGTAAACATATCTATTGAATTACTTTCGCTTTCGCACTCGGTTTACGTTCCGCTGCGGAAACGGTTTGTTGCCATTAACCCTTTAACTTATCGTTAGGACTGTCGATTAGGGCGTCCGGCACTGCATGCTCCCGCGGCCTGGGACGGACCGGAACGGCCACAAAAATTTGCTTTGGTTGCTGTCCCACAATGGGAATCGTGTGTCCGGCGACGGGCGCATGGCTGCGACTCGGGCGCAGGCCAGTCGAGTCGCTAGCCGCCCAACGGAATGTACTTGCTGGCCGGTGAGGGACGCTCATGCCGTCCGAAGGTGCCGGGATTCAGAAGGATCATCATCAGCACGCCCACGGCAATGGCAATGCCGTAGGGGATTCGGCGCGCCATCCTTCCGCCCGGAGGCGCGGGGCGAAAGGGCCGGGCCAGCA
>Ga0207706_10003518_pt1 | contig 14961 bp, 10 predicted proteins | sample KBSC53metaG_FD_184318 | JGI IMG/M metagenome (GOLD analysis project Ga0207706, IMG submission 184318) | Corn rhizosphere microbial communities from Kellogg Biological Station, Michigan, USA - KBS C5-3 metaG (SPAdes) (version 2) | ecosystem: Host-associated > Plants > Roots > Rhizosphere > Soil ... | reverse complement strand
GAACTTCGGTCCCAACTCCAGCGGGTTGAACGCGTGACGGCGGAATTGTATGGGTCGCTTGCGCTGACGGGAATTGGCCACGGAACCGACCGTGCTGTCTTGCTGGGCCTGACAGGAAATGAACCTGCTTCGATTGACCCGGCCGCAATCGAGTCGACGGTAGCAGGAATCAGGGCACAGAAGCGGATTGAATTGGCGGGGAAGCGCCCGATTGCGTTTGATGAAAGTTGCGATGTGCTCTTTGACCGCGCAACGATGTTTCCTCCTGGCGCACAGACTCAGCATCCGAATGGAATCCGGTTCACGGCGTTTGATGCCGCTGGCGCTTTGCTCGACCAGCGCACGTTTTTCTCCATTGGGGGTGGATTCATTGTTGAGGATGGAGTGGACCCCGTGATGGCCAGTGTGTCGGATGTGCGGCTTCCATTCCCGTTCCACAGCGCTGCCGAGTTGTTGGAGGTGGCACAGGAGAATTTGCTCTCGATTGACCAGGTGATGTTTGCGAACGAGTGTGCGCGATTGGGTGGTGAGAGCGATATAGGTGGGGAATCGCCCGAGAACCGTGTTCGCACCAGGATCGATACGATTTGGACGACGATGAAGGGCTGCGTGCAGCGCGGAATTGAGACGGAGGGAATTCTGCCGGGTGGGTTGAATGTTCGCCGGCGCGCGCATCGGTTGGCGGAGCGCCTTCGTGAGAAAGAGGCCGCGGGACAGGCAATCGACCCACTGGCTCCTCTCGATTGGGTCACAGTCTACGCGATGGCGGTGAACGAGGAAAACGCAGCAGGTGGTCGCGTCGTGACGGCGCCGACGAATGGCGCAGCAGGCGTCGTTCCCGCGGTTGCACATTTTTACGAACGCTTTGTGCCCGGTTCAGACCATGAAGGGATACTGCGTTTCTTTCTCACGTCGGCTGCAATTGGGATTCTGTATAAGGAAAACGCTTCGATAAGCGGAGCAGAGGTTGGATGCCAGGGAGAAGTTGGGGTGGCCTGTTCAATGGCAGCTGGAGGGCTCACAGCGGCACTTGGCGGATCGAATGGTCAGGTGGAACACGCTGCCGAGATTGCGATGGAACACAACCTGGGAATGACCTGCGACCCCATCGGCGGGCTCGTGCAGATTCCATGCATCGAGCGTAATGCGATGGGCGCGGTCAAGGCTGTACATGCTTCGAGGATCGCGATGAGCGAGTCGGAGGAGCACAAGGTTTCGCTGGACCAGGTGATTCGCACAATGTATTTGACCGGACTCGATATGCAATCGCGGTATAAGGAGACGAGCCTTGCCGGGCTTGCGCTAAATATTATTGAGTGCTGACGGCGAGGACTGAGGCGAACAACCCGGCACAACTTCAACAGATAAGCCGAGAGCCTTCGCAGGAACACGAAGAGGAATAGCGGATTGCAGACGCCCCAAGAAGAATTCAGCGAAACAACGACACTCGAGACCCCGCCGCAAGAGGCGATGCAATCGTCGTCTGCTTCGATAGCGCCTGTTTGGCATACCGCCTTGCTCGTCGCGTTTATTTTTGCGGTGTCGTTTGTAGGCGTCTATCGGCACTCTGAGGCCCAGGCCGGAGCGTCTTCAAGTCGCATCGTCACCTACAGCGTGACTGCTGCATTGGAACTGGTCATGGTGGGTTGGGTCGCTCTGGGACTTCGATTGCGGAAGATTCCCCTTCGGTCTCTGCTGGGGTCCATTCCGAGCGACATGCGCTCAGTGGGACTGGACATAGTCATCGCCCTTGCGTTTTGGATCGGGTCACTCATGGTGCTTGCAACGGCGGCTGTGATGTGGATCGGCGTCGAGACCGCGGTGAAGCATTGGCATGAGCCGAATCGCACGGGAGGGATCTTCACACCCGACAAGTCGCAACAGAAGGCAACGCGCGCCGTGGTGCAACTGGCGCCCGCCAACGGTCGAGAGATAGCGGCGTGGGTGCTGCTCTGTCTGCTCGTGGGGATCGCTGAAGAGCTTGTTTTTCGAGGGTATTTACAACGTCAGTTCACGGCGTGGGGCAATGGCGTAGCTGCGGTCGGCGTGGTGTTTTCAGCAATCGCGTTCGGTGCGGCACATGGATACGAAGGTGTGCGAAGCATGTTTCTGCTCGCAATCTACGGCGCGCTCTTCAGCCTGCTCGCTCTCTTTCGCCGCAGTTTGCGCGCTGGAATTTTTGCGCACAGCTGGCACGATCTCATTGCCGGATTGACCATCGCGTTTCTCCATTCGCGACATCTTCTCTGATCTCAGGTCAGCAAGGTGGACTGAAACGCGAGTGAGCCCCAAGAAATTGTTGCTACTTTTTCCACTCTATCTACGTTTTTTACTTGACACTTACTCGTCATGAATCTATACATTCCTCAACTGCAACAATTGTTGCAGAACCTCGATGCAAACCATCGAAAAGGGAGAATAGGCAAATGGCAACTAAGAAAGCAGCCAAGAAGGCACCCGCGAAGAAGGCCGCGAAGAAAGCCGCGAAGAAGAAGTAACGGGTCATCCAACCAAAAGGCAACACTTCGGGGGACGCCTCAAGCGTCCCCCGAAGTGTTTGTGCACGACAATTGATGTGTGCACAGAAGGGGCATGAATACAGGCTATGACGCGACGTCGATGGATTGCTGAGCATTGGGATGAAGCGACCGCGACTCTTGTGGGCGCACAAGCTGACCACCTGTCGCGAGTGTTGCGCGCACAGCCCGGCATGGAAGCTGACGTCGTCGCGGGGGGACGAGTGTTCCATGCAGAGGTTGCAGCGATCACCGAAGGCAGCGCGGGAAAGGAGAGCGAGGTTCGCTTCAACCTGATAGCCGAACTGAATGCCGAGCCCGCATTGCCCGTTACGCTGGTAATGTCGGTCTACAAGTTCGATCACATGGAGTGGGCGATCGAAAAGGCGACCGAACTGGGAGTGATCGCAATCGCGCCGGTGATTGCACGGCGTACGGAAAAGCATCTTGCCCAATCGGCGGCGAAGCGCGTTGAACGCTGGCGACGCATCGCCCATGAGGCTGCGCAACAGTCCCGCCGATCTGATGTTCCGGTGATCCAGGATCCTTTAGCTCTGACCGAGCGAGTGAGGGAAACATCGAATTCGACTCGCATCGTGTTGGCTGAGCAGGAGCGCTCGACTACGTTACGAACTGCGCTGCAAGAGGCGATTACTGCGGCAGGGGCCGAGATGCCGACACTCGAGATCGCGATTGGGCCTGAAGGCGGCTGGGCACCTGAAGAAGAAGCGCTGTTTGATGCGAGTGGCTGGCGGGCGGCGTCGCTGGGCCCGCGGATTCTGCGGGCGGAGACCGCTGCGATTGCAGCGCTGGCTGTAATGGCTTCACTGCTTGAGTAGGTTTTGGAGAGGTTCAACTCAAGCTGGGCATCGCTCAAATCATGTGATTTCACACTATAGAGACACACCTCGCTTCCAGGGAATGAAATCGTTCTGACCTAGCATTTCGGCCTTTGTAAATCTCTCTCCATTGGCCACCTCAATGCACAAGTCGAGGAGCTTCTCAGCGCAGTCGGGGATAGTCGATTCGCCAGTGACGATGCCGCCAGCGTCAAAGTCGATGATGTCGGCCATGCGGCCCGCCAGGGCTGAGTTGGTGGAGATCTTGACTACCGGTGCTACGGGGTTGCCGGTCGGTGTGCCGAGGCCGGTGGTGAAGAGGACAAGATTCGCGCCTGCCCCTGCCTGCGCCGTTACACACTCAACGTCATTTCCTGGTGTGCAGAGCAGATTGAGTCCGGGCGTGGAGGCGTACTGTGGAAAATCGAGTACATCACGAATCGGTGAGACACCACCCTTGCGCGCTGCCCCCGCTGATTTGATGGCATCGGTGATCAGGCCGTCCTCAATGTTTCCCGGAGATGGATTCATCTCGAAACCGGACTGAACGGCCTTGGCGCGCGCGGAGTATGCCTGCATGAGGTCGAAGAAGCGCTGAGCAAGTTCATCGGATGCACAGCGATTGATCAGTTCCTGTTCCACACCGTGAAGCTCGGGGAATTCGCTGAGCAGAGTTTTGCCGCCCACGCCCACGAGCAGATCGGAGATGTAGCCGATAGCAGGGTTGGCCGAGATGCCGCTGAAGCCGTCGGATCCTCCGCACTTGAGACCCACGGTGAGCGCTGAGAGCGGCGCCGGTGTGCGGCTCGTACGATTGGCTTCGACAAGGCCTGCGAATGTCTGGTCAAGTGCGTCGGTCATCAAGACAGTTTCACGGCCTGAGCGTTGCTGATCGAAGACGAGGACTGGTTTGGAGAGTTTAGGGTCCCGTGTGCGCAGTTCGTCCATCAACATGCTTGCCTGCGCATTCTGGCAGCCGAGGCTCAGAACAGTAGCGCCCGCGACGTTGGGGTGATGAATGTAGCCTGCGAGCAAGCCGCAGAGAGCCTGCGCGTCCTGACGCGTGCCTCCGCAGCCGCCCTGGTGGGTTAGAAAACGGATGCCGTCAACGTTTGGAAAGATTCGATCGGTCGGAGTTTGGTTTGGGTGGGCCGAGTCATTCCCATTGCCACTGACCTGACGCTCGACTAGCTGGCGCACCAGAGGGCGATAGCTGTTGTGCGAGCTTCCGTAGCCTAACTCCTCCTCAAGTGCCTCCCTCATGCGCTCCACGTTGCGGTTTTCGCAGAAGACAAGAGGAAGCACGAGCCAGTAGTTGCGCGTTCCCACTTGACCGTCGCCTCGATGGTAGCCATTGAAGGTCCGCCCAGTCCATGCTGAAGCGTCGGGCAGCGCGAACGAAACGGGATGGCGTTGCGCTGTATAGCCACCCGTGCGGTGACGGACATTGCGCGTGGAGAGCAGCCCTCCGCGAGGGATTGCCGCTGTAGCTTCCCCGACCACCATGCCGTACATAAGAACCAGTTCGCCGGGCTTGAAGTTAACGAGCGCAAGCTTGTGTTTGGCCGGGATGGCTTCTGCAACGGTGCAGGTGGAGGCAGACGATATGGGACCGAAGCGCACGATTGCTCCAGCGGCCAACGGCGCGAGGGCAACAAGAACGTTGTCGCGTGGATCGAGTTGCAATACGGTTTCCGGCATGGGGATCGTTCCTTGGAATGAAGGGTCGGCCGACAGGTCAGCCCACTTCAGGCAAGGATACAACTTGCGCACGCAACGGGATGCCAGCCGCTCGACTATCATCAAGGGTTCACGACAGAACGGTCGTGCGGAGACGCGGAGATGAAAGCCGTAGTGCTCGAAGGGCCGGGACAGGCATCCGTCAAAGATGTGCAGGAGCGGGTTGCGGCCGACGACGAAGTATTGCTACAGGTGCGCATGGTGGGGCTATGCGGAAGTGATCTGAATTCGTATCGCGGCCGCAACCCTTTGGTAAGTTTTCCGCGCATCCCAGGCCACGAGGTCGCAGCCACGGTGCTGGACCCGGGCAGTGCGCGCGCCGATTGGGAGGTGGGCGCCGACGTCACGTTGTCGCCTTACACCAACTGCGGTAGGTGCTCATCGTGCTTGCGTGGAAGACCGAATGCGTGTCAGTTCAATCAGACGCTTGGTGTGCAGCGCGATGGCGCGCTTACCGAACTCATCTCCGTTCCGGCATCGCGACTTTATCGTGCGAACCTTTCTTTGAAGGAGCTTTGTCTTGTCGAACCACTCACAGTCGGCTTCCATGCCGTGGCGCGGGGGCGCATCGCGCCAGAGGACACAGTAGCAGTGATTGGCTGTGGCGGAGTTGGGTTGGGAGCGGTGGCGGGTGCCGCCTTCCGAGGGGCAACAGTGATCGGTGTGGACCTGGATGACATCAAACTCGCGACCGCAAGCCGAGCGGGTGCGAAGCACGTCATCAACACCTCTGCCGCGGAACTGCACACACGGCTCGCCGAATTGACCGATGGTCGCGGGCCGGACGTGGTGATCGAAGCGATCGGGTTGCCGCAGACCTTTCGTGCGGCGGTCGAGGAAGTCGCATTTACCGGGCGCGTTGTCTATATAGGCTATGCCAAAGAGCTCGTGTCCTATGAGACTCGGCTCTTCGTGCAGAAAGAGCTGGATATTCTCGGCTCACGTAACGCGCTGCCGGAAGATTTCCGGGACGTGATCCGGATGCTTGAAAGCCATCGCTTTCCGGTGGAGGAGGCTGTGACACACCTCGTGCCGATGGAGGAAGCGCCGGCGATCCTTGAGGCATGGAACCGCGAGCCCGCAGGATTCACGAAGATCATGATCAACGTGGCTTGACCCGGCTAGTATTCGCCGGGTCAAGCTTTGCTGATGAATTACAAGTGCGCGAAGTGGAGCAGAAGACCTGCCAGCGCACCGCCCACGAGCGGGCCTGCGATCGGGATCGGGGCGTAGCTCCAGTTTGATCCGCCTTTGCCGGGAATGGGCAGAAGCGCGTGAACAAGGCGCGGCCCCAGATCTCGCGCGGGATTGATTGCATAGCCTGTGGTACCACCAAGGGAGAGGCCGATACCCCACACGAGACTTCCTACGAGCCATTGGCCGAGACCCGCGGCGGGTCCAGACTCGCTGACTCCGTGCGAAAAAATGGCGCCAGCAACGATAACCAGGACCATGGTTCCGATGACTTCGCCGATGAAGTTGAACAGTGGGCTGCGGATAGCGCCATTGGTGCAGAAGACGCCCAGTTTGGCTGCCGGATCGGGCGTAACTGCCCAGTGTGGCGCGTAATGCAATACCGTCAAAGATGCGCCGCACATGGCTCCGAGCAACTGAGCCGACCACAGGCTCAACAGTGACGTGTAGTCTCCGCTGCTCACGGCCGTGGAAAGCGTAATCGCGGGGTTGAGATTTGCGCCGGGACTGCCGAAGGCCTGCGCCACGAGAACACCGCACAGGACAGCTAACGCCCACCCGGTCGTGACGACCATCCAACCCGCATCTGCAGCATAGGACTTGCGCAGTGTCACTGCGGCACAGACACCGTTGCCGAGCAGGATCAGAACCAGTGTTCCCATAAACTCGCCAAACCAGGGAGAATGCATCGAAGCTTCTTTCATGCCTTGCGTCTGCGAGTGAGCTGAAACCAGGACCACGCAGAACGAGGGCAAAGAATGAAATTGCGGAACTCAAGCATTCTGCACTGTTGGCCGTGCTTCCGCCAAGTGGCCGTAGATGCAACTTCTAGAGAGTGTCAGCCGTTCCGCCACTCGCAGCAGATACCAGCCCGACTTCGCGGGCTTCGCAATTGGCGAGCGTAACCTGCGTAGAGTTCCTCAAGGTATTTTGGATTTCGGCAACCTTGTCGGTGTGGTTCATCAACTCGAGGATCGTCTTTTGCGCAGCCTTGGCATGAACGGACGCGTTATAGGTGATGTTGCTGGCGCCTGCTCCTTCGGCATTGAATTCGCCGTTCGCTTCTACGCGCACTCTGACGATCTCGATACCGCGCTTTCGCGCCTCGCGATATAGATCGTTGCAATAGCAAGTGGCCAGAGCTAGAAAGAGAAGTTCGCCGCCGTTGAGGCTAGACCCGAAACCATCTCCTCCAGTCGATACCGCGATCTGCTTCTCGATCCCGTCGGTGTTCAGCACGACATTGTGCTTCCCCTGCTGATTTGCAACACGGGCTGAAATCTTCATACGCACCTCCAAGGCGAAAATTATTGCTCCTTTTGTCTTGGATGGTGCAATAGGTCGTAAAGGGCACCTCCCAATTGCCTTGCAGCGAGAGCAGCGAATGAGAGGCCTCAGGCTGTCTCAAGGCACAGGTAAGAATTGATCCTTACCCACGGTTGCATTGGCGTATTTCGGCCAGTGGGTGAGCAGTTCGCTCACTACGGTGTGGCCGACGGCATAGGCAGCTTCGAGCGACGGAATGTAGGCGCTATAGGTTCCTATGCGCTGACTGGCCAGGCTTGCGGCGGCGTCCATGTCACGAGGCTGACGGTCGAAATTGCTGACGGTGCGAAGAACCATCACGCGGTTCTTGTCGACGCGCCCGGCGCGCGAAAGGTACTCCAGGGATTGCAGAGTGCCAGTGTCCTCCATTGCCGTGGTCGCAAATTTTCCATCGCTGCCGGTGAAATAACTCATCCACTCCGTTGCCCATGCGTCTGAGAGCTTGCCGTGCCAGTATGTAGAACCTGAAACTTCGTCTCCCATGATGACCGCGGGTGGCAGTTGGGAAGCTGCTCCATCGAAACGGGGGCGAATCGATTTGAGTTGGTCGGAGTCCGCGAGAGGAATGGCTCGGGTCAGGTTGTAGGCCCACTCGGCAAGCCCGGCGTTGAGTTTGAATACCTGGCCGTCGAGGGGAGCGGCAGGTTTCTCAAATGGATGCGTCTTGCGGAGTGGGATGTAACCGGTGGACCATTCGCCCGGCATTTCGCGGGGATCGATTTCATAGCCCAGGTCTCCATCAACGACCCAACGTGCCCATGCGGCCGAGCCGAGAGATACGCGGTCAGGGCTGCCGCCTGCGATGCCGGCGATGATCCAATATGCATGTGTCAGATCGAAGCGCGGATCGAGACCGAGCGCCATGATGGTGGCTGCGGCGTGCGCGGTGCCCTGGCCGGTGAGCACCGCCATCTCACCTTCGCCGTTCATTCGAATGGAGTGGTAACCGGCGGGCAGTGGAAAAACCCGGTCCAAATGGTCGCGTTCTACCCAATACTGCAACTCGCCGGGCATGTCGCCTGTATCTTCCCCCACTTCAAACATCGCTACGACCACGACTCTTACCGGAATGGGTTGTTGCGCTGCAACGGCCGGTAAGGCACTCACTGTCAAAATGATAGCTATGAATGCCGCTAAGGACCCAATTAGGTTGCGCATATCTCGATTGTATGCAACCTCATAGTTGTTAACGCAGTTGTCATTTTGGTCACGCAGAATTGAATAACGAATTTGGGATTCGTCTTGAGGGCGCATGGGATAATAGAGGAACGCAATACTCCCAACCGCAGTACATTCTCATTGTCCGTTGAGTATCTCCCAACTGGCTTGACCGGGCTTTGACAACCGCACGAACAACGAGTTCGACGCGAAAGATGGGCTGAATCATCCCGTTTATTCTGTTCGCTCTAAAACGGGGCAGCTCCAAACCTGATCGTGCACGGAAGAGAATTTCACAACTTAATCAGCCTAATCATTTGAAAAATTCATTTGAGGAGAACCAGAACGCAATGACTCCAATCCAAAGGACTCGCAACATCTGTCGCGGTTATCTGCGCGGTGTGCTCTTCTGTCTTTCGTTGCTTGCGCTTGCAATTCCAGCGCTTGCGCAAGACGCAGGGTTTGGCTCGATCAGCGGCACGGTTACCGACCCCAAGCACGCAGTGGTGGCCAGTGCAACCGTGACGGTCATCCAGATCGACACAGGCATCAAGCGTGAGTTGCAGACCACGTCGGCTGGAAGCTATGCCGCTACGTTCCTTAAACCCGGACACTATGAACTGATCTTCGCGGCCACGGGATTTGCCAAAGTTGACCGCAAGGATCTAGTCGTACAGGTCGGCCAGGTTGTGACTATCGATGCAGAGCTTCCGGTGGCAACCGCACAGGATACGGTCACGATCACAGGCGAAACTCCTCTCATCGATACCCAGAAGATCGGGGCTTCGCAGGAGATCGGGGCAGACGTTCTTTCCAATGTTCCGATCAACGGCCGACGCTTCGACAACGTGGTATTGCTTACGCCTAACGTGGTTCCCGACGGCGCGAGCGGGTTGTTGAGCTTCCGAGGCATCTCGGGCCTCTACAACACCAACCTGATCGATGGCGCAAACAATAATCAGGCGTTCTTCTCAGAGGCTCGCGGCAGGGCGATCGGCGCTCCCTATGTGTATTCGACGGATTCCATTCAGGAATTTCAATCGGGCGCGTCTTCTTACAGCGCTTCGTTTGGCCAGGCCGCCGGTGGACAGATCAACGCGATCACGCGGTCGGGCAGCAATCAATTCCATGGTGATGTGGGTTTTTACCTGAGAAATCCAGAACTGAATGCGTTGGACCCGTGGAGCAAGCAGCAGTCGCCATTGCAGGCAACGCCCGCTTTGCAGCAGGCGTTTCTGACCAAGCTGATCAAAGAGCAGTACCAGTATGGCGGGTCGGTGGGTGGCCCCATCATTCGCGACAAACTATTCTTCTTCTTTACCTACGACGGATTCCGCAAGAGCGCGCCGATTCTTTACGCTTCAACTTTCAATTTCAACAATCTCTACGTGGGCGGCAATCCGTCCAACGGGTTCCTGGCGAGCACGTGCCCTTCCCCTCTGACGGCTGCGCAATGCCAGACGGCGGTCACTTATCTTCAGGGCGATCTCACGGGAATGGGCGGGTATGCGCTGCAAGGAAGCTTCCCACGTGACATTTCGCAAAACATCTACTTCCCCAAGGTTGACTGGCAGGTCACGCCAAAGCATCACCTTACAGGCGAGTTTAACTGGCAGGATTTCCATGAGCCGAACGGCTACAACACAGCAAGCACAGTCTCGAATGGTTCGGTCACGCAGAACGGCACCGCAAAGTTCGAGGAGCGCTTCGCCATTTTCAACTTCACCAGCGTAATTACGCCGACCATGGTCAACCAGGTGCTGTTTCAGTGGTCACGCGACTTCGAAACTGCTACGACAAACACAGGCGGTCCGGCGGTCAGCCTCAGCGGCATTGCAAGCTATGGCGAAACCAATGCGCTTCCTCGCGGTGCGTTCCCGGATGAGCACCGTAATCAGATTGCGGACACTGTTTCATACAGCCACGGCAAGCACGAACTCAAGTTCGGCGTGGATCTTAGTTTCATCCACGAGTACCTGGCCAACCTCTTCCAGGGCGACGGCAGCTACAGCTATACCGGCGCGCAAAACACGGTGTTCGGCAACTGGGTACAGGACGTTTACGGCGTAAACGGTGGTAAGCACTACACAAACTTTACGCAGGTCAACGACCCCATTACTCACATCGGCGCGGACGACTTCTGGAATCAGGATCTCTCGGGATTCGCAGAGGACCGCTTCAAGATCTCGCCCAGGCTGCTCATTTCTGCTGGATTGCGGTATGACGTTCAGCTTGTTCCTGCGCCCCCCCGGCCAAACACCTCGAGCGAGCTGGCAAACTTCTATACGGCTACTCTCAATCAGGTATATGACCAGTTCCAGCCGCGTGTAGGTTTCAGCTATCAAGGTTGGAAGGGCGGAGTGGTTCGCGGCGGATATGGAATGTTCTACGGACTTACCTCGAACTCGACTTACTACACCCTTAGGGTTGAGAACGGCGTGTTTCAGCAGCAGTACAACGCCCTGCCTTCGACACCGTGGGCTCCGTCAAATCTGAACGTGCTGTTTACACCCCCAGGGCCGGCACTGGCCGCTCCGTTTGAGGGCGCCCACACACCAATCATTGATCCGAATGCCGGTTCGGCTTCGCTTGCGGCGCTTGCAATTCGCGGTTTGGATCCAAACTTCAAGAACCCGCGCGCACAGTCGTTCGACGCAACGGTGGAACAGGAACTTCCGGGCCACTTTTCAGTGAGCGCCGGTTACGTGGGCAACTATGCGCAATTCCTACCGGTGTTCATTGACACAAACGTGGCGCCTGCCACCACTACCAAGACGTATGACATCGTAGATGCAAGCGGAAGCACGGTGAAGAGCATTACCGTTCCCTGGTACACAGCTCGGAAAACTGCAGATACGGCCAACATCCTCACCGGCTTCAGTTCTGTCGAGAGCTGGTATCACTCGCTGGCGGTCACTGTGAAGAAGCCTCTGAGTCACGGTATTACCGGTCTGGCCAGCTACACGTTTGCGCACGCGAACGATGGCGGCCAGGTTTCCGGCGTCAACGGAACATTCAACGGAACTGATACTCCTATCGATCCCTATGACCTGGGCGCAGAATGGGGTCGCTCCGATCTGGATATTCGTCAGCGATTCAGTGGTACGCTCGTTGCTTCGCCCACCTTCTCAGGATCGCGCACGGTCAAGATGCTGGCCAATGGCTGGACATTGTCAACGACCTACACGGCGCAGTCCGGTGCTCCGGTTACGGCTTTCATGAGCAGCTATCCAAAGAGCGTGATTGGCGACGGCGGCATAACCGGCGCAGAACTCAGTTTGTTCAACTCCGGTACGGGCGGAAGAGCCCCGCAATTCGCTCGCAACGGCTTCGAGGCTCCAAGCCTCCAGAACGTTGACGTGCGACTGGCGCGCTCCTTCACCGTGACTGAGAAGACCCGCCTGAATCTCTTCGCCGAAGCCTTCAACCTGACAAACAGCCAAATGCCAATCAGCGTGGTAAGCAACGGCTCATCGTACCTTGCAGCGGGGCTGACCGCAACGACGAACGGCGTGACTAATAGCTGCGTTGGGCACTCGAACGATTGCATTGTGCCTTACCTGGCTTCGAATCCGACGCAGCCATTCAATGCGGTGTCGGCAACGAGCGGTGTTCTGTATGGACCGCGACAGATGCAGTTCTCTGCAAGGTTCGTTTTCTAAAAGACAGCTAGTTAACATTAACCTCGGGCATGGCGGTTCACATCGCCATGCCCATTTTCTTTGCACACTGACTCAACGAGGTTAGGATGGCATTATTCCATTGAGTCGCGACGATTGAGTATCGACTCGCACGAGGTCCGTCTTGGATAGATCCAAATTGTCGAGGTTTGCTTTGATGGCGATGCTCGCAGCGACCAGTATCGGGGCTGCCGCACAGCAGCCTACACATCACTGGGCTATCGTGCTGCATGGCGGCGCGGGAGTCATTGAGCGGTCGGCGCTGGGGCCGGAGGGCACTACCGCCTATCGCGCGGGACTACAGCATGCCATTGAGGCCGGATCGGCCGTTCTGGGTAAGGGCGGCTCCGCGCTGGATGCTGTCGAGGCAGCAATCAGAGTTCTCGAAGACGATCCGCTGTTCAATGCGGGGCGTGGGGCGGTGTTTTCTGCAGAAGGCAAAAACGAAATGGACTCCGCAATTATGGATGGCGCAACGCTGAACGCCGGATCGGTGGCGGGAGTATCTCGCACCAGGCATCCGATCAGCGCCGCGCGCGCGGTGATGGAAAAGTCGCCTCATGTCATGATTGCCGGACCGGGAGCGGATGTCTTTGCGGCGCGAGCTGGATTGGAGCAGGAAGAACCGTCTTACTTCTTTACGGAAAGCCGCTGGCAATCGCTCGTCAAGCAGTTAACGAAGGAAGGGAAGCCGGTGCCACCGCGACCGGCAGGTGTTCCACCCGCGGGGTCCACCGTTCCCGTTGCGCAGGTTGACGAGTCCCTCGATTCGCAGGTTCATGGCACGGTGGGTGTAGTGGCGCTCGATCGGCAGGGCAACATCGCGGCCGGCACCTCCACAGGCGGCTTGCAGGGCAAGATGCCTGGTCGCGTCGGCGACTCGCCGATCATCGGCGCGGGCACCTATGCTTCAAACCAATCGTGCGCAGTTTCGGGAACGGGCACCGGGGAATACTACATTCGCCTCGGCGTGGCGCGAGAAGTCTGCGACCTCGTCTTCTTCAAAGGGATGAAATTGCAGCAGGCGGCGGACGAGGTGATCCACAAAGAACTCGAGGCGCTCCATGGCGATGGCGGTTTGATCGCCATCACGCCCGACGGCCAATTGGCATGGAGCTTCAATACGCCGGGAATGTTCCGGGCGCGCCTCGTTGAAGGCGGAAAGGTGGAGATGGGGATTTATCGAGACGAGCCGTGAAAGTGGTGGCGTCCAACCTATCGGGCAATCGAATATCTGGCGTTGCCGGGGAATGGGCATTCCACCTAGACTTTTCGGATGACGCTGCAATTCACCACATCGTACCTTGAAGATTCACTGGCAGTATTCCGGTATTACAAGAGGCTGTGTGAGCGCGCCATGGAGCAGGTAACGGACGCGCAGCTCTTTGCAATTCTCGACGATGAAGCCAACTCAATCGCGATCATCGTGAAGCATATGACCGGCAACATGCGTTCGCGGTGGACTGATTTTCTGACGACTGACGGGGAGAAGCCGGACCGCAACCGGGACAGCGAGTTCATCGATCCACCAGCGACTCGCGATGCTCTGATGGCGGAGTGGGAGCACGGATGGAGTTGCGTATTCCAAGCCCTCGAGCCGCTTTCCGATTCTGATCTCGGCCGCACCATCACGATTCGCGGTGAGGCACATTCGGTGATGCAGGCGATCAATCGCCAGCTGGCGCACTACCCCTATCATGTGGGCCAGATCGTGCTTCTGGCCAAACACTATGCGGGTGGCGAGTGGAAATCGCTGAGCGTTCCGCGCAATCAATCGGCGGAATTCAATCGCAAAGTCGCGTCGGGAGACGCCAGCCAGCGGTAGAGGGTCGTATCTTGGAATCGGCGATGCGCCCTCCGAGAACGGGTGGTGTCTCTGGGGGTGTCCCCCCATACTCTGCGGGTAAATATTCTTCTTTGAGCGACTTAGCTGCAGGCAAGTCGCCAAGATACTGATAGGAAATAGCTTAGAGGCAGAGTTTTCTTTATAAAGGACTTACGGAGGGCTTTCAGCATTTGAGCCTGCTCCTAGTCGAATGGCGGCGGAGCGGCTGTTCCCGACTCTGATTCAATTGTGCACCGAAAGGGTGAAATAGCCTGCAAAGCAGTGGAAGCTGGAAGTCGCTGAGAGAAGGTAGCTTAAAGACTTTTTTGGGGCAATGGGGATAGACAAAGTCTTGAGGTGCACCCTTGCTGTGAGACAGATTTGGTTTTGACAGTTTCCGAAGCGAGACACGGCGCAGCTGGCTTAGTCCTCGTCCGTCCAACTTCGAGTGGTGAGGCGACTGGCGGATTTTGCTGGTGAGGTTGGCGCTATTCCAGGTCCCAAAACAAGACTTGGGCCACCACAGTGAATGGAGTCCCCTGGCGCCTCGATGACTGTCAATCTCTTGCCGAGGTTCCAGCTGCCGACAAAGCAATCCCGAACGCAGAAAGGCTCCATTCACGCTTTGAATGAGTGACTTGGCCTGAAGTCAACAGTTGAAATCGTGGCTCCGGTGGGGCGCT
>Ga0207706_10003517_pt1 | contig 14962 bp, 10 predicted proteins | sample KBSC53metaG_FD_184318 | JGI IMG/M metagenome (GOLD analysis project Ga0207706, IMG submission 184318) | Corn rhizosphere microbial communities from Kellogg Biological Station, Michigan, USA - KBS C5-3 metaG (SPAdes) (version 2) | ecosystem: Host-associated > Plants > Roots > Rhizosphere > Soil ... | reverse complement strand
AGAACACGCCGGTCGCGCTGCTGCTGAGCGACTCCGCCGGCCGCGTCGCCTACGCCAACATCGCCGCACGCCAGCTCCTGCGCGACGGCCGCAGTCTCGAAGGCGCGAGCGTCGCCGAGCTGCTCGCCGGCGCACCGCAGGCGCTGCGCGATGCCTTCGTCGCCGGCAGCGACAGCATGTTCGCGGCGACGGGCGACGACGGCGACGAGACGTTCCACTACTCGCGGCGGCGCTTTCGCCTGCAGGGGCGCGAGCACGACCTCCATCTCGTCCGCCGGATGACGCGCGAGCTCTCGCGGCAGGAGGTCGCGACGTGGAAGCGCGTCATCCGCGTCATGAGCCACGAGCTCTACAACTCGCTGGCGCCGATCTCGTCGCTCGCGCACACCGGCGCCGAGCTCGCGAAGCGCGGCGAGGGCGAACGCCTGCCGGGCGTCTTCGCGACGATCGGCGAGCGCGCCCGCCATCTCCACGGGTTCCTCGAGGGCTACGCGCGCGTCGCCAAGCTGCCGGCGCCGCGGCCGGCCGACGTCGCGTGGCAGCCGTTCCTCGCCGCGCTGGCGACGCACACGCGCTTTCGCGTCGAAGGCGGGCTGCCGCCGACGCCCGGCTTCTTCGACGCGCCGCAGATCGAGCAGGCGCTGATCAACCTGCTGAAGAACGCCGCCGAGTCGGGCAGCGCGATCGACGACGTGACGCTCGCCGTCGAAGCGCGCGGCGACGCTGTCGCAGTCATCGTCGCCGACCGTGGACCCGGGATGCGCGAGGCGGTCCTCGCGCAGGCGCTGCTGCCGTTCTACTCGACCAAGCGTGAAGGCAGTGGCCTCGGCCTCGCGCTCGCGCGCGAGATCGCCGAGGCGCACGGCGGCACGATCGCCCTCGCCAACCGCCCCGGCGGCGGCCTCTGCGTCACGATGGTGCTGCCGGCGCGACCGGCGAGTTGAACCGCGACCTCAGCGCACGATCGTCGCCGGACCGGTTCGCTCGACATCGATGACGGTGTCGCGACGGCGCAGGCCGAGCAAGCCCAGGAGTCCGAGCAGGCCGAGCCAACCCCAATCGGGGCGTCGCGTCGTGTCGTTGGCCGATGCGGTCGAGGCCACGCCGGTCGTGGTCGTCCCGGTCGTCGTCGTCCCCGGGTTCGTCGCCGACGTCGTGCCGGTCGAGCTGTCGACGGTGCTGCCGGTGATCGCGCTGGCGGCGGTCGCGGCGGTCGGTCCGGTGCCGCTCGTCGTTCCAGGGCTGCCGCTCATGGTTCCGGCCGCCGGTGTCACGCCTGCACCGCTTGCGGCGTTGCCGGTCGGTGCGCCAACGCCGCTTGCGGCCGCGTCGGTGCCGGCGGCGCTGGCGGCCGCGTCGGCGCTGCCGGCGCTGCTTGCGGGCTGGGCGAGCGCTGGAAGCGCGAACGCGAGGCCGATGCCGATCGCCGCGAGGGTTTGCTTGCCGCAGGTCTCGAAGGATGTCTTCATGGGCTGCTCCTGTCGAAGGTCGCCGGCGCGGCGTCGCGGCCCGGACGTCGAAGAAAGGTCGGCAAGGTGCATACCCGTTCACGGCTTCGCGATCGACTCGGCGCGGCGATCCCGTGCTGCGGCGCGTGGGCAGCGTCGTCGCTGTGGCGCTTTGTCGTCGCTCGCACGCCGCCGCCTCGGCCGTGGCGTGACGATCGTCACGGCAACGGCGAGCGCCGCGCGCTCGCGATATCGGCCGCGAGCCACTTGCTCGATCATCGAGTCCGCCGATCGCTGCGGCGCTCAAGTCGTTCGGGATCGAGCCGATGCACCTGTCACCGCCCTGTTCGCCGGAGTCCGAATGAACGCCAGGATCAAGCAGCTTCGCGATCTCGTCGTCGCGCTCGATCGCGCCGACCGCAATCAGCAGCCACTCGACCCCGACACGTATCGCGCAGCGGCGAAGGCGGCGTTCACGCTGACCAAGCAGGAAATGGGTCTGTTGCCGATGGCCGACTTCGCAGGCCCGGTCAACGCCCTGCAGAACATGGCCGAGAACATCTACTTCGGCATCAACGGCTGCTTCGCCGACCTCGACGGCAGCGGTCGCGCGCCGGTCGCGGCGTCGGCAGCGAAGGCGCTGCTCGGGCGGCTGAGCGCGCAAAAGTCCCAGGACGTGCGCCAGATCTGCGACGAGCTCTACGACCGCCTGCGCACGCCGAAGGCGAAGGGCGAGCGCGGCCGCAACACCGCCGGAACGAACGGCTGACGGCAGGCCGCCACTCGCGACGAGCGCCGCCGGGCGGCGCAGCCTTCTCGCTCACGCGAGCCGGATCGCTCCTGCGAGGTGCGCCGCCACCCCGGCGATGCGCCGCAGGTGGCGCGACTCGGGGTGCGTCAGCAGCCACAGCGTGGTCTCGGCGTCGTCGAGCGGTGGGGTGAGCGCCACGAGATCGCTGCGCCCGGCTGCCGCGAACAGCGGCACGATGCCGACGCCCGCGCCGCCGGCGATGCCCTCGACCACCGACAGCACGCTGTCGGCGACGACGCGCGGCACGACCGAAGGAAGGTGGCGCTTGCGCCAGCGCACCGACGGATGCTCGGGCAGCGCCTCGTCGACCGCGAGCCACGGCAGCGCGGCGAGGTCGGGGGCGCTGCGGCGCAAGCGCGGCGCCAGCGCCCGCGGCGCGTAGACGGCGACGCGGATCGGCCCCAGCTCGCGCCCGATGAGGTGCGGCGGCGGCTTGCTGGTCGCCCGCAAGGCGATGTCCGCTTCGCGCTGCGTGAGGTCGACGCGCTCGTTGGTGGCGCGCATCTGCAGCACGAGGTCCGGATGCGCCGCGAGCAGCGGCGCGAGGGTCGGCAGGACGAGCGCATGCAGGAGCGTGTCGGTGGTGCTGACGCGCACCGTGCCGCTCACGGCGCCGACGCCCAGCGCCGCTGCCGACCGGGCCGCCTCGAGCTCGGCCTCGACGCGCTCGGCGTGACCTACGAGGCGCAGCCCGAGGTCGGTCGGCCGGTAGCCGTCGCGCGAACGGTCGAACACGCGCTGGCCGAGCGCGCGTTCGGTGCGCTGGACGACCCGGAACACCGTCGACGCGTCGACCTCGAGACGCGCGGCCGCTTCGCCCAGCGTGCGACCGCGCGAGAGCGCGAGCAGGACCCGCAGCTCGAGGGCGCCGAGCGGGGCTGCCGCAGGGCGTGCCCTTGGCGCGGCACGCCGGGATTGCGCACGTGCAACCATGCCATGCCTCCTCGCCTATTTCGTGGGCGCGGCCGCAATCATAGAGTCGCCCCGGCGACCACAACGGGAGGCCGAGCCGTGCGCGTCTTCATCGTCCATGCCCACCACGAACCCGGCAGCTTCAACGGCGCGCTGACGCGCGAGGCGTGCGCCGCCCTCGCCGCGGCCGGCGACGAGGTCGTCGTCTCTGACCTCTACGCGATGGGCTTCGATCCGGTCTCGGACCGCCGCAACTTCACGACCGTGCGCGATCCGCGCCGCCTGAAGCAGCAGGACGAGGAGTCGCACGCCAGCGCGAACGGCGGCTTCGTCGCCGAGCTGCAGGCCGAGATGGACAAGGTCGCGTGGTGCGATGCCCTTGTGCTGCAGTTCCCGCTCTGGTGGCTCGGCCTGCCCGCGATCCTCAAGGGCTGGGTCGACCGCGTTTTCGCCGTCGGCAGCGCGTATGGCGGCGGCCGCTACTTCAGCCGCGGCGTGTTCGCCGGGAAGCGCGCGATGTGTTCGCTGACGGTGGGCGGACCGGCGGATGCCTATTCGTCGATCGGCGCCTACGGGCCGCTCGCCCCGATCCTCTACCCGATCCACCACGGCATCCTGGGCTTCGTCGGGTTCGACGTCGTCGAACCGTTTGTGGTGCACGCCCCGGCGCGCATGAGCGAAGAAGCGCGCACCGCGTGTCTTGCCGACTACCGCCGCCGCATGCTGAGCCTGGCGAGCGCGCCTCTGCTGCCGCGCCTCGACATCGCAGCCTACGAAGGCCTCGTGCTGAAGGCCGGCGCGGCGGCGCGCTGACGTCGCGACCGCGAGCAGCGGGCGTCGTCGTCGACTGGTCCATTGCAAGCTTGCAATCGTCTAGTGCCTTCCTACGCATTCCGTTTGCAGCATCGCAGCCATAGATTGGCGCCGTGCCGCACCGATCGCCGCGGCGCCACCCACATCACCGGAGATCGCCATGAAGCTCTACTACTCCCCCGCTGCTTGCTCCCTCGCCGTGCACATCGCGCTGCGCGAAGCAGGCCTCGCATTCGACCTCGCGAAGGTCGACCTCGCCAAGCACACGCTCGACGACGGCTCCAGCTACCTCGACGTGAACCCGCGCGGCTACGTGCCGCTGCTCGAGTTCGACGACGGAACGCGCCGCAGCGAGGCCGCGGCGCTGCTGCAGGCGGTCGCCGACCTCGATCCGGCGCAGCGCCTGATCGGCGCGCCGCGCTCGACGCGCCGCCTCGACGTCACGCAGTGGCTGGCGTTCGTGGCCAGCGAGCTGCACAAGACCTTCAGCCCCTGGCTGTGGCACGCCGACACCGCCGACAGCACGCGCGCAACGGTGAAGACCAAGCTCGCCGAACGCTTCGCCGAGCTCGACCGGCACCTCGCCACCCACGAATACCTCGCAGGCGACTTCAGCGTCGCCGACGCGTACGCGTTCGCGATCGTGCGCTGGGCGCAGATCATGCGACTGCCGCTTGCGCCCTATCCGCAGCTCGAGGGCTGGCTCGGCCGCGTCGCGGCGCGTCCGCACGTCGAAGCGGCGCTGCGCGCCGAAGGGCTGCTGCGATGAGCGCACCGCTGGTGCTGGTGTCGCACGCGCTGTGCCCGTACGTGCAGCGCGCCGCGATCGTCCTCGCCGAGAAAGGTGCGGCGTTCGAGCGGCGCTGGGTCGATCTCGCCGACAAGCCGGCGTGGTTCCGCGCGGTCTCGCCGCTCGGCAAGACGCCGGTCCTGCTGGTCGGCGACGCGGCGCTGTTCGAGTCCGCGGTGATCTGCGAGTACCTCGACGAGACCATCGCCCCGCGGCTGCTGCCCGACGATGCGATCGCGCGCGCCCGCGAGCGCGGCTGGATCGCGCTCGCGTCCGCGATGCTCGACGCCATCGCGGCCTACTACAACGCCGCCGACGATGCGGCGCTCGCGCGGCGCCGCGGCGACCTCGACGCGCGCTTCGCGACGCTCGAGGCCGCACTCGGCGACGGCCCGTGGTTCGCCGACGCGCGCTTCGGCCTCGTCGACGCCGCGTTCGCGCCGCTCTTTCGCTACCTCGACGCCCTCGAACGCCTCGACGGCGAGCCATGGCTGCCCCATGCGCCGCACGTCGCCGCGTGGCGCCATCGGCTCGCGGCGCGCGCGTCGGTGCGCGATGCGACGGTCGCCGACTACCCGCAGCGCTTGCTGGCGTTCCTCGCGGCGCGCGGCAGCGCGCTGTCACGGCGCATGGCAGCGCTCGCGTAGCGCGCCGGCCGCGCGGCTGGCGACAATGGCGCGTGGACGACACCACGCTCGAGCGCGCCAGGGCGCTCTTCTTCGACGGCAACGCGTGCTTCGCCGCCGGTGACTTCGCCGGCGCCGCGGCGCGCTTCGAGCGCTCGCTCGAGCTCGTTCCTGGGCGCGCGTCGACGCTCGCCAACCTCGGCGCGGCGCGCGTCCGCGCCGGTCGCCATGCCGAGGCGATCCCGGCGCTCGAGCAGGCGCTGGCACTCGAGCCCGACGATCTCCACAGCCATAGCCACCTCGGCCTCGCCTATGCCGCGCTCGGCCGCCACGCCGACGCGCTCGCGTGCCACGACCGCGTCCTCGCCGCCGAGCCGGAGCACGCGGCGAGCTGGCTCGCGCGCGGCGAGGCGCTGCGCTTTCTCGAGCGCCACGGCGACGCGCTTACCGCGTTCGAGCGCGCCAATGCGATCGACCCGACGCTCGCCGCGGCATGGACGCAGCGCGGCAGCATCCTGCGCGACCAGGGCCGCCTCGACGACGCTCGCCGCGCGTATGAAACCGCCATCGCGAACGGCGGCAACCGCGAGCTGAACGGTTACTTCCTCGCCGCGCTGGCAGGTGGCGATATTCCGCCGCAGGCGCCGGCGACCTACGTGACGCGCTTCTTCGACGAGTACGCCGGCTCGTTCGACGCGCACCTCGTCGAGATGCTCGAGTACCGTGCGCCGGCGACGCTGGCGGCGCAGATCGCCGCGCTCGGCAGCCGACGCTTCGCGTCGACGCTAGACCTCGGCTGCGGCACCGGCCTCCTCGGGCCGCTGCTGCGGCCGCTCAGCGACCGCCTCGCCGGCATCGACCTGTCGCCGGCGATGCTCGCACAGGCCGAAGCGCGCGGCGTCTACGACACGCTCCTTCGCGACGACATCGTCGCCCACCTGCGCGCGAGCGACGTGTGCCACGACCTCGTCGTCGCCGCCGACGTCTTCATCTACGTCGGCGAGCTCGAGCCGGTCTTCGCCGGTGTCGCGCGCGCTCTCTCGGCGGACGGCGTGTTCGCGTTCACCGCCGAGGCGCTCGCCGACGAACGCGACGTCGCGCTGCTGCCGAGCCTGCGCTACGCGCATTCGGAGCGCCACCTGCGCGAGCTCGCGTCGCGTCATGGCTTCACGGTGACATCGTTGCTTCGCGCGCCGCTGCGGCGCGAGCAACAGAAAGACGTCGAAGGGCTTTACGTCGTCCTGCGACGCTGACGCGGGACCGCGCTCAGTCGCAGGCCTTGCGCGCCGATCGGAACATCGCCATCCACGCGCTCGGCTCGCCCCGCGCTGCGCTCGGCCAGCTCATCTGGACGTCGCGAAAGACGCGCTCGGCGTGCGGCATCAGCGCGGTGAAGCGGCCGTCCGCGGTCGTCACGCCGGTGAGGCCGCCGGGGCTGCCGTTCGGATTGAACGGGTACGCCTCGGTCGGCTTGCCGAAGTGGTCGACGAAGCGCATCACCGCGTGGACGCGCTCGCGATCGCCGCGCTGCGAGAAGTCGGCGTAGCCCTCGCCGTGCGCGACCGCGATCGGCAGCCGGCTGCCGGCCATGTCGCGAAAGAAGATCGACGGCGTCGGCAGCACCTCGACGAGGCTGAGGCGCGCCTCGAACTGCTGGCTGCGGTTCTTGGTGAAGCGCGGCCACGCGGCGGCGCCCGGAATCAGCTCGGCGAGCGCGGCGAGCATCTGGCAGCCGTTGCAGATGCCGAGCGCGAAGACGTCGGGCCGCGCGAAGAAGGTCGCGAACTGGTCGGCGAGCTGGGCGTTGAAGCGGATCGACCGCGCCCAGCCTTCGCCGGCGCCGAGGACGTCGCCGTAGCTGAAGCCGCCGCACGCAACGAAGCCGGCGACCATGTCGAGCCGCATGCGGCCGGCCTGCAGGTCGCTCATGTGGACGTCGTACGTCTCGAAGCCCGCCGCTGCCATCGCGTAGCTCAGCTCGACGTGGCTGTTGACTCCCTGCTCGCGCAGGATCGCGACCTTCGGCGCGCTGCGGACGAATGCCGGAGCCGCAGGCGGAGCGTTCGCGAACGCAGGTCCGGCGAGATGGACGTGCAGCCCGGGATCGTCCTCGCGCCCCGCGGCAGCGTGCTCGGCGTCGGCACCGTCGGGGCGGTCGCGCAGCCTGCAGATGCGCCAGCTCACCTCGTCCCAAGCCTGTTGCAGATCGAAGAGCGACGCCGAGAACGCGACCTTGGCGTCGCGCCACACCTCGACCACGTGGCGGGTGTTGGTCTTGCCGACGACGTGGCTCATGCGGCCGAGCCCGGCGCCGCGCAGGATCGCGATCGCTTCGTCGCGGCGCGCGGTCGGCACCTGCAGCAGCGCGCCGAGCTCCTCGTTGAAGAGCGCGCGCAGCGTCAGCTCCTCGCGGCGCGCGCTCACCTGCGCCGCCCAGTTCTTCGCGTCGCCGAATTCGGCCCGGCTGTCGGCGATGCCGTCGCTTTCGGTGACGAGCAGATCGACGTTGAGGCTGATGCCGAGGTGACCGGCGAACGCCATCTCGCACGCCGCAGCCCAGAGGCCGCCGTCGCTGCGGTCGTGGTACGCGAGGACGAGCCCGGCGTCGCGCAGACGCGTGACGGCGTCGACGAGCGCGACGAGCCGACGCGGATCGTCGAGGTCGGGAACGGTGTCGCCGAACTGGCCGCTCGCCTGCGCCAGGATCGAGCCGCCCATGCGCATGCGGCCGTCGCCGAGGTCGACGAGGAGGAGCGTCGTGTCGCCGCGCTGCAGCTCGGGAGTCGACTGGAGGCGAACGTCGTCGATCGTCGCGAAGGCGCTGACGACGAGGCTCACCGGCGCGCTCACCTGCTTGGGCTCGCCGCCCTCGCCGCGCCAGCGCGTCCGCATCGACAAGCTGTCCTTGCCGACCGGGACGCCGATGCCGAGCGCCGGACAAAGCTCCATCGCGACGGCGCGCACGGTGTCGTAGAGCGCGGCGTCGTCGCCGGGAGCGGCGGCGTCGTCGCTGCACGCCGCCATCCAGTTGCAGCTGAGCTTGACGCGATCGAGCGCGATCGGCGCTGCGAGCAGATTCGTGATCGCCTCGGCAACCGCCATCCGGCCCGAAGCCGGCGCGTCGGCGACGGCGAGCGGCGTGCGCTCGCCCATCGCCATCGCTTCGCCGGCCGTGCCGCTGAAGTCGGCGAGCGTGATCGCGCAGTCGGCGACCGGCACCTGCCACGGCCCGACCATCGGATCGCGACACGACAGGCCGCCGACGGTGCGGTCGCCGATCGTCACCAGGAAGCGCTTGCTCGCGACCGTCGGATGGCGCAGGACGTCGAACGCTGCGCGCTCGAGCGCAACGTCGCCGAGGTCGAGCGGCGCGAGCGCGAGCGCGCGCCGGCGGACGTCGCGCAGCATCTTCGGGGGCTTGCCGAGGAGGACCTCCATCGGCATGGCGATCGCGGGAGCCTGGTCATCGCGGCCGACGACGAGCTCGCGCTCGACCGTCGCGACGCCGACGACGGCGTACGGGCAACGCTCGCGCACGCACATCGCGTCCAGCAGCGGCAGCGATTCGGGTGCGATGGCGAGGACATAGCGCTCCTGGCTCTCGTTGCACCAGATCTCCTTCGCGGCGAGACCGCTCTCCTCGACCGGCACCTTGTCGAGGTCGAAGCGCGCGCCGCGGCCGGCACCGTCGACGAGTTCGGGAAACGCGTTCGAGAGCCCGCCCGCGCCGACGTCGTGGATCGCGAGGATCGGATTGACGTCGCCGAGCGCGGCGCAGTGGTTGATGACCTCCTGCGCACGCCGCTGGATCTCGGGGTTGCCGCGCTGCACCGAGTCGAAGTCGAGCTCGGCGGCGTTCGCTCCCGCGGTCATGGAGCTCGCCGCGCCGCCGCCCATGCCGATCCGCATCCCTGGACCGCCGAGGTGGATGAGCAGCGTTCCCGGCGGGAACTCGACCTTGTGGGTCTGCGTCGCCGCGATCGCACCGAGCCCGCCGGCGACCATGATCGGCTTGTGGTAGCCGCGCCGCTCGCTCGCACCGTCGACGCTGCGGATCGTCTGCTCGTAGACGCGGAAGACGCCGCCGAGGTTTGGCCGCCCGAACTCGTTGTTGAATGCGGCGCCGCCGAGCGGACCGTCGACCATGATCTCGAGCGCGCTCGCGATGTGGGCGGGCTTGCCGTAGCGCTCCCGCTCCCACGGCTCGTCGGTCGCCGGCAGATGCAGGTTCGACACCATGAATCCGGTGAGCCCCGCCTTCGGGCGCGCGCCGCGGCCGGTCGCGCCCTCGTCGCGGATCTCGCCGCCGGCTCCGGTCGACGCGCCCGGGAACGGCGAGATCGCGGTCGGGTGGTTGTGCGTCTCGACCTTCATCAGGACGTCGACGCGCTCGCGCCGCGCGCTCCAGCGCGGCGCGTTGGTGTAGCCCTCCGGCAGCCAGCGCTCGACCTCGCGGCCCTCCATCACCGCCGCGTTGTCGCTGTAGGCGACGACCGTGTGCTGCGGCGAGCGCTGCTCGGTGTTCCTGATCATCTGGAACATCGAGCGCTGCTGCGGCTCGCCGTCGATCGTGAACGACGCGTTGAAGATCTTGTGCCGGCAGTGCTCGCTGTTGGCCTGCGCGAACATCATCAGCTCGACGTCGCTCGGGTTGCGGCCGAGCGCGCGGAACGCATCGAGCAAGTAGTCGACCTCGTCGGCCGAAAGCGCGAGGCCGAACGCACGGTTGGCATCGTCCAGCGCGGCGCGGCCAGCGCCGAGGACATCGATCGCGACGAGCGGGCGCTCGGGCTGCTCGTCGAAGAGATGGCGCGCGTCTTCGGGATCGAAGAACACGCTCTCGGTCATCCGGTCGTGCAGCAGCGCGGCGAGCGCGGCGCGCTCCTCGCCATCGAGCGGCGCGGCGCGGCCGACGAGGGGCTTTCTCAAGCGCAGCGAGAACTCGGTGACGCGCTCGATGCGGCGCACGGCGAGGCCGCAGTTGTGCGCGATGTCGGTCGCCTTCGACGACCACGGCGAGATCGTGCCTAGGCGGGGCGCGACGACGATCGTCTCGGCGCCGTCGACGGCGCGCGCCGGGTCACCATAGCGCAGCAGCGCCGCGACGCGACCGGAAACGTCGGCGGTCAGCGGCGCGTCGCTCGCGACCCAGTGGACGTGCCGCGCGGTGATCGAATCGACGCGAGCGACGCGTTCCTTCAGCCTGGAGAGGAGCGCCGCGGCGCGGAAGTCGGGCAACGCGTTGCCACCTTCGAAGCGGGCGAGATGCGGCGGCGCGGTCGTCAACGGCAGGGCGTTCGAAGTGGTCCGGAAGGCCGATTCGTCACGGCTACTCGCAGCGTGGTGACCCCGGTGGAAACCCGCATTCTAAGGGGGCCGATGCGATAATTCGGCGATGACGATCTCGATCAAGAGCGAAGCCGACATCGCCGGCATGCGCGTCGCCGGCCGGCTCGCCTCCGAGGTGCTCGACCTCCTCACCCAGCACGTCAAGCCGGGCGTGACGACCGACGCGCTCGACAAGATCGCGCACAACCACATCGTCTACGAGCAGAACGCGGTGCCGGCGCCGCTCAACTACGCGCCGCCCGGCTACACGCCGTATCCGAAGTCGATCTGCACGTCGATCAACCACCAGGTCTGCCACGGCATCCCGAACGACCGGCCGCTGAAGAACGGCGACATCGTCAACATCGACATCACCGTCATCAAGGACGGCTGGCACGGCGACACCAGCCGCATGTTCATCGTCGGCGAAGGGTCGATCGCGGCCAAGCGCCTGGTGCAGATCACGTACGAGGCGATGTGGAAGGGGATCGTCAAGGTCAAGCCCGGCGTTCGTCTCGGCGACATCGGCCACGCGATCCAGACCTTCACCGAGCAGAACGGCTTCTCGGTGGTGCGCGAGTTCTGCGGCCACGGCATCGGCACCCGCTTCCACGAGGACCCGCAGGTGTTGCACTACGGCAAGCCCGGAACGCTCGACGAGCTGAAGGCGGGAATGACGTTCACGATCGAGCCGATGATCAACGCCGGCAAGCGCGACATCCGCGAGGCCGGCGACGGCTGGACGATCGTGACGCGCGACCGGTCGCTCTCGGCGCAGTGGGAGCACACGGTGCTCGTCACCGACACCGGCTACGAGGTGCTGACCGTCTCGGCCGGAACGCCACCGCCGCCGGCGTTCGCCCACGCCTGAGCGGAGGCGGCGTGGGCGCCAGCGACCGCGTCCCCGTCGCGACGGCAGCGACCGCGCGCACCGACGTCGCCGCCGTGCCGACGCGCACGCCCGGCGAGCAGCGCGCGCGCTTCCGCGATGCCAAGGCGGCGCGGCTCGCGCGCTTCATCGCCGCGCGGCCGACGGCGCGCGCCGCGCTTCGCCTCGTCCGCGCGCTCGCGCGCGACGTCGACGTCACGCTGCTCGAGCTCTGGGGCGAAGCGCAGATGCCCGCCGACGCGGCGCTGGTCGCCGTCGGCGGCTACGGCCGCGGCGAGCTCTTCCCGTATTCCGACGTCGACGTCCTCGTCCTGCTGCCGGACGGCAGCGACGTCGACGCGCGCGGGGCCGCGGCCGAGCGCTTCATCGTCGCCTGCTGGGACGCTGGGCTCGAGATCGGCTCGAGCGTGCGCACCGTCGACGAGTGCGTCGCCATTGCGCTCGCCGACGTCACCGTGCAGACGGCGCTGCTCGAGGCGAGGTTCCTGTGCGGCGCACGCAAGGTGTTCAGGTCGTTCGCACGGGCGACCGCGGCGGCGATGGATCCGAAGGCATTCCTGCGCGCCAAGACGCTCGAGATGCAGCAGCGACACCAGAAGTTCGAGAACACGCCGTACGCCCTCGAGCCGAACTGCAAGGAAAGCCCCGGCGGCTTGCGCGATCTGCAGACGGTGATCTGGGTCGCGCGCGCCTCCGGCTACGGCAACACTTGGCGCGACCTCGCCGCGCAGGGCCTGATCACGCCGTTCGAGATGCGCCAGCTGCAGCGCAACGAAGGCATGCTCAAGCTCGTCCGCGCGCGCCTGCACGCGATCGCCGGCCGCCGCGAGGACCGCCTCGTCTTCGACCTGCAAACCGCTGTCGCCGAGAGCTTCGGCTACCGTCCGCTCGGCGCGCAGAGCGCATCCGAGCGGCTGATGCGCCGCTACTACTGGGCGGCCAAGGGCGTGACGCAGCTCAACCAGATCCTCATGCTCAACATCGAGGAGCGCGTCGCCGGCACGCAGGACGCGCCGATGCGGCCGATCAGCGAGAAGTTCCTCGAGCGCGGCGGCATGCTCGAGGTCGCGAGCGACGATCTCTACGAGCGCGATCCGCACGCGATCCTCGAGACCTTCCTCGTCTACCAGCAGACCGTCGGGCCGAAGGGGCTGTCGGCGCGGACGCTGCGCGCGCTCTACAACGCGCGCCACCTGATGGACGCCAAGTTCCGCCGCGACAAGCACAACCACCGGACGTTCATGCAGATCGTGCAGGCGCCCGGCGGCGGCCAGACGCACGCCTTTCGACTGATGAACGAGACGAGCGTGCTCGGCCGCTACCTCTGGGTGTTCCGCCGCATCGTCGGCCAGATGCAGCACGACCTGTTCCACGTCTACACGGTCGACCAGCACATCCTGATGGTGCTGAGGAACGTCCGCCGCTTCCTCATCCCCGAGCACGCCCACGAGTACCCGTTCTGCTCGCAGCTCGCGTCGACGTTCGACCGCGTCTGGCTGCTCTACATCGCCGCCCTCTTCCACGACATCGCCAAGGGTCGCGGCGGCGACCACTCCGAGCTCGGCATGCGCGAAGTGCGGCGCTTCTGCCGCGACCACGGCATCGCCCGCGAGGACGCCACGCTCGTCGAGTGGCTCGTCGCCCAGCACCTGACGATGTCACGCATCGCGCAGAAGGAAGACCTCTCCGATCCTGACGTCATCGCCGACTTCGCCGCCTTCGTCGGCAGCGAGCGACGGCTGACCGCGCTCTACCTGCTCACCGTCGCCGACATCCGCGGCACCAGCCCGAAGGTCTGGAACGCCTGGAAGGGCAAGCTCCTCGAGGACCTCTATCGCCTGACGCTGCGCGCGCTCGGCGGCGCACGCCCCAACCTCGACGCCGAGATCGAAGCGACCAAGCTCGAGGCGCGGCTGCTGCTGAACCTGGCGATGCTGCCGGGAACGGTCGAGGTGCCGCTCTGGCGCACGCTCGAGCTCAGCTACTTCGCGCGCCACGACGCGAGCGAGATCGCCTGGCACACGCGCTCGCTGTTCGACAAGGTCGATTCGCAGCGCCCGGTGGTGCGCGCGCGCGTCAGCCCGGTCGGCGTCGGCCTGCAGGTGCTCGTCTACGCGCCCGACAAGCAGGACCTGTTCGCGCGCACCTGCGGCTACTTCGACGGCGCCGGCTTCAACATCCTCGACGCCAAGGTGCACACGTCGACGACGGGCTACGCGCTCGACACCTTCCTCGTCGTCAGCCCCTACCTCGAGCCGCACGCGCGCGACCTCATCTCGTACGTCGAGACGCAGCTCGCGCTCGCGCTCGAGGCGACCGGGCCGCTGCCCGAGCCGAGCAAGGGGCGGCTGTCGCGCCGGGTGCGCTCGTTCCCGGTGACGCCGCGCGTCACCCTCCGGCCCGACGAGCGCGCGCAGCGGTGGCTGCTCGGCGTCTCGGCGAGCGACCGCTCGGGGCTGCTCTACGCCATCTCGCGCGTCCTCGCGCGCCACAACATCAATTTGCAGCTCGCCAAGATCACGACGCTCGGCGAGCGCGTCGAGGACACGTTCCTGATCGACGGCAGCGCGCTGCAGCAGAACCGGATGCAGTTGCAGATCGAGAGCGAGATGCTCGACGCGATCGCCTGACCTCGTGATCATCCCAATCGACGCCCAGGCCGCGATCAGCGACCTATCCCGCTTCGACACCATCGTCGACGCGCGCTCGCCGTCCGAATACGCCGAGGACCGCCTGCCGGGCGCAGTCAACTGGCCGTCGCTCGACGACGAGGAGCGCGCGAACGTCGGCTTCGAGTACACGCGGGTCTCGCCGTTCACGGCGAAGAAGCACGGCGCGGCGATCGTCGCGCGCAACGTCGCCGCGCATATCGATCGCCACGTCGTCGACAAGCCGCCCGGCTGGGCGCCGCTCGTCTACTGCTGGCGCGGCGGGAAGCGGAGCGGCGCTTTGGCGACCGTGCTCGACCAGATCGGCTTTCGCGTCCACGTCCTCGAAGGCGGCTACCAGGCGTTTCGCCGCGCCGTCGTCGTCGAGCTCGAGATGCTGCCGGCGCGCTTCGCGTGGCGCGTCGTCTGCGGCCCGACCGGATCGGGCAAGAGCCGCCTGCTCGCGGCGATCGCGCGCGCCGGCGGCCAGGTTCTCGACCTCGAGGCGATCGCCAACCATCGCGGCTCGGTGCTCGGCCTCGTTCCGGGAAGCGCGCAGCCGACGCAAAAGGCGTTCGACACCGCGCTCTGGCACGCGCTGCGTGCGCTCGATCCGGCACGGCCGGTGTTCGTCGAAAGCGAGAGCAAGAAGATCGGCGAGCTGCACGTCCGCGACGCGCTCGTGCAGCGCATGCGC
>Ga0207706_10003513_pt1 | contig 14970 bp, 16 predicted proteins | sample KBSC53metaG_FD_184318 | JGI IMG/M metagenome (GOLD analysis project Ga0207706, IMG submission 184318) | Corn rhizosphere microbial communities from Kellogg Biological Station, Michigan, USA - KBS C5-3 metaG (SPAdes) (version 2) | ecosystem: Host-associated > Plants > Roots > Rhizosphere > Soil ... | reverse complement strand
TATTGCGCGGCACACTCGTTTGCGAACTTCGGAATCAAAGGGACACTAGCAATCTATGATTCTAGTGCGGTTTTGGATTTGAAGTTCCTACACAAACGCACGGCTATAATGATAGGAACTTCAAATCCACCGCACTGGTCCGATTGATTGGTGTCGACGAGCGCGGGCTTTCGCCGAAGCGCTGCTTTCGACAGATCCGGAACAGGCAAGCCCTTACTTCGTTGCAGGTTCGAGCTTGAATCACCGAGCGGCGCGCGCCGGGCGCTGCCCGTGCGCCGGGATGGCCATGACCTTTCAGCACGGCGCGCTCATCCGGTTCGTGCTTCTCTATGCCGGACTCTTCAGTGCGTTCGGACTGGTCTCGCCGTTCCTGCCGGCGTTCCTGGCCTCGCGCGGCCTTCCGCCCGAAGACCTCGGGCTGGTGCTGGGCGCGGGAACCGCGGTGAGGCTTGTCTTCGGTCCGTTCGCCGGACGGCTCGCTGACCGCTTCCACGCTTTTCGTGCCGAGCTTGCGATGTCAGCCATTCTCGCGGCGATGGCCGTGCTGTCGTATTTCGCGGTCGGCGCCGTCTGGATGGTCGTGGTCGTGAGCCTGTTCCAGGCCGCTGCCCTCGCGCCGCTCGTGCCGCTCGCCGACGCGTTGTCGCTCGCCCACGCGCGACGGGCGCAAGACGGCAAACCAGGCGGCTTCGAGTACGGATGGGTGCGCGGCGCGGGCTCTGCGGCATTCGTCCTGGGCACGCTGCTGGCCGGACAGGTCGCGGGTATCTACGGGCTCTCCACGGTGATCTGGCTGGGCGCGGTCTGCCTGCTTGCGGCCTCGATGGCCACAATCCTGGTGCCCGCGTTTCCCGCGGATCCGCCACGCGCTGCCGATGCAGACAGCGCGCGTGTCCCTTGGCGCGTGCTGTTTCGCCGGCGGGCATTCGTACGCGTCGTCCTCATTGCCGCACTCGTTCACGGCAGTCATGCCATGTACGATTCCTTTGCGGTGATCCGCTGGACCGATGTTGGCATCGCTCCCGCCACGACGGCGGTGCTCTGGTCTGAGTCGGTTGCGGCCGAAGTGCTGGTCTTTCTGTTCCTGGGTCCGCGCCTCCTCGGACTGCTCAACCCGGCCGGTGCGCTGGCGCTTTCGGCGGTTTCCGGCTTCGTGCGTTTTGGCGTCATGGCGCAGACCGCCGATGTGACGGCGCTCGCGCTGGTGCAGCCCCTGCACGGATTCACCTTTGCGCTACTCCACCTCGCCTGCATGCGCATCATCGCGGACACCGTGCCGCGCGATTTGGCGGGAACGGCGCAGGCCGTCTATGGCCTCGTCGGGGTTGGCGGCGCCACCGCCGTCCTGACGGTCGTGTCGGGATGGCTTTTCGCGCGCTTCGGGCCCAGCGGCTTCTGGGTCATGGCCGTGCTCTGCATTCTTGCTTTGCCCGTCGTCGGCTCGTTGCGTCGCGTGTTGCAACGCGACGACCAGGAGCCAACGCCCGTCACGCCGGCTGCGGCCATCGCAGGCAATCCGCCAGCCCGCGCGCCTTGATCCATTCGACTGGACGCAAGATCGTCGCTGCGCATTCGGTGTATTCCCCTCCCCCTTGTGGGGAGGGGTTAGGGGTGGGGGTAGTCGTTATTTTGCTCGGTGTGTCCGCGATCATAGCGGCACGCGGTGGCCGCTCGCTTCCTTGCGCTTTTGACTTGCAGCGCGTGACACGCGGACATGCCATCGTGTCCCTGCTGCGACCCCCACCCCCAGCCCCTCCCCACAAGGGGGAGGGGAGCAGACCGAGTTTGCTGCTTGATAATTCCACCCCAACAGGACGCGCTCTAGCCTGCCTTCTTCAACTTTTCAGCGACACGCGGCGCGAAATAGCTGAGCATGCCGCACGCACCCGCGCGCTTGAACGCGATCAGGCTTTCCATCATGGCCTTCTCGCCGTCGAGCCATCCGTTCTGCGCTGCCGCCATGATCATCGAGTACTCGCCCGACACCTGGTAGGCGAACGTCGGCACGCCGAACGCGTCTTTCACGCGGCACAAGATGTCGAGATAGGGCATGCCCGGCTTGACCATGACCATGTCGGCGCCCTCGGAGATGTCGAGCTCGACCTCGCGCAGCGCCTCGTCGGTGTTGGCCGGATCCATTTGATAGGTGCGCTTGTCGCCGGTGAGTGTCGTGGCCGAGCCCACGGCGTCGCGGAACGGGCCGTAGAACGCCGAGGCATATTTCGCCGCGTAGGCCATGATCGACACATCGGCAAGGTCGGCGTGATCGAGTGCCGCGCGGATCGCCGCGACACGGCCATCCATCATGTCCGATGGCGCGATGATGTCGCAGCCGGCCTCGGCCTCCACCAGCGCCTGCTTCACCAGCACCTCGACCGTCTCGTCGTTGATGATCTCGCCGTCGCGCAGCAACCCGTCATGGCCGTGGCTGGTATAGGGATCGAGCGCGACGTCGCAGAGGATGCCGATCTCCGGCACCTCCTTCTTGATCGCGCGGATGGCGCGACAGACCAGGTTGTCCGGATTGAGCGCTTCGCTGCCGTCCTCGTCGCGCCGCTTGGGATCGGTATAGGGAAACAGCGCGATGCAGGGGATGGCGAGCTTGGCGGCGCGCTCGGCGTCCCGCACCGCCTGATCGATCGAGAGCCGCTCGACGCCGGGCATCGACGGCACCGGGATGCGCGCCTTCGTCCCGTCGACCAGGAACAACGGCCAGATCAGATCGTCCGTGGTCAGGACGTTCTCGCGCACCATGCGCCGCGCCCACTCGGCCTTCCGGTTGCGGCGCGGGCGGGTGGTGAGGTCGAGCCGCTTGACCGGCCTGGTTTCGACCGGGGCGAGACGGGCTTCGATCGGACGGCCGTACTTGATGGCCATTGCGGCGCTCCATGTCTTATCGGCCCTAAGTCTTGGTGGCCCTTTTTAACCGTTCCACGAAAGGCCCGCCAGCGCCACCGCTGCGGGGCAGGTGCCGCCGGGCCACCATGGGAGCGGACTTGTACTTTCTGCCAATCAGTTGTCTTTCGCCGTCATTCGACTAATGGCCCTAATTAAGATCGCTGATTTAATTAAGATGGCTGATTTAATTGCACTGGCGCCGCGCCGGGCTAGGATGGTGGTTGCGGAGTAAGTCATCATGACCGACGATTGGAAGGAAAGTCATCGCGGCTTTCAAACTCACAAGAAAAAGAAGCAGCAGCAGCAGCAGCAACAGCAGCAACAGCAGCAACGGGTTACGATCACGCAGAAAGATTGGGACAAGATCGACGCCATATTGGGCAATGATCAAATACGGTCGCGACTGTTTGATGGTGGCTATGTCATCGTGCGCCGATGAATATGACCATTAGCACCCGCTGAGTGAGTTCGAGGTGGGACATTTCACCACCGCTTTCAGGCTGACGGTGTGGTCAATGCGCTACTCGCCCGCGTTGTAGTGCCGGCGGAAGATGATCTTCTTGGGCTTGGCCTCGCGATGACTGATGGTGGACTCCTGACGGTTCACACCGCCGCCGTTACCGAGAATGATGCGACCGCCAGTCTCAAAGCAGCCGCGATGTGTCGTGCAGACGATTTCGGCTTGGGCGGCAGTGCCGGCCAGAACTAGCAAACTCGCAATAGCAATTGATCGCATTTGAATTACTCCTGCTAGACGTGACGGGATTTAGCGCCGCGGCTTGCCGCATCGTTCAACCGCCAGCGTCGTCAAATATTGTTGCCGGGCTTGCAGCGCGGCGACTTCCTTGCTTGCTGCGCCCTTGAAGTCCATCCCGAACCATAGGACCGGGATCAGCAGCCCACCGACGCCAGCGGCGACGTTCTGCGCCACCTTGGCGCCTTCCTCGCCAGCAAGCTCTTGCACCTTGATGTTGTTGGCTTGGATTTCGGCGGTGATCATCGCGCAGGACGCGTTGGCGTCCGTCATCTGTACGGTTGCGATCGGCTGTGGATCGCGCCCGGCGCAGGCGGCCATCGTGGCGGCGAGCGCGATTGCTAGAAATCGGGTCATTGGAAAGCCTCTAAAAAACCGACACCGCCCGGCAAACGGGGGATGACCGGCGATCACCGGTCACGGGGACAAATCCTATGACACCTCTTAGGCCGCCGCTCGGCGCACAGTTGTTTCTCGCCGCCAAACATTTGTTGTTTGCAGCCAATCTTGCGTAGGGGTCGTGAGCGCCGACCGGTGCAGCGAACGGCGCTCCGACGCGCGAGCACTGGCTAGCGCCGGCGCAAGCCGGGCGGAGCGGGCAGGGCAAATTTCACGTGGCTCGGAAGCCGCGATATCAGTAAGGAAGCGACCAGTATTCCGACGGGAGGCTAATGCCACATAGTCACATGCGGTGAGATCGGGGCCGACGCCGCAAGCACATCCGCCTTCCCAACCCTCGACTGCGCAGCCGGAGAGGCCGACCAGACACCGAATGCGGTCGCGGCGACAATAGCCAAACCGATGATACGCATTGGATTGTCCCTCCATCCCGTGTGAAAGCGCCTTAACCTCACACAGAACCCACCCCCCGCCTGTGATCGCTGTCACAAAATGGCGGAAATCGCCAAGGCCGACAAAGGCCGGAAATGCCCCGCCCGAGCCGCCCTAACACCAGCGGCCCGCGCGGACGTCACGGCGGGGGATCGGTCCGAGAGCTGCGCGCACATTGGGCTCGAACGGCCCAACCAGTCGTCGCGTCAACCGCCGCGGTCGCTTGAAAAACAAATCAAGAACTGGCTGCTACCGCTTTGCTACCCAACTGTCCGTAACTGGAGGTGACAGAACAGGACGGCAGGAGGCCAAAGCAAACGAAATCAAGTGTGTCCCGCGACTAGCCAACACGGCTTGGGACAGAACAAAACGGCAGTTACACAATCAAGGAATGGGCGGCTTGATTCTGGATCGTGGCGGTGACGTTCATCTTCACCTGGGTCTTCAACAACACCCGGGGCAGCGTGCTCATGGCGATCCTGCTCCACGGCACCATGGACGTCTTTCCCAATGCGTTCCTGCTGGCTCACTTGCCCGGCGCCGCCGAGATGACGAGTTCAGGCGTGCTGTCGATGTATTGGGGGCTGGCGCTCGCCTTCGGCTTGTTCGCGCTGCTGCTCGTCATGCGCGGGCGGCTGGGGAAGCAGGACGGACCCGGGTGAAGGGCCGGCGAACGCCGCTTGGGCTGCGCGGGATCCGCAGCCGGGTGCCCTGGACTTCGGCTCGTGCCGCGCCATGATCGTGCCCCGGTACGCCCATGGTTGAGACTGTCCAAATCCTGGTCCTGCTGCTGGCCGTGGTTGCCGCGGTGGCGGTGGTGGCCGCCCGCCTCGAAATCCCGCCGGCCATTCTCCTGGTCATCGCCGGGGTGATCCTGGCGCTTATCCCCGGGCTGCCGTCGGTCGAGCTCGCGCCCGAGCTGGTGCTGCTCCTGGTGCTGCCGCCGGTCATCTATTCGGCCGCGGTGTCGATGAGCTGGAACGAGTTCCGCTTCAATCTGCGTCCGATCTCTCTCCTGGCGGTGGGATGCGTCGTGTTCACCACCGTGGCGGTTGCGGCGGCAACCCATTGGCTCCTCGGCCTGCCGTGGCCGGTGGGTTTCGTGCTGGGCGCGATCGTCTCGCCGCCGGACGCCGTGGCGCCGCTGTCGATCCTGCGCAGGATGCAGCTTCCCCGGCGCATCCTGGTCGTTCTCGAAGGGGAGGGATTGGCCAACGACGCCACCGCGCTCATCCTCTATCGGTTCGCGGTCGCCGCGGTGAGCGCCGGCGTGTTCTCGTTCGGTCAGGCCGCGGGAACGTTCGTCGCCATTGTCGTTGGCGAAATCCTCTGGGGTATCGGCGTCGGCTGGCTGATGCTGCGCCTGCGGCGCTGGGTGCACAATCCGCCGGTCGAGATCACGCTCTCTGTGCTGACGCCGTTTCTCGCCTATTGGCCGCCCGAGCATCTCGGCGGCTCCGGCGTGCTCGCAACCGTCACAGCCGGACTCTACATCAGCTGGAACGGCCTTCGCCTGATCAGCGCCGCCACCAGGCTGCAAGGAATTTTCTTCTGGAGCTTCTTCCTCTACCTGGTCGAGGGCCTGGTGTTCCTCGCCACCGGCCTGCAGGCGCGCACGCTGATGGCCCGCATCGAACACTATCCGGTGTCCGAGCTCGTCGCCTCCGCCGCCGTCGTCAGCGCCGTCGTGATCGTTGCCCGGTTCGTGTGGATGTTTCCCGCCATCTATGTCCCGCGCTGGCTCTCCGCCTCGTTGCGGCGCAGGGATCCATCGCCGCCATGGCAGTGGCCGTTCGTGCTTGCCTTCACCGGCGTGCGCGGGATCGTCTCGCTCGCCGCCGCACTCGCGATCCCGTTCGCAGGTGCCGACGGGTCCCCGTTTCCGGCCCGCGACCTCATCCTGTTCCTGACTTTTTCCGTGATCGTGGTGACGCTGGTGGTGCAAGGCCTGATGCTTCCCTTCGTCATCCGACCGCTCGGCCTCGCCCATGCCGGCCGCCGCGAGCGCCACGCCCAACGGGTCGAGGAGCAGCACGCGCGGCAGCAGGCGATCGAGGCCGGGATTGCGCGGCTGGATCAGCTCGCGTTGGAGCGCGATCTACCCGAGGAGGTCGTGCGATCGTTGCATGCGCATCAGCGGGAGCGGCTCAGGCATGCCGAGCACAGCAGCGATGGCGACGCCGCGCACAAGAAGCTCATCGAGCTGCACTGCGATATCGAGCTCCTGCTGATCGAGACCGAGCGGCAGCACGTCAACGATCTCTTCCGCAGCGGCAAGCTCAAGGACGAGGCGCGGCGACGGATCGAGCGTGAGCTCGATCTGCGCGAGGCCCAGATCGAGAACCGGCGCGAGGAGACGTGAATTGCGCAACGGGGCCGGGTCCGAGCGCATGACCGCGCGATTGACGGCCGCAGATGCCCGCACTATCGGTCGCCCCCATGGATTTCGAGCTCAGCGAGCAGCAACGCGCCATCAAGGACGCCGCCCGCGCCTTCGCCCATGGCGAGATGATGCCGTTGGCCCGCCAGTGGGACGAGGAGGAAGTATTCCCGGCGGACACGCTGCGCCAGGCCGCGGCGCTCGGCTTCGGCGGCATCTACGTCTCCGCCGATCTCGGCGGCTCGGCGCTCTCACGGCTCGACGCGGCGCTGATCTTCGAGGAGCTGGCGCAGGGCTGTCCCTCGACCGCCGCGTACATCTCCATCCACAACATGGTCGCATGGATGATCGACGCCTATGGCGCAGGCGAGCTGCGAGAGCGCCTGCTGCCCGATCTTTGCAGCATGGGGAAGTTCGCCAGCTACTGCCTGACCGAGCCCGACTCCGGGTCGGACGCCGCAAGCCTGAAAACCCGCGCGGTGCGCGAGAGCGACCACTACGTGCTCGACGGCAACAAGGCGTTCATCTCGGGCGGCGGCCGTTCCGACGTCTATATCGTCATGGCGCGGACGGGCGAAGGCGGCCCCGGCGGCATCTCCTGTTTCCTGGTCGAGAATGGCACGCCCGGGCTCTCCTTCGGCGCCAAGGAGAAAAAGCTCGGATGGCACTCGCAGCCGACCGCGATGGTCATATTGGAGGGCTGCCGCATTCCGGTTGCGAACCGCATCGGCGCCGAGGGGCAGGGCTTCAAGATTGCCATGCGCGCGCTCGACGGCGGCCGTCTCAACATCGCGGCCTGCTCGCTTGGGGGCGCGCAATTCTGTCTCGACCGCACCGTCACCTATATGAAGGAAAGAAAGCAGTTCGGCACGCGGCTGGCGGATTTTCAGGCGCTCGGTTTCCGCATCGCCGACTATGCGACCGCGATCGAGGCGGCGCGGCTGATGCTGCATCGCGCGGCCGCGGCGCTCGATCTGGGTGATCCCAACGCCACCAGGCTTGCGGCCATGGCCAAGCGGCTGGCGACCGATACCGGCTTCGACGTGGTCAATGGCTGCCTGCAGCTCCACGGCGGCTACGGCTATCTGCGCGATCATCCCATCGAGCGCGTTCTGCGGGACCTGCGCGTGCACCAGATCCTCGAAGGCACCAACGAGGTGATGCGGGTGATCGTCAGCCGGGACATGTTGGGAAATTGAGCGGGCACCGGACATGATCGTCGGCCAGCTTGCTTTGATCGCGGCCGCCGCGTTTGCCGGCGCTGCAATCTATGTCAACGTCGCCGAGCAGCCGGCGCGGCTCGTGCTCGACGATCGGGCGATGCTCGCCCAGTGGAAGCGCAGCTACGACAGCGCCTCGGTCATGCAGGCGGGTCTTGCCCTGGTGGCGTGCGCCCTTGGCGTCATCGCGTTCTTCTTGAGCCATGACTGGCGGTGGCTTCTGGGCGCGCTCCTCATCCTCGCGCCGTGGCCATGGACCATCTTCGTCATCATGCCGGTCAATCGGCGGCTGAAGGCGACGGCGCCCGACGCCGCGCAGAGCGACACGCGCGCATCGGTCGAGCACTGGGGACGCCTGCATGCCGGGCGCAGCGCATTCGGCATTGCGGCTACGCTGGTCTATCTGTGGGCGGCCGCGTGACGGCAGAGCGCGCAGACGGTGCCGACATCCTGTTCGAACGCCGCGGCGCGGCGGGCCTCGTCACGCTCAATCGGCCGCAGGCGCTCAATGCGGTCTCGCTCGCCATGGTGCGCGCGCTCACGCAGCAGCTCGCGCAATGGGAGAGCGATCCCGCGATCACGCGGGTGATCGTCACCGCCAGCGGCGGGCGCGCGTTCTCGGCCGGCGGAGATCTGCGGGCGCTCTACGATTCCGGGAAGGCCGGGCGCTATGACGACGCGCTCGAATATTTCCGCGAGGAATACGCGCTCAATGCCCGCATCAAACGCTACCGCAAACCTTATGTCGCGCTCATCGACGGCATCGTCATGGGCGGCGGCGTCGGCGTCTCGGTCCACGGCTCCCACCGGGTCGCCGGCGACAAGTTCACCTTCGCCATGCCGGAGGTGAGCATCGGCTTCTTTCCCGACGTCGGAGGCACCTGGTTCCTGCCGCGGTTGCCGGGAGAACTCGGCACCTATTGTGCCCTCACCGGCGAGCGGCTCAATGCCGCGGACGGGGTCGAGGCTGGGATAGCCACCCACCGCATCGCCTCGTCCCGGTTCCCCGACCTGGTCGACGCCTTGTGTGGCGCGGTGTCGGTCGATGCGATCCTCGGCGCCTTCGAACAGCCGGCGGGCGGCGCCGCGGTGGTGGCCCACCAGGCCGCGATCGATCGGCTGTTCATCGGCGCCGAGGTCGAACACATTCTCGCCGTCCTCGACGCCGAGGCAGGCCGGAATGGGGCACATGCGGCGTTCGCAGCGGCCACCACCGCCTTGATGCGCACAAAATCCCCCACGAGCCTCAAACTCGTGCTTGAGCAGATGCGGCGCGGCGCGACGCTCGATTTTGCCGAATGCATGCGCACCGAGTTCCGCATAGTGTCGCGCGTCGTGCGTGGACACGACTTCTACGAAGGGATCCGGGCTTTGCTGATCGACAAGGACCAGGCGCCGCGCTGGAGACCATCGGCGCTGGCGGACGTGGCCGCGGCCGACGTGGAACGCTATTTTGCGCCGCTGGCGCGGGAACTCGAACTGCCATGACGAATGCCGATCAGCCGCAGACGCTCGAGCCCGTCCATGCCGGCGACGACGAAGCCGAGGCCAGGCAATGGTCCCGGCGGCTCGTCCTGTTCCTGCGCGCCATGGCCGTACTGTCGCTCGCCAAGGGCCTCTATCACTGGGCGATCGTGTGCGGGTTCGGGGCGCCGTTTCCGTCCGGTTTCGATTCCTATGGGAGCCCGTATCAGGCCGCGACGGTGTTCTTTGCGGTGATCGATCCGGTTGCGGGCGTGGGATTGTGGTTGGCAGCGCCGTGGGGCGCGGTGGTTTGGCTCACCTCCATCATCTCCATGGCCGCAGTGGAGCTCCTGTTTCCCCAGATCTACGGCGGCAGCATGCTGGTGGTGGCGATAGAAACGGTGCTGCTCGGCGTGTATCTGTGGCTCGCGCTGATGGCCGCACGCGAACAGCCGGCGTGAGTCTCTAAAAGCATTTTCCGGAAAAGTGGACTTCCGGTTTTCCGCAGAAAATGCGACCACGCACAGGAGCATTTTCGGGAAAAGTGGACTTCCGGTTTTCCGCAGAAAATGCGACCACGCAGAGGATGATCCAGAGCGCGTCTCAGTACGTGTAACAGCGAGGCGCTCTAACGACAGCAACCGGGGTGGAGAGCGTCATGGCAAGGATCGGCTTCATCGGGCTCGGCAATATGGGCCTGCCGATGGCACAGAATCTGCTCAAGGCCGGGCACGCGGTTGCGGGCTTCGACCTGAACGTGGACGCAAGCGAGCGATTGACGGCGAGCGGCGGCACCCGGTCGAATGCGGTGGAGGAGGCGTGCAAGGACGCCGAGGTCGTGATCACGATGCTGCCGGCGGGCGAGCACGTCCGCGACGTCTATCTCGGCGACGGCGGCGTGCTTGCCCATGTCGCGCCGGCGACGCTCCTCATCGATTCCTCGACCATCGACGTGGAAACCACCCGGGCGGTGGCGCAGGCCGCCGAGGGCAGGGGACTTCTCATGGTCGACGCGCCGGTGTCCGGCGGCGTGGCCGGCGCCGAGGCGGCGACGCTGACCTTCATGGTCGGCGGCTCCGATGAAGCCTTCGGGCGCGCAAGCCCGGTGCTGGAGAACATGGGCAAGACCATCGTCCATGCCGGCGGTCCCGGCACCGGTCAGGCGGCGAAGATCTGCAACAACATGATCCTCGGCGCATCGATGATCGTGGTTTCGGAAGCGTTCCTGCTGGCGGAGAAGCTCGGCCTCGATGCGCAGCGGCTGTTCGACATCGCGTCGAAGTCGTCGGGCCAATGCTGGTCGATGACGAGCTATTGCCCGGTGCCCGGGCCGGTGCCGACCTCGCCCGCGAACCGCGACTATCAGGCGGGCTTCTCGGCGGCGATGATGCTCAAGGACTTGAAGCTGGCGCAATCCGCCGCGCGCGCCACCCGCGCCACGACGCCGCTCGGCGCCGGCGCGGCCGCGGTGTACGAGCGCTTCGTCGATAGCGAAGACGGCAGCGTCGATTTTTCCGGCATCATTCGCTACCTGCGCGGGCCCTGAAAAACCTGCCGTGCTCCGCACGTCCGATGCTCGGCATCGTGAACGAGACGTTACGGAAGTGCGAGAAGTGCCCGTCATTACGGCGTCAATCGATCGTTCACCGTTCCAAATAAACCTTCTCTTTATCGTGTTACTTAAGCCGATTTTAGACCCCCGGGCGTAGGTTGGACGTCGAGCGGGGGCACAGGGCCTCGCGATCATAAGAACGACAACCGATAGGAAAGCGTCATGATCCAAGCAGTCGCAAAAGTGATGGAGCCCACCGAGCGTGCAGGGCGCTTCGATCCCACCCGTTCGCTCTATCTCGAAACCTTGACTCTGGTTGAGCGGCTGCATCGCCGCCTGCTCGAAGTCATCAAGGACGAATTCGATCGCCGCGGGCGCGCCGATATCAATTCGGTGCAGGCGCTGCTCCTCTACAATATCGGTGAGAAGGATCTCACCGCGGGTGAGCTGCGCACGCGCGGCTACTACCTCGGCTCCAACGTCTCCTACAATCTCAAGAAGCTCGTGGAGATGGGGTATCTCGATCACCAGCGCTCGCGCGTCGACCGCCGCTCGGTGCGCATCAAGCTCACCGACAAGGGCCGCGAAGTGCGCGACATCGTGGATATGCTTTACCAGAAGCACATTGGCACGGTGACCCAGGTCGGCGGCATCAATTCGGACGAGTTCGCCACCCTCAACAAGTCGCTGCAGCGCCTCGAGCGCTTCTGGACCGACCAGATCCTCTATCGCATGTGATTGCCCGTTAGAGTCTCGACCCCCCTCCGCCCCGGCTCGTGCCGGGGCTTTTTTTTGGGCGGCGCGGGCGAGCGTCGCGATCGCCGGGTCGTCACCGAACGCCGGGCTCCTGAGTACGTTGGCAAGTGCTGGCGATATTGACGCTGCGACTGGCGCTTCGCGGCCTTGCCCGCCTCATGGCCGCTGCTACAGTTTGCCGGCACGCATGGCATGCAGTGAAAGCAATGAAGATCATCACGCTGGCGCTCTTGTTGCTCGGGACCGCGGTCGGCGCCGCCTCCGCGCAGACGACGGCCGAGTTTCCCACCCGACCGGTAAAGCTGCTGGTGCCGTTTGCGGCCGGCGGCCCGACCGACGTGGTGGCGCGCATCCTTGCCGATTTCCTAACGGCGCGCTGGAACGGCCAGTCGGTGGTGATCGAGAACCGCCCGGGCGCCGGCACGATCGTGGCGACCGCGGCCGTCGCCAAGTCGCCGGCCGACGGCTACACCATGCTCGTCGCCACCAATTCCCTGCTGATCAATCCGGCGATCGGGCAAAAGCTGCCTTACGACACTGACAAGGATTTCGCCGCCGTGAGCATGGTGGCCACCCAGCCGGTGGCGCTCGTGGCTAACAAAGCGTTTCCCGCCGAGACCGTTCCGCAGCTGGTCGAGGTCGCGAAGAAAAGCCCCGGGCCGCTCAATTTCACCTCGCCGGGGCCGCGCGGCGTGGGGCACCTCGCCGGCGAGATGCTCAAGCAGCGCGCCGGCATCAACATGACCCACATCAACTACAACGGCAGCGCGCCCGCCTTGACCGACGTGATCGCGGGGCGCGTGCCGCTGATGTTCGACATCTGGCACTCGGCCAAGCGCTACGTCGCGTCCGGCGATCTCAAGCTGATCGCCGGCGCCGGCGCGCAGCGTCTCGGCGATGCGCCTGACGTGCCGACGATCGCCGAGACCTATCCGGGCTTCGACGTCATTGCGTTCAACGCCCTTGTCGCCCCGGCGGGCGTGCCCGCGCCGGTGCTCGACAAGTTGTCGGCCGATATTCGCGCCGTGGTGAACTCGCCGGAGTTCGCCGACAAGGTCCGCAATCTCGGCATCTTCCCCCTTGGGAACACGCCGCAGGAGCTCGATGCCTGGATGCGCAAGGAGATCGCGCGCTGGGCGGAGATCGCCAAGGCCGCCAACATCAAGGCGGATTAGGTCAGGTCTGTGCTCGAAAACCCATCATGCCCGCTTGCCGCCAGAAGCGCCGGAACGGCGGGCGTTCAAAAACCACTGCTTAACGCGAAAAACCGACCTGCCCAACTTGCAGTTCGCATGCGTTGTCTCCCGCGAGGACCTCTCAGGTTCGCGTGATAGACAGACCGCCGTCCACCAGCATGGCGGTCCCGGATTGGAAACTTGACGCATCAGAGGCGAGATAGAGCGCCGCCTGCGCCAGCTCATCCGGTGACGCAATGCGCTTCAGCGCATGCAGGTTCGTGAGATAGGCTTTCTCCTCGGCGGTCTCGTTCGCGACTTCATACATGGCCGTCTCGACGGCGCCGGGAAGGATCGCGTTGACCCGGATGTTCTGCGGCCCGTATTCCGCGGCGAGGACCTGCGTCAGACCGATCAGCCCGGATTTGCTCGCCGCATAGGCCGCGACATTGGGGAAACCAACGGTGTAGCCGACAAACGTGCTGGTGAAGATGATCGAGCCTTTGCCTTGCTTCAGCATGGCCGGGATCTGATGCTTGGCGGCGAGGAACGCGCTCGTCAGATTGACCTTGAGCGCCTCGTTCCAGCCTTCGAGTGAAATGCCCGTGGTCGGTCCCTTCTCTCCGAGTATGCCGGCGTTGTTGAAGGCGACATCGAGGTGGCCGTAACTCTCCTCCGCACGCTCCACCAGCTCTTTGGCAAACACCTCGTCGCTGACGTCACCCGCGACGGCGAGGGCGCTGCCTCCCTGGTCGGCAATTTCACCGACGAGGGACTCCAGTTCCGCCTTGCGACGGGCGGCGACGACGACCTTGGCGCCGGCGCGAGCAAACAGCTTTGCGGCCGCCCGTCCGATACCGGAACTCGCACCCGTCACGATCGCTGCCTTGCCCTTGAGGTCAATCATGACAGGTCTCCAACATAAGTCGCCGACCAACGGCGATAACGATTCCGACCAGGACCATACGAAGTTCTCGACTCCATGCTTCGCAGCTCACTCCACCTCGGCATCATGACCGCAGCAAAGGCAGCACGGCGACATGGGGCAGCGAGATGCGCGCGACGAACAGCTTCGCCTCGGCCTCGGCTCTCCGCCCACTTGTATCGATTCGAGATGGTCCAGCGACCGGCCGCCCCAGCCTACTTCCGGCCTTGTCCTGTCGTCGGATCGTCGGCCGGATTTTCGTACACCGTGTCGGTGGGACCGTTACCGGTGATCAGGACGATCACGGGCTCGTTGCCGGTCATCGCGAAGTGCGCCCCATTCGAGGGTTCGGTGTAGACTGAACCGACGGGCAGCGTCTTCAGCTTGGCCTTGTCGAACTGCGTGCCATACCCGAAGTGCCAAGTGCCCTTGAGCACGGTCCCGACCCGGTCACCAGCATGATGGTGCGCCGCGATCTGCGCATTGGCCCCGACCTTGAGCAACTGGGCATAGGGTCCCGCCTTGGACGCATCGCCCAGGATTGTGACCACCTGGACCTTGGCATAGCCGGATCCACCCGCACCGCCGGTCGGCTGGACAGCGGACAGTTCGGTGAGTGTCTTCGCGTAATCCGGAAGCTTAGGGCTGGCGTCCTGCGCTGAGGCGGCCGTTGTGGCAAGTGCAACAGTCAGGCCGGCCAACAATCGGGAGATAGTCATCGCTCATCCTTTCTGGTCTGGTCTTGAACCGGGTGGACCTCCGCTGTCACGTCGGCCTGCACGACACCGTGCTACGTCGTCTGCTTCGGCGCGTCCTCGGGAAGCTGGAGGAACTCAATCGTGATCCCATCGGGGTCTCGCAGGTAGATCAGGCGAAGCCCTGCGCGCTCGCCGGACTCGACGGTCTGCACATTGCCGACCGGCTGCCAGCCGGCGCTTGCGACCCGTGCGAGCAGCGCGTCCATGTTCTCGACATAGAAGCCTAGATGGACAGACCCCCCGTCGCATGACCGTGG
>Ga0207706_10003512_pt1 | contig 14974 bp, 18 predicted proteins | sample KBSC53metaG_FD_184318 | JGI IMG/M metagenome (GOLD analysis project Ga0207706, IMG submission 184318) | Corn rhizosphere microbial communities from Kellogg Biological Station, Michigan, USA - KBS C5-3 metaG (SPAdes) (version 2) | ecosystem: Host-associated > Plants > Roots > Rhizosphere > Soil ... | reverse complement strand
ACTCCAGCTCGCGGTTCACGTTCTCGAGCGCCGTCTTCTGGTGGCGCAGCGCCTCGTTCAGGCGCTGCAGGTCCTCGTTGGCCATGCGGTAGCCGCGGAACGACATCTCGAAAGGCGACAGCAGTTCGTTGAAATACTCCGCCGCCGCATGGGCGAAGTGCGCGCGGTCGGCGGCCGAGGCCGACAGCACCAGGCTGTCGATCACCTCGCGGTGCAGCGCCGCCATGTCGAGCACGCCCAGGCCCTCGACCATCGCGCGCCGGCCCAGCTCGTAGGCCTGGCTCAGCGCACCCTCGCCGCCATGCAGCAGGTAGGCCTGCAGGCCGGCGATGTACTCCTGGCGCAGGCGCTGCAGCTGCTCGCTCACCGGCCGCCTCCCAGGTAGCGCACCACCAGCACGTGCGCGTCGTCGTTGCCCTTGCCGTGGCGCCGCAGGATGGCCTGCGCGCAATCGGCCGGCGGGCGGGCGATGTCCTCGCCGACGCTGAAATCGCTGCGGATGCCGTCGGTCACCATCACCAGCGTGTCGCCCGGCTCCACGAGCAGCGTGTCCAGGCGCAGCGGCGGCAGCTGGTAGCCGACCACGCCGCCGCGCATCGAGATCGCCTCGTCGGGCCGCGCCACCGCGCCGGGCGCGCGCAGCAGCAGGCAATCGACGTTGCCCACGCTCGCCCACGTCATCGAGCCGGAACGGCCGTCGAACGACGCGAGGCTGATCGCCGCGCCGCGCGTGTGGCGCAACGCGGCATGGCATCGGCGCATCAGCTCGTCGACCGGTTCCGCGGCACCCTCCCGCAGCACCGGCACCGCGGCGCGCGAGGCCGCGGCCGCCTCCGGGCCATGGCCGAGGCCGTCGATCAGCGCGGCCAGCACGCCGCCGGCGAACGGCACCACCACATGCAGGTCGCCCGATTCGCCGGCCAGCGCGCTGCCGGCCCAGGCCCAGTCGACCAGCGGAGCATCCGGGGTACTCATCGCAGCCACTTCCTCATCGTGATGACCGTGCCCTGCCCCACGCTGGAGGCGATCTCGAATTCATCCATCACGCGCCGCGCGCCCGGCAGTCCCATGCCGAGGCTGCGCGCGGTGGAGTAGCCGTCGCGCATCGCCAGGTCGATGTTCGCGATGCCCGGCCCCTGGTCGCGCGCGACGATCTCGAGGCCGCGCCGCGCGGGGCCCGCATGCACCGTGAACCCGATCTCGCCGCGCTGCGCGTAGCTGACGATGTTGCGCGCGATCTCCGAGACGGCCAGCGCGATGATGGTCTGGTCGGTGCTCGAGAAGCCGACCGAGGCGGCCAGTTCGCGGCTCTTCTGCCGCGCCGTGACGATGTCGGCCTCGCGCTCGATCGCCACCTGCAGCTCAGAGCTCATGCTGCGCTCCGCCGCGCCGGATGCTGGCCAGGTGCTCGAGGCCCTCTTCGAGGTCGAGCGCGGTGGCCACATCGTCGAGCGTGAGGCCGAGCTGCACCATCGCGAACGCGACCTCGGGCTGGATGCCGACGACCACCGCATGCGCGCCGCGCAAACGCGCGGTGTAGGCGATCGCGCGCAGCGTGCGGGTCGCAAAGGAATCGAGCACATCGAGCGCGGTCACGTCGATCACGATCCCGCGGCTGCGGTAGCGCCCCACCTGCTCGGCGAAGGCCTCGCGCAGGTCGATCAGGTCCTGGTCGGACAGCATCGACTGTATCGAGGCGATCAGCACATCGCCCTGCTTCAGGATGGGGGCCGACATTGCCTCACCTCCGCACGAGGGTCGGCGCCGCCGCGGGATCGGCCTGCGTCACGCGCAGGCCCAGCAGTCGCTCGGCTTCCTCCAGGCCGCCTTGCAGGTCGCCCACCGTATTGAGCTTCGTGAGCTCGATGCCCAGCGCCACCAGCGACTGCGCCACATCCGAGCTGATGCCGGTGACGATGACCACGGCGCCCATCAACCGCGCCGCCGCCACCGTCTGCATGATGTGGTTGGCCACTCGGGAATCGATGGTCGCGACGCCGGTCACATCCATCACCACCACCTTGGCGCGGTTGACGCGGATCGCCTTCAGCAGGTTGTCGGTGATCAGCCGGGCGCGGTGCGTGTCGATCACGCCGATGATCGGCAGCAGCAGCAGCCGGCTGCGGATCTGCAGCACCGGCGTGGAGAGCTCGCGGATCGCCTCCTGCTGCTGGCGGATCACCCGCTCGCGCTCGTAGACCAACACGTCGACGATGAGGCCGATGTCGAAGAAGCCGACCTTCGTCAACGACATGAAGGCCTCGAAACCTTGATCGGGCGCCGATGAGAAATGCGCCATCACATCGCGGCCGATCTGCCGCAGCACCTGGTGATAGGCGGCCAGGAACACCGGCGGCGTGAGGCCGGCGCGCGCATACAGCAGGCCCAGCTCGATGCGCTGCTCCACATACTGCAGGCCGTAGTCGCTCGAGACCAGCCCTTCCAGGTGCTGCCGCTTCAGCGCGCGGGCATGGTCGAGCATCGGCCGGTTGCTCAGCAGCGTGCGCGCCTCTTCGAGACCGCCCAGATGATTGAAGAAGCTCTCGGTGTAGACATCGAGCCGCGGCAGGACGATGTTCCTGAGCGCGCCGATGCGCTCGCCATCCTGTGGTTCGAGCCCGACGATCTTCTTGCGCCGATCGATCGACACCTGGTCGACGCCCATCTCAATCATCAGCGCCAGCGCCGCTCCCGCATGGTTGTAGTTCATGCAGTCTCCCTGTTTGCGCGACACCGCCGGCGCCGCATGCATCAGACGCAATCGGCGTGCCTGAAAGCTATCGACCCGGTCGGCCGATAGCAAGCGCGGAGTGCTCCCGCTTGGCAAATGCTGCAGAAAACGCTGCCGGCGATCACCTGCCGCGCCGCCCGATCTTTTCGTCTCAACTGGTTGCACGAGGCCTTGGGGCGCCACTAGCATGCGCCGATGAATGACAGAGCCAGCAGGATGCTCATCGCGCTGTGCGCGGTGCTCGTGGCCTTGAACCTCGCGGTCGGCCTGGCCGGTGGCCTGGCCCGCTTCGGGCTGCCCGGGCCCACGGGCGCCGCGCTGGCCTTCCATGGCGTGCTGATGGTCAGCGCCTTCTTCGGCAGCCTGATCTCGCTGGAGCGCGCGCTGTTGTTGCAGCGGCGGCCCGCCCTGCTCGTGCCGCTGATCGCGGCGGCGGGCGGGCTGCTGGCATGGGCTGGCGTGCCGATCGAATGGCCGCTAGGGCTGTGGCTCGTGGCCGCGCTCGGCCTGCTGGGGCTGCAGGTCGGTGTGGCCCTGCAGCGCGGCTGGTCGCTGCCGCGCGCGATCGAGATGCTGGGTGCGGCCTGCTGGGGCCTCGGCCTCGTGCTGTGGCTGCAGGGCGGCGTGGCGCACGAGGCGCTGCCGGCCTGGATGGGCTTTCTGCTGCTCACGATCCTGGGCCTGCGGCGCGAGCGGATGAGTGATGCGCCGCTGTCGGCTGCCGCGCGCGGCTGGTTCGGCCTGGGCATCGGCATGGTGTCGGCGGCGGTGGTGCTCGCGCTCGTCAACACCGCCTACGAGTTGCCGCAATGGGCCTGGGTCGACACGCCGATGCTGGTGTTCTGGCTCGGCGCGATCCTACTCGGGCTATGGCTGCTGGCGCACGACACCGAGCCACGGCAATGGTCGGCGCCCGCATGGACCGGCCTCACCGCGCAGGCGCTGACCCTGGCTGATGCGTGGCTGCTGGCGGCCGGCCTGCTCGGTGCGCTGGGCCGCTGGCTCTTCATGGCCGCAGCCGGCCCGGCATGGCATGCGCTGCTGCTGGGCTTCAGCTTCTGCATGGTGTTCGGCCACGCGCCGCTCGTCGTGCAGGCGCTCACGGGCGTGCAGCCGCGCTACGCCGCTTGGCTGCGCTGGCCGGCGTGGCTGCTCAGCGCGAGCCTGCTGCTGCGCATCGCGGCTGCGGGCTTCCAGCATCCGGTGCTGCTGGCGATCGCCGGCGTGGGGCATGTGCTGGCGATCGCGCTGTTCGCGATCGGCATGGTGCGGGCCGCCGCAGTGGGCCGGCAGCCCGGCTGAACGCAGCGCTACTCGATGTCGACCCGCTTCGCGTTTGCCACCGTCGCTTCAGGCAGCAGGCCCACGCTCTCCCAGAACATCGCCGTTCTCTTGTCGACGGCGACGTAGCTGCCAGACGAGCCGATGGCGATGGCCTGCTGATCGATGACCGCGCCGCCGATCGAGCTCCGCTCGATGGAGACGTTGTTCAGCTGATTCTCCCAGGCCCCCTGAAGCATGATGTATTCGGTGCCGCCCAGGAGATTGCTCCGGATATGCCCCATCTGCACGAGATCGGGCCTGTCGATCAGTGTCGGGTGCTTCGTCAGGTCCTTCTGAGGCTTGAACTCCCCGTTCGCCCCGAGCAGGAACTTCAAGGGATGGCCCTCGGTCCTCCGGATGATTCTGGCCGCTGCCGCACGCATCTGGTCTCGCGAACTCCCGACCAAGGCCTCATGCCGCCCCGGCCTGCTTGAACCGGCCATCGCGCCGACATCCAGGCGGATCGTTTCTCCGCTGCTGGGGAGTACGGTGGTCTCCGCTGCGCGCTGTCGGCCCGGGCCCAACAGGAGCTGTTCGCGCGGACCACTGCGCCCCGCCCCCTGCACCGCGGCGGAGGCCATCGGCTCCACGGGCCTGCCCGCCGGCTCCAGCGGCGCGCCATGAGCGACCTCGACCGCTCCGGTCGGTCCGGCCGGCCCCGCCTCGGCCTTGCCACCCAGCGAGGCGACCAGGTCGGATTCGATCTTGAACATGTTCAGCCGGGAGCGCTCGCGCGCTTCCTGGTTGGCTTGTTGCTGCGCCTTCGTTTCGGCGACGACGACGATCCCCGGCCCGTAGAGCCCGTTGCGGGTGACGCCGCCGAACTCCTCGCGCAACGACAGGGCGGAGGCATGCTGGCGCTCGACCCACGCATCGCCGCGGGCGGCGCCGCGCGCGACCGAGCCTTCCAGGTGGAAATGCCTGGCCAGGATGGCCGCTCCCCGGTCGAAGGACATTTCGGGCGAGATGCGGGTCGAACAGTTGGGCTGCGCCCGCTCACCCAACCCCACGAGGTACTGGATCAGCGGCTGCAGGCGCGGGTTCCATGCACCGGTGGCCACCCCATGGCGGTGAACGAGCTCCACCGTCTCCTCGAGCAGATCTGCGAAGGTCGGCGCAGCAGGCGGCTCTGCAACCGGGCAGCGTGCGCCGGCAACCGGATGGCCGGCTGTCGCAGCAGCCACGTCGACATGGAACCGGGCCACATCGGCGACGCTGTGCTGCATCAATTGCGCTTCGATGCCGGCCTTCAACCGGTCTGCCGCGGCCGGATCGTGCTTCGCGACGTCCGCGACACATCGCGCGAGGTCTTGCGTATCGATGAAGCCGCGCACGGGGCTCGTGGCGTTGGCGACGAGTTCCGCCGGCTCGCCCGGCAACACGCTCGCCGCTGACGAGCGGGTCGAGGTCGGGGGTACGGAGGCTTGGATTGGATCTGACATGTCGACTCCCTTGGAAGAAGATTCGTGTGACGGAGGGGCCCGGGCGGTTCTGCCCGTCCTCCTCCAACACGTGGATCGAAATCCGCGGCCGAAAGACGACATGTCCCGCCGGTCACCGCCGTGCGGCCCTCTCGACGAATGCATTCACCGCAGCCTTCGCCTGCGGCGAGGCCGCGGCGATCATGAACTGCGCGGCCTCCACCTGCAGTGCTTCGTCGATCGGCAGGTTGATGCCGCGCGTCACCGCGCGCAGCGAGGCGGCCACCGCCACCGGCGAGTGACGCGCGATGCGATGCGCGAGCGCCAGGCAATCGTCCAGCAGGCTGCCGCGCGGCGAGATGCCGTTGATCAGCCCGATGGCCTGCGCACGCACCGCGCCGATCGGGTCGCCGGTCAGCACCATCTCCAAAGCGCGCTTGCGCCCGATGTGCCGCGGCAGGCGCTGCGTGCCGCCGAAGGGCGGCGGGAAGCCGAGCGCGATCTCGGGCTTGGCAAAGGTCGCGTGCTCGGCGGCCAGCGCCAGCGCGCAGGCCTCCATCGTCTCGCAGCCGCCGCCGAAGGCCAGGCCATTGACCGCCGCGATGATGGGCTTGGGAAACGCCTCGATGCGCCGCGTCATCGCCTGGCCGCGCTGCACGAAGCGGCGCAGCGCCTGCTCGGGCGAGGCCCCGATGTCCGGCGCGAAGCCGGCGATGTCGGCCCCTGCGCTGAAGGCCTTGTCGCCCGCGCCGGTGAGCACCACGGCGCGCACCGCGTCGTCGGCCTCGAGCTCGTCGAGCCGCGCCATCAGCTCGTCGATCAGCGGGTAGCTCAATGCGTTGAGCTTGTCGGGGCGGTTCAGCGTCAGCACGACGTGCGGCCCCTCCTTGTCCATCAGCACCAGGTCGGTCATCGCGGCTCCTTGCCTGCACAGGCGGTTGTGGTGTGAGGCATCATCGCCAGCGCCGCGGCAGCGCGGCCCGAAACTTCCTCATCGCCGGCATTCCCAACCCTCATGCCCCGCCACGATTCCGCCGCCGCCCGCCTGCTGCGCAGCTTGTCGCTCGATGCCCTGCGCGGCTTCGAGGCTGCCGCGCGCCACCTGAACTTCACCGCCGCCGCCGATGAGCTGAGCCTGACGCAAGGCGCGGTCAGCAAGCAGGTGAAGCAGCTCGAGGAGGCGATCGGCCGGCCGGTGTTCGCACGCGGCCCGCGGGGCCTGAGCCTCACGCCCGAAGGCCGGCAGCTGCACGCCGCGGTGGGCGAGGCGCTGCGCGGGCTGGAGTCGGCGCTGCAGCAGCTGGTGCAGTCGGACCGGCGCGCCGTGTCGATCAGCGTCGCGCCGTCGCTGGCCTCGCTGTGGCTCGCGCCGCGGCTGGCCGCGTTCCGCGCGGCGCATCCGGAGATCGACGTGCGCATCGATGCCTCCGAGGCCAACCTGGCGCTGGAGCGCGAAGGCATCGACCTGGCGCTGCGGCTGGGCCGGCCCGGCCAGGTGCCGGCCGACTGGCAGCTGCTGATGCGCGAGCAGCTGATGCTGGTCGCGTCACCGGCACTGGCGCGGCAGGTGAAGGAACCCGCAGACCTGACGCACCTGCCCCTGCTGGTGTTCCATCACCCGATCGAGCGGGTCGAGTGGATGGCCTGGACGCATTGGTACCAGCACCTCGGCCTCACACGGCCGGCGAGCCAGCCGGTGTTCCAGTTCTCGCATTACGAACACCTGGTGAAGGCTGCGGTCGAAGGCGTCGGCGTGGCCATCGGCCGCGTGCCGCAGGTGCTGCCGCTGCTGCGCGCCGGCCAACTCGAGGTGCTGCTGCCCGCGCACCGCGCCGAAGGGCTGGCCTATCACCTCGTGCTGTCGGAGCTGGCGCGCGCGCGCAAGGAAGTGCAGGCGCTCGCGGCCTGGGTCGCGCGGGCGCTGGCCGAGGATGCGATGGGGGCTTGAGCGATCCTCAGCGCCGCTCGGCCGGATCCCAGTGCTCGGCGATCTTGCCGTTCTCGATGCGGAACATGTCGAACCAGGTCGTCGTGTATTTCTTCGCCGCGTCCTTCGGGTCGGCCAGCTCGCGCGCGAAGCTGAGGATCACGCGGTCTCCCTCCGCGGTGATGGCCACCAGCGGGGCCTGCACCTTGTCCTGGATGGGCTTGGCCTTCACGTGGGCCGAGAAGAAGTCGACGAAGGCCTGGCGGCCCGTCGGCACGTTGGGGTTGTGCTGCACATAGCCTTCGGCCATGTACTTCGGCGCGAGGTCCATATGGCCGGCCTCGAACACCTCGCGCCAGAAGTCATAGACCAGCCGCTTGTTGGCGGCCAGCTGCGCATCCGGGCTGTGCAGCAGCGCCGCATGGTCGGCCTGTGCTGCAACGGCCACCTGCGCATGCGCGGGCAGCGACGACGACAGCACCAACGCTGCGGCAGCGGCGAGCGCCGCCAGAGGCTTGTTCATCGGGGAATCCTCCATGACGATGTGGATGGCGGGCCGGAGCCGGGCCCGCGGCGGAAGGCCGCATTCTGCAGGCACGGTTTTGTATCCAGATGCAGCGGCTGTCATCAGCGCACTCGCCTGGCTCGTTGAGCACCTGTTCCTGTTTAGCTCTCACTTAACGAGGTTCTCAATGAAAAAAGTAACGATGGTTCTCCTGGTCGCCGCGCTCTCCACCGGCGCCGCCTTCGCTCAAGCCGCCACCGACACCGGCGTCAGCGTCAGCACCGATCCGGCCAAGGCGGCCGCCGTCGAGAAGCATGCGCAGGAGCTGCAGGCCGCCCAGGGCGCCCAGAACGCCAACAGCACGATGGCCAAGGAACCCACCGCCGCCGGCAAGAAGACCAGCAGCACCAAGCACCACGCCAAGGCGCACCGCCATCACGCCAAGAAGTCCGCCGCCAAGGACACCACCGCCACCAAGTAAGCGGCCGGTCCTCTCCCCCCAAGCCGCCGAGGCTCCGCAAGGGCCTCGGCGGCTTTTTCATGGCACGCTGGCGGGCTTGTGCAGCCCGCCCGAAACGCCATGCCCCTCTATCCATCGTTCGAGCAAGCCGGCTTCGCGATCATTCCCGGCGTGCTCGACGACGCCGGCTGCGACGAACTGATCGATGCGCTGGCAAGCCTGCCGCTCGCCTCGGCCGGCACCCGCCAGTTGCTCGCGCTGCCGTGGTGCGCGGCACTGGCCCGCGGGCTGATGGCCCATCACGTGCTGGAGCCGCTGCTGCCCCCGGCCGCTGTGGCCGTGCAATGCACGCTCTTCGACAAATCCCCCGAGCGCAACTGGCTGGTCTCGCTGCACCAGGACCTGAGCATCCCGGTGCGCGAGCGAGTCGACGCGCCGGGATGCAGCGGTTGGTCGGAGAAGGAAGGCGTGGTCTACACGCAGCCGCCGACCGACGTGCTGGCATCGCTGGTCGCCCTGCGCCTGCACCTCGACGACTGCGGCCTCGACAACGGCCCGCTGCGTGTGGTGCCAGGCTCGCACACGCTGGGCCTGATCGACGATGCGGTGCTGAGAGCACGCCGCGCGGAGTTCAGCGCCATCGACTGCCCGGTGCCCCGCGGCGGCGTGCTCGCGATGCGGCCGCTGCTGCTGCATGCATCGTCGAAGGCGCGCTCGCCGCGGCACCGGCGGGTGCTGCATGTCGTGTTCGGTCCGCCGGAATTGCCGCTCGGCCTGCAATGGCACTGGCGGGATCCGGGCGCAGCACCCTAGGGGTTGGATCCTCGCCGCCCCATCACGAGAATCGGCACCTTTTTGCCGCCTCGTCCATGAAGACATCTCCACGCCTGCCGCTCGCGGCGATCCTGCTCTCGTCGCTGCTCGCCGCCTGCGGTGGTGGAGGCGGTGAGGCGCCCACGCAGATCGAGGACGGCGGCGGCGCTTCCGCTTCGAGTTGCCTGCCCTCGCAAACGGCCTTCGACAACCTGGCGATGGGGCTCGACTACCCGGCAGCCAAGGCGGTCGTCGGCTGCGAAGGCCAGTTGCTCAACGACACCGTGGTGAGCGGCGTCTCGCAGAAGACCTATGCCTGGGGTGCGGTGACCGGCGGCCCGTACATGCAGGTGACCTTTCGGGGCAGTGTGCTGACCGGCCGCATCGGCCAGCGGTTGAGCGGCCGCATCGAACCCTCGGGCTGCGTGGCCACGGCCGGCGGCTTCGCGCACCTGGCCACCGGCATGGGCTACGCCACCGCGGCGGGCATCGTCGGCTGCGAGGCGCAGTTGCTGAACGAGACCGTGGTCGACGGTGCGGCTTCGCGCACCTATGCATGGGGCGATGTGACGACCGGCCCCTACATCCAGGTCCAGTTCCACGCGGATGCGCTCTCGGCCAAGCTCTCGCAGCGGCTGGACGGCAGCGGCGCCGCATCGGCCTGCCTGCCGAGCCAGGCCGGCGTCGACGCGCTGGCCGCCGGCATGAGCTACGCCGCTGCCGCACAAGCGATGGGCTGCGACGGCCAGTTGCTCAACGACGTCACCACCGGCGGCAGCAACCACAAGACCTATGCCTGGGGCAACGTGGTGTCCGGCCCGTACGCGCAGGTGGCTTTCATCGACGGCCAGCTGAGCACCAAGCTCTCGCAGCGGCTAGACGCCGCCGGCGCAGGCGCGTCGGCGTGCGTGGCGACGCAGGCGAAGTTCGATGCGCTGTCGGCCGGCATCGGCTATGCGGCGGCCAAGGGCGTCGTCGGCTGCGACGGCCAGCTGCTGACCGATGTGACGGTCGACGGCTCGCGCCAGCAGACGTATGCCTGGGGGGATGTGGTGGCCGGACCGTACATCCAGGTGAAGTTCGTCGCCGATGCGCTCGACACCAAACTTGCGCAGCGGCTCGATGGCAGCGGCGCGCCTTCGGCCTGCCTGGCCAGCCGCACCAGCTTCGACAGCCTGGCCACCGGCATGGGCTACGACGCTGCCGCGGCCCTCATCGGCTGCGGCGGCCAGTTGCTCAACGAGGTGGTCACCGGCGGCAGCGACCAGAAGACCTACGCCTGGGGCGACGTCGTCACCGGGCCGTACATCCAGGTGTCGTTCAGCAACGGCCAGCTCAGCAGCAAGATCGGCATGCGCCTGTGAGTCAGGCGCGGCGCCGGCGCAGCAGGCGTTCGGCGAGCTCGAAGCCGGCCTGCGTCAGCAGCGCCAGCGCGGCGGCCGGCAGCGCACCCGCGAGCAAGGCCGCGTGGTCGTTGAGCGCCAGGCCGGTCGCGATGCGCTCGCCGTAGCCGCCCGCGCCGATGAAGGCGGCGATGGTCGCGGTGCCCACCGTGATCACCGCCGCGGTCTTCACGCCGGCCACGATCACCGGCGCGGCGAGCGGCAGCTCGATGTGGCGCCAGCGTTGCCAGGGCGTCAGGCCGAGCGCGGTGCCCGCGTGCCGCAGCCCGGCCGGCACGCCGGCCAGGCCGGTCGTCGTGTTGCGCACGATCGGCAGCAGCGCATAGAGCGACAGCGCCACCAGCGCCGGCACCGCCCCGATGCGGCCGAGCAGCGGGATCAGCATGGCAAACAAGGCCAGCGAAGGCACCGTCTGCAGCAGGCCGACAGCGGCCATCACCGACTGCTCCAGCCTCGGCATCGCCGCCGCCGCCGCGCCGAGCGGGATGCCGAGCAGCGAGGCGCTCAGCACCGCCAGCAGCACCAGCGTCAGGTGCTCGCGCGTCAGCCGCGCGAGATCGTCGCCGAACAGCCGGGCGGCAAAGCCGGCGCGCTGTGTCGACGCGCCGGGGCGCGGCTGCACGAAGTCGCGTGCGATGTCGGCGAAGGGCCGGCCGCGCAGCTCGGCCTCGCCGTTCATGCGGATCATCTCCGCTGGGCTGATGCGCCCCTCGAGCCCGGCGATCGCGCGCCATGCGGCCGGAAAGCGCCGCACCGCATCGAGCCGGTACAGCAGCACCGCGTCGTAGCGCGGAAAGTAGGCGGCATCATCATCGAGCACGCGCAACCCGAGCGAGGCGATCTTCGCATCGGTGGAGTAGATGTCGGTCGCCGCGATGCGCCCGGAAGCCAGCGCCTCGTAGGCCACCCCGTGGTCGATGCCGATCGGCTGCTGCGGCAGGCCGTAGCGCGTGGCCAAGCCAGGCCAGCCATCGGCGCGGCCGAGGAATTCGTGCGACAGGCCGAGCGACAGCGCCGGATGCCGCTTCAAATCGCTGATGCGCGCCAGGCCGAGTTTTTCGGCCTGCACGCCGGTGACCGCGAGCGCATAGCCGTTGGCAAAGCCCAGCGGCACGCCGACGCCCAGCCCCAGTGGCGCGAGTTCGCGCTGCATCGTGGCCAGATCCGTGGGGTGCGGGTGCTTCAGGATCTCGGCATCGAGCGTGCCCAGGTATTCAGGATAGACATCGATCGCACCGGCCTTCAGCGCCTCGAACACCACAGCGGTGTTGCCCAGCCCCTGGCGGTGCGTCGCCGGACCGTGCGGCCTGGCCGCCTGCGCGACGATCTCGCCGAGGATGTACGACTCGGTGAAGCGCTTGGAGCCGACGACCAATGGTTTGCCGTCTTCCGCGGCGGTCGCGCTCCCGCAGGTGGCAAGGGCGATGACGAGGGCCAGGGTTCGCAGCATCGGCGCACTATATCCAGTGAAAACCCTAATCACCTTGGTCACGCAGGCGCGGCGGGGGTGCAAGGCGCCTGATGGGCTTATCCTGCCATGGTCGAATTTCGCGAAACCGCGCAGTGTGTGGAACCCGGCACTTCTGTCGACCCCACGGAAGCGCCCGAGAAGGATACGCTTCACGCATCCACAACCTGTTTCTTCCATTCACCTCTCCACACCACGCCCGATGAGCTCAGCCACCCAACCGGCCCCTCGCTGCCAGCGCAGTGCCGACCTCATGGTGCACAAGCCTCTGGTGCGGCGCATCGCCGGCAAGCTGCGCTCGCGGCTGCCGGCCAACGTGGAGATGGACGAGCTGATGCAGGCCGGCCTGATCGGCCTGAACGAGGCGCTGACCCGCTTCGAGGAAGGCCGCGGCTCCAATTTCGAGACCTACGCGGCGCGCCGCATCGAAGGCGCGATGCTCGACGCGCTGCGCGCCACCGACACCCTCTCGCGCGATGCCCGCTCCCGGCTGCGTGAAGTGCGCACCGCGGTGCAGAAGCTCGAGCACCGTCTTGGCCGCTCGCCGCGCGCCAAGGAGGTGGCCAACGAGCTGGGCTGGTCGCTCGACAAGTTCCACGACTGCATGGTCGAGGCCGGCGCCGGCGCGATGCGCGCCGGCGACGTCGAGCTCGAGCATGCCGAAGACGGCCTCTTCGGCGGCAACGGCGGCCTGCTCGACGAGGAAGAAGGCGGCATGGTCGACGAACACGCCGACCCGCTGCGCTCGTTGCAGCAGCGCCAGCGCCATGCGGCGCTGAACGCGGCCTTCGATGCGCTCGAGGAAGTCGAGCGCTTCGTCATGGAATCCATCTACGACCGTGACATGGGGCTGCGCGAGATCGGCGAGACGCTGGGCGTCAGCGAATCGCGCGTGTCGCAGATGAGCGCCGAGATCGTCGCCAAGCTGAGGAAGCGGCTGCGCGAGTGGTAGCCGCGCGCCGCCCCGTGCTGCGTGCCCTCTTCCGGTACCTCTGGGTCCTGCCCGCGACGATGGTCGGCTTGGCGTTGGGCCTGCTCGCCATCGGGCTCGGCGCCAGCGCGCGCCGCGTCGATGGCGTGCTCGAAGTGGGCGGCGGGCGGCTGCACCGCGCGATCATGAAGCTCCCGCGCGGCTGCCGCTTCGAGGCCATCACGCTCGGCCATGTGATCGTCGGCCGCAGCCATGCGGTGCTGGCCGAGGTGCGCACGCACGAGCAGGTGCACGTGCGGCAGTACGAACGCTGGGGCCTGTTGTTCTTTCCGCTCTACCTCGGCTCCAGCGCCCTGCAATGGCTGCGCGGCAAGGACCCCTACTACGACAACTGCTTCGAGCGCGAGGCCTTCAGCGTGGCCAGCGAGCCTCGGCCGCGCGCTTGATGCGTCGCAGAATGCGGCGGCGGATCAGCCCGCTCGCGGGCCGGATCAGCAGCCAGTACGGCAGCAGCCGCCGGCGCGTGGCGGCATCCGGACAGAAGATGCGCGTGTGCGTCAGCAGGCGCGTGCCCGGGCCGGCGGGCTCGGTCGAGAAGTTCATCGCCAGCTTGGCCACGCCGGGCTCGCAGAAGGCGGCATAGTCCTCGGCCGAGGCGATGCGCCGCAGGCCATAGTCGGTGCGCCAGAACTGGCCGACGAGGCCGAAAGCGATCTCCCGATCACCGTCGCGGCCGAGCGGCGTGAACTCATGCAACCCGAAGCTCGGCCGGGCCTTCAGCGTCGAAGGCCGGCCCAGCGCACCGGCCAAGCGGCTCGGCAGCTCACGCAGCGCGATCAGCCGCTTGATCAGCGGGTCGCCCTCGGCGTCCTGCGCCAGCACCAGGTCGAGCAAGGCACCGGGCGGCGCATCGATGACGAGGCTGTGCGTCTCGGCGAAATGGTGGTCGGGCAGGTAGTCGTCGATCAGCGGCATGGGGCGATGCTAGCGGCGCACACCGCTAAGATCCTCCGCCATGACCATCGACATCTCCAAAGAGGCGCGCAACATCGCGGCCGGCGGACTGCTGCACTGGCGCAAGTTCGACCGGCAGCGCAAGGGAAAATGAGGGCGTCGACCAGGAGCCACGCATGCGGATCGCCGGCAGCTGCCATTGCAGGAACATCTCGTTCACCCTCGACTGGTCGCCCGAGCCGCAGGAGATCCCCGCGCAGGCCTGCACCTGCTCCTTCTGCGTGAAGCACGGCGGCGTGTGGACCTCCTGCCCCACCGGGTCGCTCAAGGTGAGCGTGCAGGATCCGTCGCTGGTGTCGACCTATGCCTTCGGCACGCGGACGGCCGACTTCCGCATCTGCAGCCGCTGCGGCGTGGTGCCGGTGGTCACCTGCCGGCTCGACGGCCGGCTGCACGCCGTCGTCAATGTCAATGCCTTCGAGGGGGTGGATCCGTCGCTGCTGAAGCGCGCCGCCGCCACCTTCGAAGGCGAGGACGAAGCCGCGCGCCTCGCTCGGCGCCGGCGCAACTGGATTGCCGAGGTCGAGTATGTCGAAGGCGCAGGCTGAGGCCCGGCTGGGCATTCGCCTCGCCCGCCAGGCGGACGCGGAGGCGATGTTCACGCTGCACCGGCGCTCGGTACTCACGCTGTGCCGCGAGGCCTACACGGCGCATCAGCTCGACGCGTGGTTCGTGGAGCGCTCGCCGGCCATCTATGCACCCGCGCTCGCCGCGCAGCGCATCCATGTGGCCTGCCGAGGCGATGCGCTCGTCGGCTTCGTGGGGTTCGAGCCCGGCGAAGTGACGCTGCTGTTCGTCGACCCCGATGCGTCGGGGTCAGGAGTCGGGCAGGCCCTCTTCGAGTTCGGGCTCGCCGCGGCGCGCGTGGGGCACCGCGGGCCGCTGCGCGTGGTGGCCACCAAGAATGCCCTGCGGTTCTATGAACGCCGCGGCTTCGCCGAGACAGGCCGCCTCATGCTCGAACGCGGCGATCCGGTC
>Ga0207706_10003511_pt1 | contig 14975 bp, 14 predicted proteins | sample KBSC53metaG_FD_184318 | JGI IMG/M metagenome (GOLD analysis project Ga0207706, IMG submission 184318) | Corn rhizosphere microbial communities from Kellogg Biological Station, Michigan, USA - KBS C5-3 metaG (SPAdes) (version 2) | ecosystem: Host-associated > Plants > Roots > Rhizosphere > Soil ... | reverse complement strand
CCCACATTCGCCGCCATGCAAAGCGAAAACCCCCTGATCGCCGACCTCGTCAAGGTTGCCAACAGCGCCGCCGGTACGTTCGCCGGCATGACCCGCGAAGCCCGCGAGGGCGCGCGCGAGAAGATGAAGCAGGCGCTCGGCGGGCTCGACTTCGTCAGCCGCGAGGAATTCGACGCGGTCAAGGACATGGCCGCCATCGCCCGCGAGAAGGTCGAGATCCTCGAAGCGAAGATCGCCGCGCTCGAGGCTAAGCTTCCCAAGTAAGCCCGTTTCGCCCGCTCGGCCTCCCGGCTAGAGCGCTCTCATGCAACTGCGCGCGCCCGCAATCCTGCTCGCCGCTCTGCCGCACGGAGAGACGGCCGTCATTGCACGGCTGCTGACCGAGGAGGCGGGCGTGGTCGCCGGTTATGTGGCGGGCGGCCGCGGCCGCCGGCTGCGGCCGGTGGTGATCCCGGGCAATCTGGTCGAGGCCGACTTCCGCTCACGCTCCGACAGCCAGCTACCCTTCGCGAGGCTCGAGCTGCTCGAAAGCCGCGGTCCGTGGCTGAATGAGCCGCTTCCGGCGGCGGCGATCGGCTGGGCCTGCGCGCTCAGCGCTACCGCGCTGCCCGAGCGGCACCCTTATCCGAGCCTGTGGCAAGCGCTTTCCGGATTGCTCGGTGCGATATGCCACGCCCCGTCAGCACGGGGCTGGGCGGGGGCGCTGGTCGATTACGAGGCGCTGCTGCTGCGCGAGCTCGGCTATGGCGGAGAGCGCCCGTCGGCGGACGAATTGTCAGAGGTTCTGGCGGCCATGGACAAGCTCGCCGGCCCGCTCGACCACTACCTGCTTGCCGACCGGCGCGGCGATGTTATGGCCGCGCGCGCTCGCCTCCGCGAGCTGTTGGGACGAATGATTAAATGAAGATTGCGCTGTTGGCTGGCGATGGGATCGGCCTCGAGATCATGACCGAGGCGAGGAAGGTGCTCGATGCCTTTTCACTGCCGGATGTCGCTTACGCGGAAGCCGACGTCGGCGGCACCGCCTATCGTCGCCACGGCCATCCGCTGCCGCCGGAAACGCTAGAGGTAGCCAAGAACGCCGATGCGGTGCTTTTTGGCGCGGTCGGCGATCCGGCGTGTGACAACCTCGAACGGCACTTGCGGCCGGAGCAGGCGATCCTCGGCTTGCGTCAGGCGCTCGGCCTGTTCGCCAACCTGCGCCCCGCGACGATGTTTCCGGGGCTGGAGTCCATGTCCGCGTTGCGCCCGGAGATCGCCCGCACGATCGACCTGCTGATCGTCCGCGAACTCAACGGCGACGTCTATTTCGGCGAGAAGGCGATCCGCACGCTGGACGACGGACGACGCCAGGGGTTCGACTTCATGTCCTATGCCGAGGACGAGGTGCGGCGCATCGCTCATGTCGGCTTCCGTGCCGCGCAGGGACGCGGGAAGCGCCTGACAAGCGTCGACAAGGCCAACGTGCTCGAAACCAGCCAGCTGTGGCGCGATGTCGTGATCGAAGTCGCCGCCGAATACCCCGATGTCGAGCTCAGCCATATGTACGTCGACAACGCGGCGATGCAGCTGGTGCGCAATCCCGGGCAGTTCGACGTCGTCGTCACCGGCAACCTGTTCGGCGACATCCTGTCCGACCAGGCGAGCATGTGCGTCGGCTCGATCGGCCTGCTCGCCAGCGCGTCGCTCGGCGCTGAGCAGACCGCGTTCGGCACCAAGGGCCTCTACGAACCGATCCACGGCAGCGCGCCCGATATCGCCGGGCAGGGAAAGGCCAACCCGATGGCGATGATCCTCTCGGCGGCGATGATGCTGCGCCATTCCTTCGGCCGCGAGGCGGAAGCGGCGCGGATCGAGGCGGCGGTGGCGCGCGCGCTGGCCGACGGCATCAAGGGCGCCGACTTGGGCGGCAGCGCGGGCACCAGCGAAATCGGCGACGCGGTTCTCGCGCGGCTCTAGGCTCGCGCTGTGCGCCGCAGCGGGAACAGCCGCCAGTACGTCAGGCAGCGCCACAGCCATTCGAGCGGTCCGTAACGGAAACGCGCCAGCCACCATGGCGAGAACACCAGCATTAGCGCCCAGCCGAGCAGCACGAACAGCTCCATGCCGGGCCGCATGAAATAGCCGAACAGTCCCAGGCCCCAGCCCTGGAAGATCACCGCCATCACCGCCGAGGCGCCAATATAATTCGTGAACGCCATTCTCCCCGCGGCCGACAGTCGCCGGCCGAGCGCCGTCGGCGCCCACCGCGGAGTCATGGCGACGAGAATCGCGGCAAACCCCAGGATCATCGGCAGGCGGATCACGTGGCTCGGGCCGTAAAACACGAACATGTTGAGCGCCTGCGGGAAGTCCGCCTGCCAGACCCACACCGCGAACGGCAGCGCCATCGCGATCGAGGCTATGATGCCGAGGCTGCCCCAACGGATCATCTTCCGGCGATCCCAGCCGCCGGAGAAGAACCCCATGCGGAACAGCGCCGCGCCGAACAGCATGCACGCGAGCGAATCCATCACCATATAGACCACGCTGGTGAACGGCTCGGGCCAGTAATGCTTGGCCCGGTAGGCGACGATCTGCGGCAGCGATCCCGTGGCCAGCACCTGTCCCTCGGCCCGCGCGTCCGCGACGAATCTGTCCTGCTCCTGGAAGAACTTGATGCGCTCGGGGTTGCTGGCCGGCTCGGCCAGGACGCGGTGCTCGTCGCGCGCCCAGCTTCCGAGGGCGTGCGAGGTAAAATAGCTGTCGGCGCAGTAGAGCAGCATCCCCGCGATCAGCAGCGGCTTCGCCGGCAGGCGAACCAGCAGGACCGCCACCATCCCCAGCAGCGCGTAGTGGAACAGGATGTCGCCTTCGAACAGCACGTAGTAGTGGAACAGCCCGAACAGCCCGAGCCAGAACAGGCGGCGATACTGCAACCAGTACGGCCTCGCGCCTTTGGCCTTCGCGCGGTCCATGAACAGCACTAGCCCGGCACCGAACAGCATCGCGAAGAGCCCGCGCAGCTTGCCGTCGACCAACAGAAAATTAAGCAGCCACAGCAGCTTGTCGGCTAGCGACGGCTCGCCGATCAGCTTGAGCCAGCGGTGCGCGCCGGGTAGCTGCGCGTAGTTGAGGATGTTGGTCGCGAGGATGCCGAGCACGGCCACGCCGCGGACGAAGTCGAGCGTCGAGATGCGTTCTTCGGGCTGGTCGGGCGTTCCCGCCGTGCCGGTCAGCTCCGCATCGAGCGGCGCCGCAATTCCTGTCGATGCCACCGTCGCCATGAGTCGAAGCCCCCTCGACCGACGCGTCCCCCTTTCGGTATGGGCCGGTGCAGAGCAAGGCGAAAGCTTTTCTTGATATTTACCATCTATCCGGCGAGGCCGTGCGCATGAACGAGATGCAGATCGCCGATGCTGTCGAAGCGGTGGGAAAGCCGCTGGAGCTGGCGATCGTGCTGCCCACGCTCAACGAAAAGGCCAACATCGCGCCGATGGTCGCGCGGCTCGAGCAGGCGCTCGGGCCGAGCGGGTGGGAAGCGGTCTTCGTCGACGACAATTCCCGCGACGGTACCGCCGACGTGGTCCGCGAGATCGGCAAGACCGATCCGCGCGTCCGGGTGATCCAGCGCATCGGCCGCCGCGGACTCGCCAGCGCGGCGATCGAGGGGATGTGCGCCACCGCCGCGCCGTTCGTCGCGGTGATGGACGCCGACCACCAGCACGATCCCGCGTTACTCAACGACATGCTTGCGGCGGTGAAGTCGGGCGAATACGACCTAGCCTACGCCAGCCGCTTCGCCGCGGGCGCCAGCGCCGAAGGGCTGACCAGCAAGGGCCGCGAGAAGGGCTCGCGCGTGGCCAACGCGCTGGCCCGCAGACTTACCGGAAGCGAGCTCAGCGACGCGATGAGCGGGTTCTTCCTGCTCCGTTCCGACCAACTGCGCGGCCAGGCCGATCGCCTGTCCGGCATCGGTTTCAAGATCATGCTCGACATCCTCGCCACCGCCGAGCCGCCCTTGAGAGTGAAGGAATTCCCGTTGAAATTCGCCCAACGCGCCTCCGGCGAAAGCAAGCTCGACCACGGCGTGGTGCTCGATTTCCTTGCCGGCCTCTACGAGCGCTGGCTGGGTCGGATCATCCCGACGCGCTTCGCGCTGTTCGGCACCGTCGGCGCTCTCGGCGTGGTGGTGCACATGGCCGTGCTGACCCCGCTCTACAAGTTGGCGCACGTGCCGTTCACGCTCGCCCAGGCGGTCGCGGCGGTGGTGGCAATGACGTTCAATTTCTGGCTCAACAATCTGCTGACTTACCGCGACCAGAAGCTTGCCGGGCCGCAGGCGCTGCTCTTCGGCTGGGCCAAGTTCTGCGCCGCCTGCGCGATCGGGGCTTTCGCCAACGTCGCGGTGGCGGCGATGCTCAACGATAACGGCGTCCACTGGTACGCTGCCGCGATCATCGGCGTGACGGTCGCCTCGGTGTGGAATTACGCGCTGTCGAGCAAGTTCGTCTGGGGCCGCTTCAAATAGCGCGCAGCGGTTGCGCGCCACCTGGCGCTTGATAAGAATGTGACATCGTCGATGTCGAAAGTTTCCTGCCGATGCGCCTGCCCAAATGCCTGATGCCGCTTGCGGTGGCGCTACCTGCTGCCGCATGGGCCCAAGGCATGAGCAACGATCCCTACATCTGGCTGGAGGAGAAGGATTCGCCCCGGTCGATGGCGTGGGTGGAGGCGCATAACGCCAAGACCGTCGCCACCCTTGAGGCTGATGCGCGCTACAAGCCGTTCTACGACGCGGCGCTGAAGGTCGCCACGGCGGAGGATCGCATCCCGACGCCGGCCTTCCGCCATGGCGGGATCTTCAACTTCTGGCAGGACGGCGAGCATCTGCGCGGCCTGTGGCGGCGCACCACGCTGCCCGATTACCGCACCGACAAGCCGCGCTGGAAGACGGTGCTCGATGTCGACGCGCTCGGCAAGTCCGAGGGCAAAAGCTGGGTATGGAAGGGCGCGAATTGCCTCTCGCCCGAGGAACGGCTGTGCATGGTCTCGCTGTCGAACGGCGGCGAGGACGCGGTCGAGGCGCGGGAATTCGATCTGGCCGCAAACGGCTTCGTCAAGGACGGCTTCTTCTTGCCCCGCAGCCAGCTCTCGTTCGACTGGGAGGACGCCGATCACCTGCTCGTCTCGACCGACTGGACCGGCCACGACCTGACCGCGTCCGGCTATCCGTACATCGTCAAGCGAGTAACGCGCGGCCAACCGCTGGCGGCTGCCGACGAAATCTTCACTGGCTACAAGACAGACGTGGGGGTGTTCCCGAGCGTCTTACGCGACGGCAACGGCAACACCTTGACGCTGCTGGTACGGGCGAAGGACTTCTTCCATTCGGAGACGTTCGTCCTCAACGGCCAGACCGCGGACAAGCTGTTGATACCCGAAAAGGCCTCGGTCTCGGCGCTGGTCGCGGGCCGGGCGATCGTCTCGCTCGACGAGGACTGGAGCGTCGGCGGCACCACCTTCAGGGCCGGCTCGGTCGTGGCGCTCAACCTCGCGGCCTTGAAGCAGGATCCCGGCAAGCTCGCGCCGACGCTGGTCTGGGCGCCGGGCCCGCGCGACGCGCTCGAGAGCGTCTCCACCACCAGGGACCGGCTGCTGCTGTCGACTCTGCACAACGTCAGCGGGCGCATCCTGTCGTTCGCCCCGCTTCCCGATGGCAATTGGGGGGCGACGCCCGTCGGCCTGCCCGACAACCTCGCGCTCGGGGTTGCCGCGGCCGACGACAAGTCGAATGAAGCGTTCCTCGTCGCCGAGGGCTTCCTCACCCCGAGCACACTGTATTTCGCCGACGCGACCACGGCGGAGGCACCCGAAGCGGTGAAGCGCCTGCCGGCGAAGTTCGATGCCTCCCACGATGTGGTTGAGCAGTTCGAGGCGACTTCCAGCGATGGCACCAGGGTTCCGTACTATGTCGTCCATCGCAAGGACCTGAAGCTCGACGGCTCGACGCCGACGCTGATGACTGCTTATGGCGGGTTTCAGGTCAGCAACACGCCGGGTTACTCGGGCACGATCGGCAAGCTTTGGCTCGAGCGCGGCGGCGCTTATGTGCTCGCCAACATCCGCGGCGGCGGCGAGTTCGGACCGGCGTGGCACGAGGCTGGCCTCGGCGCCAGGCGGCAGATCGTCTTCGATGATTTCTTTGCGGTGGCGAAAGACCTGGAGGCACGCAGGATCACCTCCCCGCGCCGGCTAGGCATCTACGGGGGGTCCAACGGCGGGCTGCTGATGGGCGTGGCGATGATCCAGCACCCGGAGCTGTTCAACGCGATCACGATCCAGGTGCCGCTGCTCGACATGATCCGTATCGCGAAGATCGCCCGCGGCGCCAGCTGGCAGGGCGAATACGGCGACGTGAACGTCGACCCGGCGATCCGCGCGTTCTGGGAGAAAACCTCGCCCTACCAGAACCTGAAGCGTGGCGGGAAATATCCCGAGCCGTACATCTTCACCACTACCAAGGACGACCGCACCGGCCCGCAACACGCCCGCAAGTTTGCCGCGCGGATGGAGGAATACGGCCTGCCGTTCCTGTATTACGAGAACACCGAGGGTGGCCACGGATCGGGCGCCGACGCCAAGCAGTCGGCGGTGATGACGGCGCAGATGATGGTGTATTTCAGCCGCAAGCTGATGGACTGAGGAGGGCCCAATGCTGTTTCACCTGTCGATCGACGCGCGCGATCCGCAGCACGTAGCCGGTGTCATCGCCGAGTTGTTCGGTAGCGGTCGTGCGGCGCCTTTCCCACCCGTGGCCAAGGGCAGCTGGGTGGCGCTGGCGCTCGACGATCGCAACACCACGGTCGAGGTCTATCCCCGCGGCACTGCGCTCTATCCGGGGGAGGGTGACGCCGACGGCTTCGGCCTGCCCGATCTCGCGCGCGGCACCGATTTCGGCGTGGCGACCCATTTCGCGATGGCGACTCCGTTGACCCAGGAACAGGTGCTGGCGATCGCCGAGCGCGAAGGCTGGCCGGCGAAATACCGCAAGCGCGGCGGCGCGTTCGGGGTGATCGAGATGTGGCTCGAAGGCGATCGCATGGTCGAGGTGCTCACGGCCGAGATGCAGGCCGAATATCTCACCGCGCTGGCCCCGGAAAACGTCGAAGCGCTGATGGCGTCCGTCCGGCCGCAAACCGGCTGACCTTGCGCCAACGCGCGATGTGTATTATTTCTATAATACAGTAACGTCTCGCGAAGGAAATGGTCATGATCAAGTTCCTGTTCGGCCTGATCGTCATCGGGCTCGATATCTGGGCGATCCTCAACGTCTGGCGGAACACGCGTTCGGACGGGGTCAAGGTCGGCTGGCTGCTCGGGATCCTCATTTTCCCGATCGTCGGCTTCCTCGCGTGGCTGGCGGTCGGTCCCAAGGACCAGAAGAGGCTACCGCGCCTCTAGCGCCAGCTGTCGAGCCACATCCAGCGGGCGAACGACCACTCGTTCGCGAGCGGCGCGGCCGAGAGGATCGGATAGAATCCCGCGAACAGCGCCACGCTCGCCAATAGCACTGCCAGCGGGAGCACCCGCCGCCCGCTTTGCCACATCGCGTCGAGTGCCAGGGCCAGCATGCCGATCAGGAACGTGCTCGGCAGCAGGTAGTGGTAATAGAACTGCACCGGCTTATCCGCGAGCATCCACACGCCGAGTGACGCCACGTAGAGCACGAACAGCGCCAGCGCATCGCGGCGACCCTCCGTCATTCCGTGGACTCCGGCCCAGACGAGCGCGACGAGCCCGAGTAGCATGGTCAGCGGGTTGCCGACCAGCAGGATGCCGCGCTGCGCGCCGTCGACGGGTTCGTAGAGGAACCAGATAGCCCGCCAGTTCGCTACCCACTGATACCACACGCTCTGGTAGGGGTGGGGCTTCACCACGGAGTCCTGCAGGTGGATCATCTGCCGGTGCAGCGCGATCAGCCTGCCGGGGGTGAGGGCGTCCCGCACATAGAACATCGCCGGGACGAAGGTCAGCGCATAGACGGCCAGCGGCACCAGCCCGAGCCACAGCGCCGCTTCCCAGATCGTGATCCCCGCCACCGGCGCGGCGCGGGCCGTCGTCAGCGCGCGCCACCCGCTGTCGCGAAAGCGGACGACCGCGAAGGTCAGCCCCGGCAGCACCGCCAGCGGCACCGCGTTCCACTTGGCCGCCATCGCCAGGCCCAGCGCCACGCCGGCGATCGCCAACCGCCGGCGTCCGGTCTCGTTCTCGCGCACCGCGCCGGCCAGCGCCCACAAGGCAACGAGCACGAGGCTCGCCATGAAGCCGTCGAGCATGGCAATGCGGCTCATCACGAACCACAGGAAATCGCTTCCCAGCAGGATCCCGCCGGCGATCGAGGCGAACCGGGAGACGCTCGCGAACCACAGCGCGCGCATCGCGGCGAACAGGCCAAGGGTGCCGAACAGAAGCGGCAACACGCGCCAGCCTAGCGGATTGTCGCCGAACAAGTGTATGCCGAGCCCGATCAGCTCCTTGCCAAGCAGTGGGTGCTCGGTGTTGGCCGGTTGCGACAGGGCCCACAGCGTGCGCGCGGCGGGCAGGTAGTGGACCTCGTCGAAGAACGGTTTCGAAGGGATCGTCAGGCGGATCGCCGCAAGCGCCAGAAAGGCGAGCGCGATCGCGGCATTCCAGGCAAACGGATCGCGCGGGTGATCGGGCGCCTGGCTCATCGGCAAGGATCGTTAATGCGCGGCGTCAGGCCGGGCAAGCTGGCGCTTGCTCCTGTCACCCCGCCGACCTATCGAGCGTGCGCGATGAAAAAGACCACCGGAACCGACCGTTCGATCACCTCACAGTGGCGCCCCGCCACCCGCGCCGTGCGCGCCGGCACCTGGCGCAGCGAGCAGGGCGAGACCAGCGAGGCCATGTTCCTCACCAGCGGCTATGCCTACGATTCCGCCGAAACCGCCGAAGCGCGCTTCCGCGGCGAAGACCCGGGCATGACCTATTCGCGGCTGCAGAACCCGACCGTGGCCATGCTCGAGGAGCGGATCGCCTCGATGGAGGGGGCCGAGGCCTGCCGCGTGCAGTCGAGCGGGATGGCGGCGATGACCGTGGCCCTGCTGTGCCAGCTCAGCCAGGGTGACCACGTCGTCGCCGGGCGTGCCGCGTTCGGCTCGTGCCGCTGGCTGGTCGACCAGCTGTTTCCGCGCTTCGGCATCAGCTCCACCACGATCGACGCGCGCGACAACCAGGCGTGGGTCGATGCGATCCGGCCGAACACCAAGGTGTTCTTCTTCGAGACCCCGGCGAACCCGACGATGGACATCGTCGATCTCGCCTTCGTCTGCGGCCTTGCCCGCGAACGCGGGATCACCAGCGTGGTCGACAATGCGTTCGCGACCTCAGCCTTGCAGCGCCCGCTCGAATTCGGCGCCGACGTCGTCGCCTATTCGGCCACCAAGCTGATGGATGGGCAAGGGCGGGTGCTCGCAGGAGCCGTTTGCGGCAGCCATGACTTCATCACCAACAAGCTGCTGGCGATGCAGCGCCACACCGGGCCCAACTTGTCGCCGTTCAACGCCTGGGTGGTGCTGAAGGGGCTCGAGACGCTCGACCTGCGTGCCCACCGCCAGAGCGAGAACGCGATTCTGGTCGGAAAATTCCTCGAAGGCCGGGTGCCGAAGATCAACTTCCCGGCACTGCCGAGCCACCCGCAGCACAATCTGGCGATGAAGCAGATGGACGCGGCCGGCCCGATCTTCTCGTTCGAGGTGGAGGACCGGCGGCAAGCCTTCGTGCTGCTCAACGCGCTCACGCTGATCGACATCTCCAACAACATCGGTGATGCGCGCTCGCTGATGTGCCACAACGCCTCGACCACGCATTACTCGGTCAGCGCTGAGGCGCGCGAGGAGATGGGCGTGTCCGAAGGCATGCTGCGGCTGAACGTCGGCCTCGAGGATCCGCAGGACGTGATCGACGACCTCGACCAGGCGCTCGCCAAAGCCGGGCTCTGAAGCGGCGAACCGACCCGTTCACGCGGGGAACTGTTCGCGCCGTTCTAGCGTTAACGGCCGAAGCAACCACGGGGGTGATCCGCGGGCCGCCACCCGCGGTCGGGCGCAAACTGCATGACCGAACTTCGCGATTTTTACGCCGCCCTGGTCGAATCCTCCGACGACGCGATCATTGCCAAAGACACCGACGGCATTGTGATTTCGTGGAATCCGGCGGCGAAGAGGCTGTTCGGCTGGACCTCGGACGAGATGGTCGGGCAACCGATGCGGCGCCTGCTTCCGCCCGACCGGTCGAGCGAGGAGGACGATATCCTCACGCGCATCCGCGCGGGCGAGCGGGTCGAACCGTTCAACACCAAACGGCGGCACAAGGACGGGCGCCTGCTCGACGTCTCGGTCAGCGTCTCCCCGGTGCGCGACGGGCACGGGAAGGTCATCGGCGCGAGCAACATCTCGCGCGACATCGGCCCGGAACTCGCGGCGCAGGAACGCCTGCGCGAGAGCGAGGAACGCTTTCGCCTGCTTGCCGAGAACATGTCCCAGCTTGCGTGGATGGCCCGGCCGGACGGTCACCGCTTCTGGTACAATCAGCGCTGGTACGATTACACCGGGACCACTTTTGAGCAGATGCAGGGCTGGGGATGGAAACAACTCCATCATCCGGACCATGTCGAGCGAGTTGAGCGGAGCTTTCGCGAGGCGCTCGAGACTGGCTGCGACTGGGAGGATACCTTTCCGTTGCGCAGTGAGGACGGCAGCTATTGCTGGTTCCTCTCTCGCGCCACGCCGGTCCGCAACGAGGCGGGCGGGATCGTCCGCTGGTTCGGCACCAACACCGACGTTACCGAACAGCGCGAGCAGGCCGAGCAGATCAGGCTGCTGCTGATGGAGGTGAACCATCGGTCGAAAAACATGCTGACCACGATCCAGGCGCTCGCCCGGCGAAGCGCGCCGAACGACGAAGGCTTCCTGGCCCGCTTCGAGGATCGGGTGCAGAGCCTGGCGCTCAATCAGGACATCCTGGTGGGCCGCGAGTGGCGCGAAGTCCCGATCGATGAACTGATCCGCTTGCAGTTGGCTTTCGTCCACGACGCCCCGGGCACGTTCCGCCTGGGCGGCCCGCCGCTGTCGCTTGCGCCGCGCGCGGCCGAGGTCGTGGGCATGGCGATCCACGAGCTGGCGACCAATTCGCTCAAGTACGGCGCGCTTTCGGCCGAGGGAGGCTCGGTCGACATCGGTTGGTCGCATCGCCCGGACGGCACGGGCCTCATGCTCTGGTGGCGCGAGAGCGGCGGGCCGCCGGTGATCGTACCGAAGCACAAGGGCTTCGGCACGACGCTGATCCGCGACGTGCCGCAGCACAATCTCGGCGCCGAAGTCTCGCTGAATTTCAATCCGGGCGGCGTATGCTGGGAAATGACCTGCGATCCTTCCGCGCTCGCCGAGGCCGAGACGCTGGTCAACTGAGGGGGGGCTTCGAACTTCCCCATCTATCCGCCGCACGCCGATTGCGGCTCTTGCGCAAAGCCGTTACGCTTAGGCGCATCATGCTCGATGCGTTGCGCAGTCTGTTCCAGCACACCGCGATCACCGACGGGGTCTCGATCCATGTTTCGGTGACTTTCATGCCTGAGCAATCGCGGATCGAGGCCGGCAAGTGGTTCTGGGTCTATCACATCCGCATCGAGAACGATCGCGACGATACGATCCAGCTGTTGACCCGCCACTGGCGTATCACCGACGCACGGGGGATGGTCAGCCTCGTGGACGGCGAGGGCGTGGTCGGTGAGACGCCGGTGCTCGCCCCGCGCGAGACCCACGACTATGTCTCGGGCTGCCCGCTGGCGACGCCGCACGGTTCGATGGAAGGGCATTACACCTTCCGCGACGGCGAAGGCCGCCCGTTCGACGTGGCGATCCCGTTCTTCCCGCTCGCTGCGCCCGCCGAGGCGAGTTAGGCGCCCTCGTCGACGGGTTTCAGCGACAATTCGCAGAGGAGGCCGTCCGGCTCGTACTCGATCCGGGCGGGCGCAGGTGCTCCGACGATTGCGCTGCGAATGAGGCGCGATCCGAAACCCGACCGTGACGGCGGCGAGACCGGAGGGCCGTCATGCTCCTTCCAGCGCACGCGAACCGCCAGGCCGTCGGTGTCGAGGGTCCACGACAGCGTGATCGACCCGGCTTGATCACTTAGGGCACCGTATTTCAGCGCGTTGGTGGCAAGCTCGTGCAGCGCCAGAGAGAGGCCGAAGGCGTGGTCGGCCACGATCGCCACGTCGGGTCCGTCGATTGCAACGCGGCCGCCCAGGCCGAACTTGTTCACCACCTCCCCTACGACGCCGCGCAAGTCGGCCTGTTTCCACGATGACTCATGGAGCAGCTTGTTAGCTTCGGCGAGGGCGGCAATCCGGTCTTCCAGCTTGCTCATCTGTTCGCCCGGCGCATCGGGTATGCTCATCCGCGCGAGCGCCTGGACCACGGTGAGGATGTTGCGAACCCGATGGTCCAGCTCGCGCGTAAGCAGGGCGCTTTGTTCCTCGAGCGCGACCCGGTCGCTGATGTCGCTCGCTTGCTCGACCACGATCGGCCCGCCGGGATTGACGCTGTCGCGCAGCCGAAGAACGGATTCGGTCCAGATCTCGCGGCCCGACTTGGCGGTTTGCCGCAGGCGGCCGCTCCATTGCCCTTCGTCCGCCAGCATCGCCTCGATCTCGTTCCACGGCAGCGGAAAGACCGTCTTGAGCAGGTCGGAGGCGTTCCGGCCGCGCGCCTCCTCGGTCGAATAGCCGTAAAAGTCGCGGCAACCGTCGGTCCAGTAGAGGATTTCGCCGTCCAGCCGACGCACGAACACCGCCACGTGATCGAGCAGCTCGGTAAGGCTTGCCTCCACGCATTTTCCTCGGAAGCGCGCGCGCAAAAGGATGATGGCGCGGTTGCCTCCGCCCCTGCCGCGCCCGGTCCATAGCTCACGCGCGAGACCAGCGGTGTAGGGTTCCCGACAAGCGGAAGCGATTGTCAGCTGGCGCAGGTTTCCGCCCGGCGCGACTCTATATCGTGGCGCGCGAAGGCGAGCGAATCGCGGCAGCTACAAGTCACTGCCTCGAGCGCCTTATAGTCGAGCACTTCGACGCCGCGCCCGCGATCGGTCCGGATGGAGCCATCGCGCTGAAGGCTCGCCATCGCCGCGGCGATCGTGGTCCGCTGCACGCCGAGCAGCTCTGAGAGCGCCTGTTGCGTGATCGGCAGCTTGAGCGAGTCCGATTTGTCGCATGCGTCGAGCAACGTCCGCGCGAGCCGGTTCTCGACTCCGTGGAGCGCGTTGCAGGCGGCGTGCTGGCGAGCCTCGGCCAGCAGGCTCTCCATGTGCCGGTGCACCGCCGAGCGCAGCGAAGCGCTCGCTTCGTACAGCGCTCGATAGCTCTGAGCGGGCGATTGCCAGACAAGACCGCCGAATTGCACGGTCGCGCGATAGGAAATCTGCCGACTGCCGCACGCCTCGAACGCGCCGACCGCGCCCTCGTGACCGAGCAATGCCACCTTCACGCTCTCGCCGGCCACGGTCTCCACGCCGAGGGCGATGAGCGCGGTGGTGGGGAACTGCACCAGGTTGATTTCGTCGCCCGGACGGTGGAGGTCGCGGCCGCCTTCGAATTCCATCGGTTTGAAATGATCGTGAAACTGCGCCCACAGCTCCGGCTCGATACTGGCAATCAGCGCGTTGCGTCTCGGCATCCGGAAGTTCTCTCAGCAGCCTCTTCAGCGTCACAAATCGGTCAGGTTCTATAAAATCGCCCGGCGCCGGGGAAGTTCCTTCCGCGCTCGCGCTTGCCGCGCGCCCTCTCCCGCAATAGAGCGCTCCGGCCATGAAGCGCACGCATCTTCCCTTGAACGCCTTGCGCGTGTTCGACGCCGCGGCGCGGCACCTGTCGTTCACCCGTGCGGCGGACGAGCTGGCGGTCACTCCGGCCGCGGTCGGGCAGCAGATCCGCGCGCTCGAGGATGTGCTCGGCGTGGTGCTGTTCCGCCGCACCAGCAAGGGGCTGGAACTGACCGACGAAGCCGAGGCCGGGCTCGATCCCTTGCGCGAAGGCTTCCTGCGCTTCGAAGAGGCCGTGCAGGCGATGCAGGCCGGGCAGTCGAGCCACTTCTACACCATCGCCGCCCCGCGCGAGTTCTACGCCCAGTGGCTCGCCCTTCGTCTCGCGGCGTTCCGGCGCGAAAACCCCGAAGTGCGCTACCAACTCATCGGCGGCGACGAGGTCGATTTTACCGAAGCCAACCTCGACGTCGCGATAAGACTGGTCGAAGGGCCGGACGACCTCGAAGGCGTCCAGCTCGCGCCGGCCCAACGCGTCGTCGTCGCCGCGGAAGGCGCGCCCGATGAGTGGGTCGCGTGGCCCGGCGCGGCGCTGCCCGAGGGGGTCGAGCCAGCGCTGCAGGTCGGCAACGCCGGACAGGCGCTGGCGAGTGCGCTCGCCGGCCTGGGCAAGGCGATGCTGCCGCTGCTGCTGTGCGAGGAAGCGATCGAGAGCGGCAAGCTCGTTGTACTCCAGGGCCCGGAAGACGGCCGCCGCGCCTACTGGCTCGTGGCGCCGCGCCCGCAATGGCGGCAGAAAAAGGTCAGGGCGCTGGTCGAGTTCCTCGCGCCGCAGTGACTAATCTCCCCGTGGGCCGACGCCGACGCCATCGCGCCAATACCTGAACGCAACCCGGCCGATGATTGCGTTGCGCTCAACGAGGCCCAAGCCGGATTCGAAGCCCGCGGGCAAGCGGCTGTCCGAGGAATGGTCGCGATTGTCACCGAGCACGAAGTAGCGATCTGGCTGCAGCCTCACTTCGGGGAAATCGTCAAGCATGTCCGGGCCGGTATCCATGACCTGATGCGGCTTCGCCTCGCCTGGAAATTGCTCGCGCGAGACGGTCCCGCGCAACATGCCCAAATCGGCATGGACGGGCACAGTGTCGACGAAT
>Ga0207706_10003505_pt1 | contig 14983 bp, 13 predicted proteins | sample KBSC53metaG_FD_184318 | JGI IMG/M metagenome (GOLD analysis project Ga0207706, IMG submission 184318) | Corn rhizosphere microbial communities from Kellogg Biological Station, Michigan, USA - KBS C5-3 metaG (SPAdes) (version 2) | ecosystem: Host-associated > Plants > Roots > Rhizosphere > Soil ... | reverse complement strand
AGCGAGGCCAGCAGCAGAGCCACCTCGCCGGGATCATGGGTCGTTTCAAACTCCCCGGACGCCTGTCCTTCCCTGACGTGCCCGGCGATCTCCTGCCGCCAGCGATCATCGAGCCGGCGGCGGGTGTCCTGCGCTTTGTCGTCGCGGAGCGCCCGCGTCCAGAGCTCCATCCACAGGGTCCAGTCGGGGTCGGCGACCGACGCCTCGAAGAGCAGCCGCAGGCGCTTGCCCGGCGACCCGAGCGCGGAGAGTCGGACGGTCACCGAGTCGTAGAAGCGATCCTCGGAGAACCCGAGGGCCTCGTTGATGAGCTCGTCGCGGTCCTCGAACCAGTAGAGCACCGCCGGCGGGCTGGTCCCCGCCCGCGACGCGACGTCGGCGATTCGCGTCGCCGCCATCCCGCGCTCGCCGATGACTTCGCCCGCGGCGGCGAGGATCTGCGGCTTGCGGATGTGCTCGAGGTTCGGGCGCGGGCTGATGTCCGCTCCTTTCCGCGGTTCGCGGTTCTCTCCAAAACTGAACCGCCGTTCAGACTACTCGACGCCGCCGTCGGGGTGCAAGGGCCCACGGGCGGCGGCTCAGCGGACCGGAGGCGCGAGCAGCGCGTCCGCCTCGACGCCGAGCGGCCCGGCGAGCGTCGTTGCGACCAGGGCGCGGGCTGCCTCGACGTCCATCTCCGGATCCCCGAGCAGGGCCCTGACCCCGGCGCCGTCGAGCAGGGCGACAGCGAGGTTGGCGGCGCGCTCGACGTCGACGCCGGCGGCGAACTCTCCGCTCTCGACCCCGGCGGTGATGACGTCGGCCATCCAGCGCCGGTAGCGGTCGTAGAGACGGGCGGCGACCGGCCGCAGGTCGGGCTCGCGGACGGCGCGCAGCCAGAGCTCCACCCAGAGCACCCACTCGCGCTCCTGGCCGCCCGGGTAGGGCAGGCTCTCGCGGATCGCGGCCGCCAGTCCCTCGACGGCGCTGCCGGTCGCGGGCTCGCCGTCGAAGCGTTCGACGCCGGCCTGCTCGAAGGAGTGGACGAGAGCCTGCTCGAGCAGCTCCTCGCGGGTCGAGAAGTAGTGATGGACGAGCGACGTCGACGCGCCGGCGCGCTGCGCGACGCGGGCGATCCTCACCTCGTCGATCCCGTCCTCGGCGATCAGCTCGCAGGCGGCCTCGAGGATACGATCGGCGGTCTCGGAGCTCACGAGGCGAGCCTAACCGTCGCGAAGGAGGTCAGATTGGGGTACCGGGTGCTGAAGGCGGACGAGGCGCACTGGCGGCCCTCGAACCAGATGGGCGTCCTCAACACGGATCTCGGCCGCCAGCTCGGCGCCGAGACGTTCGGGTCCCGGCTGTGGCGGATCGCGCCGGGGCAGGCATCGACCAAACATCGCCACTACGAGACGACCGAGATCTACGTCCTGCTCGAGGGCAGCGGCCGGATCAGGATCGGCGACGAGGTCCTCACGCTCAGCCCGCTCGACGCCCTGCTGGTCGAGCCCGACACGGTCCGTCAGCCCTTCAACGACACCGACGCCGATCAGCTCTGGCTGGTGATGGGCGCCCCGAACGAAGCGGTCGCGAGCACGCTCGAGATGACGCCCGAGATGCTCGCCCACATGTACCCCGACGGCCCGAAGGCGCTGCCGCCCGAGCTCGCGTAGGGGCTCAGCCGTCGGCGAGGACGGCGTTCGCGGCGTTGCGGCCGTTCGTCGCGATGACGCTGCCGCCGGGGTGGGTGGCGGCGCCGCAGAGGTAGAAGCCGGGGATCGGCGTCCGGGCGGCGAGCCGGTCCTCCCACATCTGACCCGGCAGGACCGAGCCCTGGAAGATCTGCCCGCCGGTCAGGCCGATCCGCGACTCGATGTCGGGCGGGCCGAGCACCTCGTAGTCGATCAGCCGGTCCTCGATCCCCGGCGCGAAGCGGTCGATCAGGTCGATGAACTGGCGCGCGACCTCGTCGCGACGCGAGTCCCAGTCCCCGGAGGAGAGCTCGTACGGCGCGTACTGGCCGAAGACCGTCATCGAGTGCTTGCCCGCAGGTGCCGGGCTCGGGTCGAAGCCGGTCTGCGTGTAGACCTCGGCGAACCCGACGGCCGGCTCGCCGGCCGCGCAGCGCTCGAAGGCGGCCTGGGCGGAGTCGATCCCGTCGGTCAGCTCGATCATCGCCCGCGCCGGCCAGGTCTCGCCGCCGGCCGCGGTCCAGGCCGGGAGCTCCTCGAGCGCGGCGTTGAACTTGACGACCGGGCTGCGGACGTCCCATGCCTCGAGCCGCTGCCGGAACCCGGCGTCGAAGGAGTCGATCGAAGCGGCGCCGACCAGGTCAAGCGCGACCTTCGGGTCGGCGTTGCAGACGACCGCGGCCGCGCGGATCGTCGTCCCGTCCTCGAGCTCGACGCCGGATCCGGGGTCGATCCGGGCGACGGGGACGCCGCAGGCGAGGACGGCGCCGGCCTCGCGGGCGGCGTCGGCGATCGCAAAGCTGACCATCCCCATCCCGCCCTCGACGTACGCCCAGTTCGAGCCGGTCCCGTCGAGATCGCCCTGGTGATGCATCAGCTTCACCGAGGCGGTGCCGGGATCGCGCGGGCCCGCCCAGGTGCCGATCACGCCGCCGCCGAAGAACGCATCGTGGAGGCGCTGGTCGTCGAAGTGGTCCTCCATCACCTCCGCTATCGAGGCCTCGAAGACGAGGTCGATCATCTCGCGGCTGCCGCCGAGCATCGCCTCGATCTCGGCCCGGGTCGGCGTCTCCCCCTCCCAGGCGTCGCGCTCGCCCTTGCGGAGCAGCTTGCGGACGTCGTCGTAGAGCTTCTGGTGCCGCCAGTAGCCGTCGATGTCGCGCTTCGAGACTCCGAGCGCCTCGAGGTCCGCCTGGGTGCGGCGGTCGTCGATGAACTGGCCGAGCGAGCCGCCATCGGCGAACGGGATCCAGAGGTTCGGGTCGGCGATCCACCAGCGCAGCCCGCGGCGCTTCAGGTCGAGGTCGTCGATCACCTTCTGGTCGAGCAGGCCGAGCATGTAGGCGCAGGGGCTGATCACGAACCGCTCGTCGGCGAACGGGCGCTCCAGCGTGCAGGCGCCGCCGAGCCGCTCGCGCCGCTCCAGCACCAGTACCGAGCGCCCGGCCCGGGCCAGGTAGGCGGCGGCGGTCAGCCCGTTGTGGCCGCCGCCGACGATGACGGCGTCCCACTCACGGGAAGCGATCTCGGCCACCGGCATCGGCAGCCCGACCTCGCCGAGCTTGGTTGCGATCTCGTTCATTGCGACCCTTCTCCGGAGACGCTAGACCGGAGCCTCGGCATTCTCGCGTAGGGCCTCCATGTACCGCTCGGCGACCAGCGAGTCGAATCTGTGGACGTCGCCCTCGTCGGCCGAGTAGCGCCCGGCCGTGTAGCCGCGGGTGCGCACGCCCATCTGCGCGAGCTCGCAGACGCGCCAGTCCTGGCGGTTCACCATGTCCCAGAAGTCGACGGCGTCGGAGGGGTCGAAGTCGTCGCGGGCCATCGTCTCCGGCTCGAAGAACCACTCGCAGGTGACCTCGGTGCGATCGACCGCCAGCGGCCAGAGGGTGTGGACCATCACGTAGTCGGGGTGGAGCGAGACGAGCGCGTTCGGGAACAGCGAGAAGTAGAAGACGGAGTTGATCTCCTCGGCGCTGAGGCCTTCGATCGGCGGCCGGTGGCCGGCGTGGCCCTCGCCGGTCCCCATCGTCTCGGCGCCCTCGTTCAGCGTCATCGCGCCCCCGCACCAGGTTCCCTCGCCGTACTGCGAGTCGCCGCTGCGGTAGTCGCTGAGCCTGTTCAGCTCCGGGTGGACGCCGGGACAGTGCAGGCACTCGTTGTAGTTCTCGGCGATCCCCTTCCAGTTCGCGGCGACGTCGTAGACGGTGCCGCGGGCGCGCTGGAGGGTGTCGACCTTCCAGCGGTCGAGGAACCTGCCGAGATCGCCGACGTGGTCGGCGACGTCGGGCGCCTCGCCGCTGAGATCGACGAGGATCAATCCCCCGACGACGGCCGAGCGGACCTCGAGCAGGCCGAAGCAGCCGCGGTCGAAGTCCTCGACGGCGTCCATGTGCGGTGCCGCGACGAGGCTTCCGTCGAGGTCATACGACCAGCCGTGGTAGGGACACTGGATCCGCCGCCGGACGGTGCCCTCCGACTCCTCGACGAGCCGCGAGCCGCGGTGGCGGCAGACGTTCAGGAACGCCCGCGGGACGTCGTCAGCGCCCCGGAGCGCGAATACGCTGCTCGGTCCGATCTCGCGCATCAGCCAGCTGCCGGGCTCGGCGATCGCCGATGCGTGGCCAAGGCAGATCCAGCCGCCGAACAGGTTCTCGATCTCCCAGGCGAGGACCGACGGGTCCGCGAACGCGGCCGGGGGCAGCATCGATGCCCGTTCGACGGGCCGCAGCGTCGCCGCGACCCCGTCGGGATCGAGGTGGAGCCTGCCGTTGGTGGCAACCGGCGTGTTCAATCTTCCTTCGCTCCTTTCGCGCAGCCCGGAACCGCTCGCATTGACCTTGTAGTCAATCGATCAATCTATGTTAGAGTGCCGGTCAAGTTGGAGAGCGTCACCATCGATAGGACGGGAGCCCGGTCCATGGACGAGATCCCCTTCGAGCTCGACGAGCGCGCCCGGGACATCCAGGCTCGCGCCCGCACGTTCACCGAGGACGTGCTGATCCCGCTCGAGGAGGAGGCGGAGAGCCGCCACGGCCGCCTCCCCGAGGATGTCGTCGAGGACGTGAAGCGCGCCGCGGTCGACGCCGGTCTCGTCGGTGGCCTCCACCGGCCGGAGTACGGCGGCCAGGGCTGGAGCCGGCTCGAGTGGGCGCTCGTCGAGGAGCAGTGGGGCCGCAGCACCAACGCGATCCACTGGCACGTCCCGAACGCCTACAACGTCTGGCACCACGCGAGCGAGGCGCAGGTCCAGCGCTGGCTCGTGCCGGCCCTGCGCGGCGAGGTCCGCGACGCCTACGCGGTCACCGAGCGCGACGCCGGCTCCGACCCGAGCCGGATCGCCACCGTCGCCGAGCCGACCGGCGACGGTTACCGGATCAACGGCGAGAAGTGGTTCGTCACGACCGGTGACGTCGCCGCCGTCTACATCGTCATGGCGAACGTGATCGCCGACGGGGCGAAGCTGCCGACCCTGTTCGTCGTCGATCGCAACGCTCCGGGCGTCGAGATCGTCGACGACCCCGCCTTCACCCACTCCTACCCGGACGGCCATCCGACGATCGTCTTCCGCGACGTCGAGGTGACCGAGGCGGACGCGATCGGCGGGATCGGCGGCGGCGATGACCTGCAGCGCGCCTGGTTCATGGAGGAGCGGCTCGGGATCGCCGCCCGCTGCATCGGCGCGATGTGGCGACTGCTCGACGAGACCGTCGCCTGGGCGGCGAGCCGCGAGCAGGGCGGCAACCGGATAATCGACTACCAGGGCGTCTCCTTCCCGCTCGCCGACTCGGCCGCCGACGCGGCCGCCGGGCGACTGCTGACGCTGACCGTCGCCGAGCTGGCCGATCGCGGCGCCGACCTCAAGGTCGTCCACGGCAAGGCGTCGATGGCGAAGTTGTTCACGAGCGAGGCCGCCTGGCGCTGCGCCGACCGCTGCGTGCAGGCCTTCGGCGGCCGCGGCTACCTGCGCTCGAACGTGACCGAGCGGTTCCTCCGCGAGCTTCGCGTCGATCGGATCTGGGAGGGCACGAGCGAGATCCAGCGCCTCGTGACCGTCCGCGGACTCGAGCGCCGCGGCGTCGAGAGGATGCTCCACTAGATGACCGATCGGCTGGCCGGGTGACCGCCGACGGCCCAGCCCGGCTTCTCGCACCCCGCTCGATCGCCGTCGTCGGCGCGACCGAGCGCGAAGGCGCCTACGGCGACACGCTGCTCCGCAACCTCGAGAGGCTCGGCTACGACGGCGAGATCTGGGGCGTCAACCCGAAGCGCGCCCGGATCCGCGACGTCCCCTGCGTGCCGACCCTGCGCGACCTCCCCCACCCCGTGGACGCGGTCGCCGTCGCGGTCCCGGCCGTCGCGGTGCCGGACGCGATCGACGATGCGGTCGCGACCGGCTGCGGGGGCGCTGTCGTCGTCTCGGCCGGGTTCGGCGAGGTCGAGAGCGGCCGCCGGCTCGAGGAGCGCCTGGTCGCGACGGCGCGAGCCGCATCGTTCCCGGTCTGCGGCCCGAACGGCAACGGCATCGTCAACTTCCCGGCCCGCTCGGGGCTGTGGGGCGACTCGGTGCAGGCGCTGCCCGCGGGCGGCGTCGCGATGATCTCGCAGAGCGGCAACGTCGCCGTCAACGCCCTCGGCTCGCGACGCGGAATCGGCTTCCACACCGTGATTTCGACGGGCAACCAGGCGGTCTGCGACGCCAGCGACTGGCTCGGCGCGCTGAGCACGGCCGACGGCGTCCGCTCGATCGCGATGTTCCTCGAATCCGACGGCGACGGCGAGCGGTTCGCCGCCGCGCTCGCGGACTGCGCCGAGCGCGGGATCGGCGTCGCGATCCTCAAGGTCGGCTCCTCCGAGAAGGGCGCCGGGGCGGCCGCCGCCCACACCGGCTCGCTCGCCGGCGACCAGCGGATCTTCCGGTCGCTGACCGAGGAGGCGGGCGCCTGCTGGGCCCGCGACCCGCACGACCTCCTCGAGCTCGCCCGGGTCCTCGCCGAGCCGCGCGCGCGCCCCGACCGGAGCGGCGGGATCGCCTTCCTGACCTGCTCGGGCGGCGACTCCGGGATCGCCGCCGACGAGGCCGACCGGATCGGCCTCGAGCTGCCGGCGCTCGGTGCCGCGACCCGCAAGCGCCTCGCCGCGCTCCTGCCCGAGGCCGCGACCTTCGGCAACCCCCTCGACTACACGTCGCAGATCTGGGCCGAGCGCGAGCGGCTCGCCGGGATCGTCGCCGCGGTCGGGGCCGACCCGGCGATCGACCAGATGGTGATCTTCCACGACACGCCCGAGGAGCTCGCGACCGAGACCGAGCCGGGCTGGCGGGCGACCCGACAGGGCCTCGTCGACGGCGCCGTCCACTCCCCGGCGGCGTCGCTGTTCGCATCGACTCTCCCCGACCTGATCGGCGAGGAGATCATCGTCGAGCTGTCGGAGCACGGCGTCGCGGCCGTCGGCGGGTTGCTGACCGCCGTGCGTTGTGCGGCGGAGCTGCGGCGCCCGCCGGGCGACCCGGAGCGGCTCCGGGCGATCGCCGCGGCGGCGGCGTCCGTCGCCGGGAGCGTCCCCGGGGGCGAGTGGCTGTCCGAGGCCGAGGCGAAGGCGCTGATCGGAGCCGCAGGGGTCCCGGTCCCGGCGCTGCGGAACGCGGCCGACCCCGACGGAGCCGCGGCCGCCGCGGCCGCGCTCGGGTTCCCCGTCGCGCTGAAGCTCTCCTCCCCTGCCCTCCAGCACAAGAGCGAAGCGGGCGCGATCGAACTCGACATCGGCGACGAAGGCGCGGTCCGCGAGGCCGCGGCGCGGCTGCTGGCGCTGCCGGCGGCGGTCGGCGCGGAGCTGATCGTCGAGGCGATGGCGCCGGCCGGCGTCGAGCTGCTCGTGGCGGCCCGCTCCGACGCGGTCGTCCCGGCGCTGGTCGTCGGGCTCGGCGGCGTCTGGACCGAGGCCTTGGACGACGTCGTGATCGTGCCGCTCCCCGCCGTGCCCAGCCGGGTCGAGGAAGCGCTCCGGAGCCTGCGTGGCACGGCGCTTCTGACCGGCGGCCGTGGCCGCGAGCCGATCGACCTGGGCGCCGTCTCCGTGGCGGCGTCGCGAGCCGGCGAGGTCCTAGTCGACGAGGACCTCGAGCTCGTCGAGCTCAACCCGCTGATCGCCGGCCCCGACGGCTGCACGGCGGTCGACGCGGTCGCCCGCCGACGCCTCTAGCGCCGCGGCCGCAGGCAGCAGGCGCTCAGGCGGGGACGCCGGACTCGAGCTGCTCGGCCGCGTGGGCGAGGCCGTCGCGGAGGATCTCGGTGATCTCCTCGAACAGTTCGATGCCGGCGACGAGCGGCGGCGCGATCTGGACGAACGGCTCGGCCCGGTCGTCGAGCCGGCAGATCATCCCGTTCTCGAACAGCCGGTCGGAGAGCACGTCCTTGAGCAGCCACCCCGCCTCGTCCTCGGTGAGCGCCTCGCGCGTCGCCTGGTCCTTGACGCATTCGATCGCGAAGAAGTGGCCGAGGCCGCGGACGTCGCCGACGATCGGGATGTCCTTGAGGCCCTCGAGCAGCTCGAGCGCCCGTGGCTCGTTGGCGCGGACGTTTGCGAGCACCTCCTCGCGCTCCATGATCTCGATCGCCTTCAGCGCGATCGAGGAGCCGACCGGATGGCCGCCGAAGGTGATCCCGTGCAGGTAGTCGGCCTTGCCGGTCAGGAACGGCTCGGCGACCTTGTCGCTCATCAGCAGTCCGCCCATCGAGAAGTGGGCGCCGGTGAGGCCCTTCGCGAACGTGATCATGTCCGGCTGGGAGCCGAGCCGCTGGGCGCCGAACCACTCGCCGATCCGCCCGAAGGCGCAGATCACCTCGTCGGAGACGAGCAGGATGCCGTTGCGGTCGCAGATCTCCCGCAGCCCGTCCCAGTAGCCGGCCGGCGGTACCAGCGAGCCGCCGGCGTTCTGGACCGGCTCGGCGATCATCATCGCGATCGTCTCCGGCCGCTCGAACTCGATCACCTCCTCGATCTCGTCGAGGAGCGCCCGCGTGAACGCGGCATCGTCGCCGCCCTGCGGGTGGCGGTAGGCGTTCGTCGAGGAGACGTGGCGGGTCGCGATCGCGGGCGGCTCGAAGGCGGTCCTGCAGATCGGGATGCCGGTGAACGAGAGGGCGCCGAGCGAGGTGCCGTGGTAGGCGTCGCGGCGGGCGATGACCTTGCGGCGCTCGGGCTCGCCGTTGGCCTCGTGGTACTGGCGGGCGAGCTTGTAGGAGGACTCGACCGCCTCGGAGCCGCCGGAGGTGAAGAAGGTGCGCTCGAATCCGGGCGGCGCGAGCTCCGCGAGCTTCTTCGCCAGCTCGATCGAGGGCGGGTGCGCTGTCGTCCAGTTGGTCGTGAACGGCAGCGTCGCCATCTGCGCCGCCGCCGCCGCACCGATCTCCTCGCCGTGGGAGTGGCCGAGGTTGGTGCAGTAGAGGCCGGAGAGGCCGTCGATGTAGCGGTTGCCGAGATCGTCGTAGATGTGGCAGCCGTCGCCGCGGACGAGGACCGGGATGTCCTCCGGGTCGAGGGTCATGTCGGAGAAATGCAGCATCAGGTGCTGCTTGGCGAGTGTCTGAAGGTCGGTCATCGGCGGGAGTCTAGGGGGTCGGGGGGCTCGGGTTGACCTTGTAGTCAATTATACGATCTGTTAGCTTGCCCGGATGGAGATCACAGGGAGCACCACCGCGCCGGCGTCCACCTCGAGCAACGGGGGTTCCCCCGCGACGGGCGGGGGAACGTGGGACGCGATCGTCGTCGGCGGCGGCCACAACGGGCTCACCACCGGCGCGTACCTCGCCCGCTCCGGGCTTCGGACGCTGATCCTCGAGCGTCGCGACATCCTCGGCGGGGCCTGCGTGACCGAGGAGGTCTGGCCCGGCGCCCGCGTCTCCCGCTGCTCCTACGTCGTCTCGATGCTGCAGCCCAAGGTCGTCGCCGACCTCGAGCTGAAGCGCTACGGCTACGAGGCCCATCCGCTCGATCCCGCCTACGCGGCGATGACGCCGGACGGGCCGATCGTCTTCCACGACGACCTCGTCAAGACCCAGGAGTCGATCGCGAAGTTCAGCAAGAAGGACGCCGAGGCCTACGGGAAGTTCGAGGACCTGCTGTTCATGGCGGCCGACTTCGTCCGGCCGATGATGATCCGCCAGCCCCCCGCCCCCGGCTCGCGCGCCCCGGTCGACATCGCCGGGATCCTCAAGGAGGCGGGAAGGATCGCCGGGATGTCGCAGCGCGACGTCCAACAGCTCGTCCGGATCTTCACGATGTCGGTCGGCGACTGGCTCGACGCGATGTTCGAGAACGACTACCTGAAGGGCTCGATCGCCTCGACCGGCGTCGTCGGCGTCTGGGCCGGCCCCTACTCGCCCGGCACCGCTTACAACCTCCTCCATCACGCCCTCGGCGAGCTCGACGGTCAGGTCGGCTCGTGGGGACAGGTGATCGGCGGGATGGGAGCGATCAGCGAGGCGATCGCCGCCAGCGCCCGCGACGCCGGCGCTGAGATCAGGACCGGCGCCGAGGTCGTCAGCATCGACTCGACGGGCGGCCGGGTGACCGGCGTCACCCTCGCCGACGGCAGCACTCACCGGGCGCCGATCGTCGCCTCCGGCGCGCACCCGAAGACGACGATCATGGATCTCGCCGGAGCCGACAACTTCCCCGACGAGGTCCGCGAAGACATGGCCGCCTACCGGACCCGCGGCGCCTCGGTGAAGATCAACATGGTCCTCTCCGAGCCACCGGTCTACGAGGGGCTCAGCGAGGAGGACTCCCGCCACCTGCTCACCGCCGGGGTCAACTGGTGCCCGTCGCTCGACTACCTCGAGCGCGCCTGGCAGGACGCGGTCCGCGGCGTCCCATCCGAGCATCCCTACGTCGAGATGGAGGTGCCGTCCTCGATCGACCCGTCGCTGACCGACGACGATCGCTGGATCGCGACGATGTTCACCCAGTACGGCCCGACCGAGCACGAGCAGTGGCCGGAGGGGTCGCGCGAGCGCTACGCCGAGACCTGCATCGCCAGCATCGGCGAGTACGCCACGAACCTGCCCGGCGCGATCGTCGAGCGCGAGGTCCTGGCGCCGCCCGACCTCGAGGACATCTTCGGCCTCGTCGACGGCTCGATCTTCCAGGGCGAGCAGGACATCGCGCAGATGGCGTTCATGCGCCCCACCCCCACGCTCGCCCAGTACGCGACCCCGCTCGAGGGCCTCTACCTCTGCGGAGCCGGCACCCATCCGGGCGGCGGCGTGATGGCCGCATCCGGCCACAACGCCGCGCAGCGGATCCTCAAGGATCGCCGCCGCCGGGCCGGTTTGCGCGGGCGCCTCGCCCGGCGCCGCACGGCAGCCTGAGTCGCCCGACGCGGGCGGGTGCGGCGCTACCCTGAACGGGTGCTGCCGCTTGCCATCAGCAATGGCGAGGTGATCATCGTCGTCGTGCTCGTGGTCGCGCCGATCGCCGCGATCGCGTTCGCCGGCGCCGGGTCCGTCTATCGCGAGATCGGCAGGGGCGCATTCGCGATGGACCACGACCGCCCGCCGCCCGCATCCGACCTCGGCGCGACGATGAGCAAAGCCGCCCGCGAGGCCGAGGTGAGGCAGATGCTCGAGGCGAAGGCGTTCCGCCAGATCGAGCGCGGCGAGGCGCCGATCGACATCGACGCCGAGCTGCGGCGGTTGATGGAGCCGCCGGCGATCGCGGCGAAGGCCGATCCCGCCCTCGTCGCCGAGATCCGCCAGCTCGTCGTCGCCCGCAACGAGCGCCGCGCCCGCCAGGGGAAGGACCCGCTCGACGTCGATGCCGAGATCGCCCGTCAGCTTCGCGACCTCGAGGGCCTCGGCCAGTAGCGCCGAGGCCTTCCCCCCGCCCCGCCCCTCGGGTATAAAGCGCACGCGATGGCCGACATCGGCGACATCTACGAGCTCGAGCAGCTGGCCGTCCAGCCGGGTACCTACGTCAACCCGCAGACCGAGGTGGTGATCATCGTCGAGGACGCGGCCGCGGTCGACCAGGAGGTCTTCGAGGAGGGCGGCGAGGGGACGGAGTGGGTCCGCGTCTCCGACGAGGTCCCCGTCGACGAGACGCTCCTCGAGGAAGCGCTCGACGAGTTCCAGGCCCGCCGCCACCCCGGCGCGGTCGAGCAGGCGTCGAGCATCGCCGTCGACGATGCGCTCGACGACGAGGACAACCCCGAGCTCGAGCCCGATCCCGAGCTCGACGAGGAGGAGTGAGCGTGGCGATGCCGGAGGCCGGCGACCCGGCGCCGGAGTTCGCGCTGCCCGATCAGTCCGGCGAGACGGTCGCCCTCGCCGACCTCCGCGGCCGGTGGGTCGTCCTCTACTTCTATCCGCGCGCCGACACCCCCGGCTGCACGACGCAGGCCTGCAGCGTCCGCGACCGCTCCGGCGAGTACGCCCAGCACGGTGCCCGCGTCCTCGGCATCTCGCCCGACGAGGTCGACGCGATCGCGAAGTTCGACGACAAGTACGGCCTCGGCTTCACGCTCCTCGCCGATCCCGACCACGCGGTCGCCGACGCCTACGGCGTCTGGGGGGAGAAGAGCATGTACGGCAAGAAGTACATGGGCGTGCAGCGCTCGACCTTCGTCATCGACCCCGACGGCAAGGTCGCGCGCGTGTTCCCGAAGGTACAGCCGAAGACGCACGACGACGTCGTCCTCGCCGCCCTCGAAGAGCTCGGCGCCTAGACCATCTAGCTGCTCGCCAGCACGTAGGCGAGGAAGCCGGCGAACAGCGTCGCCCAGCCGATCACCGGGAACAGGTCGAAGCGGCCGCGGTTGCGGAGCGTGAAGTAGGCGAGGACACCGCCGGCGAGCCCGAGCAGGGCCGAGACGATCGCGAAGCGGTCGAGGTCCCAGTCGGTCAGGGCGAGGCCGAAGGCGACCGGGATCGTCGACTGGAAGACCATGGCCCCGGTGATGTTGCCGAGCGCAAGGCTGTCCTTGCCCTCACGGACCCAGAAGAAGCTGTTGATCTTCTCCGGCAGCTCGGTGGCGAGCGGGGCGAGGATCAGCGAGAGGACGAGCGGCTCGACGCCGATCGACTCGGCGACGTGGATCATCTCCTCGACGAACAGGTGGGCGCCGCCGACGATCGCCGCCAGCCCGACCGCGAGCTGGAGTCCGATCAGCCGCGTCGGCGGCTCGCCGCCGTCGCCACGGTCCATGTAGAGGCGACCGATCTCCTCGGCCTGCTGGACCTCGCCGCCCTCCCGCAACGTCATCCGCACGTAGAGCAGGTAGGCGACGACGAAGATCGCCGCCAGCGGGTAGTGGAAGCCGGTCGGCAGGAGCGCTCCGGCGATCAGCCCGATCCCGAAGAAGACGATGAAGAAGAGCAGGTCGCGATCGAGGGTCGGGATGTGGGCCTTCAGCGCCAACCCCTGCGACCGGCGCTTCTGGAAGACGAACGCCGAGGTCCCGACGAGCGCCATCGCCAGGGTCGCGAGCAGGAACGGTGCGCCGATGATCGCCCCGATCGCCACGTCCTCGGACCCCTCGCCGCCGCTGATGATCGCGACGACCGGGATGAGGGTCTCGGGCATCGCCGTGCCCACGGCCGCGAGGATGCTGCCGGTCGCGCCCTCGCCGATGTCGAGCCGGTGGCCGAGCCACTCGACGGCGTTCGTGAAGACGAGCGCGCCGGCGAGGATGACGGCGAAGCTGATCAGGAGGAGGAATACGGCGCCCACGGACCCTTTCCTACGCCACGAAAAACGCGATCGCCAGGACGGCGTAGACCGCGAGGAGCTGGACTCCCTCGAACCACGTCGACTCGCCCTCGGACGTGACCGCGTTGGCGATCAGCGCCGCGAGCAGGATCGCGCCGAGCTCGAACCCGTTGAACACCAGCGGCATCGGGCTCGGTCCGATCGCGAACGACGCGAAGACGAGGACCGGGGCGACGAACAGCGCGACCTGGGCGCTCGAGCCGATCGCGATGTTGACGGCGAGGTCCATCTTCCCCTTGAAAGCGACGAGCACCGCGACCCAGTGCTCGGCGGCATTGCCGACGATCGCGACGACGATCACGCCGATGAAGAACTCGCTGAGGCCGACCGACTCCGACGCCTCGCTGATCGACCCGACGAGCACCTCCGACATGACGCCGACCGCGACGCCCGCGATCGCGAGAGCGATCACCGATGTCCGCACCGACCAGCCCCACGTGTCGCTCTCGGTGCTGTCGGTGCTCGCGTCGCTCTCGGCGCTCGCGTCTCCCGCGTCGCCCGAGTCGTGGTGCCCGCGCGGGTTGAAGACGTCACTGTGGGTCTTCAGCGAGAAGAACAGGCCGGCGACGTAACAGAGGATCAGCACGACGCTGACCGCCAGCGACAGCATCTCGACCGTCGAGCCGTAGTCGACGATCTCGGGGCCGATCGAGGGCAGGCCGCTGCCCTCGACGAGCTCGAAGATCGCCGGCATCAGCAACGCCGCGGCGGCCAGGAACAGCATCGTCGACTGCGTCGATGCGGCGGTCCGGTCGAACTTCTGGACCTGCCCGGGGCGGCCGATCCCGCCGCTGACCATGGCGGCGCCGAGGACGAGCAGCACGTTGCCGATGATCGAGCCGATGATCGACGCCTTGACGACCTCCTGGAGCCCCTCGGCGAGCGCGAACAGCGCGATGATCAGCTCCGGGGCGTTGCCGAACGTGACGTTCAGGAGGCCGCCGATGCCGGGGCCGGAGCGCTCGGCGAGCTCCTCGGTCGCTCGCCCCATCAGCGCGGCCGTCGGGATGATCCCGATCGCCGCCGTGAAGAAGATCACGCCGGCGGTCGCGCCGAGGATGTCGAGCACGATCGCGATCGGGATGAAGGGCAGCAGCAGGTACGGCCACCCGTCGGGGCCGAAAAGGAAGCCCCTGCTCAGCGCCGGGCCGGGGGAGCTCATCCGCCGAGCAGGCTCGCGCAGTCGTTGACGGCCTGCGCGCTCTTCGCCTTGGCGACGCAGTCGTAGTACTTCGCGGCGCTGCCGGACGCCTGCGGGGCCTGCGGCGCCGCGCCACCCCCCGCGCCGAGCCCGAGCGCGTCGGAGGCACCGGGGATCCGGCCGAGCAGATCGGCGAGCGGCTTCGCGCCGGACGGGCCGCTGATCGACTGCTCGGAGCCGGGATCGGAGATCCCGATCGAGAGCTCGACGCGGACCTCGCCGGAGCCGCCGCGCGGGTCGGCGAGCGTCAGTCCGACGTCGAGCTTGCGCAGCGAGTCGTCGTCGGTCGCCGCATAGACGTCGATGCTCGCGTCCTTGACGGTCCCCTCGAGCTGCTTCAGCG
>Ga0207706_10003503_pt1 | contig 14984 bp, 10 predicted proteins | sample KBSC53metaG_FD_184318 | JGI IMG/M metagenome (GOLD analysis project Ga0207706, IMG submission 184318) | Corn rhizosphere microbial communities from Kellogg Biological Station, Michigan, USA - KBS C5-3 metaG (SPAdes) (version 2) | ecosystem: Host-associated > Plants > Roots > Rhizosphere > Soil ... | reverse complement strand
ATCAAGGCGTGGGGACAAAATCTTTTCGGTCAGACCAATGTGCCTTCGCCGAACAGCGGATTTGTGGCGATCGCCGCGGGCATCAATGGGCACTCCCTGGGCCTGAAGAGCGATGGGACCGTCGTGGCGTGGGGGAATAATGATAGCGGCCAGTGCAACGTCCCATTGCCGAACGCCAGCTTCGTCGCGATTGCAGCCGGCGCAAATCACAGTCTTGGCCTGAAGGCCGATGGCTCGATCGTTAAGTGGGCAGGCAGCTCCGTGCCGGAGCCGAACACCGGCTTCGTCGCGATTGCAGCCGGTGCGAATTTTGATCTCGGCCTGAAGTCCGACGGCTCGATTGTGGCATGGGGAACCAATGATTACGGGCAGCTCAATGTGCCAGAACCTAATGCCGACTTCGTCGCGGTTGCAGCGGGTGCATTTCACGGTCTCGGCCTCAAGGCCGACGGGTCCGTGGTGGCGTGGGGAAGGAACGACACCGGCGCGTGCAACGTGCCACCGCCGAACGCGAATTTCATAAGGGTGGGGAGCGGCGTGTATCACAGCCTCGGCATCCGTGCGGGTAACTAACGAAAAGAGATTCACGATATGGTCGGACTTCAGAACACAACTCCTAACCACCAAGCCACTTCTGTACGAACGCGGCTCCGCGCGAGCGGCGGCGCTGAACCCCTTCCAAGCTGAGCGTTGATGGAAAAAGGCCAAAATGCTCTCGGGCGAGAAAATTGCCAAAAAGACTATGAATTTTTCTTCCATTGTCTACGCAGAATGCCTAAACTCGCGCGCGCAAGGCAAAATGGACAACATCATCGAGGCGAAAGAACTGCAGATTGAGCGCAAGCATTTCTATGTGGAGCTCCGCGAGAACGATCGCGGGAAATTCTTGCGCATCACCGAGGAAGCTCACGGCCGCCGCAATAGCATCATCGTCCCCACTACGGGCGTGGATGATTTTACAGCGGCAATTTCTGAAGTTCTAACCAACAACGGCAGCGCGCCGCTATAAACCGACGGGCAATCTGGTCCGGGCGATTTTTGGCGAGTCGTTTTGTTTTCCTTTGTTCGCTTGCCGCGTTGACCGCTGTGACGGCCGAAACTAGTTTGGCGTCCGGCAGCTGTCGGATCGACCGACGCCTCTCTGCGCTTCTCAATCATGACAACAAAACGAAAATCGAGCACTCGAAAAAGATTTCCGCGCGTAAGAACAAGATCGAGATCAAAGGTGCGGGCGAGAGCTGTCAAAAAGAGAACGAAAACGCCGCGATATGTTTATTATTTCGGCGACGGTCATGCCGACGGATCGGGCGGCATGAAACCGCTCCTCGGCGGCAAAGGCGCAAACCTCCATGAGATGACGAGGATCGGGCTGCCTGTGCCGCCAGGGTTCACGATCACGACCGAAGTTTGCAGTTATTTTTACGATCATAACCGCGCTTATCCCCCTGAGCTCGAAGCGCAGGTCGCTGCGGCGCTGACCAAAGTTGAGAAATCCGTCGGGAAAAAATTAGGCGACAGTCAGCGACCTTTACTCGTTTCTGTGCGGTCGGGGGCGCGCGATTCCATGCCTGGAATGATGGATACGATCCTGAACCTGGGGATGAATGATAAGGTAGTGGAGATTGTTGCGAAAAAGACAAACAACGCGCGGTTCGCCTGGGATTCTTATCGGCGGTTTTTGCAGATGTATGGCGACGTGGTCATGGGCGTGCAGAAGCGCCCGGGAGAAGATGACGAACCGTTCGAGAGCGCAATCGAAAAGCTAAAAGATCAGCGTTACGGCAAGCATGATTTTCCGGATGTCAGATTGACGGTCGCCGATTTGAAGGAGCTGGTGCAGCGCTTCAAGGCGTTGATTAAAGGGCGCGCCGGAAAATCGTTTCCACAAGATCCAACCGAGCAACTTTGGGGTGCAATCGGCGCGGTTTTCGGCTCGTGGATGAACGACCGCGCGATGGTTTATCGGCGGAAATACGGAATTCCGCACGACTGGGGGACCGCGGTCAACGTGCAGACGATGGTGTTTGGGAACATGGGAAAAACGAGCGCAACCGGGGTCGCGTTCACGCGCGATCCTGCCACCGGCGAAAAAGTCTTCTATGGAGAGTATTTGATCAATGCGCAGGGTGAAGACGTCGTCGCGGGTGTGCGCACGCCGCATCCGATTGCCGATCTGGCGAAAGAAATGCCGGCAGCGCACAAAGAACTTATGAAAGTCCGCGCCACCCTTGAACATCACTTCAAGGACATGCAGGACCTCGAATTTACGGTGGAAGAAAATCGTCTCTACATTTTGCAGACGCGAAATGGCAAACGGACCGGCCATGCTGCGGTCCGGATCGCCGTCGATATGGTCGATGAAAGGCTAATCACAAAGAAGGATGCAGTCCGACGCATCCCGGCTGACTCGCTGGCTCACCTTTTGGCGCCGATCTTCGACCGCGAATCAGCGAAAGCGGCAAAAAAAATTGGCAGCGGTTTGGCCGCCGGGCCAGGCGCGGCTTCCGGTCACGTTGTCTTTAGCGCGGAGGAAGCGGTACGGCGGGCGGAGAAAGGCGACAAGGTCGTCCTCGCGCGCATCGAAACTTCGCCGGAAGATTTGCGCGGCATGATCGCTGCCGAGGGAATTCTCACTTCCCGCGGCGGTGTTTCGTCGCATGCAGCGTTGGTAGCGCGGCAAATGGGAAAAGTTTGCGTGTGCGGCGCTAGCGGGATTCAAATCGATTACCAAAAACGCATGCTGAGCGCGAACGGCACCGCGCTGGCGCAAGGCGATTACATTTCGATCGACGGAACGGCCGGCGAAGTTTTTGCCGGGCAAGTCGCCACTGCTCCCTCCGAAATTGTGCAGGTGCTGATCGATCGCTCGCTTGAGGCGAAGAAAAGCGAAACATACCGCGAGTATTCCAAGTTGATGAAATGGGCGGATGAGTTTCGCGCGCTCGGCATTCGCACAAACGCGGACACGCCTGAACAAGTGACGAATGCGATCGCATTTGGCGCCGAAGGCATTGGCCTTTGCCGCACCGAGCACATGTTTTTTGAAGGTGACCGCATCGACGCCATGCGTGAAATGATTCTTGCCGGCACCAAGGACGAGCGCGCACGCGCCGTGGCCAAACTGCTTCCATATCAACGCGGAGATTTCGTTGGCATTTTCACTGCGCTACGAGGTTTGCCCGCTACGATTCGCTTTCTCGATCCGCCGTTGCACGAGTTTCTGCCCAGCGATCACGCGCAGCAGAACGAGCTGGCAAACAAACTCGGCGTGCCCGTTGAACAAATCTCTCGCCGTGTTCACGAGCTGCACGAATTCAATCCGATGCTCGGGCACCGCGGTTGCCGGCTCGGGATCACCTTTCCGGAGATTTCCGAGATGCAGGCGCGCGCAATCTTTGAAGCCACTGCAGAAGTACAAGACAAGGGGATCAAGGTGCATCCAGAAATTATGATTCCGTTGGTGGGATTTCCGCGCGAGTTAAAGCTTCAAATCGACATTGTCCGTCGTGCCGCCGATCAAGTGGCAAGCGAGCGCCAGACAAAGTTCCGGTACCTCGTTGGCACGATGATCGAAATCCCGCGCGCAGCCCTTGTAGCCGACCAGATCGCGCGCGACGCCGAGTTCTTCAGCTTCGGCACGAACGATCTTACACAGACGACGCTTGGAATGAGCCGGGACGATTCCGGCAGTTTTCTGCCCGCGTACGCAGAGCTCGACATCGTCGATTCAAATCCGTTTGCGTCGATCGATCAGAAAGGCGTTGGACGCTTGATGGAAATTACCCGCGACCTAGGACGAAAGACGCGACCAGACATCAAGCTCGGAATTTGCGGCGAACACGGCGGCGAACCTGCCAGCGTCAAATTCTGTCACCGGCTCGGATTGGATTACGTGAGCTGCAGCCCGTTTCGAATTCCCATTGCGCGATTGGCGGCAGCGCAAGCGGCGCTCGATTAAACAGGGAAAGCGGCTCAATTAGCCGATTTTCTTAAGCGGATACAGGCGGATCGGCAGCACTTTGCTGTAATTCACGAAGTCACGGTCGTCGGTAAAGATCACCAGGTCGTTTCGGGTTGCCACCGCGCATATCAAGAAATCTGTCGAGGATCCCTGAATGCCTCTCGACCGACACCGATTGTAAAAAGACGCGGCTTCTTCATAATCATCGGTCGTGATCTGAAGATCAGGAAATTTCCTCAAATGTTCCCGAACACGCTCGAATTGTGACTGTTCGCGAATGCCTGAGAGCAACTCCTGGCGAATCGGCCCAATGATTTCAACAACGCCATGATTCACGAGCTTGACCATCTCTGCCCGGTAGTTATTCGCCGCACCGCCAGCACGCCGTAATGCAGTGGACCAGATCGGCGTGTCCGCTAGTACCCTCACCGCTTTGCCCTTAATTTCTTGTGATCAAAATCAGGTGCGAAATCGATCGTGCCAAAAAGGCCGGCAATGTCTTTCTGTTCTCGGCGTCGCAGAAACTCGCTCAGCGCATGGTTGACGGTTTCTTTCTTTGTCCGAAACCCGCCGGCTTTTTGGGCTTTAGCGAGTAAACGATCATCAATTTGCAAATTCGAAGGCATGTCCACACACAATCAGCCACACAAGCAACGTGTCAAACAACAGAAGTATTGCCGAACCTTTATCGGTCCGATTTTGCGACGCGCGCGAGCTCGGCGTTGCTTCTTGTCGATTCTTAATCTTAACCCCAGATTGCAGCGAAGTGATCACGTTCAAAGATATCGAGGCCGCGCGGGAACGCATTGCGGGCGCAGTTTACTACTCGCCATGCCTGCCCTCGATCCCACTGAGCGAACTGACGGGAATCGAAATTTTCTGCAAGCTGGATAACTTGCAGCGGACCGGAAGTTTTAAGGAACGCGGCGCACGCAATGCGCTCGCTCAATTGCCGCAGGAGCAGCAAAAGCGCGGGGTCATCGCCGCTTCTGCAGGTAATCACGCTCAAGCACTCGCTTACCAGGGCAGCTTGCTCGGCATTCCTGCTACAGTCGTAATGCCAAAGTTCGCGCCACTTTTGAAAATCACGAACTGCCAGAAACTCGGCGCGACAGTCGTCTTACACGGCAACGACTTCGGTGAAGCGAAAGCGCGTGCGGATGAAATCGCGAAAGAAAAAGGCCTCGCTTACATCGACGGCTATGATGATCCGGCGATCATTGCAGGCCAGGGGACCATGGGCTTGGAAATCATTGAGCAAATTCCGGATCTTGAGGCGGTGATAATTCCGGTCGGCGGCGGCGGCTTGCTGGCTGGTGTTTCTTTAGCCATCAAAACTTTACGGCCAAAGGTCAAAATCATCGCCGTTGAAGCCGAAAATGTCGCGAGCTTTTCAGCCGCGCTCGAAGCAGGCAAACCAACGAAAATTGCTATGCGTCCGACGCTCGCGGACGGACTCGCAATTCCGAAGGTGGGTTCGAATGCTTTTCAGATCGCAAGGCCGCTTGTCGATCCCGTCGTGATCGTCAGTGAGGAACAGATCGCGCTGGCGATTCTGCGCTTGATTGAATTGCAGAAGAGCGTCGTTGAAGGCGCGGCTGCCACGACGCTCGCCGCGTGCATGTCCGGAAAATTGAAGGAGCTTCGTGGAAAGCGTGTGGTTCTCTTGCTTTGCGGCGGCAACATCGATCCAAACGTGCTCAGCCGCGTGATTGAGAGCGGTTTGGTCGCGGACGGTCGCCTTGGCCGATTCACGGCGGTCATTAGCGATCGGCCTGGTGGTCTGGCCGAGTTGGCCGCGCAAATCGCTTCGACTGGTGCAAGCATCAAGCAAGTCGTACACGATCGCGCTTTCGCCAGCTCGGATGTCTCGGCCGTGAATGTTCTATGCACAGTCGAAACGCGGGACCATAAACATCTCGCCGAGCTGCGCGCGTTGCTGAAAAGCCACGGTGTCAACGTACACGATTCTGAATAGATATAGCCGCCCCGCTGTGTCGGGGCGACACGGCGACGCAGCGCCATGGCTACAACTTGAAGCGTGTGTCACGTTCCGTAGTCTCTTGCCATGCAAGCGCGTGAAGAAAATGTCGACGTGAATTCATTCGCGCGCCGCCATATCGGCCCGAGTGAAGCCGAAGTAACCGACATGCTGTCCGAGCTTGGCTACGAAAGCCTGGCGGCATTGATAGACGCCGCTGTTCCGAAAAACATCCGGCTGGATCGGGAACTTAAGTTGCCCGAACCGAAATCGGAAACGGAAGCGCTTGCTGAGCTGCGCGCGATTTCGAGAAAGAACAAAGTCGCCCGCTCGTTTATTGGGGCCGGCTACTACGACTGCATTACGCCACCGGTCATCCAGCGAAACATCCTGGAAAATCCGGGCTGGTACACGGCTTACACGCCGTATCAGGCCGAAATCGCGCAGGGCCGGCTCGAAGCGCTGCTCAATTTTCAACAGCTGATCATCGACCTGACGGCGCTCGATATCGCAAACGCGTCGCTGCTGGACGAAGCAACGGCTGCCGCTGAGGCGATGGCGCTTTGTCACGCGGTTGTTCCAAATCGGAAAACGTTCTTCGTCGCAGATGATTGCCATCCACAAACAATCGCCGTCGTTCAGACGCGTGCGAAGCCGCTCGGGATCGAGGTCAAGATCGGCGATTACTCACGTCTCAAATTCGACGACACTGTTTTCGGCGCACTCGTCCAGTATCCCGCCACCGACGGCGCGATCTACAATTACAGCGAATTTGTCAGGCAAGCGCATGATGCAGGTGCACTTGTTGTTGTCGCGGCGGAAATTCTCGCCCTGACGTTACTAAAGCCGCCGGGCGAATTTGGCGCCGATGTCGCGGTCGGGAATACGCAACGATTCGGTGTTCCACTGGGATTCGGCGGCCCGCATGCGGCATACTTTGCCACGCGCCATCAATTCAAGCGTCACATGCCCGGTCGACTCGTTGGCGTGTCACATGATGCTGAGGGCAGGCCGGCGTATCGCCTCGCGTTGCAAACACGAGAGCAACACATCCGTCGCGACAAAGCGACGAGCAACATCTGCACGGCACAGGTGCTTCTCGCTGTTATTGCATCGATGTACGCGGTTTATCACGGGCCGAAAGGACTGCGCGCCATCGCCGAGCGCGTCCACCGCCTGACGAGCCAACTCGCAGACGGTCTGCAGGCCCTCGGCTGTACGATCGCGCACGAAAATTTCTTCGACACAATTCGGATAGAAGTTGAATCCAGCGAAGTAATCGTGGAGCGCGCTGCAAAAGCCGGCTCGAACCTGCGCGCGCTCGGCCCGCGCGCGATCGGCATTTCCTTCGACGAAACCACAACTCCGCAAGACATCGAACTGCTGATGTCGATCTTTCGCGGCACGACCGTCCGCGATTTTGCCGATGACGAATTGGGCGAGCCGCCAATCCGCATTCCGCAATTCGCAATCCGCACTTCGGGCTTCCTGACCCATCCCATCTTCAACACGCACGATACCGAGACGGAAATCCTGCGTTATCTCAAGAAACTCGAATCGCGCGATCTGTCGCTGACTACTTCAATGATTCCGCTCGGGTCATGTACGATGAAATTAAATGCCACAGCGGAAATGTTTCCGATCTCGTGGCCGGAGATCTCGAAACTGCATCCTTTCGCGCCCATCGACCAGACAGCTGGCTATGTGGAAATTTGCGATCAGCTCGAGGATTGGCTTGCCGAAATCACCGGGTTCGCCGCGGTTTCACTGCAACCCAACGCCGGGTCGCAAGGCGAATTCGCAGGGCTGCTCGCGATTCGCGAGTATCACGCCTCGCGTGGTGAAACCCAACGCAATGTGTGTCTCATCCCGACGTCCGCACATGGAACGAACCCGGCTAGCGCAGTCATGGCAGGTTTTAAGGTTGTATCGGTCGCATGCTTGAAAGATGGCGACATAGATCTTGCCGATCTCCGCGCCAAAGCGGACGGACACGCGCTCGACCTCGCCGCGTTGATGGTGACCTACCCATCAACACATGGTGTGTTCGAACCGACGATTCGCGAAATTTGCGAGATCGTGCACGCACACGGCGGCCAGGTGTTTATGGACGGAGCGAACATGAATGCGCAATGCGGTCTTTGCCGTCCCGGCGATTACGGAGCCGATGTTTGCCATCTAAATTTGCACAAAACATTTTGCATTCCGCACGGTGGCGGCGGGCCCGGTGTGGGCCCCATCGGCGTGGCCAAACATCTTGCGCCATTTCTGCCAGCGGCTGCCTCTATCAACTCTCAACCATCAACTATCAACTCAGCCGCGACCGGTCCGGTCGCGGCCGCGCCGTACGGCAGCGCCAGCATCCTGACAATCACGTGGATGTACATCCGCATGATGGGCGCGGAAGGCTTAAAGCGGGCGAGCGAGGTCGCAATCTTAAACGCGAATTACATCGCTAAGCGGCTCGACCGATACTTTCCTGTTCTTTTCAAGGGCAAACACCGCCTTGTCGCGCATGAATGCATTGTCGATCTGCGCCAGTGGAAGAATGCGGGGATCGAAGTCGAAGACGTGGCGAAGCGATTGATGGATTACGGCTTTCACGCGCCAACGGTTTCCTGGCCGGTGGCCGGGACAATGATGATCGAACCTACCGAGAGCGAACCCAAACACGAACTCGACCGTTTCTGCGAGGCGATGATTTCGATTCGCGCGGAAATGGACGCGATCGCCAACGGAAACCAAGATAGCCAAAACAACTTGCTCAAGAACGCGCCGCACACCGCGCGTCAAATCGCTTCCGATAAATGGGACCGATCTTATTCACGCGAACAAGCAGCCTTCCCAGCGCCTTGGACGCGCGAACACAAATTCTGGCCGGCCGTCGCTCGCATCGACAGCGTGTATGGCGACAGAAATCTCTTTTGCTCCTGCCCACCAGTCGAAGAATTTGAGAAGGGATAGTTAGAGATTCCTCGACCTCGCTTGGAATCATAAATCCAGAGTCGCAGCACCCGGGCGACTCTGGAGAGCACAAGCTGCCAGCCTGTGCTCCCCAGAATTTGAAATTCGCGCTTGCGACGCGCGCTACCCTTCAGGAGCGAGTTCGGGAGTCGCGACCACGCGTGCCGGAACAACTCGCAGCCCTGTACCAATTCTTTCCTCGGCCGCCGCAGGACCGGCTTCGTGGTATTCGGCGTCTCCGTTAACCTGCCAGAGATCGTAAAGCTTCGTGTCGGCCAGAATATTTTCCACGCACAACATTGCGGTCATCATGGCGTGATCCTGATTGTTGTATTTGTGCATGCCGTTGCGCCCAACGAGGTGCAGATTCGGATAACGATCGTCTAGCTCCTGACGGATGACGGCGACATGCCGAGCGTAATCGTCGTCGTAAACCGGATACGCTTTCTTCTGACGAACCACGCAGCCATCGACAAAGTCGCCTTCTTTGGCCAGACCGATTTTGATCAGCTCGAGCGTTGCGAGCTCAATTAAATCGCTATCGCTCGAATCCCAGAGCCCATCGTGCTCGAAACAGAAATATTCCAGGCCATAACAGACCTTGTCGGGTTCGGGCACCATCTCCGGCGACCAGGATCGGAAGTTTTGGACGCGCCCAACTTTGACGCTTGGGTCGTGAATGTAGATCCAGTTGTCATCGAACATCTGTCGGTCTTTCAAGATCAGCATGACGGTGAGGAAATCGCGATACTTGAGGCTTTCGGCCGAGCGTCTCGTTCGTTCGCTCGCTGCCGGCGACAATCCGCATACGAGTTCTCGCATCGGCGCGGATGAGATCACGTGTTCGGCTTCGATAGCATGCAAGCCGCCTTGTCGATCCCTGTAGTCCACCGTCCACGTTCCAGAAACGTCGTCATACGAACAGCCAGTAACTTTGCAGCCCATTTCGAGCTGGCCACCCAGCGCCTTTGTCTTTTCCGCACACGCCTCCCACATCATGCCTGGACCGCGCCGGGGATACCTAAATGAATTGATCAGCGTCTTGATGACTCTGCTGCGATCGCCATTGTATCGCTGCGGGACGAGCGCGTTCTTGATCGCGCTGCCAAGAGAAAGTCCCTTGATCCGTTGCGCCGCCCAGTCGGCTGAGATTTCTTTACAGCTCATGCCCCAGACTTTTTCGGTGTAGCTTTTGAAGAACGTGTTGAAAAGCCGTTTGCCGAACTGATTGCTTACCCACTCTTCGAAATTCCGCGGATTCCGCACCGGGAACAGCCGCGCCTTCAACCATGAAAGGAGGCAAAGGATGGATCTGAAAACCCCAAGCTTGAGCAGCGCTTCGAACGGTTTCAGGGGATAGGAGAAAAATTTGCCGCAGTAAAAGATACGTGATGAACGCGGCCGCACGAGCATGTCGTCCGGCAAAATCTCAGTCCACAAATCTTCGACGGCTTTCGATTTGGAAAAGAAACGGTGCCCGCCGATGTCGAAATGAAAACCCTTGTAAGTCGTCGTGCGCGAAATCCCGCCGACATAAACGGGATCGGCTTCCAGAACAACGACGTCGACTTCCTCCTTCGCCAGAAGGTAACCGGCCGTCAAACCCGCTGGCCCCGCGCCGATAATAGCGACTTTTGTTTTCATCTTTTTGCTACGCAATCCAATAGCCCCGAGTGAAATTCCAAACGTACCAGCCCTGTACGCTCAACCCGGCAGCACTGATCAGCGCCACTGTCGCGATGCCGAACGTCCGCACGACCATCGGCGGCGCGCGAAATTGGCGCAGAAAATTCAAAAGCGCCAGCACGATTAGGGCATGCACGCAAAATTCATAGCGCAGCATGCTTTCCATATCGACGCAGGCTACGCCGCTAACGGAAATGTAATAGATCGCAGCAGCGCAGAAATAGATGCCGACGCGTGTGGCCCAATTTGTTCTTCCCCCGGTCTTGGTAGGGCGCGACCACAGCCTGTCCGCCGCGTCGGGGGTGCGCCGCAGTGCAACCAACAGTTCGCAAAGGATGATACCAATAAGGAGCAAGGCACCCAACGTCATCGACATCTGGCTCACCTCTGTCGGATTATTCAGCGCTGGAACAAGCCATCGATAGTTGGACGGTCTAAACACCGCCAAATAATCGGGATCGATACCCCACCCGGCCGCCTGCGTAAGCATGTACATGTCCCACCGACCCCAGCGCAATTGGCAATACAGAAAGAATCCGAGCGCTCCCATCGTTGCCGTAATCATCAAACCGATCGCCGGCCCGTATTGCCGAAACCACGCCCGCGGTTCACGCAAGATTTTCCAGCCTTTGATGCACACCGAGCGGACAAGTGGGAAAGCCGCGCAGATAATTCCCACAATCCGTGTCGCAGACATCACGATACCGTGTAACGCAGCGCAAATTTTCGCTCGCCGACCTTGCCCGCCGCTCCAATAGATGAAGCCGAGCAACGCCATCAGAAAAAGCGACTCCGAATAGCCCGCAATCAGAAAGAAGGCAGCCGGATGCGCGACAATCAGAAATGCTCCGCAAACCTGAAGGGCAGGCGAGAGACGCCAGCGTCTGCAAAAGAGAAAAAAATAGGTCCAGAAACCCCAGGCGGCGAGTTGAGCTGTGACCAACAGCGCGGTGCCGGTGTCGATGTTGAGCCCTCGACGAAGCAATGCGGCAATCGCAGGGTACGCGGGGAAGAAGGCAACGTTAGATACTTCCATCAGCTGATTTATGGGCGGAACGATCGTCTGATAGCCGCGATCGACGATGTTCATAAACCAATGGCTATCGTGCTGGATCAGCGTGGAGTAGCGATAGGAAGCAGATCCCTCAGGCGCCAGCAAAGCCACCGCCATCGCAAGTTGCACAGCGGTCAGAAATAATCCCGCGAGCAAAGGTCTGAACAGTGACCATGATCGAACCATGACTTCATGGTAGGGCGCGACCGCCGCGCGCGCCAACCAGATAGGCAAGCTCTTGAGATTGCAATAACTTGTCGGGGTTTGGGCGAAGGCAATCTCGGATCGCATTGTTTCTGGCTCGTGTAAGCTGCTTCAGGTGGCAGCTTTGACGACATCTCGCGCTCGTTTATTCGCGGGAAACGGGGCGACAGGTGACGTGTTGCGATGCTCGGATCAAAAACGATGTCGAAGTCGCTCACGAAATTTTGATTATGAACGCACGAGCATCTTGTGACTGCGAGATGCGTAATGCTCGGAACGTTTGAGAATATTTTCGATGAGTTTACAATGACGCTGCTCAAAGTGATCAGATTAGAAGCGTGCCGCATTGGCGCGACATCCAATAGCAATTGGCTTGAAACCGAGCCGAATTGTCTCGGACTGGAGGAAATCGATTCGACACCTGATTGGCGTTAGATGCTCGCGAACAGCGACTTAAGCCTGGACGTCAAATCCTGGCCTAGGGCTTGCTTAGAATCTTCCTGAGTAAAAAGCCTCCTCACGGCGATTCCGTCCGTTGGCAGGCTTCACCCGAGAAAGGAATTTCAATTTATGGCTAAAGTTTTAGGTATCGATTTGGGAACCACTAACTCTTGCATGGCCGTGATGGAGGGTGGCGACCCGGTAGTTTTGGAAAATAGTGAAGGCGCGCGCACAACGCCTTCGATCGTCGCGTTTACAAAGAGCGGTGAGCGGCTGGTCGGCCAGGCTGCGAAGCGTCAGGCGGTGACGAATCCGCAAAACACGGTTTTCTCAATCAAGCGTTTCATGGGACGGAAATTCGACGAGGTGCACGAGGAAGAGCATCGCGTTCCGTACAAAGTCGTGAAAGCTGCGAATGGCGATGCGCATGTCCAGGTGGAAGTGAACGGGCAGCGCAAAACTTTTTCACCTCCAGAAATTTCGGCGATGATTTTGTCGAAGATGAAAGCCGATGCGGAAGCGAAGCTCGGCGAAAAAATTACCCAGGCCGTCATCACCGTCCCGGCCTATTTCAACGACTCTCAGCGCAACGCCACCAAGGATGCGGGCAAGATCGCCGGCCTCGAAGTATTGCGCATCATTAACGAGCCTACTGCCGCGTCGCTCGCTTACGGTCTCGATAAGAAAAAGGACGAGAAGATAGCCGTTTACGATTTGGGCGGCGGCACATTCGATATTTCCGTTCTCGAAATCGGCGATGGCGTATTCGAAGTCAAAGCGACTAACGGCGACACGCACCTCGGCGGCGATGACTGGGATGCGCGAATCATGGATTGGATCGTCAATGAATTTAAGAAAGACACCGGCATCGATTTGACGAAGCAGCCGGATGCGATCCAGCGAATCAAGGAAGAAGCCGAGAAAGCAAAAATCGCGCTTTCATCCACGCAGGAATACGAAATCAACCTGCCGTTCATCACAGCGGACGCGAGCGGACCGAAGCACATTCAGAAAAAACTGACGCGCTCGAAGTTGGAGCAGCTCTGCGATGATTTGTTCCAGCGGACCATCCCGCCGGTAAAGGCCTGTCTGAAGGACGCGAATCTCAGTGAAAGGGACGTCAACGAGCTCGTGCTCGTCGGCGGCATGACGCGGATGCCGAAAGTGATCGAGATCGCGCGCAACCTCATCGGCAAAGAGCCGCACAAAGGCGTGAATCCGGATGAAGTCGTCGCGATTGGCGCCGGCATCCAGGGCGGCGTGCTCAAGGGCGAGGTCAAAGATGTGCTGCTCCTCGATGTAACTCCGCTGACGCTGGCGATTGAAACCGCGGGTGGCGTGGCCACGCCGATGATTCCGCGTAACACCACAATCCCAACCCGGAAATCGCAAATCTTTTCAACATACAGCGACAATCAACCGGGCGTGGAAATCAAAGTACTGCAAGGGGAACGCCCACTTTCACGCGACAATAAGCAGCTCGGCACGTTCCATCTCGATGGAATTCCACCCGCCCCGCGCGGCGTTCCGCAAATCGAAGTCACGTTCGACATTGACGCGAACGGCATCCTGCACGTTTCGGCGAAAGACCTAGGCACCGGTAAGGAACAAAAGATTTCCATCACCGGCAGCTCTGGACTTTCCAAGGACGAGGTCGAGAAGATGCAGCGCGAAGCCGAAGCGCACGCCGACGAAGACAAGAAGGCGAAGGAAGCAATTGAGATCAAGAACAACGCGGACATGCTCGCTTATCAATCCGAGAAGCAGTTGAAAGAGCTCGGCGACAAGATTTCCGGCGACAAGAAAAAGCAAGTCGAAGACGCTATCGCGGCCGTGCGCGACGCGATCAATCGCAACGACACCGACGCGATGAAGCGCACTTACGACGATCTTCAGAACAAGTTCCAGGAAGTCAGCGCCGAGCTTTACAAGCAAGCGTCAGCGCAAGCTGGCGCAGGCGCGCAGGCTGGTCCGCAACCCGGACCTGAAACTGGCGCACGCCCGGGCCCCGAACAAGGCGCAGGTAAGCGTGGCGGCGAAGGCGATGTCGTCGATGCGGAATTCGAAGTCGTGGACGAAGACAAGAAGAAATAATCAAACAATTTGCTGGGGCCCTGAAACGGTTCCGGGTCGCCGGCTCAACCCAAAAACGAAAGGAGCGAAACAAAACATATGGCAGTTAACGTTAAACCGCTCGGAGATCGGGTGCTGGTGCAGCCGATTGAAGAGCAGGAAGTAAAGAAAGGCGGGATCATCATCCCCGATACCGCCAAGGAAAAACCACAGGAGGGGAAAGTGGTCGCTTTAGGCACCGGAAAAATCGATGACAACGGTAAGAAAGTCGATTTCACGGTGAAGAAAGGCGACAAGGTGCTGATCTCAAAATACGGCGGCACCGAAATCAAAATCGACAATGAGTCGTATCTGATCATGCGCGAGGACGACATCCTCGGCATCATCGGTTAATCGCAGGAGGAAAAAACATCTATGGCAGCTAAACAATTACAATTCGATGAAAATGCGCGGCACACGTTGCTGCGTGGTATCGAGAAACTGGCGAAAGCCGTCAAGGCCACACTCGGCCCGAGCGGTCGCAACGTCATTCTCGACAAGAAATTCGGCAGCCCCACGATCACCAAGGACGGCGTGACTGTCGCCAAAGAGATCGAGCTCGAAGATCCGTATGAAAATAT
>Ga0207706_10003499_pt1 | contig 14997 bp, 25 predicted proteins | sample KBSC53metaG_FD_184318 | JGI IMG/M metagenome (GOLD analysis project Ga0207706, IMG submission 184318) | Corn rhizosphere microbial communities from Kellogg Biological Station, Michigan, USA - KBS C5-3 metaG (SPAdes) (version 2) | ecosystem: Host-associated > Plants > Roots > Rhizosphere > Soil ... | reverse complement strand
AGACTACGGCTACTGATACGTTGATGATCGTACAGGGTATTATCATTGTTACTGTCGCAGGTAACTTGGAATTGTACCATAGCTCGGAAACAGCAACCGTTACATCCGTGGAAGTTGGTTCTTCCCTTATGGTTAACAAGACGGCTTAACATGAGTAAATTACTAGTACAAGGAAGCGGTGGCGGGCAAGCATTGTTATGTCAAGGTGCACCAGGACTAGCATTACTCACACAAGGTTCAGCAGAACAGTATCGTAATAGTCCATATCTGTCATTGCCAGGTACGGCTGGTAACTATGCGTCTACTCCACATGCTGCTGGACTTAATCCAGCTGGAGACTTTACAGTAATTGCTTATATAGTCTCACCAGACTGGACACCATCCGCAGAACAAACTATCGCTAGCAAGTATGTGTCAGCAGCTAATGGTGCGTGGCGTATGCTTATTGACAACTCACCACTTGGTATGGCTGGTTTTGCTCATTCAATTGGTGGTGTTGCCGATCAAGCTTCAGGTACTGTAACTGTTGAATCACTTACCGGGGTTGGAGCTAATGAGGGTATCTGGATGAAGCATGAATACGAGACTGCAACAGGTTTGGTTGATATGTTCTATTCCTTTGATCAAGAATTCAAGGAACCAGAAACGATTACTTGGACGACTTTACAATTGAACAGAGCAGGAACAGCAGGAGTACTTGGCGCTGGTAATACTGCGAATCTTGAAGTTGGTAGTTTCAACGGTGGTGCTAGCTCTCCATTTAACGGAAGAATCTATCGTGTTGCTGGTTATACCAGTCTTACTGAAGCTACAGGAAACAAAATCTTCGATATGGATCCAAAAGATTGGGTAAGTGGTAGTAGTTGGGTCAGTTCACGTACTGGAGAGACTTGGACGCTCAATGGTACAGCAAGTGTTGTGAAATAGTCAAAATGGGAGTGATTTAACATACCCCTGACTGGGACGGATCGGGCGAAATACCCTCCAGAAAGGCGGTGTAATGTTTTTACTTGCACGAATACTGGCATACAGGGTTATTTTCTCTAGTGACATAATTGCTTCGGCAATCATTGCAGAAAGTAATGTACTCACGCTTCTATTCGGTAGCTTTGCAGGAATTGCCGCCTTAATGATGGCTCTCTTGCAAGTTCAAATCAGAAGAGACCAAAGAAAAAGAGAAGCGCAAGAAGCTACACATGTAGATCGCATGGATACCTTTGAGGTTAGTCAAACTTCTATGGCTGCTGCATTAACTCGAGCTGATCAAGAGAATGAAAAGCTCCGGGGCCGAATTGGTACGTGTGATGAACAGATACTGAAGTTCAAAAGTGAAATAATTGAGCTAAAACAACAACTATCGAATGCTGACACAATTAATGAAGGTCTTCGTAGATCTGTTGAAGCGCATGAAACCAAAATCGCTGATCTTCAAAGAACAATCACAACGTTAGAAACTGCTCATCAACAAGAGGTGGCAGAGCTACATGCTCAGATAGAGGAGTTGATCGATGGCAGATACAAGTGATGAACATCCGATTACTGGTGAAAATCCAGCAATTGTATCAAATGCCGGCATTGTCGAACATGCCGAAATTGTCAGTCATACTGAAAAGGTTGAACATGTAGAAGTGCATGGTGAACCATTGCGGAGTGACAAAGAGCGTCGATTGTCACATCTTCGTGACATTGCTCGTACAGCAGTTATGTTCTTTGCATTGTTAGTAATGATCGTGGTGATTTTCGACAAGAACGCCAATGAAAATAAATTGGAAAAGCAGTTAACGGAATTACGATCTTCTAGAGTCGAAGCAGATAAAGTAACTTCGGCTAAATTGGATTGTGTACGTCGTTATACTGATATTACTGATACATATCGATCAAAACAGTTGGTTCTGATTAGCGATTTTCTTATCGCCATTACACAGATTCCACCTGGACCCGATCGAGTAGCTGCTGTAAATGAAAAAATTACCGAATTACAAGACACTAATGAAGAAGCAAAAGCAGCAATTGCTTCAAAGATTAATTACACTAATAGTGGGAATAAGCTTCCTTGTCCTATAAGTGAAACTCCAAATCCTATTAATGACAATTTGCCGCCAGAAGTAGCTGAAGTAATACCAACTACGACAAGCATTCTACCCACATCTAGTCCCCCAAACCCGTAAGGAGAAAAAACAATGGAATTCGTTCCTCTTGTAGCAATGGGTGCATTGGTGTTCACACTTGTGAACTTCCTGCGCTACCTCACCAATGGAGACGTCAAGTCTGCCATTACCCAGCTCGTTTCATGGGCTGCTGGAGTCCTAGTAGTTCTTCTTGTCGCTCAGACTGATTTCGCTGACGGTATTTCCGTTGGTGGCCAGGCTTTGAGCGTCTTGAACTTCTACTCGCTCCTGTTTGTTGGTCTCCAGGCCTCGTCGATCTTCGGCTTTGGTCAGAAGGCTCTTCAGTCGATTGATAACACGCAGACTTCTAGAGTGCCCTCCTTGGTGCCTGATGGCGTCCCGCCCCATGATGAGGCTCTCAATCCGTGAGAACCATTAAGAGACTCCGTGTACTAGTTCATATTTGGCTTCCTGCTATCGCTACTCTATATTTCGTAGGATCATTGATTTGGGATCTTCCCGGCACTGAATCTCTTCTTGGAATGCTAGCGATTGCTACGCTGTTCTTTGGTTGTATTCTAAACCTCGGTGAGAAAACTTACTACTCCTACGATGGTAACTTCGATGGACGAGTGGTTATTCGCCTAAAGGAAGACGGCACAAAGTCATATATGCTAGAATTGAAGACTCCTCCTGAAGATATGGATGAGCGAGAATACCTTACCTTTTCTGTTGGAACTGTAATCGCAGATTAAACAACGATTATAATAGAACCAACCGAAAGGATATTTTGATGTTTGGAAAGAAGCAAGAACCAGACCCAAAACTGGAAGAAGTGAGTAACAACCTTCTGGTCGAATTGAAAGAGTATTCCGCCGATTCTGATGAGTACGCAAAGATCTTGAGTCACTATGTAAAAGTTGAAGAAATTCGAAACCCGAAAAGGGATCGACAATTCAGCTGGGACACTGTGATCATATCTGCAGCGAACATCCTCGGAATCGTCGTGATAGTCGCATACGAACAGAAGCACGTATTCACCTCAAAAGGATTGGGTGAGAGGATCAAGCCGAAGATCTGACATCACCAACTAATCGTGGTGAGAACCTATAGGGTGTGTAAGAAATTACATGCTCTATAGGTTTTCGCCATATTTACACGCATTGTAATTTTTCGATCTCAAAAAAATCCCGGGGGAGAATTTCCGCTCAACTATCGCATAATTTACATCCTATATAATAGAAGTCATCTACCAAGGAGCACATAATGTTGAACCGCAAAGTTGAGATGAGAGTCGTCAAGGACAAGAAGTCAGAGACACAAGAGCCACAGCAAAACAGAACGTTCGCTGAGAAAGCCGCCATCATTGGCGATATTTCCCAGAAGATCGTGAAGGGAGTTGTGAGTGGAGTGGCGCTGTACGTCTGCTTGGACACTCTACGTCAAATTGCAGTTGTTTATGCCGAGAAGGACTGAACAAGAGCCTAGATCCCCACAAGGGATTTAGGTTTTCGCATTTTTAACACGGCGTATAGTGAGAGCACCCAAACAAGGAGAATCATGGATACCGATATTCATAATGACTTGAAGGATGTCGGCAGGCACGTTCAAGATATTGGACGGTTTATATCCTCACCTAAAAGGACAGCAACCGATCTGGAAGAAATGAGCAAAGCCCTGCTTTTGGCAGCCGAGACAGTCGACACGTATACCCGAATTCAACAGATGCGAGATGAAAGAAAGTGAACTCAAAGCCTAGATCCCCACAAGGGATTTAGGTTTTCGCAAAATTTACATGGCCTATTATAGAGACCCCTACTAAGGAGCATAATCTATAATGAACATCATCAAGAAGGCCAAGACCGTTGTCAAGGTTGAGCTCGAGATCCGTCGCAACATCAAGCGACTGGAGACCGCTGCTCGCCAAGGAAAGCGAATCGAAACCCTCGCCGATGGATCATACATGATCATCGTCAATAGTTGAGAAATCAAAAGGCTAGATTCTACAAGGAATTTAGCTTTTCGCAAAAATTACACGTGCTGTTATGAGAGAAACCTAACAGGCTTAATGTTAGGCCGTTAACGCAATGTTAACCTCTCATTTAATTTTTCGCACTTTTAACAGGTCTTATAATAGAGAGATCTACCGAAAGGAAACCATAATGTTCGAGAAGCTGAAGAAGCAGGTCGAGGATAATCCCCTCCTGGCAATTGGTGTCGGAGTTGCTGCAGTTACCGCTGCTGCCAAGTTCATTGATGCCGTTACCGCCGCACAGGGTCGTCACGCCTACGCCAAGCAAATCAACTACAAAGTCAAGAATCACAAGTGAACTCTGAGCCTAAGTCCCCTACAAGGGATTTAGGTTTTCGCATATTTAACACGGGTTATAATAGAACCAACCGAAAGGAAAATAATGATTCGCTATTACGCCCCAGCTAATGCTTGGCTAACTGGCAAGAATGTAGATGATCAAGGAATGCCCTCGTCAGATTTGACAGGAGACCTTGAGATCTGTATCTGCTCTGAATGCAAGCAAGCTCTGAAGGAACGTTTGGGAAGCAATATTGACCAACTTCCGTGAGGAACCAAAGGCTAGATTCTACAAGGAATTTAGCTTTTCGCAAAATTAACACGGTATGTTATGAGAAGAGATAAGACACGAAGGTGTAGCCCCACATGAAGTGGCTACCTATCTGGACCACCGTTTTCGATGGGCGATGGACCTTTACTTCTCACATCTTTTTTGCCCTTGAAAGGAGTGATAATGTGTAATTGTAACCCATATTCATGCTGTTGTCGTAACAAGCAATATGGATTTTTCAGCTTCATGGCCGATGGGTTCATGATCTGTCTGACTTGTGGCTTTTGGCTAGTTTGGATATTCGTACGAGAGATGAGGAAGAATCGATGCAGGTAGGCGTACTACTTCGGAGGACGCAGAAACTGGCGACAGACAATGCGCCAGTGATTTTGAGTGGTGTCAGTATCAGTGGTGTAATAACGACTGCATATTTGGCATCAAGAGCATCATTTAGTGCGGCTCATGTTATCAATAGAGTCGAGTCAGAGACCGGTATAGCAGACACTGTTAAGCAACGGTTGAAGGAGAGGATTCCACTGGTCTGGAAGTTTTATATTCCAGCAGCAATTTCTGGTGCTGCAACAATTGCCTGCATTGTTGGAGGAACAAAAGCATCAATGACGAAGACCGCTGTAGCATATTCTCTGCTTGGTGCTAGTGAGAAAACGTTCAGCGAATACAAAGAGAAGGTCGTAGAACAACTCGGAGCAAAAAAAGAGGAAACAATTCGAGAAGAGATCGCTCGAGATAAAGTTCGTAATGGACCGGAAGGCATCATAGTTACTGGAAACGGTAAAGTGTTGTGTTACGAGTCGCACAGTGGACGATATTTCATGAGTGACATGGAAACGTTGAAACGAGCAGTCAACGAAGTCAATGCAAAGATGCTTCGTGAGATGGATGCTCGCCTCAGTGATTTCTATTATCTTGTTGGATTGCCTACAACGCAGTTCTGTGAGAGATCAGGATGGCAGAATTCCAAATTGTTGGAGTTGAGCTTCTATCCGGTAATGACAGAAGACAATCAACCGTGTATCGCTTTCGACTATAACTATATCGAGCCGTTCTAGGAGAAGCTATGCCAACATCAGATTCAAGTAAGCCGCTTGCAACGTACGAGGACTGGAAGGGGTCAGTCCTCACGTTGTATTTAAACAATAGCAAAGCTCTGAGAAAAATAGAAGTACTCGATTTGTGGATGACGGCAATGGGGCCACCTTTGGCTCTTCGCTGTAAATACCGCACTCAAATAATTAATGTCCCTTACGAGAAAGTGATGTATTACATCATACATGATTAATCGCAAAATTTACACATGGTGTAATGAAGCCAAACCTGATAAGGAGTTTTTACAATGAAGACCGAATCAATCGAAGTCACCGAGCCCGTGGAAGTCACGAACCCGACGCTGACTGTTGTCAAGAATGCCGCCATTGGAGCTGTTGTTACAGTTGCAGTGACCGTTCTGGCACAGACCGCCGTCGAGTTTGCGACCACCAAGGTCCAGGCACGCCGAGCGAAGAAGGCCGCCGCAAAAGCCAATCAGTAATAAATGAGCTAAGTCCCCTACAAGGGATTTAGCTTTTGCCCAATTTTAAGGAAAAGGAACAAGATGCTCAAGCAGATTATCAAGTATAACGACTTCGATGGTAATCCACAAGAAAAAGCGGCATATTTCTATATGTCCAAGCCAGAATGGTTGAAGCTGGAGTACAGTGAGAAAAATGAATCCTTTGGGGAAATGGTTCAAAGACTTACCAACGAAAAAGATAATGGCAAATTGATCGAAATTTTCGAAATGCTGCTTGCAAAAGCATACGGCGTTCGAGATGGTGATCGATTTATCAAGTCCGAAGCACAATGGCACGAGTTTACACAGACTGCAGCATACGAAGCGTTGTTCATGGAGTTGGTAACAGATCAAGAGAAGGCGATGGCTTTCATCATTGGGCTGCTTCCTCCTGAATTGCAAGACAACGCAAACATGGAAATGAAGACGTTGATGTTGCAGAATAAACAAGCTGTTTCAACTTTGCCGCCTCCACCACAACCAGGATCACCCGAAGAAACAGGGGTTTGACATGGAAGAATATCCGAGTAATAGTAAAAACGTCCTCGGGGCCAAAGAGCCTAAGGCTCAAAAAGAAAAGAAGATTGAACGAGTTACACAAGCAGAAGTTGTCCAGAAACAAAAGTCGATGGGTCGACGCATGAAAGATTTGTTTGTTGGAGCCGACTTCAAAGGTGTTACCGAGTACGTGTTCGGTGAAGTTCTTATTCCAGCATTGAAAAACATGATTGTGGATGCAGGATCTCGTGGACTTGAGCGAATCTTTTATAGAGGGCAAGCACCTCGACGGTATACACCGGTTGGTGGGTCTCGAGTGACATATAACTCACCAGTGCAGCGAAGCTACGACCCCAGATCTTCGCCGTCAGCGATGCTACCTGGACAACCTCCGGCGTTTAATCGAGGCGGTCGAAGAGACACCAATGAAATTATGTTTTCTACTCGTTCGGATGCAGACACTGTGCTTGAAAGTTTCAGCGTTATTTTGGATAAGTACGAAGCAGTATCTGTGTCAGACTTGCATGACATGGTTGGATTGCCAGCATCACACACAGATCAGAAATGGGGCTGGACTTCCGCAGTAGGAGTTTCAGTCCGACAGACACGAGACGGATACGTTCTCGATCTACCACCCGCAGAACCACTCTGACATAGGAGTCAAAATGAAGTATATTCCACAGGGAATCAGCCGAAAGATCGGTGATGCGATTCTCACACAAAAAAAGCACGCACCGAGAACAATGTTTGTGTTGGGTTTGGCGGGTACCATCACTAGCGCCGTCTTGGCGTGTCGTGCGACCCTCAAGTTGCCTGACATGCTCGATGAGATGGAGAGCGATATTCGAGAAGTGAAGGAAGCTCGAAGCTCTTTGACCCATTTCAATCAGGGAACTCGAGTTCAACCGATCACTGATAAAGATGTTGCATATGCTTATGCAATCAATGTAATGCGAGTGACAAAATTGTATGCGCCTTCAGTTGTTCTGGGTGCGGCATCAATTGGATTGTTGACAGGCTCGCATGTTACGTTGACTCGACGAAACGCTGGGTTGACTGCTGCGTATGCTACGTTGCAAACAGCGTTTGAGAGCTATCGTGATCGAGTTCGTGATCAACTTGGTGAAGACAAGGAAAAGGATCTTTATCGAGGAGTCACGGAAGAGACAGTCGAAGTTGACGGAAAAGTCAAGAAGGTTAAGACTGTCAATCCGAATGGGTTGTCAGCATATTCCAAGTTGTTCGACGAGTCCAATCCGAATTACAAGCCGTTCATCGATCACAATCGAACGTTTATTCATGGCGTGCAAAGCTACATGAATCATCGTCTCACTAATCGAGGACATGTGTTCCTCAATGAAGTGTACGAGGAGCTTGGATTCCCAGCAACACCAGCCGGCTGTGTAGTTGGTTGGAAGATGGACAATCCTAACGGCGGTGACAATTTCATTGACTTCGGCATGTACGAAGCACGTAATAGCGAGTTCGTCAACGGATATGAGATGAGCATTTGGCTTGATTTCAATGTTGACGGCAACATGTACGAATTGATCGGCTAGGAGATGACATGCTACAGAACAAGTGGTCCCAAATCGCTGCTGTAGCTGTCGTCGCTTTCGCCGGCGGTAGTGCAGGTGGCTATATTCTTGGCAAGAAGCGAGGATCGGTTACGGTCGTTCCTCCGATGGAACCAGGTACAAAGCAATTGACTATATTTGATGAAGAAGCTCAATCAGATCCGGTAATCGAAAAGGATCATTCCAGCGAGCTCAATACAGAGCATCCTCCGGTCATTAAATACGACGAGATTTCAGTTTCAGCACCAGATATGAAAGATGGTGATGGAGTTCAGGTCGTGGTCGAAGACGATCGTGTTACGGTCAACGTTTTCACAAACGATGACGGAGACTGGGATCATGAGGTTGAGCTAAGTCAGCGGCAAAGCGAAGTACCTTATATTCTTCATGTAGACGAGTTCGTGGAAAACGATTTCGACTTTACTCAGGAAACAGTTACTTATTATGCTGGTGACGACATTATGGTGGACAGTCATGATGTTCCCATGTATGGACACGCAGGCATAATGGGAGATTTGAGGTTCGGACATGGTTCGAAAGATCCGTCGATCGTCTATATTCGTAACGAGGCCCTTCAAATGGAGTGGGAAGTTATGCTTCATACTGGCATGTATTCTGTTGAAATTTTGGGGCAGGAAGCTGACCAGGAAATTGAAGAGGAAATTAGGCATTCCAATCGGAGGCCTCTGAAGTTCCGGGAGACCTAGACATGAATGAGCCGATTGAAGAAGTATATTTCAACTGGCTCTACTCAAAGGTGGCTCGTGTGGATGTACCAACTCCATCTCTGACCTATTACACATTGCTAAGAAGCATACACTCGGTGGAATTTGTGTATGTTGTACAAGGTGATGAAAATAGAGCAGCAGATGGGTTGGACATCCGTCACGAGTTTCTCGCACAGGCACACTTATCACAAGATCCTAATTGGCTGAACTTTCCATGTTCCGTCTTCGAAATGATGTTTGCGTTGGCTCGGAGAGCAGAGTTTCAGACGGATATTTCAGCTAGGGAATGGTTTTGGATCTTTGTTACCAACTTATTCGGCGACGGAGATCTAAGCGATGCAACACGTCATAATGTTAAAGCAATAAACGACGTTTTGGATCAGTTCTTGTGGAGAACATATTTGCCCGACGGGCGTGGAGGAATGTTTCCATTGTCTAGAACCAACTACGATCAGAGAAAGGTGGAGATCTGGTATCAATTCAACGAATACCTCGTCGATAACGAAATCTGAAAGGAGGTCACGTGGACTTTTATCAAATTGCTGTTAAAGAAAAGAAAGACGGACCTCCAGAGATTTATCCAGATTGGACAGTCGGTAGATCTAAAGATTTGATGGTACGAGGGCGGTCATTCTATGCAATTTGGGATGAAAAAAAGGGCTTGTGGTCAACTGATGAGTATGACGTACAAAGACTCGTTGATGAAGATCTTCATCGTTATGCCGAAGAACAGTATCAAAAGTATGGAATAATGTATCGGGTTAAGAACCTGAAGTCATTCAATACTACAATTTGGACAACATTCAGAAAGTTCATGCAAAACATTAGCGATAATAGTCATACTCTTGACGAAGAGATTATATTTGCTAATGCTGAGGTTAGTAAGAACGATTACGCAAGTCGTCGATTGGATTACAACCTGGAGCCTGGCAGCATTGCAGCATGGAACGAACTGATTGATGTCCTATATTCCAAGGAAGAAAGAGATAAGATCGAATGGGCTATTGGCGCCGTCGTTTCGGGAGATTCAAAAAAGATCCAAAAGTTTCTAGTATTCTATGGACCAGCCGGCAGTGGGAAGAGTACGGTTCTAAATATCATCCAGAAATTGTTCGACGGTTACGTAGCAACGTTCGACGCCAAGGCACTCGGAAGCAGTAATAACGCATTTGCTACCGAAGTGTTCAAGTCGAATCCACTTGTAGCTATTCAACACGATGGTGATTTGTCAAGAATCGACGACAACACAAAGCTGAATTCGATCATATCTCACGAAATGATGACTATGAACGAGAAGTACAAGCCGAGCTACAGTGCTCGAGTGAATGCTTTCTTATTCATGGGCACTAATCAACCAGTAAGGATTTCTGATGCTAAGAGTGGTATTATCCGTAGGCTTATTGATGTACATCCTACTGGCGCAAAGATTGATAATGATCGCTATCACGTACTTCTCAATCAGATCGATTTCGAGCTCGGAGCTATTGCCCATCACTGTCTTACTCGCTATCGCTCTATGGGCCGCAATTACTACAGTGCTTATCGACCGTTAGAAATGATGTTGCAGACAGACATATTCTATAACTACATCGAGTTTGCATTTGACATCATGAAGCGTCAGGATGGCATATCCTTGAAGCAGGCGTATGAACTGTACAAGGAATTCTGTGCGGAAACCGGCATTGAGAGAGTTCTAGCTCAGTACAAGTTCCGAGAAGAACTTAGGAACTACTTCGATAAATTTGAAGACAGAGCGGAGGTAGATGGCGTGGTAATGCGTAGTTATTATTCAGGATTCAAGAACTTGACACCACCGAGTCAGTTTGTTCCGCACGAACCACGATCACTTGAGTTGATTGAAGGACACGTATCTATATTTGACGAGATGTATCCGGATCAACTGGCGCAGTACGCTAAACCAAATGGTGATCCTGCAAAGGCGTGGTCAAAAGTAAGTTCGACACTGAAAGAACTTGACACTACGAAGTTGCATTGGGTACAAGTACCTGAGAATCATATTGTCATCGACTTCGATTTGGTTAACGAGGATGGTGAAAAAGATCTAGAATTGAATCTGAGAGAAGCGTCGAAATGGCCACCAACATATGCCGAGACGAGTAAAGGCGGTGCGGGTCTACACTTGCACTATATTTACTCCGGCGATGTGCACGAGCTTGCTTCCGTGTTTGACGTTGGTATCGAGATCAAAACATTGCTTGGTAATGCTTCTCTCCGGAGGAAATTGACCAGATGTAATAATCTCGAGATTGCAACGATCACGAGTGGTCTGCCAAAGAAAGAGAAATCGATGATCAGCAACAAGAGTATTCAGAGCGAAAAAGGTCTTCGAGAACTCATTGAGCGTAATCTGCGTAAAGAAATTCATGCAGGCACAAAGTCCTCAATCGATTTTATTTATAAGATTCTGGAAGACGCTTATGAACAAGGCATGAAATACGACGTGACTGATATGCGAGCTAGAGTTTTGGGGTTTGCTGCGGGAAGCACACACCACGGCGACGCATGTCTCAAGTTGGTTCAGAAGATGCACTTTGCCAGCGAACAACCGATGGAAAGTCCGAATGCGGACGACAAACCATTAGTCATATTTGACGTCGAGGTCTATCCAAATCTTCTAGTTGTATGTTGGAAGTACAAAGGATCCAAAGAAGTTGTCAAAATGATCAACCCAACAGCTGCTGAAATTGAACCGTTGTTTGGTATGCGGCTGATTGGTTTCAATAATCGACGTTACGATAATCATATTCTGTACGCTCGTTTCCTCGGTTACAATCTTGAGGAACTGCAGAGATTAAGTCAAAAGATCATTGATGGCAAGGAGAATGTACTCTTTGGAGAGGCCTACAATCTGTCTTACGCTGATATTTATGACTTCAGTTCCAAGAAGCAAGGGTTGAAGAAATTCGAGATTGAGCTCGGCATTCATCATATGGAATTGGATATTCCTTGGGATCAACCAGTGCCGAAGGAGAAGTGGCCACAAGTTGTGTCATATTGTGAAAACGATGTGGTTGCAACAGAAGCAGTTCTTGAAGATCGTATGCAAGACTTTGTTGCTCGACAGATTCTTGCAGAACTTTCAGGTTTGTCCATTAATCACACGACACAACAGCATACTGCGAAGATCATATTTGGGGATGAAAAGAATCCTCAGAGGGTATTCAAGTATACTGATCTGTCGGAACAATTCAAAGGATACGAATTTGATGGAAAGATTAGCACCTATAAAGGGGAAGAAGTCGGCGAAGGTGGATACGTCTATGCAGAACCCGGCATTTACGAGAACGTGGCGCTTCTGGACGTTGCATCCATGCATCCGACGAGTATCGAGCTTCTCGAATTGTTTGGACCCTATACAGAACGTTATTCCGAGCTCAAAGAAGCGAGAATGGCAATTAAGCATAAGGACTACGGGAGAGCGTCAGGCCTACTTGGCGGTAAGCTCAAGAAGTTTCTGGAAAGCGGCACGGACACTGCTGAGGGCCTATCTTATGCTCTCAAAATCGTCATCAACATCGTCTACGGACTCACCAGTGCCAAATTCCCCAACGTTTTCCGAGATAATCGAAACGTAGACAACATTGTAGCGAAGCGTGGTGCTTTGTTCATGATCGACTTGAAAAAGGCAGTGCAAAAGAAAGGATTTACCGTTGCACACATCAAAACCGATTCCATTAAGATCCCGAACGCCACGCCGGAGATCATTCAGTTTGTCACGGATTTCGGTAAGAAATATGGATACGAATTTGAGCATGAGGGCACTTATGAAAAGTTCTGTCTCGTTAACGATGCGGTATATATTGCTCGTGAAGGAGACAAGTGGACGGCAGTGGGCGCTCAATTCCAGCACCCTTACGTTTATAAGACCCTCTTCACGCACGAAGAACTCACATTCGATGATTATTGTGAGACGAAAAGTGTTACTCAGGGTACGATGTATCTCAATTTCAAAGATCTCACGTACGATCCCCAAGTTCCCGGGGAGCTTCACCATGTGGGAAGGACAGGATCTTTTGTACCGGTGAAAACCGGTGGAGGGATGCTGTGGAGAATCAAAGACGACAAACATTACGCAGTAACAGGAACCAAAGGATATTTGTGGATTGAAAGGGAGGTTGCTGCAGCTAGGAAGGCTGTAAACACGCTCGATATCGATATGGATTATTTCGAGCATTTGCGACAGGAAGCATACAACGCAATCGACTATTATGGTCCGTTTGAAACGTTCGTTTCCTAATCGCAAAAATTACATGTTATGTTATGAGAAGTACACCCCGTCCCGTACTGTCTCGAGGATGGTAGCCCCTTAAACAAGGGCTATCATTCTTTCTTTTTTTAGAAGGAGCTATAATGCCAAAAAATGATGACAAGTCCTTTAAGATCGAGGACGCCGAATTGATCTTCCGAAACTTCTCGGGTAAAGCTGGGAAGTATAACGTGGATGGAGAACGCAACTTTGCAGTCCTGTTGCCGGAAGACGTTGCGCAACAGATGCTTGCAGACGATTGGAATGTCAAGTGGCTCGAGCCTCGTGAAGAAGGTGATGAGCGTCGTGCTTATATTTCAATCAATGTCAAGTTTGGCTATAGGCCTCCTCGTATTGTTTTGATCACAGGAACAGCTCGACAGAATGTCACAGAGGAGACAGTTGGTGTTTTGGACTGGGCTAACATCGAGACTGCAGATTTGATCTGTCGTGGATTCTTCTGGGAAGTTGGTGGTAAGAGTGGTTGGAAGCCGTATTTGCAATCACTGTTCGTCACCATCGAGGAAGATGATTTGGAGCGCAAGTACGCCATCAATGTGACGGAGTAATCATGGACCCAATCCGACACAACGCTTTTGAACAACCCGCTCAGAATCTTGGTACTGGCGTGATCATCAGTGGTGATAAGCGAGTAATCAATTATCATGGTGAGAACTATTACCGAGCGTGCGGATATCCTGTTCATGGATCTGAGCGATGCATCAAACGAGAAGGACATTTCAGCGCCATTCATGAATGTATGGATGGCACGACTATTCCGGGAGAGTGATGTCTGAAAATCAAGAGTTGCCAGAAGAGCGAATTATGCCGTTCGAAGAAAAGCTAGCAAGGAAGAGAGTACCAAGGACTGTTACAGTTCCTTTAACTTTTGACCAGCGGGTTGCAGGGGCGGCAACGATTGATGAAGAAGGAAATCTGTCAGTTGTTCTCAATCAATCAAGAGTTGGAAAACAAATGATTCGATTGTTTCACGAGGGATATTTGAACGAGCTCAGCTTGAACGGATGCCTACGTGAAGGAAGACAAGTCGGTGCAGCTGGACACAGAAAGAAACGATAATGGATCCCGTCCGTAAAATTCCGCCTCCTCCAAAGAAAGCGCCTACTACATTAAGTGCTCTTTATTGTGCGATGCTTCACTTTGCACATGGTAAGCGATATTTAATGCGAGCACCAATTCGAATGTGGTGGAACAACCAATGGGCGTTAAGTCATAAAGACGTCGATAGTGCTAAGCGAAGAGAGCGTTTCCATACTCGACTTCGTGATCTTGAACAAGCAGGATTGATTCGTCGCTTTGAAGGAGGATTCGAGATAATGGAGAATATTCATGAATAAGAACTGGTTTAATAATCTAAATGATGGAGAGGAGGTACCTGTGAAGAACACATTCGCATTCCTCGCCGGAGCAGCGGCTGCTTTGGTTGGCGTTATGGTCGGTCTGACTGCAAAGTCGGCTACTGAAGTCACTAACAACGTAGCAAAGAAAGCATAAGTAAACATCATCAACAGGAGTAGTTTAAATAATGACCTTGTCTATATTTACTCAACAAATAATGCAAAACGCAAAAGTTCACAATCAAAGAACAGGTCAGTATCTGTTCAACCATCTTCCCTCGGAAATCACGTATTACGTTTCCGGGCGAC
>Ga0207706_10003498_pt1 | contig 15001 bp, 16 predicted proteins | sample KBSC53metaG_FD_184318 | JGI IMG/M metagenome (GOLD analysis project Ga0207706, IMG submission 184318) | Corn rhizosphere microbial communities from Kellogg Biological Station, Michigan, USA - KBS C5-3 metaG (SPAdes) (version 2) | ecosystem: Host-associated > Plants > Roots > Rhizosphere > Soil ... | reverse complement strand
CGACCAGCCGGTACGCCGCAGCCAGTTCTTCGCGAACCTGGCGTTCCTTGGCGCCTGCGCCGGCGGCGGCGGAGTGCAATTGCATGGGCAGTTGGGCCTTTCAGCTTGACGTTGCAGACGTCGTCGTTGGGAGGGAAGGTGAATTCGGGACGGAGGATATACACAAACTGTCGACAGTCAACGTTAGACAGGAGCGAGCAATATGCATGCCCAAGTTGCCCAGCATTCCTGCACGGCAACGGTGCACGCAGGCGTTGCGCGCGGTGCTTGCGCTCCAGCCCAGAATCGAGAACCGCCATCGGCACTCGTTCAGCAAGCCATAGGAGAGAAACGCCATGTTCGAAGGAAGTTGTCTTTGCGGGCAGGTTCAATACAGGCTGACCGCGGAGCCCGGTGAGTTCGGCTACTGCCACTGCAAGAGCTGTCGCAAGGCGAGCGGGTCGGCACACGCCGCCAATGCGCCCGTCGAGCGCGCATCGTTCCAGCTGCTGCAAGGGCAACCGCTCGTCCGCGAATTCGAATCGTCGCCAGGCAAGTTCAGAGCCTTCTGCTCGAACTGCGGCAGTCCGCTGTATGCCTATCTCACGGCAACACAGGACGTGCTTCGCATCCGTCTGGGCACCCTCGACACGCCATTCTTCAAGCAGCCGCAAGCGCACACCTGGATCTCGGACAAGGCAGCGTGGGAGCCCATTGCCGGGGACATTCCTCAATTCGACACCTGGGCGTCCAAAGCGGTGCTCGATCAACGGGGGTCGCGCCAGGATCTGGCCTGATCCCTAGGCGAGCTTGAAGACGCTGCTGCCCCGATCAGCCAGATGCCGGCACACCTCGAGCACGACCCCACGCAGCCAACGGTGCCCCGGATCTCGATCGAGTCGGGGGTGCCACATCTGCGATATGGTGATGTGCTCCGTCGGCACCGGCAGCTCGAACGAGCGCAGCGCGTTGCGCGCTCTCAGGTGTTCGAAGTACGACGCAGGTATCAGCGCCACCATGTCGGTCGCTGCCGCAGTCGACAGCGCGGTGCCGAAGCTGGGCACGACGACTGCGACGTTGCGCGCCAAGCCAGCGGCGGCGAGCGCGTCGTCCACCGGACCCGTGATCCGTCCCCGGCGCGACGTGACCACATGGTCGCAGGCAGCATATCGCTCGGGTGTTATCTCGCCTTCGGCCAGCAGGGGGTGCCCCTGTCGCACGACGGCGATGAAGTGGTCCCGGTAGAGCGCCTGAACTCGCACCTCGGGGCCGGACTCGCCGAGAACGCCGACGTCGAGATCGATCAATCCCTCTCGCAGCGGGCGCACGTCCTTGTCGGGCTTGGGCGCGAAGCGCAGGCGCACGCCGGGCGCTTCGCGCGCGGTGCGTGCCACGAGCAGATGCGCAAAGGCTTCGATGAAGCCGTCATTGGCCCGCACGGTGAACGTCCGCTCGAGCGTGCTGAGGTTCAGGTCGGGGCCGGCCGGCTGCAGTACGGCACTTGCCTCCTCGACCAACTCCTTGACCCGGTCGCGCAGCGCCAGCGCTCGCGGTGTGGGGACCATGGCACGGCCCGCACGCACCAGGAGTTCGTCTCCCGTCGTTTCACGCAGTCGTGCCAGCGTGCGGCTCATGGCCGATTCGCTCAGACCCAGACGCTCGGCCGCCTTGGAGACGCTGCCCTCGGAGAGCAGGGCGTTCAACGCAATGAGAAGGTTGAGGTCAGCGTCAGTGGGCATGCGCTGAACCTAGCACGCTTTGGGGGCGCGGGGCCGGCGCCGCATGCAGGAACAAGATGCGCGCCACGCTCTGTTTGGGCCGGGGTCGTCGACCTATGCTGATCTGGCGCGATCGAGCGTCCCCCTCCAGTCCTCCACGTATGCTGTCACCCGTCCTCGAGTCCAACTCTCCCACGGTCTCTCGCCGCACCGAATCCGACGCGGCGAGCGAGCTCGATGGTCTGCCGCTGCCGCGGCGCTACGCAGCCGTCGCCGCAATCCTCGGTGCGATCGTGCTGGTGGTGCTCGACAGCTCCATAGCCAACGTTGCACTGCCGAGCATCGCCCAGCAGTTGCAGACTTCGCCCGCCGACGCTGTCTGGATCGTCACCGCCTATCAGCTCGCGATCGTGATGTTCCTGCTGCCCGCTTCCGCTGTTGGCGAGAGACTGGGCTATCGCCGTGTGTTCGCAGGAGGCGTCGCGCTGTTCACCGCGGCGTCGGTGCTCTGTGCGCTGGCGCCGTCGTTGCCTTGGCTGGTGGCGGCAAGATGCCTTCAGGGCCTGGGCAGCGCTGCAGTGATGCCGCTGGGTCTTGCGCTGTTGCGCTTCACCTATCCGCGTCGATTGCTGGGTCAGGCGATCGCATGGAACGCGTTGACGGTCGCAGGCGCCTCAGCAGCCGGGCCGGCCGTCGGCGCCGCCTTGCTGTCCATCGCGAGCTGGCCGTGGCTCTTCGCGGTGAACCTGCCGGTCGGCGCGCTGGTACTGGCCGCCTGCGCCGGGTTGCCGCGTCCGCAAGGCAGCGGGCGTCGCCTGGATGTCGGGAGCATCGCGCTCAACGCGATCATGTTCGCCGCTTTCGTGCTGGGCAGCGATTGGTTGCCGTCGTCTCCGTGGTACGGCGGTGCATTGCTCGTCATGTCGGCCGGCTCCATGGTTCTGCTGGTGCGGCGCGAGATGCCGAAGGCGGCGCCGTTGATCCCGCTGGATCTTCTGCGGGTGCGATCGTTTCGGGTCTCGATCATCGCGTCGGTGTGCTGCTTCACCGGGCAGATGATGGGCTATTTGGCGCTGCCGTTCTACTTCCAGCACGAGCTGGGCCTGAGCGCGATGGCCACCGGCCTCTTGATGACACCGTGGCCGCTGGCGGTGATGGTGGCCGCGCCGTTGTCGGCGCGCCTGGCCAAGCGAGTGCCGACCGCGTGGCTTTGCGCAGTCGGAGGTGGGTGCCTCGCGATCGGCCTGGCGCTGTGCGCCGCCTGGCCGCTTCACGGCGACCCTCGGCTGCCGATAGCCATCTTCACGAGCCTGGCAGGTCTGGGTTTCGGATTTTTTCAGACACCCAACAACCAGAACATGCTGCTCGCCGCGCCGAAAGAACGCAGCGGAGCGGCCGGCGGTGCCCAGGGGACCGCGCGTCTGACCGGGTTGACGCTCGGCAGCCTGTTGATGGGACTCATGTTCGCGCTGTTGCCGTCAGTGCACGCTGTGCACTGGGGCTTGATGCTCGCGGCGATGGCTGCGTTGGCCGGCGGAGCGGTCAGCCTGCTGAGAAGCCCGGACGGAACCGGGCCGGGTGAGGCGCGCTGAGCGGGGTTGACAACTCTGTCACCCACCGCTCCCGTAGGGCCGCGTGATGATCTCGAGATAGTGACCGTCGGGGTCGTTCCAGTAGACACCGCGGCCACCGTCGTGATGGTTGATCTGGCCCGGCTGCTGGTGCCCTGGGTCGGCCCAGTGTGGCAGCTCGCGGGTCAGAATGCGGCCGAAGATCTGGTCGAACTCGTCTTCGCTGACGAGGAAGGCGTAGTGCTCGATGACGAGCTGGTCATCCGCCTGGATGAAGTCCAGCGTGACCCCGTTGTCGAGCGCAACCGCGTGAAAGGGACCGAACCTCACCGGCGCGGGACGCCCCAGAATCTCGGCCAGGAAGGCCGCTGACGCCCGCGGATCGCGGGCATGGACAATCGTGTGGTTCAGGTCGATGGCCATGTCGCTCTCCATGCATCGTTCGCTGTCGGATGACGAAGACTACGAAAATCCCAAGTCGGCAGGGTGAACATGGAATTTCATCTGGACGCAAAGTTCGGCCAGGGAACTCCGCCTGCAACGCCAGCCGCCCAATCTTTCTAGCCCAATCGACCATGAATCCGAAACTGTTGAACCTTGTCACCGGATTGACGTTTGCCGCGATCGCGCAGGCGTCGGTCGCGGCGCCTCCGAGCGCGCATGACCTTCACGCTGCGCAGTGTGTCGCCGCTCTGGAGGTGCTCACCAAGAACCTCGCCGCTCAGGTGAAGAGCGGCAATGAGGACGCGAGGCCTGCACTGTTGAATCGCCTGGAGTCAGGGACCGCATTTGTCGGCGATGTCTACCTTCGCGGCGATAGCGACGAGGCGGCAGCGCGCAAGTTGGCGAACGATGCGCTCGAGGCTCAGAAGAGCCTGTCCGAGGAGCAACTCGCGCAGCGACAGCGCGCGTGTGCGGAAGAAGGCGCAAGACTGCTGGCTTCGAGCAACGGTCTGGAACGTGCAGTCGTCAAACGCTTGGCCAAGAAGCGGATGGAGAAGCTGCTCGCCAGTTGACTGTCGGGCGATGGTCGCCCCGACCAGATGGACAAAGGCCCGGGGTTCTTTCGAACCCGGGCCTCTTGTTTCGCATTGCGCGGTCTGTGCCTACTGCAGCGCCACCTCGACTCGGCGCGCATCGGCGTTGGTGCCCGAGCCGGTCAATGCCTCGGGCTTCTTCAGCTCGATCTTGTCTTCGGCAATGCCGGCCGTCTTCAGCGCATCGCGCACCGCCAGCGCGCGCTGCTTCGCGAGCTCTTCGTTCTTCGCGGCGTCTCCGGTGGAGTCGGTGTAGCCGCTGACGACGGCTTTCTTGCCGCCGGCCACGCCCTTCGCGACATCGGCCAGCGCATCGTTGGCTCCGGTCGCGAGATCGGCCTTGCCGCTTGCGAAGTAGAACTTCACGACGCCGCCTTCGACCTTGAACGAAGCTGCATCCGCTGCGGCGCTCGCGGCGGGCGCAGCGGTGGCGGCCGGCGCGGTCGAGCCGTGCGGCGAGGCTGCAGTTCCCAGCATGCCGGCCGGCAGCAGCGGCACGATCAGCAGCGCGACGATGTTGATGATCTTGATCAGCGGGTTCACGGCCGGGCCGGCAGTGTCCTTGTACTGGTCGCCCACCGTGTCGCCGGTGACGGCCGCCTTGTGCGCTTCGCTGCCCTTGCCGCCGTGGTGGCCGTCTTCGATGTACTTCTTCGCGTTGTCCCAGGCGCCGCCGCCGGTGCACATCGAGATTGCGACGAACAGGCCGGTCACGATCGTGCCCATCAGCAGGCCACCGAGCGCGGCCGGTCCGAGCAACATGCCGACCAGGATCGGCACGACCACCGGCAGCAGGCTCGGGATGACCATTTCCTTGATTGCCGCGGTGGTCAGCATGTCGACCGCCTTGCCGTATTCGGGCTTGGCGGTGCCTTCCATGATGCCCTTGATGTCGCGGAACTGGCGCCGCACTTCGACCACGACGGCACCCGCCGCACGGCCGACCGCCTCCATCGCCATCGCGCCGAAGAGGTAGGGGATCAGGCCTCCGATGAACAAGCCGACGATGACCTTCGGATCCGACAGATCGAAGGTCACACTGATGCCACGCCCTTCGAGCGAGTGCGTGTAGTCGGCGAACAGCACGAGCGCGGCGAGGCCCGCCGAGCCGATCGCGTAACCCTTGGTCACTGCCTTGGTCGTATTGCCGACGGCGTCGAGCGGGTCGGTCACGTCGCGAACCGCTTTCGGCAGTTCGCTCATCTCGGCGATGCCGCCGGCGTTGTCGGTGATCGGGCCGTAGGCATCGAGCGCGACGACGATGCCCGCCATGCTCAGCATCGAGGTCGCTGCGATCGCGATGCCGTACAGGCCACCGAGCCAGTACGACACGAGGATCGCGACGCAGACGAACAGCACCGGCCAGGCGGTGGAACGCATCGAGACACCGAGGCCGGCGATGATGTTGGTGCCGTGGCCGGTGGTCGAGGCTTGCGCGATGTGCTGCACCGGGCTGTACTGGGTGCCGGTATAGAACTCGGTGATCCAGACCAGCGCGGCCGTCAGCACGAGGCCGACGGCACAGGTGCCGAACAACTTCATGTGCGTGCCGGCACCGAGTGCATCGGCCGGCATCACTGAAGTCGTGACGAAGTAGAACGCGATCAGCGAGAGCACACCGGCAACGGCCAGGCCCTTGTAGAGCGCGGGCATCACGTTCTTCATGCCCGGCGATGCCTTCACGAAGTAGCAGCCGATGATCGACGCGATGATCGAGACGCCGCCGAGCATCAGCGGGTAGATCACGGCCGCCATCGTGGCGCTCCCCTTCACGACGAGCGCACCGAGCGCCATCGTCGCGATCAGCGTGACCGCGTAGGTCTCGAACAGGTCGGCCGCCATGCCGGCGCAGTCGCCGACGTTGTCGCCGACGTTGTCGGCAATCACCGCCGGGTTGCGCGGGTCGTCCTCGGGAATCCCGGCTTCGACCTTGCCGACCAGGTCGGCGCCGACGTCGGCGCCCTTCGTGAAGATGCCGCCGCCGAGCCGCGCGAAGATCGAGATCAGCGACGCACCGAATGCGAAGCCCAGCATAGGCTTGAGCACGCTCGAGACGGACTTGTCGGGCGTCAGGTTCCCGTTGCCGCTGATGAACATGAAGAAGATGCCGACACCGAGCAGGCCGAGGCCGACGACCAGCATGCCGGTGATCGCGCCGCCCTTGAAGGCAACGTCGAGCGCCGGCCCGATGCCCTTGGTCGCAGCTTGCGCGGTGCGCACATTGGCCTTGACCGAGACGTTCATGCCGATGAAGCCGCAGGCTCCGGAGAGCACCGCGCCGAGCACGAAGCCGACGGCCGTGGTGCTGTCGAGGAAGATGCCGATCAGGATTGCCAGCACGACGCCGACGAAGGCGATGGTCTTGTATTGCCGCGCCAGATAGGCGGCCGCGCCTTGCTGAATCGCCGCGGCGATCTCTTGCATTCGGGGGTTGCCCGCGTCCTGGCTCAGGATCCAGCTTCGCTGTACGAAACCGTAGACCACTGCGGCGAGGCCGCAGGCCAGCGCGATGTAGAGCGCCATCGATGTCGTGATCAAGGGGGTTCCTTCCTCGTTCGAATGTGCGTGTTGGACGTACTTGACGCGGCCCGCCTCCCAAGCGGCGGACGTGGCCCGGTGGGGCCACGGCATGCTACGGGATGGTCGATGTCAAGGCAACGACGGCCATGTGGGTGTTTTCCGCGGGGCATGGTGCATAAAATGCGGGTTTCCCCGACACCAAAGCCACAGAATGAGCCTGCACAACGTGACCCCTGGCGTCAAGGCGCCAGACGAATTCAACGTCGTCATCGAGATCCCGATGAACGCCGACCCGATCAAGTACGAGGTCGACAAGGAGAGCGGCGCACTGTTCGTCGACCGCTTCATGACGACCGCGATGCACTATCCGTGCAACTACGGTTACGTGCCGCGCACCTTGTCGGACGACGGTGACCCGGTGGACGTGCTCGTGATCACGCCGTTCCCGCTCTCGCCGGGTGTGGTCGTCACGTGCCGCGCGATCGGCGTTCTGATGATGGAAGACGAAGCCGGCGGCGACGCGAAGGTGCTTGCGGTGCCGACGACGAAGATCCTGCCGATCTACGACCACTGGCGCAAGCCGGAAGACATCAACCAGATGCGGCTGAAGGCGATCCAGCACTTCTTCGAGCACTACAAGGACCTGGAGGCCGGCAAGTGGGTCAAGGTCAAGGGCTGGGAAGGTCCGGATGCGGCGCGCGCCGAGATCAGCAACGGCATCGCGAGCTACGGCAAGAAGGAAGCCTGAGGCCGCCGAGGCCGATCAGTGCGGGTCGACCGGCGACTTGAACGGCATGCGCTCGTTCAGTTCGTCGAGATAGTCGGCCACGCCGGCACCCTCGCGTTCGAGGAAGTCGGCCACGGCCTGCGCGAATTGCGGGTGTGCAAGCCAGTGGGCCGACGCCGTGCGCACCGGCAGCAGTCCGCGCGCCATCTTGTGCTCGCCCTGCGCGCCGCCTTCGAAGCGCACGTAGCCGTGTTCGACGCACCACTGCAGCGGCTGGTAGTAGCAAGCTTCGAAGTGCAGGAGCGGCACGTGCTCGACGGCGCCCCAGTAGCGGCCGAACGCGCTGCGCCGCAGCGGGTCGATCACGACGAGCGACACGCCAATGCGCTTGCCGCCGCGTGACGCGACGAAGAGCAGCCAGTTCTCGGGCATCGACTGCGCGACGCGTGCGAAGAAGTCGCGCGTCAGGTACGGCGTCGAGTGATGCTCTCGGTAGGTCTGGCGGTAGCAGCGGTAGAAGAAGTTCCACTCGGCCTCGCCGATCGCTGCACCGGCGAAGGTCTCGAACGTGACGCCGGCTTCGGCGACGCGTCGGCGCTCCTGCTGGATCTTCTTGCGCTTCTCGCGCTGCATGCGGGCAAGGAAGTCGGCGAAGTCGCGGTAGGGAGAATCGTCGGGCTGGGTCCAGTGGAACTGGACAGTGCTGCGCATCATCCAGCCTTCGGCGCGCGCCGCTTCCTGGTCGTCGTCGTCGAGGAACAGCACGTGTGCCGATGACAGTTTTGCCTCGGTTGCGAACTGGCGCATCGCGCGCAACAGCACGCGTCTCGAGACCGGGTCGCGTGCGAGCAGGCGCGGCCCGGGCACCGGTGTGAACGGCACCGCGTTCAGGAGCTTCGGGTAGTAGGCGAGGCCGTGGCGTCGGTAGGCGTCGGCCCAGGCCCAGTCGAACACGTACTCGCCGTACGAGTGCTCCTTCAGGTACAGCGGGCAGGCGGCGATCAGCTCGTTGTCGGCGAACACCGCAAGGAACTGCGCCTGCCAGCCGGTCTCCTCGACGGCGCTGGCCGAGCGGTGCAGCGCGAGCAGGTACTCGTGGCGCATGAACGGCGTCGCGCTCGCCTGTGCATCGACGAGGGCATTCCACGCGCTCGCTTCGAGCGCAGCCGGATCGTCGAAGATGCGAATGACATAATCGTTTTCACTCGTGGCACTCGTGGCATTGCGCCCCGTTGCATTGGGCCTCATATGTCAGTCGATCCGTCCGAACATCCGCCGCTGAAAGTCGCGCTCGCGCAAATCAACGCCACGGTCGGTGACCTTGCCGGCAATGGGCGCCGAATCGTCGACGCCGCGCGCCGCGCTTACGAGCAAGGGGCGCGCCTGGTGCTGACGCCCGAGCTCGGCTTGTGCGGCTACCCGCCCGAAGACCTGTTGCTGCGACCGGCGTTCATGCAGGCCTGCGCCGAGGCGCTGGCCGACTGCGCGCGGGCGCTGGCCGAGTTGCCGGGGCTGTACGTGGTGGTTGGGCATCCGCATCAATTTGGTGAGCGAGGCGATGTTAGGTCGAACTCGGTTTCCGTGCCGCAACGCTTCAATGCGGCCTCGGTGCTGTCGCAGGGAAAGGTGATCGCGACTTACTGCAAGCGCGAGTTGCCGAACTACCAGGTGTTCGACGAGCGGCGCTATTTCGCCTCGGGGCGCGATGCCGGCCAGCCGCCGGTCGTGTTCGACGTGCATGGCGTCAAGGTCGGGCTGAACATCTGCGAGGATGCATGGTTCGAGGAGCCCGCGCGGATTGCGAAGGCGGCCGGTGCACAGGTCTTGTGCGTGATCAATGCGTCCCCGTTCCATCTGGGCAAGGCGGTCGAGCGCGAAGAGCGCATGGCCGAGCGCGCCCGGGTCGTTCAGCTTCCGCTGCTCTATGCGCACATGGCTGGTGCACAGGACGAGGTCGTGTTCGACGGTGCGTCGTTTGCCGTCGATGCGACAGGCACCGTGTTGGCGCGTGCGCCGGTGTTCGACGAGGCGCTGGTCTGCGTCGACGTGCAGGGCGGTCGCGTGCGCGGGGAGCTGGCGCCGCTGCCCAGCCTCGAAGCGCAGGCATGGTCTGCGCTTGTTGTCGGGGTGCGCGACTACATCGGCAAGAACGGCTTCCCGGGCGTGATCATCGGGCTCTCGGGCGGCATCGACTCGGCGCTCGTGCTTGCGATCGCGGTCGATGCGCTTGGCGCCGACCGGGTGCGCACCGTCATGATGCCTTCGCCGTACACGGCGGACATCTCGTGGATCGACGCGCGCGAAATGGCCCAAGGGCTGGGCGTGCGTTACGACGAGATCTCGATCGTGCCGATGTTCGACGCGTTTCGTGCGAGCCTCGCGAACGAGTTCGCCGGGCTGAAGGAAGATGCCACCGAGGAGAACATCCAGGCGCGGGTTCGCGGCACGCTGCTGATGGCGCTGTCGAACAAGTTCGGAGCCATCGTGTTGACGACCGGCAACAAGAGCGAGATGGCGACCGGTTACTGCACCTTGTACGGCGACATGGCCGGTGGCTTCGCGGTGATCAAGGATGTGGCGAAGACGCTCGTCTACCGCCTCGCGAACTGGCGCAACGAGCGTTCGCACGCGGCAGGGCGCGGCGACGTGATCCCGCAACGAATCATCACGCGCCCGCCCTCGGCCGAGCTGCGGCCCGATCAGAAGGACCAGGACAGCCTGCCGCCCTATGAGGTGCTCGACGGCATCCTGCAGCGCTACATGGAGCAGGACCAGGGCATCGACGAGATCGTCGCGGCCGGCTACGCTGCGGCCGATGTCGAGCGCGTGACGCGGCTGATCAAGATCAACGAATACAAGCGGCGTCAGGCGCCGGTCGGGATACGCATCACGCATCGGGCGTTCGGCAGAGACTGGCGATACCCGATCACATCGAAGTTCCGCGCGTAAACTAACCACGATCGAACTCTTCAGGAGCCCGGCCATGAAACAGATCACCGCGATCGTCAAACCCTTCAAGCTCGAAGAGGTGCGCGAAGCCCTCGGTCAGGTCGGCGTGACCGGGCTGACCGTCACCGAAGTCAAGGGCTTTGGCCGCCAGAAGGGCCACACCGAGCTCTACCGCGGCGCCGAGTACGTCGTCGACTTTCTGCCGAAGGTGAAGCTCGAAGTGGTCGTGAAGGACGGCGACGTCGAGCGCTGCATCGAGGCGATCGTCAAGGCCGCGAAGACCGGCAAGATCGGCGACGGCAAGATCTTCGTCACGCCGATCGAGCAGGTGGTGCGCATCCGCACCGGCGAAGTCAACGACGACGCGATCTGATCGAGGCCTTTCGAGGGCTTCGAGATTCAGATTCGTCGATAGTCGTCGGCCGCCGTCGCGAGCGGCGCGAGACGACCGAGTTCATCCAGGAGTGCGATCGGCTCGTTGCGAACCTGCAGCAGCGTGAGCTGCTCGTTCGTCATCAACCCCTGGCGCTCGCTCTCGCGCAGGAACGTCAGCAGCGTGTCGTAGTAACCGGCCACGTTCAACAGGCCGAGCGGCTTGTCGTGGTAGCCGAGCTGGCGCCACGACCACACCTCGAACAACTCCTCGAAGGTGCCGATGCCGCCGGGCAGGGCAGCGAAGGCATCGCTGCGTTCGGCCATCATCAGCTTGCGTTCGTGCATGGTCTGCACGACGTGCAACTCGGTGAGGCCGCGATGCCCGAGCTCGCGACCCATCAGCGATTCCGGAATCACACCGACGACCGGCGCGCCGGCGGCGAGTGCAGCATCGGCGACGATCCCCATCAAGCCTGCACGGCCACCGCCATAGACGAGTTGCCAGCCACGCCGGCCGATCTCGGTGCCGATCGAACGCGCCGCCGCGGCGTACTCGGGGTGGGCGCCTGAGCGGGAGCCGCAATAGACGCAAACGGACAACTTTTTCATCGACCGACCTTCACGATGCAAAACGATGCCACAGCGCTGCGCACCATACGCCTGCGCACAGCATCAACGAGAGGAACACGGCCGCGCTGGCCAGGTCCTTCGCGCGTTTGGACAGATCGTGCCACTCGAACGAAACGCGGTCGATCGCCGCTTCGATTCCCGAGTTCAGCAGTTCGACAATCAGGACGAGCAGGACCGAGCCGGCAAGCATCGCCACTTCGACCCAACCGCGCCCGACCCAGAACGCGAGCGGTACCAGTACGACCGCGAGCCAGAATTCCTGCCTGAACGCGCTTTCGCCTCGGTACGCGGTCGTGAGGCCGGAGATCGAATAACCGGTGGCGTGGATCACGCGGTTGAGCCCGGTGCGGCCCTTGTGTGGATTGCTCATGCGCGCGCATTGTGCCGTGCGAACGCGACGGCTTCGTGAGCTACGCGGCGCGTGCCTTCGCCGGCGGCGCGACGACGAGGCGGGTGCCGCACAGCGCGTCGTGCCAGAACTGACGCTGCGGGTGCAACAGCGCGAACAGCGCGTACGCGACGACGCCGATCGCGATCGCGCCGAGCGCTGGCCAGCCGGACCAGCCGTTCAGATGCGAAAGGATCGCGGCGGGTGCGAACCAGGCGCACGCGGCGACGAAGCGGCACAATGCGCGGCCCTGGCTGAGGGGCGCCCCGTTGGCGGTGACGACGCGGATGTGCCATGTCTGCATCGCCAGCGTCTGGCCGCGTGCCGACCAGAACCAGGTGAAGTAGAGCGCGTAGATGAGCAGCGTGATCACGCGCAGTGAAGCGTCGCTTTGCAGGGGATGATGCTGGCCGGTCAGCGCAAAGAACAACGCGCCGATCGCTCCGGGCACGAGGCCGATCCCGAACAGCAGCAGCCCCTCGTAGACGAACGCCGCCATGCGACGCCTCAGGCTCGGCGCCATCATGGCGCACGCGCCGCCTTCGTCGCTCATTGACGCTTGGCAGGTTCGGCGGTGCCGGACGCGGCGGCCGCAGAACGGGTCGCAGCCGCCTGCGGGCCGCGCTGTGGGAGCAGCGTCGACTTGTTGACGAACTCGGGCGTCGCGGCAATCTTCGGCAGCCCGGTCTGCTGGTGCGAGGGCGGGGCCGGGCGTTTCGAGATCAGCGACGTGGTCGCGCCCGGGCCGGCCCGCAATACCGTCGGGGCGACCGCCTTCGGTGGCGCGGCATAGGCGGGGTTCGGCACGATGTTCGACTTGGCCTGCGGGGCGTCGCGGCCGGCCTTGGCGTCGCCATTGCGTGGCACGGCCGTCGCGTTCTTGCGCGCCCCGTCGGCAGGCGGGCGGGCGCGTTCGGCGAGCTCGAGCCGCTTCTCGGGTGTCAGCGCCTGGTAGGCGTCCCAGCGTGCCTGGCGATCCTGGGCGGGCATCTGCTTCGCTTCCTGGAAGTTCAGCCGCGCCGCGCCGCGCTCCTGCGGCGACAGCTTGGTCCATTCGTTCATGCGTGCCTGCAGGCGCGCCTGTTCGTCCGGCGACATCTTCTGGAAACGCCCCGAGATGTCGATCCACTTTTGCTTGCGTGCTGCATCGATACCCGACCAGTCGCGTTCGAGCGGCTTCAACGCGGTGCGCTGGGCTGGCTTCAGCTCGCCCCAACGTATGCCTTCTTCGACGCCGGGCTTGGGCGGTGGCGGGCCGCCAGGCTGGGCGTGGATGGTGGCGGCGGCGAGAGCACCCAGCGTGCAGGCCAGCACCACGGCGCGCAGCTTGCTGCGGCGCGGCGCGGTTCGGCGGGCGGGCACGTCGGACTTCATCGCCGAGCCGCTCAGTCCCGTGGTGTCTTCAGGAACTCCGCGAAGCCGGCGTCGCTGTAGGCGGTGGGCGGCAGGTCGTCGGTCAGCAGCGCGGCGTCGATTTCGGCAGCGGTGGAGATTTCGGCGTCGGTTTCAAGCTGCCGGATCGCGATCAGCCCGGCGATCAGCGCGATGGCCGGCACGACGGCGGCCACGCGGGTCCACCAGCGCGGGCCGCCTCCGAGCAGCAGGGCTGCGCCACTCGTGCCGACCCGAGCCGGCGCCGCCTCCGCGGTGCGGACGGCGCGCGCACGCGCGAGGGCTTGCTCGCGGGCAACACGCAGGCGTTCGCCGAGTTCCGGTTCGAGGTCGTGGGAGCGTTCGCTCAGGCGCGCAGCGACGCGCAGTGCAAAGCGGGTTTGCAGGGTGTCGGCAGCGGCCGGGCTGGTCATGGCCCGCGAGGATGACATGGTGAGGCTGTTCATGGCGATATTCCCTTTGCCTGCAAGGCCTTGGCCAAAGCGTGGACTGCCCGGGAGCAGTGCGTCTTGACGCTGCCTTCCGAGCAGCCCATGGCAGCGGCTGTCTCGGCGACATCGAGTTCCTCCCAGTAACGCAGCAGGAAGGCTTCGCGTTGACGGCCGGGCAGCTGAGCCACTTCCGCCTCGATGGCAAGCAGGATCTGAGCCCGAGATACCGAATCGGCCGTGCTCTCTGATGCCAGCGGGCCTCCCAGGGCCTCCAGGGTCTCGAGAATGTCGAAATCGTCGCCGTCGCCGCCCGCCGACTCGAAGTCGGAAAAGTTTCGGACGACGGCGTTTCGGACCTTCTGGCGCCGAAACCAGTCCATCGTCGCGTTCGACAGGATGCGCTGGAACAGCAGTGGCAGTTCGGCGGCCGGCCGGTCGACGTACTTCTCGGAGAGCCGGATCATCGTGTCCTGCACGATGTCCAGCGCCGCGTCCTCGTCGCGAACCGAATACAGCGCCCGCTTGAAGGCGCGTTTTTCGACGCTCTTGAGGAAGTCGGAGAGTTCTTTGTCGGATGCCAAGAGAGACAGTGGCCCCGGGGATGCGGCCGTGGAAATTCGCGGGCGATTATCTCATCGGCGCGCCGGGGAACTGCGAGGGGCGGCGAAGCGATGTCATAATGCTGCGTTGCAAAACAGATTGGCCGCGAGCGCGGCGCCCGACCCGGGCGAGCGTTGCAAGGCCCCCAGGTACCACACCCGTCTCACGAGGATGCGGAGAGGTGCACCGATGGTTTTTCGTCAGAGAAATTCGCAAAGGTTCCCAGTCATGGACATGTCAGCCGCGGACATGAAGCGCGCCGCTTCAGCACAGCCGCAAACCAATCCCCCCGCCGAGCCGAACGGCTCCGAAATCCTGGTCAAGTGCCTTCAAGCCGAAGGCGTCAAGTTCCTCTGGGGCTATCCAGGTGGCGCCGTCCTCTATATCTACGACGCGCTGTACAAGCAAGAAGCAATCGAGCACGTGCTGGTGCGCCACGAGCAGGCCGCGGTGCACGCCGCCGACGGTTATGCACGGGCGACCGGCGAGGTCGGCGTTGCGCTCGTCACGTCGGGCCCCGGGGTCACCAATGCCGTGACGGGGATCGCGACCGCGTACATGGACTCGATCCCGATGGTGATCATCACCGGGCAGGTCCCGACGCCGGCGATCGGCCTCGACGCGTTTCAGGAATGCGACACCGTCGGCATCACGCGTCCGATCGTCAAGCACACCTTCCTCGTG
>Ga0207706_10003495_pt1 | contig 15004 bp, 14 predicted proteins | sample KBSC53metaG_FD_184318 | JGI IMG/M metagenome (GOLD analysis project Ga0207706, IMG submission 184318) | Corn rhizosphere microbial communities from Kellogg Biological Station, Michigan, USA - KBS C5-3 metaG (SPAdes) (version 2) | ecosystem: Host-associated > Plants > Roots > Rhizosphere > Soil ... | reverse complement strand
CACCAGCGCGAACTCGTCGTGCGCGCAGGTGTACCAAGGCGAGGTGCCCTCGGCGCGCAGGGTCTCGAGCACGTAGATCTGGTTCTGGCCGAACACGACCTTCTCGTAGGGCTTGCTGATGCTCGCGATCTCGAAGCAGTTGGAGAACGCGTAGTGGCGAACGTCGTCGTCGATGGGCTCGACGTGGCCCTTCTCGAAGTGCTTGAGTGAACCGAAGCGGGTCTTGTAGGCGGTCGCAGTGGTGGCTGTCATGGCTTGTCTCCTGTTGTCTCCAGTGATGGGTGAACTCTAGGAGTCAAGCGGCGGCACCGGTAGGGACCAGTTTGGAAGAGGATTATTCGGAGCTTCCGAACAATCGCAGGGGTTTACCCCCGTTCGGGGGCTATCCGCTGGAGCGGCTGAACTCGATGAGCTCGGCAGGAATAAGGCCTCGCTCGATCAGCGTGGCGTCCCACGGCGGCACGCGCGTGAAGCGGGTGGCGATGTGTTCGATGAAGAGGCGCAGCTTCAGCGCATTGCGCGAGGTGCCCGCATAAACCGCGCTCAGCGAGAACGACGACAGCTGGTGCTCGGCCAGCACCACGCGCAGCTCGCCGCGCGCAATGGCATCGCCCGCCACCAGCGTGGGCAGGCAGACGATGCCCGCATGCTCCAGTGCATATTCGCGCAGCAGGTGCACGCTGTTGGTCAGCAGCGCGGCGTTCAGGTAGATGGTGGTCTGCTCGCCCTCGTGGTGAAAGGTCCATCGGTCGCGCGTGGGGTAGCCCGAGTACAGGCCCAGCTTGTGCCGGTGCAGGTCGCGCGGCGCAGCGGGCGTGCCGTGCGCTTCGAGGTACGCCGGCGTGGCGCACAGCACTCGCCGCACCGGAAAGAGCGGCCGCGACACCAGCTCCTGCGAGGCCGCTGGAAAGATCTGCAGCGCGCAGTCGACGCCGGCCTTCACGGGGTCGGCCACCGCGTCGCTCACGATCAGCTCGAGGTGGATGTCAGGGTAGGTCGTCTGGAACTCGCGCAGCAGCGTGGCGAAGCGGCCCAGCACCATGCCGGTGAGTGCATGCACGCGCAGGATGCCCGAGGGCGTGCCGCGCGCATCGCGCATCTGGTCGACGATGTCGTTGGCGCGGCCCACCAGCTCGGTGCAGTCGCGCAGGAAGGCCTGGCCCATGTCGCTGAGCCTCACCACGCGCGTGCTGCGGTGGAACAGCGGCGCGCCCAGAAACTCTTCGAGCTGCTTGACCCGCGTGGTGACGACTGAATTGGCCACGCGCAGCTGCCGCGCCGCTTCCGCAAAGCTCTGGGTCTGCGCGACGCGAACGAAAGTTTCAATGCTTTGGAGGCGGTCCACGGCGGCACTGTACTGCGGGGCCGGTCGGCGCGGGGCGCCACGGGACGTTGCAGGCAAGCCTAAAGGCCGCGAAAGACGGTCATCCCTGTATCGGGGGGTTACCTGCCCCACTTACAATCCCTGCCGCATCACCCACCCCTACGAGGTCTTGTCCGCAATGCCCAAGAGCCCCCGGCCACGCGCCCGTTTCAGCTTCTCCCCCACCGTGCGCGCCCTGTTCCTGGCCGCGGCAACCTGCGGCGCCGTGCTCCCGGCGCTGGCCGCCATCGAGCATGAGGAGGTCGACAAGCTCATGCAGGCCGGCAAGCTCGACGAGGCCCTGACGAAAGCCGACGCCTTCCTCAAAGACAAGCCGCGCGACCCGCAGATGCGCTTTCTCAAGGGCGTGATCCAGCTCGACACCGGCAAGCGCAACGAGGCCATCGCCGCCTTCACCCAGCTCACGCTGGACGCGCCCGAGCTGCCCGAGCCGTACAACAACCTCGCGGTGATCTACGCGAGCCAGAACCAGTTCGACAAGGCACGCAGCGCGCTCGAAAGCGCCATTCGCACCAACCCCAGCTACGCCACCGCCCAGGAAAACCTCGGCGACGTGTATGCGCGGCTGGCCAGCCAGGCCTACAGCAAGGCGCTGCAGCTCGACCAGAACAACACCGCCGTGCAGCCCAAGCTGGCGGTGATCCGCACGCTCTTCACGCCGACGCCGGTGGGTGGCAAGCCTACGGCCGTGGTCGCTTCGGCGGCGCCAGCACCGGCACCCGTGGCCAAGGCACCTGCTCCCGCGCCAGCCCCTGCCGCCCCGCCGCCGGCCAAGGTCGCGGCCGCTCCTGCACCGGTAGCCGCCGCGCCCAAGGCGCCCGAGGCAACGCCGGCGCCAGCGCCCGCACCGGCGCCTGCGGCCAGCACCGCGTCCAATGCCGAAGTCGAGTCGGCCGTGCGTGCCTGGGCTTCGGCCTGGGCCAGCCAGGACATGGAGCGCTACCTCGCGGCCTACGGCCCCGACTTCGCCCCCGCGGGCGGCCAGAGCCGCAAGAGCTGGGAAGAAGACCGCCGCGCCCGCATCGTCGGCAAGACGAGCATCAGCGTGAACATCGAGAACCTCGCGATCAAGGTCGACGGACAGACCGCGACCGCCAAGTTCCGCCAGATCTATCGCGCGGACAACCTCAACGTCTCGAGCCGCAAGACGCTGGACATGCAGCGCTCCGGCAATCATTGGCACATTCGCAAGGAAAGCGTCGGCGGCTAGTGGCAGACATCGTCCGGCACGGCCGGCTTCAGAATCCCCCGTTCCGTCTGCGCAGCGGACAGCTGCTCGCAGCCCTGATGACCGCTTCCGCGCTGATGCTTGCAGCGCCCGGTGCGGCACTGGCGTCGAACAACACCAAGACAGGCAGCAGCGCCAAGGCCAAGGCCACGGCAGGCAGCCATGCAGGCAACCGCTCCGCCGGCCGGTCTTCGGCCAAGGCACAGCCCAAAAGCAGGAAGGGCGCGGTTGCAGCAGAAGCCCGAACGGCTGGTGCCACGGCAAGGCCCGCACGAAAGCCCGCCTCCAACGCGGCCCCCATCCAGGAAGCCGGCAACGCAGAGGCACGCCTGATCGCGGTCTACGAAATGTTCGGCCGCGGCCAGGCCCGCCCCGCGCTGGCCAAGGCCCGCGACCTGGTGCGCGACTATCCGAACTTCCAGCTCGCGCAGCTCGTCTACGGCGACCTGCTCGCGGCGCAGGTGCCCCCGTCGAACGCGCTGCCCGACACCGCCAGCATCGCGAAGATGCGCGGCAGCCCGGCCATGGCCGAGCTGCACGAGGAATCGAAGCGCCGCCTGCAGGCCCTGCGCGAGCGGCCGCCGGCCAACACCGTGCCGTCGCAGTTCCTGGCGCTCTCCACCCGCAGCCGCTATGCCATTGCCGTCGACGCCTCGCGCTCGCGGCTGTACCTGTTCGAGAACTCCGACAAGGGCCTGAAGCTCACGGCCGACTACTACATCTCGGTCGGCAAGTCAGGCACCGACAAGGCCACCGAAGGCGATGCGCGCACTCCGCTGGGCGTGTACTACATCACCAGCAGCCTCGACCCGAAGTCGCTGAAGGACTTCTACGGCGCGGGCGCCCTGCCCATCAACTACCCCAACCCATACGACCTGCGGCGCGGCAAGACTGGCGGCGGCATCTGGCTGCACGGCACCCCACCCCAGCAGTTCGCGCGGGCGCCGCTGGCGAGCGACGGCTGCGTGGTCATGGCCAATCCCGACCTGAAGCAGCTTTTACGGAAAGTGCAGATCGGCGCCACCCCGGTGGTGACCGCGCGCAGCCTGCAATGGATAACGCAGCCTCAGGCGGAAAAAGAGTCGCAATCGATTACCGGCGCAATCAATGGCTGGAAAGATGCGCGGGCCAATGGAAATGAAGCGCAATTGAAGAAATTCTATTTGCCCGATTTCCAGCGCAGCAGCAAGAAATCCACCGAAGGAATTTCGGCTGTCGACGACGAAGTGAAATACGCGCAGGGCAAGCGCGTACAGCTCAAGGACATGTCTTACCTCCACTGGCGGGACGGTGACGACACCATGATTGTTACCTTCGGCGAGGTGTTCGAAGGCGAAAAGAGTGGACGCTCCCGGCGCCAGTACTGGTTACGCCAGGGTACCGACTGGAAGCTATTTCACGAAGAAATCCTGGGCTGAGGCCCGGTTGAAGCCCTCCCGGCGGCGAGGCCACCCCGCGATCTCGTGACTTTTTGCTCACGAGATTGTCCTTTTTTCAATGTTACATCTGACCCGCCGAGGGCCTGCGCTACGTAACACGTAACGCATTTGTTCCCGTAACGTTTCCCATTCGCGCGTTCCCGGCGACGTAACGACACATCCCATCTTTATGGGAGGTGACATGTGTCGTACAGAGGGAAATATTCGTTTCCAAACTGTCAATCGGTTGGGCAGGCCGTTTCTGATTCCGGGCGGCAGAAGGCTGGCCGCCATCCTGCTTTATCTCTTTCGCTCAGTACCCGTTAGACAAAAGTACTAGTCACTTCCTTGTTGATACACAGAGTTACGCTGTATAACATTGACCTGCAAGTCTTTGTTAACACTCCTGGAAAGGGAAATCATGCTTGGATCTATTGCTCGTTTTCTGCGCGATGAAGAAGGTGCTACCGCAATTGAATATGGAATTATTGCGGGGTTGATGGCAATTATCTTGATCGGCATCTTTTCCGAGACAACTGGCATCGGCAAGGCACTGATCGACATGTTCAATTACATCGGCGGCAAGTTGCCCAAGGCGACTACCTGAGGTCTTCGGTTTGCGTTTGGAATCCCTCCTGCTCTTCTGGCTGGCCTTGATTGCCGTCCATGACTTCCGCAGGCGCACCGTCTCCAACTGGCTGGTCTTGTCGGGCGCCGCCACCGCGCTCGTACAACTCGCCCTCGGGTTTCAACCCGTGGGAATCGGCTGGTCGGAAGCGTTGCTTGGCTTTGCCGCGGGATTCGGCGCACTCCTGCTTTTCTATGCCACAGGCGTCATGGGAGCGGGCGACGTGAAGTTCGCTGGCGCTCTCGGTCTATGGGTTGGCCCCATGGCACTCCTCCCCATCTGGATCGGCGGCAGTCTGCTCGCCGCCCTCCACGGCATTCTTTGGCTGGCGCTGCTGCGCTGGCCCGTGCTTCCCCGGCTCGCGCTGATGCTTGCGCACCAACGCTCTGCTGCCGACGGCATGGCGCTGTCCGGACGCCGGCCTCGTGTTGTTCCCTATGCAGCCTATCTGGCACTGGCCACCGCGGTATGGCTGATCTGGGGGCGACAGAGTTGATCGCACACATGGCGGCGAAGCCGCCAGTCGTCGATTTTCCGGTTGCGCACATTCCTTCTTCTAAATGCCGCCCATGATCCATCTCACCAAGATAGTCGCCGCCATTCTCGTGCTGCTTGCCATTGCGCTCGGTGGCTATGCATGGATGCTCAGCAGGCAGGCTCCCCCTGCAAAAGCAGCCATCGCTCCGGTAGCCGCGCCAGCAAAGGCGCCGGTGGTGATGACGTATGCGGTGGTGGTCGCATCGAAGCCCTTGCCGGCAGGACAAGCCATTTCCGCCGACGCGATTCGCGTCGAGCGCCTGCCCATCAACCCCGCGGGCGCGTTCCAGGAAACGGCGGATGCCATCGGACGTGTGCCGGTGATGGACCTTGGCGAAGGCACTCCGCTGCTTCAAGGCCAGCTCGTCTCAGGACTCGCATTGCGTGTGGCGGAGGGCGAACGTGCGGTGGCGGTCAAGGCCGACGAGCTCATGGGCGTCGGAAACAAGGTCCAGCCAGGCGACTTCGTCGATGTCTTCGTGATGTTCAAGTCGGACAACAAGGACGTCGACCGGAGCCAGGCGCGGCTGCTGCTCGCACGCAAGCGCGTGCTGGCATTCGGCAGTGCCTCCGTCGACGGTTTGCCACCCAAGGGGGCGGACGGCAAGGCCGGAACGGCACAGCCGCAGGCCCAACGCGCGGAAGCGGCGAGAACCGCTGTTCTGGCGGTCGCGGTCGACGAAATCAATCGCCTGACGGTGGGCGAATCCAGTGGGCGGCTGTTGCTGGCGCTGCGCAATCCGACTGACTCGGCCGAGCCCGATCCCAAGCTCTTCGCAGAACTTCCGACCGCATTGCAACCCGCGCCGGCCAAGCCCGGCGCGCCGCGTCGAGCCCCGCTCGAAGGGCTGGACAAGGCTCAAGCAGGCTTGACCGCGGTGGATTTCGTTTCTGGCGGCACGACCGACAACACCCGCCGCGCGAACGCAGTGGCACGCAATGCGCCGGCTGGAAACGCAATCTCCCGCAGCGGCCCACCGACCGCGCGGGGAGGCAACGAAGTTGAAGTGATCCGCGGCGAGCGAAGCGAAACCATGCGCTATTGATCGGCCAAGCCAATGACCGTCCAAGTTCAAGAAAGAAGACACATGCCGCATTTGCCCTGCCAGTTCACAAGGAATCGGCGGCCTCCATTTCGCCTTGCGCTCGTCGCGCTGTGCCTGGTCTCGCTCGGTATCGTGCCGCCCGCTTCGCAGGCAGCTGGCCCGGAGACAAAGACACCTCCCGCGCGGCAGCCCATTGCGCTCGTGATGCAGGCGGGAACCCAGCAGGAACTGCTGGTCGACAAGGGCATCGATCGCATGGCCATCGCCGACGAGGCCGTGGTCGGCGTCACGCTGACCCGCAAGGCCGCGGGATCGCCCGGTGCGCGCCTCATCATGACGGGTAAGGCGGCAGGACGCACGACCTTGATGGTTTGGGAAAAGGGCAGCCCCGCAGCCACCACGTATGCCGTGGAAGTCCGTCGCCGCGCGGCGGTGCTGACCGGCTCCACCGACAGTCTCCCCGCGCACCAGCAGGCCACGGATATCGCCCTTTCAAGCGCCGATGAAAAGACTGCGCTGCAGGACCGGTCGGTCGTGAACGTCCGAAGCCACACCGTCCAGGTCGAAGTCAAGGTCGTCGAGTTCAGCCGGAGCGTGTTGAAGGAAGCGGGATTCAACCTTTCCTCCTATGGCCCCAACAGCCATGGCTTCAGCTTCAGCAACACCACGCCGGGCGGCGTTCTGGCGGATGCATTCGGTCTTGCCTTGGGCTTTGGCAATGCCAACAAGGGCCGCGGCATGAAGCTGACGCTGAACCTGCTCGAAGGCAACGGCCTCGCGCGAGTACTTGCAGAGCCGACGCTGGTGGCCATGTCGGGCCAGAGCGCGAGCTTCCTTGCTGGTGGGGAGTTGCCGATTCCAGTACCGCAAAGCCTTGGGGCAACAACCATCGAGTACAAGCCTTTCGGCATCGGCCTGTCGGTGACCCCTACGGTCCTGTCGAACGACCGCATCGTCCTGAAGGTCGCTCCGGAGGCGAGCGACCTCGACTACACCAACGCCCTGAGCATCGACGGCGTCGCGGTTCCCGCGATCACGACGCGCCGCGCGGACACGACCGTCGAACTAGGCGATGGCGAGAGCTTCGTCATCGGCGGTCTGGTGAGCCGCACCACGTCGTCCAACGTCGACAAGGTGCCGCTGCTCGGCGACATCCCCGTTCTCGGCTCCTTCTTCAGGCAGAACAAGTACCAGATGAGCGAGAAGGAGCTGGTGATCATGGTGACGCCGCATCTGGTCAAGCCGATCGCACGCAACACCGATCTCGCCCCGTTCCTGCCGGGCACCGCCGAACAACGCGACGGCGCGGTGTGGCGCTCGATCTTCCTGGGCGGCGCAGCCAACACCGCGCTTCCCGGCTTCTCGCGTTGAAGAAACAGCAGTGTGAACGCCAGAAAAATGCTGACCTCATGAACGCACCACGCGACGGCATTCCCGAAACAGGCGCGGAAACCTACCTGTTCGCATCGAGCAACGGCAGCCACATCACGTGGTTGACCGATGCGCTCGGGCGGGTGGGCTCCGTGGTCGTGCTTGCTCCGGACGCGAAGTCAATCGACGAGCGCATCGCCCTGCTCGGCCCGGCCGCGATATTCATCGACTTCTCATCCGACCAGGTGACTGGTGCGAGCCAGCTTCACCAGCGCTTGAAGAGAGATTGGCCCGCCTTGCCAGTGCTTGCCATGGGAACGTCCGCGGAGCCCGCCGCGATGCTTGCGGCACTGCGCGCAGGTGTCGACGATTTCGTCGACGTCGCGGCGGCGCCGACCGAGGCAGTGACCACATTGAAAACACTGCTCGAGCGCCGCAGCAGCCTGCAAGGCGGTACCCGCGGCAGCACCCTTGCGCTGCTTGGCGCGCGTGCCGGGTTGGGAGTGACCACGCTTGCGACCAGCCTGGCCCTGATGCTGCACACCCAGTTGTCCAACGCGCCCGCGAGACCGCAATCGCGCGCAACGCGACACGGCGTGGCCTTGCTCGATCTCGGTCTTCCTGCGCGCGACGGACTGCTTTACCTGGACACCCAGAGCGGCTTCAGCTTCGTCGACGGCGTACGCAACCTGCGACGCCTGGACCAGACGCTGCTGCACACGGCTCTTGCACACCACACCAGCGGCGTCGCCGTGCTGCCGCTGCCCGCGAGCCTGTCGCAGGTGCGCGAGATCTCGCACGCCGATTCCGTAGCGCTGATCAGGAGACTCTCCGACTTCTTCGACTTTCAGATCGCAGACCTCGGCGGCTTCTCGACCATCGACTTCATCGCTCAAACCCTGCACGAAGCACAGCAGACCTGGGTCGTGTGCGACCAGAGCATCGGCGCCATCGTCTCCACTGCCAACCTGCTGAAAGAGCTCCGCGCGCGAGGCATCGAGACCGAGCATCTTTCCCTGGTCGTGAACAAGTTCGACAGTCATGTCGGCCTGTCGGCGAAGGACATTGCCGAACGTCTCGAATTGCCGCTGCTGCACGTGCTGCCTGCGCGCAGCGCTGCGCTGCTGGCCGCGGCAAGCCGCGGGGAAATGCTGGTACGCACCGCGCGCAGCGATCCCTATTCGCAAGCTGTCACAGGCCTCGCTCGAAGCCTCCATCAGCAGTACATGTCCGTGTCGGGCCGACCGCCGGCCAAAGATCAGCGCTGGGTTGCACTGATGTCGCAAATCACCGGGCTCTGGAAGAGTTCAAACGAAAGTTGAGCCAATGTCCACCGAAATCGAATTTGCCGACGACGATCAGGCATTCATCAATTCGCAGCAGTTCCAGGACATCAAGAGCTGGACGCACGACCATCTGCTCAGCCGCATCGAGGAGCTCGGCGCGGAATTCGGCCGCTGGTCGCGCGCATCGATCCAGCAGTTCGTCGAGCTGGAAGTCGACAGCTTCGTACGGCTGCGGCGGGTGCCGATCAACGACCGCGAGATGCAGCTCATCTCCGATGCGCTCACCAAGGAACTGGCGGGATTCGGGCCGCTGGAAGACCTGCTCAACGATCCCGCGGTGGAAGACATCCTCATCAACGGGCACACGAACGTTTACGTATCGCGCAATGGCGTGCTCGAACGCGAGACGCTGCGCTTCGCCGACACCGAGCACGTGATGCGCATCGTGCGCCGCATCCTCGCACCGCTGGGCCGTCGGCTTGACGAAGCCAACCCGATGGTCGATGCGCGGCTGCCCGACGGGGGACGCATCAACGTCATCATCGAACCGCTGGCCATCGACGGGCTTTCTGTATCGATCCGGAAATTCCGCAAGGAGCCGCTCACACCGGCAGACCTGGTCAAGCTCGGTACCTTCGACGCAGGCATGGCCCAGTTGCTCGAGATCGCCGTGCGCGCGCGCTGCAACATTCTCGTCAGCGGCGGCACGAGCTCCGGCAAGACCTCGCTGCTCAACGCCCTCGCGAGCTTCATTCCGCCCGCCGAACGGGTGATCACGATCGAAGACACGGCGGAACTCTCGCTCGGCCACACTCATGTGGTGCGCCTCGAAAGCCGCCCCGGCGGCTTCGACGGCACCGGCGTGGTTTCGATCCGCGACCTGCTGCGCAACAGCCTGCGCATGCGGCCGGACCGCATCATCGTCGGTGAAGTCCGGGGCGCCGAGGTGATCGAGATGCTGCAGGCAATGAACACCGGCCACGAAGGCTCGATGGGCACCATCCACGCCAGTTCCCCGCGCGAATGCCTCTACCGTCTCGAGATGCTCGCGGGCTTTGCGGGCTACCAGGGCAGCGAAGTGAGCTTGCGCCGCCAGATTGCCAATGCCATCGATTTCATCGTGCAGATCGGGCGCATGTCGGGCGGTCAGCGGCGCATCGTCTCGCTGAGCGAGATCACAGGCGTCAACGACAACGTCGTGGCGATGCAGGAGCTCTACCGCTACGACCCGATCGTGTCGCCCGACGGCGAAGAACGCGACCGATGGATATCCCTCGGCATCGCGCCTCACTCGCCCAAGATCACCCGCTTCCGTCAGATGATGACGCGTGCGCAAGGGGACCGCCGTGGATGAGATCCTGCTGGGCATGGCGTGTCTTGCGCTGCTGCTCGCGGCGGCAGGCATCCTGCTTTGGCAATGGGCGCGCGGGCGCCAGGAGCGGCGAGCCGCCTACCGCCACCTGGCACAGCAACTCGAGGCCAAGGCCGTGGCTGTCGCCGTGGAAGCTTCGCTATCAGCTTCGCCGCGCACCTCGTTCATCGACACGCCTGGCAGCGGCATCGCGGCAGACCCGTGGATGAATGCTGGCGGCGAGCCGCCACCGGAGCCGACGCACAAGGCACGCCTGCAGGCACTGTTGCCCTCCTGGCTGGAAGGCGCCGTTTCGGTGCAGGCGATCGCGCTGTGCGCTTTCGCGATCGTGGCACTGAGCGCGGTGGCCGGCCTGTTCGCCGGCTGGATCAGCGCCGCTGGGACGTTCGTCGTGCTACTGGCCCTGTCTCTGTTCGGGCTGTGGCTGCGCCTTCAGAAGTTTCGCCGCCAACTGGTCGGGCAGCTTCCCGCATTCATCGATTCGATGGTGCGCCTCATCACCATCGGCAACTCCACGCAGGCCGCGTTTCAACTGGCGATTTCATCCACGCAGGCGCCGCTGCAAAACTATCTCGAGCGCGCGGCCAACCTGGTGCGCGCTGGTGTGGACCTCGACCGTGCGCTGCACCAGACGGCAGCCAGCGTGCGCGTCGAGGAGATGTATCTCCTGGCATCCATCCTCGGGCTGGGCGTGCGCTACGGAGGGCGCGCGGACCTGCTGCTGGAGCGCGTTGCGAACTTCATGCGCGACCGGGAGCAGGCCCAACACGAACTCGTCGCAATGTCGGCCGAAACACGGCTGTCGGCGTGGATCCTCGGTCTCCTGCCATTGGGCGTGGGCGGCTTCATCATCATTTCCAACCCGGGCTACTTCCTGCGGATGTGGCACGACTCCACCGGCCAGATGATGATTTTCGGCGCGGTGGGCCTGCAGCTGCTTGGCACCGTTTTGCTCTATCGCCTGGCGAGGTTGACATGACGTTCACTCCCACGCAGCTCGCCGCATGGAGCCTCGCGCTGCTGGCGCTCGGTCTTTGCACCGCGGCGGCGGGCCTGATGGTCAACGAAGCGCGGCGCGCGCGGCGCGGCAAGGCCATCGGCCGCGCACTCCATCGCGACGATGCGGTCGTCTCGCCGGTCGTCGATGGCCTGTCGGAAGTCGAGGCCGCAAGGCGCGCCGGTGCCGACCTCCCGCTGCATTGGCTCAACACCCGGATCGGCAAGGCCCTGGTGGCCGACGAAGACCGGCGGCTGATCGACCAGTGCGGATTTTCCTCGGCGCGGGCGCAGCTCGTCTTTCTGGTCACACGGCTCGCGCTGGCCATTCTGTTGCCCACGCTGGCGCTGCTGTTCTGGCCCGGAGCGGTCTCGACGAGAAAGCTCACCATCATCGCGGCGTCGGCCATCGGCATCGGCTTCATGGTTCCGAAGTGGCTGCTCGGCCGACTGGCCGCCAAACGGCGCGAACGCGTGGCGCATGAGCTGCCGCTCTTCATCGATCTCCTGCGGCTTCTTCAGGGTGTGGGCTTGAGCCTCGACCAGAGCCTGCAGATCATGGCCAACGACTTCTCGCACGTCATGCCGGTGCTGGGTTACGAGCTGAATCTCGCCAACAGCCAATACAGCCGCGGCCGCACACGCGAGCATTCGCTGGCACGCCTGGGCACATTGCATGCGAACGACAACCTCGCGGGCATGGTTTCCCTGCTCGTGCAGGTCGATCGCCACGGCGGCGCCGTCCAGGAACCCCTGCGCATATTCAGCGACCGGTTGCGCGAACACCGCAAGTCGGAGATGAAAGCGCGCATCGGCAAGATCACCGTGAAGATGACCGGTGTGATGGTCAGCACGCTCCTGCCGGCGCTCGTGATCGTGACCGCCGGCCCAGGCTTCATCGCCATCATCCGTTCCCTGGGAGCCATGTCCAAATGAACATCGCCTTGCATGACTCGAAGTGCGCCTGCGCGCTGCTTGCGTCCCTGATGATGCTGGCCGGCTGCGGCGGGCCCAAGGGCCTGTATCCGGCTGCGGCCGATGCGCAACAGCGGATGGCCGCAGAGGCCGCCGCGACGCAAAAGAACGCGGCGAACATCGACACCGCCGCAACGTACATGAAGCTCGTCGAGCAGATGCAGACGGACGGCCTGTGGTTCGCTTCGCTTGCACACATCGATGCGCTCGAACAGCGCTGGGGTGCCTCTCCTGATTCGAGCCGCATGCGCGCCGACGCGCTGCGCCAGACGGGCGAGACTGCAGGGAGCGAGGCAGCTTACAAGCGCCTGATCGGCACGCCGCTGGAGGGCGCCGGCTACCACGGCCTCGGACTGCTGGCGGGCGGGCGCGGCGACTATCCCACAGCCGTTGCGCTGCTGAAGGAAGCGCAACGGCGCAATCCGACCGATGCGGTGCTCCTGAGCGACCTGGGTTACGCCAGCCTCCGCGCAGGGCTCGTCGCGCAGGCGCGCCTGCCGTTGATGCAGGCACTGCAACTGCGCTCCGACAACCCCCAGGCACAAGCCAACCTTGCGCTGTACCTCGAAGTCACGCAGCAAAGAGCGCAAGCCGACGCGTTGATGGAAGCCCACCGCATGTCGCCCGCGACGCGCGAAGCGATTCGCGAGAGTGCACGGCAACTGGGCAGTGCGCCGCTCGCTGCCGTGCAGCCGCTCCCCCGGGCGGCGACCATGGGGACATCGATCTACGACGACAGCACGGCGCCGCTCAAGCTCAAGGCGGCGCGCTGGCCCGGCATGGGCGGCCAGCAGGCCAATGCAGGCGCAATGACTTCCCGCAGTTCGATCTCACGAGGCACAGAATGAAGAACCCTTTTTCCCGCCTGAGGGCCGCCGGGCCGATGGTCGGCCTTTCTCTCTCACTGGCCGCCGCCATCGCCTCTGCACAGAACGCGCCCGCACAAGACGACACGGCCAAAGCCGCACCGCAGGAAGAGGCCGAGTACGACGAAGCACCGCCCCTGCAAGTTGGCGATGCCGCGACGAGCCTGCTCGCAAGGCAGCGAGACGGCAGCTTCGCATCGCCCACGGCGCGCCCCATTGCGGGTGATGTCGCACGCCGAAGCTATGAACGCTATCTGAAGAGCTTCGAGTATCCGATTCCCGAGCGCCTGAACTCGACAGTCAAGACCGGCAGCAGCGCAGGCGGCAACAAATAGCCCCCGGGCGTCTCTCCTCGAACCGCGGTACACCATGAGACTCTCGCGCTCCCGGACGAACCCACGTACGCAGCGTGGCGTCTACGCGCTCGAGTACGCCATGGTTTTCCCGGTGCTGTTTGTTGTGACCTACGCGATCATTAGCTACGCCATCCTTTTTGCGGTGCGACTGGGCATGCAGAACGCCGCAGAAGAAGGGGCGAGAGCGGCATTGCGCTATCAGACGATCAGTGCGTCTGGGTGCAGCAGCCAACTGGCCTGCCGCAAACTTGCAGCGCAGACCATCGCTCAGGAACGCGTCGATTGGTTGCCCAACGCGACGGTCGAGGCCAAAGCCTGCCTCCCAAACACGGATGACACCTGCGCAAGCAGTTCGACGCCTGCCTGTGGTTCGACGCTCGATCAGCGATGCCAACCGCCGCTTGTTCCAGCTCGCTGCCCGCTCGCGCGAAGCGAAAGCGACCGCCTTGCGTCTCGAGGCCGAGCGGACTCGAGCGCAGGAGAGCGCCCAAACACAGCAGGCGCTGCTCGCCAAACTGGTGTACCAGCAGTATCTGTCCGGACAACCCGAGCCGCTGCGACTTCTGCTGAATCGCCAGGACCCGGACGAGATCGCGCGGCAGATGTACTACCTGAGCTATGTGACGAGAGCGCGCGCCGACCTCATCGGCACGCTGCGGCGGGATCTCGCGGACATCGACCGGCTATCGCGCGAGGTTGAAAATAAGACCGCAGAGTTGTCCCGTCTGCGCACCGAGCAGGCGGCCGAGAAGCGGCAGCTCGAGCATGAGCGCGAAAGCCGTGCCAAGGTGCTCGAGCAGGTCTCCACCGAGATCGATCGGCAGCGCAGGGAAATCGGCACGCTGCGCCGGAACGAAGAGCGCCTCGCCCGGCTGGTCGAGCGCCTGGCCCGCGAGCTCGCCCGCACCCCTCCGCCCCGTGAGGCGCGTCTGCGCAACGATCAATTGCCTGATGCGGCGGCGAATTCCGCCGGGTCGTTTCGCGAGCTCAAGGGTCGGCTTAAACTGCCCGTAATCGGTGAGGTGGCCAATCGCTACGGCGGCCAGCGCGCCGAGGGCGGACCGTCCTGGAAGGGCCTGTTTATTGCTGCAAAGGATGGGCAGGAGGTCCGCTCGATTGCGCCGGGTCGCGTAGTATTCGCAGACTGGTTGCGGGGGTTCGGCAATTTGATCATCGTTGACCACGGCGGCGGATACATGAGTCTGTACGGCAACAACGACAGTCTCTATCGCCAGGTCGGCGATATGGTCAAAGCCGGCGATCCGATTGCGGCAGTCGGAGCGACCGGCGGTAACCCGCAAACCGGTTTATACTTCGAGCTCAGATTTCAAGGAAAGCCATTCGATCCGCTCACCTGGGTGACTTTGAGATAGCAGTGTGTGAAGTCGCTCCCGCGTCACGGAACGCCCAGGCAGCTTCACCCCATGAGCCTGCCTGATTCAAGGAGAAACTAATGCGCACCAAACTGCAACAAGTGGCGCTGATCACGTTAGGGGCGATACTCGGCGTATTGATCACGCTCAATTTCTCGGTGGTCGCCG
>Ga0207706_10003491_pt1 | contig 15009 bp, 13 predicted proteins | sample KBSC53metaG_FD_184318 | JGI IMG/M metagenome (GOLD analysis project Ga0207706, IMG submission 184318) | Corn rhizosphere microbial communities from Kellogg Biological Station, Michigan, USA - KBS C5-3 metaG (SPAdes) (version 2) | ecosystem: Host-associated > Plants > Roots > Rhizosphere > Soil ... | reverse complement strand
CGCGGTCCCCTTTGTTGCCTCGGCGGTCTGTGCCTCAGCCGCCTTGGCTATCGAGTCCTTGTTCACAGCGGCCGCGGTTGCCGGGTCGAAGCCGGTCTGCTCCTTTGACCAGGCGTAACACTCCGCCTGATCCTTTTTCTGCTTGTCAGCGGACTGCCCCTTCGCGGGGTAGGCCAAGAGGCCGAGCGTCTTGAACTGGGCGGCGGCAGCATCCATTTGCTCGGCCGTTGGCGCAGCCGCTGCCGCTGGCTTGGTGCCGCTCGCCTGTGCGCCGCCAACGCTTGCCAGGAGGGCGGTTAACAACAGTGCAACCGGCGTGCTTCGTGTGACGTGCATGACTCCTCCTTTACCTGTTTCTCGCTTGCTCAAGGGAACCGGGCCCATCCGGGGACCGCGATCGGCCGCGTCCCTCCGTGACAGTGCCATCGACTTGCTGAGAAATGCGTCGGCGGCGGGGCAGGGCCATTGGACCTTCGCAGCATGGTCGGGCCCCGTCTGCGGGGCGGCTTGCGCCGCCTAACGCGGCGCAAGCCGTCGACGTTAGGCTCATCAGTTTTTTCGACCCGGGAGTCAGTTACGGCGATGCTCCTTCCCGCGGGATCGGCGTCCAGTTGCTGTCCGGGTTGAACTGCGTGATGGACGCCGCGACTTCCGCCGTCTTGGGTCCGAGATTGCGCTGCCACACGAGCCCGTCCTGACTGACCATGAAGCTCATCACCCCGGTCTCTCCGTACTTCGCCGGGTACGCGAGGAGGCTGAACCCTTCGGTGAGTTTTCCGTCAGCGACGTATTCTCGAGCCCCACCATCGGCGGCTGGCCCCTGCGAGAACAGCATGCGATACACGTAGCCGTGGTAGGGCGCCGCTCCGTTTGCGCTGGCGGATGCCTTATACCCTTCGGCCGACGCGGCAGCGAGGAACGGTCCTGCCGGACTCGGAGCCTCACCGGCTGACACCTCCCAGTAGAGGCCATTCTGACGACCCGGATCGCTGCGCAGCACTCGCGCATAGGTGCCGGCCGGTGCGCCGTCGTGTCCGGCGCCAGCGTACTCCTGTTGTGCGTCGACGAAACCGCGCATCACATCGATCGTGCGGAGCTCGTTGGCACCGATGCGTCGCGCGAGGAGCTCGTTCACCGCTGCGTCGCCGTCGAATTGCCACCGTCCATTGCGGCGCAGAAGCGGCACTGGCAACGGCCACTCATCGTCGCCGACCTGCAGCATCGCATCGTCTGGTCCGCCTGCGACGATCTCGTGGCGCGCCTGATAGCGCGCGAGGAAACCTTCCCGGTCCCGCCGATCGCGAGCCGTGTCTCCCGATGACATCAGCCCTTCGGTTTCAGGGCCGAATAGTCGTCGCATCGTGACGAGGTCGCGCTTCTCGAGCGCCGCCACCAACGCTGACACGGCCGAATCGGGGGTGCTGAACGAGAGCTGGTTGGCGTCGTCGGTCTCCTGCCTCGCACAGCTTGCCGCGACCAGCATAGACGCCACGATCACGACGCGCGGGACGCCATGGAAGATTCGATACATGCTTGCCTCCTATGGCTTGCGTCCGCCGCGTGACGGACGCTGCGCCGCGGACGCGCTCGCGTGACCGCGCGCGCTCGCCGCACGATCGAACGAGCCGGTTCCCTCGCGGCTCGCGCCTGAGAGCGCGTTCTCGCGCGACGCACTCGATGTGGCAGCCTTGGGCTGCGGCCGGCTGCCGTTGCCGGCATCGCGAGTCGCCACGTCGCCCGTGGCCACTTGGCGCTTGGGCGTATCGCGACTTCCCGCCTGCGGCGCCGTTCCGTAGCCGCGGTCGCGCGTGCCGGCGGACGCTACGTCGTTAGGTCGCTGAGCTCCGCGCGGCTGCGTCTTCGCGCCCGCGGCGGGTCGTTGTGCGGCCGCGGCCTGATTCCGCTGCGGCGTCCCCTTGCGGTCCGCCGTCGTGGCTCTCCGGTCGGAGGCGTTAGGCGTCCGGTCGTTCACGCCGGGCTTCCGGTCGGCCGCTCCTCCCGGGCGCGCTCCGGCATACGTCGACTGCCCCTTCCAATTTTGCCCGCGCCCCGCGTTGCCCGGTTGTCCCACCCGGTTCCCGGTGGCGACGTTGCGCTGGTTGTTGACGCGAATGTTGTTCTGGTTCGAGAACCGATTGTAATAGTTGTTGTTGTTGATGACGATGTTGGTCGGGCTGTTGTAGCGGTACCGATAGCTCGGCGGCGGAGCGTAGCGGTACGCGGGATGAAACGCCGGTCCGTACACTGGCCTATACACGTACGCGGGTGGGTAGAACGGGCGAGGTCCATAGTAGACCGCGCCTGGTCCATAGTGCGGGTAGTAATAGTCGTTGTTGTTGCTGATCGCGGAGCCAACGAGCACGCCGACGCCGAACGCGAGCAGTCCGCCGGCAATCGCGGTGCTGGTGCTCACCGTGTTAGGCTGGGGCGCGGGTGCCGGTGCGGGAGCAGGGGCGGGGGTGGATGGCGGCGGAGTCGTGTAGATGATCGTCGGATCGTACTGCGGCACGTACACCACTTTCGGATCCGCCGGCTTCACTTCGATGACTTCCTTGCCCTCGTCTTTCCTGTGCTCGACCGTCTGCTGCGGCGTTGTCTTGAGATTGCCGACGTCAGCCGCTTGCGCGCGCAAGCGCTGGATGGCGTCGAGCACACCCTTCTGATCCGATGTGAACGCAGCGCCAACCTGCTTCGTCCAGTCGATTTCCTGGCACATCATGTCCACGACAGTCGGAAACTGGAGGAGCGCCCGCGTCGCGGGACCAAACCCGGCTTTCTGCGCCGCCGCGTCGAGCTGGTCGCCTTTCAGGGTCTGATTCTCGAGCAGCCAGTTGCCGGCGTCGAGCACTTCCTGTGTGTTCACCGACGCGGCGAGAATCTGCCCGACGAGCTGATCGGGATAGAGCGCGATGGGTGCGACGAGCTCGTCTATCGCATCTGGATCCCAGGACGCCTGGGTGACCGGCATTGCCGTGGTCCCCGGCGCAACGACCGCGTCGCCCGATGACGCTTCCTGTTTCTTCCCTCGGCAGCCGGCAAGGACGATCGCACACGCGACCAGCTTCAGAATCGCTTTCATCGATCCTCCTCTCCAATCGACTCAAAAGAGCGTTTGCCAAGGTCCCGCAAAATTGGACTTAGGACCCGGAGGATCGACAATCGACTCATCGGGCTGCGGTTCTGGCATCCTGAGCGATGCTGGCATCCAGAACGGAGGGGTCGACCGCATGAGCGAAATGAGCAGCAAACGGGGCATCCCTCCATGCCACCCACGACTCCTCGCGCAACGAGATGATTGAAAGGGGAACAGCTCTTCGGGATGGTGGCATCCCGAGCGGCCGTTCCCCCTTTTTCATTCGGCTGGTGGTGAGAGGAAGCTTCCCGGTAGAGCAGGATGTGAAGTATGCTGTCTATCGCGGAAGCGGATAGATGACCTTCCAGTCGCTCTGCATGGCGCTCTTCGCCGCCGGAGCCCGTCGTGGTCCACCGGGTTCTGCGGTGGCGGCAACGCCTTTTCTTGAACTGCGATGACGCGGATCACGCGGAAACTGCCGGACACTGCCTAACGGGCCTGGCGCCTCACACCACGAGGCTGGATCTTTGGTCGACGGCCTCGGAAAGCTCTTGCGTCCCGAGGTAGCCCCCAAAGAATCCCAGCTCGTTGCGAGAGTGTGCGTCGGTGCAAAGCCGGATCCGGCCGTTTCCGCCTGATCTGTTTCATCGTTGTTCACGAACGAGGCTCGCCTTGCACCGAAGTCGCACATCGAGCGCTCAACCCCGCGCCGCGGCGGTACCTCGATTCGCGAACGATCGGACGCGGAACGCCAGCACGATGAGGATCGCGCCGAACAGGACCGCGTACGTCGCGATGACCCACAGCACCGACAGCGCGCCCGCACCGGGCCGCGCCACCAGGAACACCCCGAACGCTATCGAGATCAGCCCGGACAGCATCAGCCAGAACTCGCCTTCGATCTCCTTGCGCAGCCGGATCCCGGCGACGATCTGGAGCAGCCCCGTGCCCGTTACCCAGATCGCGATGTAGAAGAGCAGGCCGAGCGCCGTGATGCTCGGGTCGTAGAACGTGAGCGCCCCGATGGCGATGCCAGCGAGACCGGTGAGCAGCAGGACTCCCCAGTTCTCGTTCTCGCGCCGCCCTCCGATCGCGCTCACGGTGTTTGCGATCCCATCGACGAGCGCGAACGCGCCGAAGAGCAGCGTGAGCGTCACGAGCGAGATCGCCGGTTGTGTGAAGACGAGGATTCCGAAGACGAGCCACGCCAGCCCGCGAAGCAGAATCATCCACCAGTAACGCGAGAGAATGTTGGCGAGCATAGAGTCTCCCTGCGAGTCGGATGCGAGATCAACCCGGGAACACCGTATTCCAGTCCACTTTCATGTTGGCCAGCACCAAAGCGGGGATCGGCGATACCCCGCGGCATCTAGTGGTTCGCGCCGCTGCCAACGCTCTCCATCTTCTCCATGGCCTGATCGATGGTGAATGAGGCCGCCTTCTGGCGCGGCGGAAAATCCTTGAACGTCTTCAGGAACTCGCCCACGACCTGCGACGCCGTCAGCACGATGATTCCGTTCTGGAAGACCCAGTCCCAGTAGGTATTCGACGTGATGTCGGCCCGCTCGAACGGGTCGGTGCGCAGGTTGAACAGTTTTGGGAGACGCAGCGGGACAAATGGCTCCGCCCATACGCCTAACGTCCCCGGCAGTCGCTGCTCCATGAACACGACTTTCCAGTTGTCGAAGCGCACGCCAACCAGGTCGCCGTCGTCGCTGAAATACATGAAGCCCTTGCGAGGACTCTTCTTCTCCTTCCCCGTGAGGTATGGCAGCAGGTTGAAGCCGTCGATGTGGACGCGGTACGTCATGTCGCCCGCCGCGTGTCCCTTCTTCAGCTTCGCGATGATGTCCGGCTCGCCGGCCGCCGCGAGGAACGTCGGCAGCCAGTCGTGGTGCTGAACGATCTCGTTGGACACGCTGCCCGCCGCGATCTTACCGGGCCAGCGCAGTAGCAACGGAACGCGGTAGGCGCCTTCCCAGTTGGAGTTCTTCTCGTTACGGAATGGCGTCATCGCACCGTCGGGCCAGGTGTTCATGTGCGGCCCGTTGTCCGTCGAGTACATGACGATCGTGTTGTCGGCGATCCCGAGCTCGTCGACCAGGTCGAGCAGCTGGCCGACGTTCTTGTCATGGTCGATCATCGTGTCGTGATACGGGGACTGCCAGCGCCCTGCTTGGCCAATACTGGACGGCTTGGTGTGCGTGATCGCGTGCATGTGCGTGGTATTCATCCAGCAGAAAAACGGCGTGCCGGCCTTGTGCTGGCGCTTGATGAAGCTGATCGCCGCCGACGTCGTCTCGTCGTCGATCGTCTCCATGCGCTTCTTCGTGAGCGGGCCCGTGTCCTCGATCCGTTGTTTGCCGACGCGTCCCCAACGTGGCTCCTCGGTCGGGTCGTCCTTGTCGGTCGCCCACGAGTGGATCACGCCGCGAGGGCCGTACTTGTCCCTGAATCCCGGGAAATCCTTCTCCGAGGGATAATTCGGCTGCTCCGGATCCTCCTCGGCGTTCAGGTGGTACAGGTTGCCGAAGAACTCGTCGAAGCCGTGCGCGGTGGGCAGGTACTTGTTGAGATCACCGAGGTGGTTCTTCCCGAACTGCCCGGTCGCGTAGCCTAACGGCTTGAGGAGCTCGGCGATGGTCGGATCCTCCGGCTGCAGTCCGATGGGCGAGGCGGGAATGCCGACCTTCGAGAGCCCCGTGCGGAAGCAGCTCTGGCCAGTGATGAAGGAGGATCGTCCAGCGGTGCAGCTTTGTTCACCGTAGGAGTCGGTGAAGCGCATGCCCTCGGCGGCGAGGCGGTCAATGTTGGGCGTGTGGTAGCCCATCAGACCGCTGCTGTAACAGCTCAGGTTCGTAATGCCGATGTCGTCGCCCCAGATGACGAGGATGTTGGGCTTCCCCTGACTTCCGCTGCTTTTTGGGCGGCTGCCAGCCGAGCTGGACGCGTTACGCTTAGCCATGACGTACTCCTCTGGTGTGGATCGGAGGGACGCCTGACGCGAATCCTCGACGCCCTCGTGGCATCGCGGGAGGATGCCCCGGGCCAGGAACGGTGCGCCATTGCACAAAGGGGAATGGGGTCGGACTCGCGCGAGCCCGACCCCATCCAGTCGGTCAGTCGATCAGTCGATCAGCCGAGGTGCTTCGGTGGCTGTATCCCCAGCATCGCGGCGTGCAGGTGTTCGATTTCGACCCACCATTCCGGGATTGGAAGGCCCTGCTCGGCGGCCGGAATGCGTTCGCCCACGTGCGGGTACGGATCGTTAGGGTCGAACGGCGAGTCGAGATCGGCGGGAAGCACGGAATGCTCCTGCACGTACACGTACCCTTGCTCTCGCCAGAGCGCCCACATGGTGTGCGCAGAATCGCCGGGGCCGCGATACACCGTCATGACTGCGGTGGACGGCGCGCCTTGTAACAGTCGTGCGATCCCCTGGCGCCACTGATGGTGGTAATCCGCCATGCCCCAGTATGACAAATCGACGAGAAAGCACATGCGGGCGTTGCCAACGACGAGCTCGCCACCGGCATGCGGCCAGCCTTCTTCGTTCAATACTGCAGGCGTAAAAAACCTGATCCTGAACATTCGACCTGCCTAACGCCGACTCGACGGGGTGTGGAGACTGGAGCTGGGACTGGAGCCTCGGCGGCCCCAGCCGTGTCTCCACTCTGATACCCCCGTGGGTCGACGGAGGTCGCGGCGAGATTCCGGACTCTTCCATATCAGCGACGACAGAATGGAGTAACGGTCACGCTTATGCCTCGCGGGCATGGCTTGGTTATGCCGAGCGTCCTCAGCCCCGGCCGTCATCCGAGCCCTCGAAGCGGTCCTGGCTGCGTCACCTCTGATGCAACCTTGTCGTCGCGACGGGCAAATTCATTTGGCACCAAACCATTGGGTTCCACAATCGACTCCTGGACAACAGGCAAGACCAGCGCCCATACCGACTTCAGCCGACCAGGCCCGGAAATGAAACCGCCTCGGGAAGCTCCGAATCTGAGCCTCCCGAGGCAGCCCTGTCGTCACACAGCTTGTGAACCGCGCGGTTGCTCCGCGCGGGTCGGACGCGGCTAGTCGACCGCGAACGCGGCCGCTGCGAGTGCCTGGAGCTGGGCGTACTGCGCTTCCTCGACCGTGACCCCGACGAAGAGGATCGTGCCGCCGTTGAACGTGCCCGGCGACTTGTAATCCTCGCTGACCGCGTCCCCGCTGTCGCGCCCGATGCAGAGACCGTCGCCTGACAGCGTGAACTTCCCGGCCTGCGTCTTCATGTCGCCATCGGCCACGGCTTTGTCGTTGACGTACAGCGTTGTCGTGCCAAGCGACTCGCCGTGCTGGCCCGCGCCCGTCCGGTTGAATTCCATGCCTAACGTGTACTTCCCCGGCGTGAGCGGCGGAGAGACGAACTTCTGCTCCGGCCTGATCCCGAGGAAGTTGTAGACGTAGTGCAGCTTCTTGTCCTTGATGAACAGAGCGTGACCGCCAAACCGTGAGCCGTGGGCGAAGATGACGCCCGAGCAATTCGGATCGGTGATCTCGACGTCCGCGATGATCTTGTAGGAGCGGCCGCGCACGTTGACCGCGACGCCTTCGGGCACCGGCGACGTACCCGGATAGTAGATGTAGCGGTTGCGCGGGGCCTCCTCGCTGGGCCGCTCGACCCCAAGAATCTCCTGAGCGGTCCGGTCATCGAGCGGAAGCACGAAGTTCTTTTCCGCCTCCTCGAACCAGGTCTTTATCAGCTTCTCGAGCTTGTCCGGGTGCTCCTTTGCCAGGTTCGTGGACTCCGAGCGGTCCACGTCGACGTGATAGAGCTCCCACTCATCGTTATCGAAGTGGCCCTTGCTGCTCAATGGGGCATGCAGCGCGCTCGCCTTCCACCCGTCTTCCCACATGCCCCGCGTACCGAGCATCGAGTAGTACTGCCGCGTCTTCTGCGTCTTGACCTTGGCATCCTCGAAGGAGTACGCCATCGACACGCCCGATAGCGGGTACTGCTCGACGCCTCGATAGGTTGTCGGCATCTCGAGGCCGATGACCTCGAGGATCGTCGGCACGATGTCCGTGCTGTGATGGTATTGGTTGCGAACCTCGCCCTTGGCCTTGATGCCGGCAGGCCACGAGACGACCAGCGGGCAGCATGTTCCGCCGGCGTACTCGGAATAGCGCTTGAACATCTGGAACGGTGTCGAAAACGCCGCCGCCCATCCGGTGGGGAAGTGGCCGTACGTCTCGGCGCTGCCCAGCACGTCGAGGTACTTCAAGTTCTCGGACAGCTCGTCGGGATAGCCGTTGAAGAACTTGTTCTCGTTGACCGAGCCGTTCGGGCTGCCTTCACCCGACGCGCCGTTGTCGGCGCAATAGAACACGACTGTATTCTCGAGCTGCTTGCTCTGGTCGAGGTAGTCGATGAGGCGTCCAATCTGCACGTCGGTGTACTCGGAGAACCCCGCGTATACCTCGGCCATTCGCGAGAAGAGCTTTTTCTCGTCGGCGTTAAGCGAATTCCACGGGCGCACGGCGTCGGCGGCGTTTGCCACATCCTCTGGCAGTGGATTCAACGGCGTGAGCTTCGTGTCCTTGGGCAGCAGGCCTTTGGCGATCATGCGTGGCAGCACCCACTCGCGATACGCTTCGTACCCCGAGTCGAACTTGCCCTTGTACTTGTCGATGTACTCCTTTGGCGCATGATGCGGCGCGTGGTTGGCGCCCGGGCAGAGCCACATGAACCACGGCTTCGAGGGGTTGCTGGCCTTCTGGTCGCGAATCATCTGCAGCGCCTCATCGACCAGGTCCCGGGAGAGGTGATAACCCTCCTCGGGCGAATAGGGCTGGTCGACGAACTTGTTGTCGTCGACCAGGTCCGGATACCACTGGTTGGTCTCGCCGCCGAGGAAGCCGTAGTAGCGGTCGAATCCCTTCTGGAGCGGCCACTCGGAGCGACTCGCGCCGGAAGAGATGTCCTGCTCGGGAACGTTGTGATTCTTGCCTAACCAGAACGTGCTGTAACCATTGTCCTGCAGCACCTGTCCGATCGTCGCGCACTCGGCAGGCAGACGGCCGCTCCAACCCGGAAACCCCTGGGCGCCTTCGGTGATGCACGAGCAGCCGTTGACGTGGTGATTGCGGCCGGTCAGGAACGTGGACCGCGTCGGCGAGCAGAGCGCGGTCGTGTGCCACTGTGAGTACATGAGACCCTGATCAGCGAGCTTCTGGAGGGTCGGCATGTTGATCCCGCCACCGAACGGGGACCAGGCGGCAAGGCCTGTGTCGTCGTACAGAACGATCAGGACGTTAGGCGCGCCCTCCGGAGCTTTGGCCAGCGTGAACGGTTCCCAGTCCGGCTTCGAGTCACGGACATCGAGCTTGATGACGCCTTTGAAAGGTTTCTTGGGCATGTCGGGCCTCCCTCCGGACGTAAGTGAGAAAGTCGCAGTATCCGAACGCACGCGAGCAGGCGGTAAGTGGACCTTCGGTCCTGGGGAATCGGGTGTCATCGCCATGCCAACCGATCACTGAATTCCGAGCAGCCATTGAGCGTCGACGGCCGCGGTGCGATCTTGCCGACGTTGCCCAATCCCCGACCCGCCGCCGGCTCTGGATCCCGTGCCCCTGCGAATCATTGACGAACCGGTGACCCGGCGAGACCTGTCGTCGTTGGCGCCCGAGCTCGGAGACATGATCAAGGCTGTTGTCGATATCGAACGTGGCGTGATGGCGATCGGCGGCGAGATGCATGCGGACGAAGAGGCGGCGTTGCTCGATGATGGCTCGCGGCAGGCGGACCTGTGGGGGATCAACCTTTACCCCGCCGAGGCTGGCCCTGAGTGGCTGGAGTTCGACTCGATGATCAATGTCCGACCGTCGCGAGGCAACCGCAGCCGCGACGTCGAGGACCCGGTCGTCCGCGAAGCCATCCGCCAGCTCGTTACAACGCTGGTGCGCGATGCCTAACGACGAAGCCGTCATTCATGCCGGCGTCGCCGCTCGGTGGGCCGAGTTGGCGCTCGTCGACCAGCTCGCGAACGTTGGCAGCGAGGTCGAGCGCGCAATTCGGGCGCACGGCACTGGCAATGTGACGCGGTGGGGACATGCGCAGGCGCGGGCGCTCGAGCTGTTCGACCTGACCGCTGCCGACCCGCGGTGGCACGGACCGCGCCGGCGTGAGATTCTCCGCGCGCGGGAGGAGTTCTGCCGGCTGTTTCACGGGTCCGACGCAGCACCCGGCTCTGCCGAGGGACTTCGCCGATACTTTCTCGCGTTCGCGGTAGCGGCGCGACGTCGCACCGCGTCCGGCTAACTGCGTGCCCTAACGCGGTTCAGCTCAGCGTCGCGCCCGCGGGGACAGGAGCACGATCGCGGTCCGCAACTTCCACGTGGGCCCGATGTCCGGATGCACCGGGAATACTCCCAATCCCGCCTGGTAGCTCGCGGGGAACGGCCCGAAGTGGAGAGCTTGGCGACGAGGACGTTGATCGGAATCGTCCAGGTGTTGTCATCGTTCGGCGCATCCCAGTTCGCTGTCATCTCCGACTGGACGGTGAGCGTCAGCGTGTGTGTTGCCTGGTACGAGCGGGCCGATCCTTAGCTCTGAAGACCTTCATTTCATTCCGAACAGTGTGACGTCTGCACGGCCCCGGGCCGCGCCGGCGGTGTCGTACCAGAGCCCGGCCCTCCGGAGCTTCCGCTCTCCGCCGCGCAGGTCGATCACGCGGCTCTCGCCACCCTGCGGGATCTCGAAGCGAGTCTCGAGGCGATCGGGTTCGCCGCTCTCGTAGATCACGACGAGCCCGTGCACCTTCACCGGGCGTGCGTCACGTTGAACTTGATCCGTCGGAAGTGGTCGTACGGCCCGTCACGACGATCACGTCACGGTCCGCGGCGAGGTTCGCCGAGACCGTCCCGAGCAGCCGCCACGAGCCGGGCGCGCCGGCTCGTGGATGGACGACCTTGGACTGGGCGGACGAGCTCGCGCCAACCGACACGACTAGCGCCAATGCGAATGCCGGTCGCCGCAAGGGCCTTGGCCGCGCGTGTTTCGGTCTTCGTTGCCATGACTGCGGCCCTCTGCGATTGCCTGCGGGAACCCCGCGCCTCTTCAGTCGCTAGGCTGGCAGCCTATGTCGACGCCATTTGCTCGTGCTCGATCGCCTTCGTGATCTCGCGCTCGACCTCGTCGGGCAGGTCGGACTCGATGATCGTCGGCTTGAATACCTCCATGCGTTCGATCACCTTCGCCCGGCGCTGATCATCCGAGCGCGCGAACACGATGAGGGCCGACTTCCCGGGGCCGACCTCCTTCTTCACCTTGTCGATGAAGGTGTTCGTGATGCCGTGGTCGGTGAGCTTGCCCACCAGCCAGCCGCCTAACGTTCCGGCCATGATGAACGGCAACGTCCCGGTCACGGCGGCGGTCAGGAGGCCCGCGATGTGACCGATCTTTTCGCCGTTCGCGGCGATGTTCACGTCCTGCGACACACGCGTTCTGCCGTCCGGGTACTTCGCGATCAGCGCGGTCTCATCGATCTCGAGCAGCCCCTCGCCGCCCATCCGGTGTAGCGCTGCACGCGCCTCCTCGGCCTTGTAGGGGTCGTCGAAGACCACTGCGACGAGCTTGTTCGTGTTGGCCTTTGGCATGAGGTCCTCCATCTCATGTGTCCGTGCTCGGTCTGCCTCACGAGCGTCGACAGTTCCGCATCGTCACCAGGCCGTAAACGGCTGGCTATTGGACCTTGGTTGGCCGAAGTCTGGTTCACCCCCGCTACGACTGGTTCACCTGCCGGCTGTATCAGTCGACTCGCTCGAGGTCCGGCAGCGTCCACGTCTTGTCGAACAGCGGCTTCTCTGGACCGTAGAACCGGAAGAGCACCTCGAACGTTCGGCTGGCCCTCGTCGGAATCCAGTTCGACTTTTTGCCGTTAGGCGCCACCGGCCCGAAGGCGATGTCGACCGAGCCATCGGGGTTCTTCACGAGATCACGCGCGTTCGAGGATCGACTGGACCACTCCGTATCACGAATAAGCGTGTGAGTCGCGGCGTCGTACGCGGTCGCGGACCAGTACTGATTGACCGGCGCGGCCGCGGGAACGTGCAGTCGATAGGTGTTGCCTCCATCGAGCGCGGCCCCGGCACGATTCCTCGTTGCCATGAGATAGAACTGTCCTGCGCCAAGGTGCTTGGCGCTGAAGAAGGCCATCGCGAAGGCAACCGCACGGCCGTCCACCGCGTAGGCGTCGGCATTGGTGTAGTTCGACATCATGCCGTCGAGGACGTCGCTGGACGCGGGCACGTGCCAGTGGCCGCCGTCGAAGTACGGTGCCGGGAAGTACGCCGTCTCCATCCGGTTCCGGATCCACGCGTGCGCTTCGGCCGCCGCGTCGTCCAGCGCCGTGCGTGTCACGGCGTCGGGCTTGAATGGTCTGGCCTTCTCGATGCCGATCGACTTGAGCGTATCGATCATTACCTTGTCACGCGTCAGCCACGGCTCGATCTGAACGATGCGGTTGAGTGCGTCGAAAAACCGTGCGTCGTAGCTGATGGTCGAATCGAACATCGCGTCGATCGCGTCGATGAACGTCGTCTCGGATCGATTGGCTGGCTTCGAGAGCGGGTAGACCCTCACGCGCTTGCCGTACGTGACGGCCTTCGCGATGTCGGCATCGGTGCTGCTCTGATAGTTGGAGCGAAGCAGCGCGAACGACTGATACGTGGGCGATGGCATCGCGATGTAGCCGTCGGGCACCTTCTCTTTGTAGTCCGGCGGGAGTATCAGGTATTTGCCACCGGTGCCTTTGTCCACGCCGGCCGGCCCAACGTCTTCGATGGCGGTTTGCCAGCAGTCGTCTACCGAGCCGACGATGGTGCCGCCTTCCGCCGGCGGGATCTCGAGCACGACGGGCCCGACATCCCGCGTGTTGAAGAACGGCATGAAGTAGATCGTGTCGGGGTTGGGCGTCAGCGTCTGATTTTTCCACCCGACCGGCCGAGACCAGTAGACGACCTGGTTAGGCGCGCCGCCAACGCTGACAAATGCCTGACGCATGAGCTCGTAGTTCACGGCCGGCACGCCCCAGATGACTGCTTCCACCGCGCGGCGGTGAATCGTGCGTGCTCGTAGCTCGTCAGTGGTGAGCTCGCGGGACGATAGGGCGGTAGTCGTCACTGGCATAAGTCACCTCCGAGTGCCGTGTCGCCTCGTGCCGGCCGGCGAGCGACGCCGACGATTTCACCTCGACGACAGAGGAGCGGCGGGCTCCGCGCATCTTAGACGACCACCCGACCAGAAATTCTTGATCGGGATGTTGGCAAGCAGGGCTGTCGACCATCGTACGGACAACCTACGCGATGTACGCGAACGCCGGAGTCTGTGTTGAAGTACCCCAACGTGCCAGTCAACGTGATGACGCATTGCTGGGCAACGCGATTTGCGGACCGCTCTCGGGTGCGGTGAAGGTCCGGCCGGCGTTAGGTGGCCGGCCGCCGAGGGGTCGCCATCTGCTTCGCGATGTCGGAACGGGTTATCGTCCGAGATTGGCAAGCGCGAATCGCATGGGGCCGCTCGAGATCCGAATGATTCCCTCGAACGGGCCATCCAGCTCGAAGATCAGGAAGACGGCCGCCGCCACCGATAGCGTCGAGATGCCGAACACCGTCATCACGGTTGCGTTTCTCGGCGCGCTCAACCCAAAGCTGGCAAAGGTCATCGACAGCCAGAAGATCACAACAATCAGGAACTGCTTCGGCACCGCGCCGCCGGCACTCAGCAGTCGCCACCGAGACCGCAGGACTTCAGAGGTCAGCTTCAACGCCTCCGATCTGTACCACCGCTGCGCTTCGGTTTGTGGTGAGAGCTGCAGAATCTCTCTCTCGATCTCTTCCGCAGCCTGACCGGTCTTCGCGACCGATGCCGAGTCGTCGAGAGGCGATCGCAGGTCGGTGCTCGCGCGGCTGGGCCACATCGTTTCGATGCGGTCGGCCAACGTCTGGCGGAGCAGGGTACGCGTGGGCTGCGTTTCGGGACCGTAGCGTGCGAGAAGGCGGTCGAGCGTGAGTATTCCGGCCGCGCTGTTCTTGATCGCGAGGTCCTGCGAGTCGAATGAGCCCTTGGCGGCGGCGGTCACGAGGCCAAGGAGGAGCGCCGTCATCGTCGCTACGAGACCCATCCCGAGGCGGATGACATCCTGCGACTCCTTGCTGACATGCGCGGGCGGAAGCGCATTCCGAACAAACATGCCAATCAGCGCCGCGGCGAACGTGCAGACAAACGTAAAGACCGCGAAGTCGATGCCCGTCGTCATGGCGTTGCCACCCCGGAAGAGGGGCGATCCGCCACGGCCGACGCGTCGGCCGTGGCGGATGACTGGTTCGATCGTTAGGTCAGAACGCGAAGATGAGGCCGAGGCCGGCCGAGCCCTGGTGCAGCCAGTCGGTCCCGGACGTGACGTAGCAGCCCCAGTAATCGCACCACGTGCCATATTCGCCCGACGGCACCGGTGTCACCATCCAGCGGATGTCCATTCGGACGCCGACCTTCTGGTTCGCCGCCATCCACTTGGCGCCGCCGCCCAAGCTCCAGGCGAAGCGCGTGCTGCTGCTGGAGTTGTCGGCGTCGAGCACGTTGATGCCCATTGACGCGGTGATGAACGGCGCGATCCCCTCCGTTCGGGGCAGCCCCTGCCTAACGCCGAGCTGGACGTAGTTGTTGGAGAATCCCGAACCGACCGTCCGCGTCTGGCCGGCGTTCGGCTTGAACTCCACGTCGGTGTCCTGGCGCAGGTAGTACAGCTCGACGGCCGAGTTGCCGGCGGCGAGGAAGCTGAGAATGGCGCCCCAGCTGAACGACCCCTTCTCGTTGATCTCGCCGGCCAGGATACTGCCGAGGCCTTGGGTATCGAACGAGCCGCCCCACTGGTAGCTGCCGAACGGCGTCA
>Ga0207706_10003490_pt1 | contig 15011 bp, 9 predicted proteins | sample KBSC53metaG_FD_184318 | JGI IMG/M metagenome (GOLD analysis project Ga0207706, IMG submission 184318) | Corn rhizosphere microbial communities from Kellogg Biological Station, Michigan, USA - KBS C5-3 metaG (SPAdes) (version 2) | ecosystem: Host-associated > Plants > Roots > Rhizosphere > Soil ... | reverse complement strand
TCATGCTGGCCGCTTTCGATCAGGATGGCGGCGAGGTCGATCTCTGCAAGAGCATACTCGCGAGGCATTAACACCATCCAAAAACCGCTCTGTTCGAGCACGGACCGGCCCGCAACAAGGCCCGGATAGAACTCCTCGTAGCGATCCTGCAGCCAAGCGAGATCGGCACCGGGCTGCAGGCGCAGCGCCCGCAGAAAAGCCAGACGCGACTCGAAGCGCCCGGGCAGCACCTCTTCGACGGCGACCCGGCTGATTGTCGCTGCGCCAGCAACATCGCCGCGAAAAAGCGCCAACGCCACCGCCGCCCGTCGCGTCAGCGGATGCTCGGGGTCCAGGGCCCTGGCTGCTTCGACCCACTTTGCGGCACGTTCGGGATCGCCGAGATCCAGCCAGGCGAGCGCGGTCAGCGAAGGAATCTCGGGATCGTGAGGATCGATTCGTCTTGCCTCGGCAAGTTCGGGCAACGCGCGATCGACCGCGCCCAGGCTCCAGTATTGGATGACGGCGCGACTCCAGAGACTCGTCGGGTTATTTGGATCGATCTCGCTCGCGCGCGTCAGCACCGCCAGCGCAGACGCATGATCGCGCACACCGTCGTAAGCGTAAGCGAGCACGAACAGCAGCTGTGGCGACAGTGGATCCTGCTCGACGGCGGTAAGCAGCATGTCGCGGGCCTCGGCATAGCGCATGTGGCTCAACAGAAAGGTTCCGTAGTGCACCGGCGCGAAGCCGAGGCTCGCGGCTTCCTGCAGTCCGCGACGGTAGGAGCGCTCCGCCGCCGCGCTGTCGCCTCGACTGTTCTCGATCCAGCCGCGCACCGCATGCGCATCAGGCAGCTCCGGATCGATCGCCAGCGCACGCTCGATGGCGGGGCCAGCGACATCCAAGGCCTCCTCAGGCGTCACCGCGCCGCTGTAGGCCAGCGTCACATACGCTTCAGCAAGGCCCACATGGGCGAGTATGTAGCGCGGGTCGAGCACCAGCGCGCGGCGGAACTCGGCCGCCGCCTGTCGTAGCGATCCCCAGCTCGCTCGCGCGAGCTGCTGCATGCCGCGCAGGTACGCCTCGTAGGCTTCCAGGTTGCGGGTTGGTCTTGCACGCAAGCGCTGCGCCTCGGCACCGAGCAGCGAGACGCGCAGTGCCTCGATGACCTGAGTGGCGATCTGCTCCTGGACGGCGAAAACGTCGGTCAGCTCGCGGTCGTAGCTCGCGGACCAGAGGTTCAAGCCATTGCCGGCACTGACGAGCTGAGCGCTGATCCGCACTCGGTTGCCCGCCTTGCGCACGCTCCCTTCGAGGATGTGTGCGACGCCCAGCTCCTTTCCGATCGCGCGCAGATCGAGGTTGCGCCCCTTGAACGCGAAAGAGGACGTCCGTCCCACGACCTCAATGCCCTCGACTCGGGCGAGGTCGTTCAAGAGCTGCTCGGCCAGACCATCGGAGAAATATTCGTTTTCAGGATCATTGCTCAGGTTCACGAAAGGCAGCACGGCGATCGAAGGGCGGGAGCCGGTTGCCTCTGCGGTAGGTCCCGCAGCAGGCGCCGCAGTCACAGGCGTGTCTCCGCCTCGTTGGTACAACCAAAAGATCCCGCCGCCCACCAGCAAGAGAAGCGTGAGGATCGCGAGCTCAGGAGCCGACAAGCGCTGCTGGCCACGATCGCCGTGGTACCAGGCGATGACGAGGGCGATGGGAAGACCGATCAGCAGCGCGAGCGTGCCGAATTGCTGGATCTGGCGGGGCCAGTCGAAGGTATCGCTGAGGTACGCGAGGCCTTGCAGAACTCCCCACGCACCAGCGGCATAGGCGACGCCCCACTGAACCACCTTGCGGCGACGCAGCTTGGTCCAGGCGCCTTCACTCCCACCCCTGGCCGGCGTGTCGGTCACTGGCCTCCCCTTGAGGCCTGAGTCTAGCGTTAATGCGGCATCGAGAGTCAGCTACGGCTGAACGCGGCGTCAGCGAACCTTTGCGGTTCCCGATTCACCCTCGTAGGGCGTCCTGTTGCCGATCGCAGTCGACGACGCCGATTGCGCGACGAACCGCGCCGTGTAGGTCTTGTTTGCGGACGGGGTGCTGATCGTGTGTATCGGGGCGCCATCGTCCGACCACGACGAGAAGGTCCAGCTCGGTCCCTGCGGAGACACGGCTTCCAGGGTGCGCTCGATGCCGACGACACCGACGAAGCTGTGCGGCGTGGCGATCGGCTGGCCGTCGAGCCTCAGTTGCAGCCCGTCGGGATTGGTTGCGAGCGTTACTGTCACCTTGCGAGGACGAATATCACGGATCACCGAGCGGGTGAGTCCAACGGAATCGCGGACGCGCAGGTGGATCCGGTAGAAGACGTTCGCGGAGGTCTCGCCCTGGGTGGGGATCGTGAACGAGCCGGTCTTCGCCCCTGTCTGCGGCAGGACGTGCGGATGCGTGTGCGAGTTATGGTGCAGATCCACCCACCAGGTGAACGCGCTGGCCGGAAGCGCGCCATCCTCAAGGTCGTTGCCGGTGCCCGCGTAATTGATCACCGTGCCGGCCGCGTAACTCGTGCCGCTCACCGGTTGCGTGATTCTCGCTGCAGGCACCGCGTTCTGCAGGACGGTGAGTTGTGCGGTCTCGCTGGGTGCGGCGCCGAACGCGTTTCTCACCACGACGTCGAAGAATGCGCCGCTGTCGGCGAGCTTGACGTTGGTGCGCGTGTAGCTCGCTCCGGTCGCGCCCGTGATCGCAGTGGCGTTGCGGCGCCATTGATACGACAGCGGAGCGCTGCCTGTGGCGCCGACGCTGAAGATCGCCGACTGCCCGACACCGACCGTGCGGCTCACCGGCTGCAGTTCGATGGCCGGGAACTCGGCCGCGGTGTGCCGGATGCGCCCGACGTAGCCGGCACCGCGCGCGAGGTAGTACAGCGCGCCGTCGGGCCCGACCTTGAGGTCCACGGGAGAGTTAATACCGGTCGCGAAACTCGTGACGGCTGCGGTAGCAGGATTCAACCGCCGTATCCACCCCGCGCAAAAATCGGCGAAAAAGTACTGGCCCCGATACTGAGTCGGAAACGCGTCGGATTCGTAGAATGCACCGCCGGTGATCGCGCAGACACTACCACTGTGCGCGTAGGCGAAGAGCGGGTTCTTGAAGCGTGTATCGCCCGATTTGCCTTCGACAATGGGCCAGCCGTAGTTGCCCCCGCGACTGCCCACGTTGATTTCCTCCCATTTCACTTCACCCACGTCGTTTATGAAGAGCCGGCCGGTGCTGCGCTGAAACGCGGTCGTAAACGGATTGCGCAGCCCCATCGCCCAGATCGCGCGATTCACACCGCTTGCCTGCCCGAAGAACGGATTGTCCGTCGGAATCGTGCCGTCGCGATTCAGACGGAGGATCTTGCCGAGCAGGTTCGTCTTGGTCTGCGAATTGGAGCCCTTCGCGTTGTCGCCTACCGCGACAAAAAGCTTGCCGTCGTTGCCGAAGTGGATCGCTCCGCCGTTGTGGTTCGTGGCGCTCGAAAGGCTGTTCAGGTCGAGCAGCACGACCTGGCTCCCCGACACGGCGACGTTGCCGTTTGCGGTGAAGCGGCTCAGGCGGTTATGGATAGTGGGGGTTTTCGCCGTGTAGTAGACGTAGACAAAGCGGTTCGTAGCGAAATTGGGGTCGAATGCAACGCCGAGCAGCCCACGCTCGCCGGAGGAACTGACCGGCACCGTCAGAAACGGTGTCGCGAGCAGCGTGCCGTTCTGGACGACGCGCAGCTTGCCGCTCTGCTGCGCGATGAAGAGGCGCCCGTCCGGCGCGAACTGCATCGCTGTCGTGTCGGACGGCACGCGCACGTAAATCCCGTCGACGAAGCCGTCCGGGACAGTGGCAGCGGGCGCTGCGGCGACCACCATAAATAACGCGGCGAGCGCCGCGATTCCCGCGCGGGCTCGCCATCTGATGCTGCGCACGGCACACCCCGTCGCCTCGATCCCTGATGTCCTATCATCGAAGCTCAGACTGAACGACAAGTCCAGCGCTGAAGCGTCGCCCCTCGCAGACATGAGGGCATAGTCACGGCTTGATGCCCCTGACCGCATTCGCACGCGCGCTAACGGTCAGCGGACCGTCGCCAGCCTGCAGTCGGAGACGTACGTTGGCCTTCAACAGGTCGCGGCCGTCAGTCTGCATGGCTTCGAACATCGGTCGAAGCGTGTTGCTGGGCGCGGCGCTGTTCCAATACTCATCGAAACTGTCGAAGCGGCGCTGTACGACGATCTGGCAGGTCTGTACCTGACGCAGCCCGCCCCCCTGCCACAGCGAAGTGGACGCCTCGATGGTGGACGCCGCAGCACTGGGCGGCAGACGCGGCGGAACGCCGAGCCTGAGCATTTCGGCGGCGATATCGGCCAGTGGAAAGCCGCCGCCGAGGACGTCCCAGTGGTAAGCAGCGACGACCCCGCCCCGGCGCACCGCGCGGCACATTTCCGCCACGGCGAGAGCCGGCTCCGGCACGAAGAACAGTACCAGCGCCATCACGGCGGCATCGCCGGCGGCATCCGCAACCGGCAACCGCATCGCGTCACCCTCGGTCCATGTCACAGGCGCGCCAGCCGGCAGGCGATTTCGTGCATAGGCCAACTGCGCCGCTGACGGATCGAAGGCCTGAACGTGGGCAGGCATACAGCGTCGGACCACTAATTCAGTGAATGCTCCGTTGCCACAGCCGATGTCGAGCCAGCGCATCCCGTTCGGCACTCCGATCCAGTCGATGAAGCGCTCGCCGACGAGCACGCTCCAGCGACCCATCATGAGCTCGTAGCTGGCGCCGTCATCGAAGCGGATCGTCTCGTCGCCCATCGCAAGATACTCCCGCTGTCGAACTGTGAGCGCCATCTCGCAGGAGCGGGGCAATGACTTGCCACCGGCTGCCCCGACTATTACATTGGCACTGATGTTCAGCCGTGCGCTGCTCCTGCTGCTCGTCGCGACAATGGCCACCATGCCATCGGTTGCCAGTGCCTGTGCCCTTAATTGTGTAACCGACCAATCCGGCATGCCAGGTACGGGGACTACGCCCGTCAGCGGGGACTGCGGTCACAAGGCTCCCGACAGTGGGAATCCCGGTGACCTGGGGATGGCGTCGCTGTGCGCTTTTGCCGCGGCCGGTGCGATCTCGATATCCCCTGCTACGGCCTGTCACAGGGTAACAGCGGCTCCTGCCAGCTATTTTCCCAAAAGAATCTTGTCACAGGTCCCCCACCTGCCCGACAGACCTCCGCGAGTCTGACACAAGACGGTAAGCGCGGACGCACATAGCGATCCGCACCAGCAGATCGGTGTAGTCCCGTAGCCGATCTCGCTTTGAACACCGCCTTGGCGAGGTCAGACATGTTCCTTCCAGCCCTGAGCGTGCGCAGCCTTTTTTGCGCACTTTCGATATTGATCTTCGGTGTTCGCGTACACGGCGCCGAAGTCTTGACCCTCGAGGCGGTTCAGACTGCCGCACTCGAGCTGCAACCGCTGGTTGAAGGCCAAAGGGCGAAAGTCGACGCGCTCCGTGAGCGCGCGGTCGTCGCTGGTGAGCTTCCCGATCCTGAGCTCGGGATCGGCGTCAACGAAATGCCAGTGGACACGGCAGATGCATGGTCGCTCAGCCGGGATTCCGACACGGACGTCATGGTCGGCTTCACGCAGAGCTTCCCGGGAGGTGACAAGCGGCGTCTGCGTGCACTGCGCGAACAGCATGCGAGCCAGGCCGCAGAAGAGGAGATGCATGACCTGGAACTGCGCATCCGCCGCGACGCGGGACTGGCGTTCGCAGAAGTGTTCCTTCGCCAGCATGAGGTTGAACTGGTCGCGGAGGAAGTGCGCCAAGCCGGGCTGCAAAAGAAGGCTGCGGACATCAGGTTTCGAAGCGGCGATGCTGCTCAGTCCGAGCTCCTTGCCGCCTCTGTCGAAGAAGCGTTGCTGGGGGACAAACTTGCTGAGTCCCGCCAGATGCTCGCGCATGCTCGGATCCAGCTCGAGAGATGGGTCGGGACGATGGCCGGTGAACCTGCTGGCGAAACGCTGCCCGAGTTAGGCCTGACCAGGGAGTTCCCCCGCATCGTCGAGGGCCTGCCCGACCACCCCGCCATTCGAATGGAGGATCGCGCGCGCGAAGCTGCTGAAGCCGGTGTGGACCTCGCGCTTCAGGGTAACAGGCCGGACTGGCGACTCGAGGTCGCATACGGCCACCGGCCCGAGTTCTCCGAGATGCTCAGCGTCCGCGCCTCGATCGGTCTGCCTATCTTTCCTCGTCAGCGGCGGGATCGCGAGGCCGCGGCTGCACGTCATGACTTATCCGCAGCCGTTTCGACTCGTGCGAACCGGTTGCGCGAGTTTCAGGCCGAGGCCGCTCTTGCCCACCACGACGGCACGGTCTTCAGCGAGCGTCTAAGCGCGCTCCAGGCGGACGCGCTGCCGGCTGCACGTGCGCGAGTAGACGCGGCTGATGCCGCATACGGGACCGGCCGGGGTTCGCTTGCAGAAGTTCTGGGGGCCCGCCGGTCGCGCCTCGAAGTGGACCTTCGCCAGCTTGATCTGCAGGTCTCGGCATTTCGTAAGCAAATCGAACTGCAGTACTTCATGAATCCGGGGGTTCAGCCATGAACCGCAACGGCATCGTCGTTCTTCTCAGCGCCATATTCCTCCTCGGTGCGTTGGCATGGTTGGCCTTCCGAGGCGACTCTCCGCACGAGCGTGCGGTTGTGCCAGTGACGTCAGCGGAGGCTCCGCGCGAGGCAAATGCTGATCGCGAGGTTCTCTACTGGTATGACCCGATGCGACCCGACGTGCATTTTGACAAGCCCGGGAAATCGCCCTTCATGGACATGCAGCTAGTACCGAAGTACGCGAACCCGGCTGGCGGAAGTGAGAGGCAGCAAATGGGGCTCATCGAGATCGATCCGCGGATGGCGCAGAACCTGGGGATGCGGACGGCGCCTGTGACTCGCGGGGCCGTTGCGTTGACCATGAATACGGTTGGCTCAGTCACGGTCGATGAGACCCGGATCTTCGCGATCGAGTCCCGGGCCGCCGGTTGGGTCGAACGGCTGCATGTGCGCGCCGAGGGTCAACCCGTCGCGCGCGGTCAATCGGTGGCCAGCATCTACTCGCCGGAACTTTACGCCACCCAATCCGAGCTCGCACTAGCGGCAAAGAGCGGTGACCAGGCACTCATCGCTGCGGCCCGTCAGCGCCTCGCACTGCTCGGAGTGTCCGCGAGTCAGATCGAGCAGGTTATCCGACGCGGCGAAGCAGTCCGGCAGGTGGCTGTGATTGCTCCGAGCGACGGGGTCATAACGGAGCTAAATGTCCGCGAAGGTCAGCAAGTCGCGCCAGCGATGCCCTTGATGCGGATCGCCGACCTGTCGCGCGTGTGGATCACGATCGAACTTCCGGAAGATCAAGCGGGGCTGTTGCATGCCGGCCAGAAGGTCACCGCCCGGCTGCGCGCCATTGCCGGCAAGACTTTCTCCGGCGCCGTGGAGTACGTGTACCCGCGCCTGGAGGCGTCCACGCGCACCGTGAGCGCTCGCATCGCATTCGATAATCCCAAGGGGGAATTGAAGCCGGGCATGTACGCCGATGTCAGCCTCGAACAAGCAAGCCAGGATGACGATCAGGAGGATGCGCTGCTAGTCCCCAGCGAAGCCGTAATTCGCACCGGCACCCGCACGGTCGTGATCGTCGAGGAGGCGGCAGGTCGCTTCCGACCGGCGGCAGTTGAGCTCGGGCCCGAACGCCAGGGACGAACGGTCGTGCTGGCGGGCCTGCAGGAAGGCGAGCGCGTGGTCGTGTCAGGCCAGTTTCTCATCGACTCAGAGGCGAGTCTGCGAGGTGCATTTGATCGTCTGGGCAGCGCGCCTGCCGGAGAGCAGCCGTGATCGGTCAGTTGATCTATTGGTCGATTAATAACCGCTTTCTGATAGTCATGGCGGCCGTGCTCGCCACCGCCTGGGGTGTCTACTCCACGCTGACCATTCCGCTCGATGCGATCCCGGACCTCTCGGATGTACAGGTCATCGTGCGTACGGTCTACCCGGGACAGGCTCCGCAGGTTGTCGAGGACCAGGTCACTTACCCGCTCACGACGACCATGTTGTCGGTGCCCTACGCGAAAACGGTACGGGGCTATTCGCTCTTCGGTGAGTCGTTCGTCTACGTGCTCTTCGAGGACGGCACGGATCTCTATTGGGCTCGCTCTCGCGTGCTCGAGTACCTGTCTCAGGTGCAGAGCAGACTCCCCGCAGGCGCGAAAACCGCTCTTGGTCCCGACGCCACCGGAGTTGGATGGATCTACGAGTACGCGCTCGTGGATCGCACCGGGCAGCACGACATCTCAGAGCTGAGAGCGCTGCAGGACTGGTTCCTGAGATACGAGCTGAAAACCGTGCCAGACGTGGCGGAGGTTGCCACCATCGGCGGCTACAACCGGCAATATCAGATCGTCCTCGACCCGGGCAGGCTCCGCGGTTACCGCCTGACGCTCGATGCCGTGATCGACGCCGTCAAAGGCGCGAACAGTGAGGCTGGCGGGTCCGTGATCGAACTCGCTGAGGCCGAATACATGGTGCGCGCCCGGGGCTACCTCAAGACCCTGGAGGACTTCCGGGCCATCCCGGTCGGTCTAGGTGGCAATGGCACGCCTGTTCTGCTGCGCGATGTCGCATGGGTGCAGGTCGGTCCCGAAATTCGTCGCGGAATCGCGGAACTCGACGGTGAGGGCGAGGTCGTTGGCGCTGTCGTAGTGCTACGTTCCGGAAAGAACGCCCTGCGGGCGATCCGAGCCGTCAAAGGCCGGCTGGAGACCCTTAAGAAGGGTCTCCCAAAGGGCGTGGAAATCGTCGAAACCTACGACCGGTCCGCCGTCATCGAGCGTGCCGTCGCCAACCTCTCGTGGAAGCTCCTCGAGGAGTTCATCGTCGTCGCCCTGGTGTGCGCCGCGTTCCTGTTCCACCTGCGCTCGGCGCTGGTGTGCGTCGTGATGCTTCCACTCGGGATTCTCGTGGCCTTCGTGGTCATGAAATCGCAGGGCATCAATGCGAACATCATGTCGCTCGGCGGCATCGCGATCGCCATCGGCGCGATGGTCGACGCGGCGATCGTCATGATCGAGAACGCGCACAAGAAACTCGAAACGTTCCGTCACGCGCACGATGGGCACGAGCCACCCGGCAAAGAACGAAGTGCCCTGATTGCAGAGGCGGCGGCCGAGGTGGGACCGGCACTGTTCTTCAGTCTGCTCATCATCACGCTATCGTTCGTGCCGGTGTTCACGCTGCAGGCTCAGGAGGGACGGCTCTTTGCCCCGCTCGCTTACACCAAGACATATGCGATGGCGGCGGCAGCCGGTCTTTCCGTCACGCTCATCCCCGTGCTGATGGTCTATTTCATTCGCGGGCGAATCGCCGATGAGTCTGCTAATCCGATCAATCGTCGTTTGATCACGCTTTACCGTCCGGTACTGCAGCGCGTCCTTGCCCACCCGCGTGCAACGCTCGGTATTGCCCTCCTTCTGGTGCTGGCGACCCTGTGGCCGGCAACGAGGCTCGGATCGGAGTTCATGCCACCCCTCGATGAGGGCGATTTGCTGTACATGCCGACGGCACTGCCGGGATTGTCCGCCGCCAAAGCCGCTGAACTTCTGCAGCAAACCGATCGGATCATCCGGCAGTTCCCCGAAGTCGAACGCGTGTTCGGCAAGATGGGGCGGGCGGATTCGGCGACGGACCCCGCGCCGCTGGAAATGGTCGAGACGACCATTCGGCTCAAGCCGCGCAGCGAATGGCGTCCCGAGCTGACGACAGAAAAGCTGATCGAAGAAATGGATGCCTCGCTCCAGCTTCCGGGCATGAGTAATGTATGGGTACAACCGATCCGCAATCGCATCGACATGCTCGCCACCGGCATCAAGAGTCCAGTCGGAATCAAGATCGCCGGTCCAAACCTCGAAACGATTGAACAACTGGGAGCCCAGCTCGAAGCGGCCATCAGGAACGTTCCAGGGACCGCTTCCACCTTTTCAGAGCGAGTATCGGGCGGCCGCTACATTGAGGTCCGTCCCGATCGGCTGGCCGCGGCGCGCTACGGACTCGGCATCGATGACGTCCAGCGCGTCGTCACCGTCGCTATTGGCGGGGAAAATATCACCGAGACCATCGAAGGACTCGCGCGCTTTCCGGTGAACATACGCTATCCGCGTGAACTGCGCGACTCGGTCCAGGACTTGCGTGACCTGCCGATCGTGACTGAGCGTGGCGAGACAGTGACATTGGGCAGCGTCGCGGCCGTCGACATCTCCGATGGGCCGCCGATGGTCAAAAGTGAGAATGCGCGGCCGAATGGCTGGATCTATGTCGACATCCGTGGTCGCGATCTAGGCTCATACGTGCGCGATGCCCAGCGGGCAGTCGCGCGCGCGGTGGAGCTGCCGGCCGGGTACTCAATCGCGTGGTCGGGTCAGTTCGAGTATCTCGAGCGTGCGACGAAGCGGCTTCGAGTCGTGGTGCCGGCCACGCTGGCAATCATATTCGTGCTGCTTTTCCTTACCTTTCGCAAGGTCGGTGAGGCAGCCCTCATCATGGCTTCAGTTCCGTTCGCGCTCGTCGGTGGCGTCTGGTTGATGTATATCCTCGGCCACAACCTGTCCGTCGCCTCCGGCGTCGGCTTCATCGCACTCGGCGGTGTCGCGGCGGAGTTCGGTGTAGTCATGCTTCTTTACCTGGATCATGCGGTCAAACGCCGGCAAGCAGAGGACAGGTTCATTGAGGACACGGACGCAATATCGGCGATCGAGGAAGGAGCGCTGCTCCGCGTACGGCCCAAGGCAATGACCGTGGCAGTGATCATTGCGGGTCTTCTGCCACTCTTCTGGGGTGCCGGGACCGGCTCGGAAGTCATGCGACGGATCGCCGCGCCGATGATTGGCGGGATGATCACCGCACCGCTGCTCTCCATGCTCGTGATTCCCGCGGCCTATCTGCTGATGCTTCGCCGACGACTGACGCGACCGAAGGCATTAGCCCCGTAGCAGCCATCGAGATACCCTTCAATGCGCCCGGCAGGGGGTGTCGGCTGCAGCCAATCGTACATGCGCCCAACGGTGAGACACCGCTGACCAGATGTGCAGAGGCGGAAGGCGATGAGACCCGACGTCCAAGTCTCATCGCGCTCCCGCGCGCCTGTATCAAGCCACCTGCGCGAGCTTCTCGCGGCGCTCCGTGGTGGGGTCGATCATCGTAAGCACCTCGAACACGCGGGTGGCTGGAAAGCCACTGATGCGGGCGTGTTCGTGCACCTGGCTCTCTTCCTCGGCCAGGTAGATGCAGAACGTGCGGTCGGCAGCCACATAGGAGTGGACCCACTGGACCTTCGGCGCCAACTGGGCCAGGGCCTTGTTCGACGTCGCCGCGGCGCCGGACAGTTCCCGGTCGTTCATCCGGCCAACTCCCTCGATCTTTCTCTCGATGACGAACTTCTTCATGGCAGTAATCTCCTGTTTCTGTAGTCGCGACGGGTATTCGCCGCGGTGGAAACATTAGGACACCGGCCCGCGCCGAACTTGCACGCAAGCTGGATTAAGTTGGAGAGAAGACCTGGTTCGGCCAGAATAGCCATTGTGAGTCGACCGACGGGGGCTAGCGCGGTACGTGTCCGAGATCTACCGATTCGCGGGGCTTGAGCTGGATACGTCCCGGTTCCAGGTTCGCCGTGCCGGTAAAGCGCTGGCGGTGCAGCCGCAGGTGTTTGACGTGCTGCACTATCTCGTCGCCCACCACGACCGGATCGTCTCGAAGGACGAGTTGCTCGACAAAGTCTGGAACCGGCGCTTCGTGTCGGAGGCCACGCTCAGCAGTCGTATCAAGGCGGTGCGACAGCTGATCGGCGATACGGGCAAGGAACAGCGGCTGTTGCTCACGATGCGCCACCGCGGATTTCGCTACGTCGGTTCGGTGGAAGCCGAGCTTCCGGGCACGCGCCAGATCGCATCGGCTGTATCGATGGCCTCAGCGCCGGCGCACGCGGCCGATCCGCCGACCAGCATCGCGCTGCTGCCGTTTGAAATGGTGGGCGAGCGATCGCAGCGCGACTATTTCGGCCAGGGCATTGCCGCCGACATCATCGCCCTGCTGGCACGTCATCAATGGTTGACCGTGATAGCGCGAGGCTCGAGTTTTGCGGTAGACGCGAAACTGACGCCGCGCCAGATCGGTTCCGTGCTGGGGGTGGACTATCTGCTGACCGGTCGCATCCGCTGGACGGAAGCCAGCGGGCGCATCGACGCGGAGCTGGTGGACTGCGACAGCGGGCGGCTGCTCTGGAACCAAGGCTATGCCATCGAGAACGCCAGCGTGGAGTCGGTGCTCGAGGACATCGCGCAGCAGATTGCGGCAACGATCGAACCCAAGCTGGCACAGATCGAGCGGCAGAAGACCGACCGTAAGCGCCCGGAGGATTTTCAGGCATGGGACTGCTGTCACCGGGCGTTCTGGCATCTGTATCACTTCACGCCGGATGACCTGTCGGTGGCGAAGAGCTGGTTTGCGCGGGCATTGACGTTCGACCCGAACCTCGCCCGTGCCCATGCCGGATTGGCATACGCGTCGGTGCAGCTGGCGTTCTACGGTGAACCGTCAAAGCGTCACGACGAACTGCAGCAGGCACTCGCGGAATCGCAGAAGGCCGTCGCACTCGAGCCGCAGGATGCCTTCAATCGTTTTGCACTGGGACGATCGTTGTGCCTGCTGTGCCGGTTTCCGGAAGCCCAGGCCGAACTCGAGCAGGCCATCGAGGCGAACCGTAGTTTTGCGCAGGCTTATTTCGCGCTCGCCTTCTGCTTCTCGGTGTGGGACAAGCCCGCGGCCTCGCTGCCGCTGTACGAAAAGGCGGTGCGAATGAGTCCGCAGGATCCGCACCTGTGGACCTTCCACCACATGCGCAGTGTCGCGCTGTATCGCCTGGACCGCCTCGAGGAAGCGGAAGACTTCGTGCGTGCGGCCGTGCGGCAGCAATATGCCACCTATTGGCCGTTCGCGACACTCTGCGCCCTGCTCGCTGAGCGTGGCCGCATCGAAGAGGCCGCGGCGATTGGCGATCGCCTGCTGCAGATGAAGCCCGGCTACAACCTGGCGTTCGCCCGACAGGACTTCTTCTTCATCCGTGCGCCCGAGTTCGTGGACCGGTACCTGCACCATCTCGCGCTTGCCGGTATTCCGGCGAGTTGAAGCCTCGCCTCCTTGAGACTCGCAGGGCTCGTCGGACCCTTCCTACGAGCGCCTGCAAGGCGCGACCGCTATACGCCAACGCTACGGATGGGCTAACTGCCCCGCACGCCGGCCTCCGCCGTCACTGTGCTGCGACAGCGCAAGGAGAATCGCATGAAGGAAGTTTTCATGACCGGAGTGTTGCTCGCCTTGGCAGCGTGCTCTGAGCAGCATCAGGAAACACAGTATGCGCGATCGATCACGCAGACTGCCGCGGCGGACACCAGTCAAAAGAGCGTCGAGTCCGTCCCGCCGGCCTCCACCGCCGAAGTTCCCGCCGGTTCGTACAAGCTCGACAGAGCGCATGCGAGCTTGATCTTTCGCGTGAATCACCTTGGCTTCTCGAACTACACGGCGCGCTTCAAACGGTTCGATGCGAAGCTGGAGTTTGATCCCAGGAATCTGGCTGCGTCCAAAGTGACGGCAACTGTCGATCCAGATTCACTGGAAACGGATTATCCGAATCCCGCCAAAGTCGACTTCAACGCGGAACTCAAGGGCGCTGAGTGGCTGAACGTCGCGGCGTTCCCCCAGATGAAATTCGAATCCAGGCGCATTGATGTGACAGGTGAGAACACGGTGCGCATCAATGGCGACCTTACGTTGCATGGTGTCACCCGCCCGATAGTGCTCGAAGCCAGATTCAATGGCGGCTACGCGGGACATCAGATGGACCCTAATGCGCGCATCGGGTTCTCGGCACATGGCACGCTGAAGCGTTCCCAGTTTGGCATTGCTTATGGCATCCCGGCACCGGGAACGACCATGGGTGTGAGCGACGATGTGAATGTCGTGATCGAAGCGGAATTCACGGGTCCGCCTTTGGCTGATAAGACGTAATGTCTGCTTTTCGAAGCCGCAAGACGCCTCCTTCGGGTCGTTCTGAGTCACTCGGCGACGATTGAGTTCGGCCAGAAGCGGACGTCGCGATCGCCATGGCCCTCAGCGGTCTATTGGGCGGCGGATCTCAACTCTGCCGAACTATTCCGCGATAGAGCAAGGTGCCGAATGGGAGGACGGCGGTGAGGAGGAGCAGACCGGTACCGACGACGTATGGCCCTGCCTCGAGATCGAACGGACCGAAGATGTTGAGAACCTGAAGGATGAACGCCGAAGCGCGCAGCAGCGAATTCACCAGCGTGGCGCCAAGGAAGAACGGCTGTTTCGAATGGACCGCGCGGACACGCCGCAAGGCGGACACGGTAAGCGCGACGGCAGACGCGGCCAGAAACGCGCTTGAGATGCCCCATGCCACGGCGTCGGGGCAATGTAGCAATCTGAGGAAGAAGGGCAAGAGGGCGAGGAACACGACGACCAAACTCGACGAGATGAGGAACAGCAGCCGAACGAAATCCTCGTCTGACCACCGTCCCGCTGCCCGCTGACCGAAAACGGCAACAACACCGCTGAAGCCAGCGAATGCTACGGACAGTTCCGCGATGGTGAGGAGAACGTCGTCGCCCGACATGGTCATCTCATGGGCGGACTAGACCACTGAACTTTTGGGCCGTCAAATTTGTGCGGCGGAGGAAATGGCCGCACCTCGCAGCGCCGATGCCCTGTCGGCACGGCAATCCCTCCTATGGGTCGGAAGCAGAAGTCTGCAAAAGGCCAGAAGCGGACGTCGCGAGCCAAGTCAGAAGTTGCCCGCAAGCGGGCGACTACGCAATACTTTCGAGGACACACCAGGTAAATCCCCGTTCGCCATCAGTTGCTGAGGAGTCGTCCATGCAA
>Ga0207706_10003485_pt1 | contig 15019 bp, 15 predicted proteins | sample KBSC53metaG_FD_184318 | JGI IMG/M metagenome (GOLD analysis project Ga0207706, IMG submission 184318) | Corn rhizosphere microbial communities from Kellogg Biological Station, Michigan, USA - KBS C5-3 metaG (SPAdes) (version 2) | ecosystem: Host-associated > Plants > Roots > Rhizosphere > Soil ... | reverse complement strand
GTTCGATGCGGTGCCGAGAAGGCTCAGGCGGCCTTGCGGCGACGAGCGACGAAGCCGACAGCGCCGATGCCAGCCAGCATCAGGGCGTAGGTTTCGGGTTCCGGCACCGGGTTGGCGACCAGGGCGACCGTGTAGGCCGAGTTGGCCAGGGCGGTGCCGGTGATGTCGAGGTGGTACTGGCCGGCGGCGGGCAGCGCGAAGCTGACCGTGGTGTCGTCACCAGCGAAGTTGATGAAGTTGACGGTGCCGAACGGGTGGGTGTTGTTCCACACCTGGACGTACAGGTCGGGGATGGCGTTCACGGTGACGCCGCGCAGACGCAGGCTGATGGCGTTGGCCGAAGCGTCGACGGACGACGGCGCGGCGACCTGGAAGTCGATCTCGTCGACGAACGAGCCCTTGGCGACCAGGAAGGTGTCGACCGTGGGGTTGAGCGCGTCGGTGGAGATCACGCCCAGGTTGTAGGTGGTGGCGTTGGCGGCGCTGATGGCGGCCAGGGCGGCCAGCGAGACCGCGAGTTGCTTGAACATGGACATCCCTCGATATGAGTTGAGTTGGAAGTGTTGACGCCTGTCCAGGTTGGGTGGAGCAGCCCGCTCACCGGCTTGGCCTGACGTTGGGGGCGACTGTAAGGACGCGGTTACGGTCCGTCGCCCCCTCAAGTGAGGGGTAACCCGCAAAGAAGGGGGAACTCGCGGGGCGTGGAGGCGTCAGCGGCCCTGCCGGTAAGGCTCGTCGAAGTCGAGGAAGTCGTGCTCAGCCAGCGCGTCCTTCACCCATTGCTGCATCGCCGGCAGCGAGAACACGCGGTCGATGTAGGCGCCGGTCTGCGCGGAGATCGGCAGGCCGTAGGTCCGCAGCCGCGTGCACACCGGCGCGAAGTAGGCGTCGGCCGCCGAGAACGCACCGAAGAGGAACGGTCCGCCGGAGCGGCCGAGCTGCTCGCTCCACATCTGCTCGATGCGCGCGACGTCGCGCCGCACGTCGCCCTGCTCGGCCCAGAGGCGGGCGCCGACCTGCGCCAGCGAGGCTTCGAGGTTCATCGGGCAGTGATTGCGCAGCGCGCCGAAGCCGGAGTGCATCTCCGCGCACAGGCTCCGTGCGCGGGCACGGGCGAGGCGCTCGGCCGGCCACACGCCACGCTCCGGATGCTTCTCGGCCACGTACTCGACGATGGCCAGCGTGTCCCAGACCGCGAAGCCATCGTCGTCGACGAGGACCGGCACTTTGCCGCTCGGCGCGATGCCGGCGAGCCGTGTCTTGAACTCCGAACCTTCGCTGAAATCCAGCCGCAGCTTCACTTCCTCGAACGGGATGCCGAGCTGGGTCATCGCGAGCCAGGGGCGCAGCGACCAGGACGAATAGTTCTTGTTGCCGATGTAGAGCTTCATGGGAGACCTCGAGGTGCGGGAGCAGGATGCTACGGGCAGCCCGCTGCGGGTGCGCATGATCAATGCGCAAGGCATCGATGCGCGTCTTGCATGGCGGCGCCGCCGCGACGCTTCGACCGCGCCCTGTCAGGGCAGGTCGTCCGCAGCGGGAGCACCCGGCCCGGCATCGCGCGGGCCGATGCTGGCGCCCAGCCGGGCCTTCAGCGAGGCCGGCTGCCCGTTGAGCACGGTCGCGTAGAGCACCGCATTCGTGAGCACCTTCTTCACGTAGTCGCGCGTCTCGTTGAAGGGGATGTTCTCGGCCCAGATCGCCGGCTCGAGCACCGGCCCGTCGCGCCAGCGCCGCGAGCGGCTCGGGCCGGCGTTGTAGGCGGCCGCCGCGAGCGGCTGCGATCCGCCGAAGTCGTCGAGCACCAGCTTCAGGTAGCCGGTGCCGAGCCGGATGTTCTGTTCGCGGTCGTTGATCATGTTCGGCGTGAACTGCACACCGAGTTTCTTGGCCGTCCATTTGGCGGTGGAAGGCATCAGCTGCATCAGGCCGGAGGCGCCGACCGCTGAGCGCGCGTCCATCACGAAGCGCGACTCCTGCCGGATCAGGCCGTACACATAGGCCGGGTCGATGCCGATCTCGGCCGCCTTGGCAAGCACTTCGGTGCGGAAGGGCGTCGGGAAGCGCTGGTCGAGGTCGATCTCGGCGCGGGTGCGGTCGCTGGTGTTGATGCAGCGGTCCCAGATCTCGCGCTCGCAGGCCAGCTGGGCCGCGGCCATCAGCTCGCGGTCGCTCATGCCCCGCAGCATGTAGTTCCATTCGCGCACGCCTTCGCTGCGCAACCCCAGCGCGATCAGCTGCAGCGCCCGGGTCAGGCCGGGGTTGGATTGCGCGATCACCCTCTCGGCCAGCGTCAGCGGTGCAGGCTTCGGCGGCGGCGCGATCGGCTGCCCCAGCTCTTCGGTCGCGAGCAGGCCGTAGAAGTGCAGCTGGCCGGCGATCGACTCGAGCAGCTGCCGGGATTGCAGCCGGTCGGCGTCACCCTCGGCGCCGGCCTTGGCCAGCGCGGCGAGGGCGCGTGCCTTCCAGTAGGTCCACACGGGTTCGCGCTGCTCTGGCGCACTCATCGCGCCGATCGCGTCCTGCGCCATGCTCCAACGCTGGGTGCCGCGGCCCGAGCGAAGCGCGCTGCGCACCGCCCAGCCGAGGCTGTCGTCGCTCCATTCCACCGCCGGTTGGCCGCGTCGGTGGCCGGCCTTCCAGCCGAGTTGGTAGTACGGCACGGCTTCGGGCATCAGCTTGATCGCGGCCTGCTTCGCGACCGTGGCCCAGGCGGTGCTTGCCAGTTCCGGCGGCAGCACCAGCTGCCACCGCTGTTCTAGCTGGCCGGCCGCGGCTTCAGGGTCGTTCCAGGCCATGCGCATCACGGCCAGCGTCGTCAGCTCGGCGTTGATGCGCCCGCTGACATTGGCGCGGCGGGTCAGGTAGCGTGCCGGCTGATCGATCAGGTCGCTGACGGCATTGGCGGCCTGCAGGTTGATGAAACCAGCCGCGAAGCGGGCCACGCGAGGGCGGTTGAATTCCACTGCCAGGCGTGCGGCGCGCCAGATGTCGTCCTGCGTGAAGCGCTTGGCTTCGATCATCACGGTGGCGAGCAGCGCGCAGCCTTCGTCGAGGTCGCGCTGCGCGTACCAGGCCGCGCGCGCGGCATCGACGACGTTGCGGCCCGCGACGTGCTCGCTCAGCACCGCGTAGCAGGTCACCTCGCGATCGTCGTTCATCCGGAAGCGCGGGAACTCGCGCGCGAAGTTGGCCCAGTCGCGCCGATGGCCCAGCTCGAGCAGCCAGTCGTTGCGCAGCCGGTCTTCCACATAGCTGCCGGGCCAACGCGCATAGAAGGCGTCGACCTCCTCCTGCCGCACCTCGCTGAGTCGGTTGCCGATCTCCCAGTAGTCGATCCACGACGCGAGCGGGTGCTGCGCCGCGATGGCCCCTGCGCGCGCCGCGGCGAGCCGGGCGCGATCGTGCCGGCGCAGCGCATCGCGCGCATCGAGCACCAGCGCATCGTCGGCGCTCGCAGCCTGCACGCGCAGGGGCAGGCCGCCGAGCAGCAGGGCCAGGCCGAGCAGCCCGACGAGAAGGATCCGGTATGAAGACGATGCGTGTGCGATGAAGGCGGGCATGGAGCGTATGGGCGGCATCGCCACATGGCGATGCCCCTGAAAAATCAATGTAGCGCAGCAAGGCATGATCCCGTGCCTTCCCGGCGCGGGCCATCCCTCAATCGACTTCGCCGATGGCCTGCCGCGAGCGTGCGGCCTGCTCCACCACCCAGGCGAAGAACTGGCGCAGCTCCGGCCGCTCGACACTGGCGCTGCCTGGAATCGCCCAGTAGGCAAACGGGGAAGTCACGCGGCGTTCGACGCCGAACGGCTCGACCAGTTCACCGCGTGCCAGCGATTCGTAGACCAATGCCACACGCGCCAGCGCCACGCCCTGGCCGGCGAGGGAGGCCTGGATCTGCTGGTAGGTGAAGTTCAGGTAGATCCAGCGCAGCGGCTGCAGTTGCGGCTGGCCCTGCTGTAGCAGCCAGTAGCGCCAGCTGAGGTATTCGGCGCTGGGGCGCTGGTCGTCTTCTTCGAGCAGCGTGTGGCGCACCAGGTCGGCCGGCTGCTTCAGCGGCGGCGCCAGGCCGTTGCGCGCCTGCTCGGCCAGGCCCGCGCTGACCACCGGCGTCATCACCTCGCCGAACAGGCGCACCGCGCCGGGCGGCGCGTCGTCAGGGTGGCAATAGCGGATCGCGATGTCGAGCTCGGGGTCATCCAGGTCCGCGATCGCGTCGGTGGCCGAGATGCGGATGTCGATGTCGGGGTGGTCGCGCTGGAACGCCTGCAACCGGGGGATCAGCCACAGCGAGGCGAACGAGGCAAAGGTGGTCAGGCTCACATGGCGCCTGCCTCGGGCCAGCCGGATCTGGCGCACGGTGGCGTCGAGCCGGTCGAGCATCGGCACCACCGCATGCAGCAGCGAGGTGCCGGGGCCGGTGAGCTCGACATGCCGGGTGCCGCGCAGGAACAGCGGCGCGCCGAGTTCGTCTTCGAGCGCGCGGATCTGGCGGCTGATCGCCGATTGCGTCAGATGCAACTCCTCTGCGGCGGCGCGGAAGCTCAGGCGCCGCGCCACCGCCTCGAAAGCCCGCAGCGCGCCGACGCTCAGAGGCCTGTGACGAACGACTCTATTCATGCGTATAGGGAATCAATAGATCGAGTCGAACTCATTGGTGTTTTCCCTCGATAATTCTCAGAATAGCTCTCACGGTGATGCAAAAGGAGTATGCCATGAGCCCCTCTCTGATGAGCGATTCGCAACAGTCCACGGCTTCCGAAGTGACGCTGCTCCAAGGCAGTGCGCGGCGCCTGGTGGCAGATCGGAAGCTGCGCTGCCTGCGGGTCACCGAGGGCATGCTCTGGCTGACCAGCAGCGCGCTGTCGGACGATGAAGTCCCGGCCGACTTCTGGCTGAAGGCCGGCGATGTACTGATGCTGTCGCCCGGCCAGGAGGCGGTGGTCGAGGGCTGGCCGAGCGCCCGCTTCGAGTTGCTGCCGGCCCAGGCACTCAGCGCTTCTTCGCCCCGCGTGCCGCAGCCGCCGTTGCGTTGGCTGCAGAAGCTGCGGTCTTCCGCGCTGGCCCCGGCGCCTTGCCCGCAGTGCTGAGCTTGCGCGGGCGCGGTGCAGGCTTGGCCTGGCGCGCCTGCAGCGCAGCCTGCATCGCCAACCTCGCCCAGGGCGCCATCGCCTCGGGCGAATCCATCGCTTCCTCGGGCGCTGTCCAGTAGCCCACGCTGACCCGCTTGCCCTTGGCTTCGTAGACGAACGGTTCGCAGCCCGCGGCCTCGAACCGCGCCCGCGTCGAGTCGTCGGCCTTCAGGTATAGCCGCTCGAAGGCGATCAGCGCGATGAACAGGTCATCGACGTAGAGGCCGTGCCCGCCGAACATGCGGCGCGAGCGCGGGCGCCCCACGGGTGAAAGCAGTTCGAGGCAATGGTCGAGCAGGCCGTCGGCGGACATCGGCGCAGTGTACGTTTGCGGCCCGTGGCCGCGACCCCCACAATCGGGCCATGTCCAAAGCCTTCAACCTGCCCCTCGAACCCTCGCGTGACAAAGGCGTGCTGAGGCGCCAGCTGCAGGCCGAGCGCCAGGCCATGGTCGACCGCCATGAGCGCGCCGTGCACCTGCAGCGGGTGCTGCGCGTATGGCTGGTCAGCCGGCCCGAGCAGACCATTGGCGCCTACTGGCCGATCAAGGGTGAGTTCGATGCGTTGCCGGCGCTGTATCGCTGGAGCGAGGCCGATCCGGCGCGCCGCATCGGCCTGCCGGTCATCAACCGCGAGACCAGGCAGCTGCGCTTCCATGTGTGGTATCCCGGCTGCCCGATGGAGGAAGATGCCTACGGCATCCCCAAGCCCAAGGACACCGAGGCCTTCGAGCCCCAGTTGCTGCTGGTGCCTTGCGTGGGCTTCGGCCCCGGCGGCGTGCGGCTGGGCTACGGCGGCGGGTTCTATGACCGCACGCTGGCGGCCCTGACGCCCCGGCCCTTCACGGCCGGCCTGGGCTACGGGCACGGTTACGTGCCCTGGCTCGCGCCGGAGCCGCACGACGTGCCGCTGGACGCCATCCTCACCGAGGACGGCGTGGCTTGGGAGCGCAGCCAGTAGCCGCTCAGAAGCGGCGGCCGATGCCGATGCCCACCAGCGTCGGGTCGACCTTCAGCGTGCCGAGCGTCGTGCCGCCGGCGGCCACATCGGTGCGGATCTGCACCTTCTTCACGTCGAGGTTGAAGAGCCACCCGCCGCCGAGCGGCACGTCGACGCCCGCACCGACAGCGAAGCCGACGCTGTTCTTGTCGATCGTCACGCCGGCGGGCAGGTTCACGCCCGAGAAGTTGGTGTAGTTGAGGCCGGCGCCCAGATAGGGGCGGCAGTTCGGCATGCCGGTGAAGTGGTACTGCAGGCTCAGCGTGGGCGGCAGGTGCTTCAGGCTGCCGATCTCGGTGCTGCCGGCGCGCACCGTCTGCTTCTGCGGATAGGTCAGGATCAGCTCGGCCGCCAGATTGGGCGTGAAGAAGTAGCTGATGTCGACTTCCGGAAAGACCTTGCTGTTGATGTTCAGGTCCAGCCCGGTGCTGTCCTTGTTGGCGGGGTCCAGGTGCAGCACGCGGCCGCGCACCAGCCAGTTCCCGGCGTCATTGCCTTGCGCCTGCGCGGTGGGGATCAGGGCGGCCGCCACGGCGAGAGCGATCCAGCGGGTCTTCATTTCTTTCCTCGTTCAATGCAAGCCACATGGCTCGATCTGATTGGACGAGGCGGGGCGAGGGCGCGGCTTGTGTCGCATCAAGCCCGCCGGCGCGTCGACCCTACGCACCGGCGGGTTTTGACCTGGGTCAGCTTCCGGTGTCTCAGCCGTGCAACCGGCGGCAGATTTCCAGCGTCGGGCCGGCCTGGTTCATCGTGTAGAAGTGGAAGCCCGGCACGCCGGCGGCACGCAGCCGCTCGCAGAGCTCGGTCACCACGTCGAGCCCGAAGGCCTTGATCGAGGCGGTGTCGTCGCCGAAGGCCTGCAGGCGCAGGCGCACCCAGCGGGGGATCTCAGCGCCGCAGTTGTCGGCGAAGCGGATCAGGCCGCTGGAGTTCGTGATCGGCATGATGCCGGGGACGATCGGGATGTCGACGTCGGCCTTGCGCGCTTCGTCGACGAAGCGATGGTAGGCATCGGCGTTGAAGAACATCTGTGTCAGCGCGGAGCTGGCCCCGGCCTTGACCTTGGCGACAAAGGCCTGCAGGTCGGCTGCGGGCGAGCGGGCCTGCGGGTGCGTCTCGGGATAGGCCGCCACTTCGATGTGGAAGTGCTCGCCGGTTTCGGAGCGGATGAAGGCGACGAGGTCGCTGGCGTAGCGGAACTCGTTCGAGACGCTGCCGCCATAGCCGCTCGGCAGATCGCCGCGCAGCGCGACGAGGCGCCGGATGCCCGCAGCCTTGAATTGCGCGAGGCTGTCGCGGATGGAGGCGCGGCTGGCCCCGATGCAGGAGAAGTGCGGTGCCGCGTCGACGCCTTCCGAGAGGATCGCCTGCACCGTCTCCAGCGTGCCCTGCTGTGTGGAGCCGCCGGCGCCGTAGGTCACCGAGCAGAACTGCGGCTGCAGTGCATAGAGCTGCTGCCGGGCCGCGGCCAGCTTGGCGGCGCCGTCGGGCGTCTTGGGCGGAAAGAACTCCAGGCTCAGCGGGAGCCTGGCGGGGGCAGAAGTCATGAGGTTGCTCCGTCGTGGGCGCTGGCCCACACAAAGAATTCGCGGTTGCCGTCGCCGCCGGTGATGCTGCTGGGAAAGTAGTCGCGCACCCGCAGGCCGCGCGTGCTGCAGGCTTCGCGCAGGCGGCTTTCCACCTGTGCGAGTGCTGCGTCGTCCTTCACCAGGCCGCCCTTGCCGATCGCATCCGGCTGCAGCTCGAACTGCGGCTTCACCAGCATCAGCAGGTCACCCCGGCGCGCGAGCAGCGGGACCAGTGCAGGCAGCACCAGCGTCAGCGAGATGAACGACAGGTCGCCGACGATCAGGTCGAAGCCCGCCTCGGGCAGGTGAGGCGCCAGGTCGTCAGGCGTGAGGTGCCTCGCATTGACGCCTTCCAGAGCCGCGACGCGAGGGTCACCGTGCAGGCGCGGATGCAGCTGGCCGTGACCGACGTCGACACCGACCACACGGGCAGCGCCGCGCTTCAGCAGCACGTCGGTGAAACCGCCGGTGCTCTGGCCGACGTCGAGCGCGATGCAGCGGTCGACCGACAGCTGCGTGTGCGCCAGCGCGGCCTCGAGCTTCAGGCCGCCCCGCGACACCCAGCGCAGCTCGGCATCGTCGGTCACCTGCAGCTCGCAGCCGGGTGGCAGATCTTCGCCGGCCTTGCGGCACACGGACCAGCCGCGCGGGCCATGCCATTGCACCGCCCCGCGCTCGATCAGCCGCTGGGCGGCCGAGCGTGTGGGGGCGATGCCCTGGCTGACCAGCAACTGGTCGGCGCGCATGGCAGGGGGCCGATCAGTAGCGGTAGGTGTCCGGCTTGTACGGGCCTTCCTTCTTGACGCCGATGTAGGCCGCTTGCGCGTCGGTCAGCACGGTGAGCTGCGCGCCCAGCTTGCTCAGCTGCAGGCGGGCGACCTTCTCGTCGAGGTGCTTGGGCAGCACGTACACCTTGCCGGGCTGGTAGGCATCGGGCTTGGTGAACAGCTCGATCTGCGCCAGCGTCTGGTTCGCGAAGCTGGACGACATCACGTAGCTCGGGTGGCCGGTGCCGCAGCCCAGGTTCACCAGGCGGCCCTTGGCCAGCAGGATGATGCGCTTGCCGTCCGGGAAGATCACATGGTCGACCTGCGGCTTGATCTCTTCCCACTGGTACTTCTCGAGCGACGCGACGTCGATCTCGTTGTCGAAGTGGCCGATGTTGCAGACGATGGCCTGGTCCTTCATCTTGGCCATGTGGTCGTGGGTGATCACGTCCTTGTTGCCGGTGGTGGTGACGAAGATGTCGGCCTTGTCGGCGGCATATTCCATCGTCACGACGCGGTAGCCTTCCATCGCGGCCTGCAGCGCGTTGATCGGGTCGATCTCGGTCACCCACACCTGGGCGCTCAGCGCGCGCAGTGCCTGGGCCGAGCCCTTGCCCACGTCGCCATAGCCGGCCACCACGGCCACCTTGCCGGCGATCATCACGTCGGTCGCGCGCTTGATGCCGTCGACCAGCGATTCGCGGCAGCCGTAGAGGTTGTCGAACTTGCTCTTCGTGACCGAGTCGTTGACGTTGATCGCGCGGAACAGCAGCGTGCCCTTGGCGCTCATCTCGTTCAGGCGGTGCACGCCGGTCGTGGTTTCCTCGGTGACACCGATGATCTTGGCGGCCTTGCGGGTGTACCAGGTCGGGTCTTCGGCGAGCTTGGCCTTGATGCTGGCGAACAGGCAGCGCTCTTCCTCGCTCTTCGGGTCGGAGATCAGCGAGGCGTCCTTCTCGGCCTTCTGGCCCAGGTGCATCAGCAGCGTGGCATCGCCGCCGTCGTCGAGGATCATGTTCGGGCCTTCGGCCTCGCTGCCCTTGGGGCCGAACTCGAAGATGCGGTGGGTGTAGTCCCAGTAGTCGGCCAGAGTTTCGCCCTTGACGGCGAACACCGGCGTGCCGGCGGCGGCGATCGCGGCGGCGGCGTGGTCCTGCGTCGAGAAGATGTTGCACGAGGCCCAGCGCACCTGCGCGCCCAGCGCTTCGAGCGTCTGGATCAGCACGGCAGTCTGGATGGTCATGTGCAGCGAGCCGGTGATGCGCGCGCCTTTCAGCGGCTGGCTCTTGGCGAATTCGTCGCGGATCGCCATCAGGCCGGGCATCTCGGTCTCGGCGATCTTGATTTCCTTGCGGCCCCAGTCGGCGAGCGACAGGTCGGCGATGACGTAATCGGTATTGGGCTTGAGAACAGCGTTCATCGGAACTCTCCTGGGATGAGGACCCGCTGTCAGCACGCATGGAGAGGTGGAACCACTCACCCACGAGCACGTCTGCGGGTGAGCGCCGTTGCAAAGTGAAGATTTCCGAGCCTGGGGCACAGAGGATGTGCCTTGCAACGCTCCTCGGAAAGAACAGGCATTGTACCGGCGCGGGCCGTCCGGGCGCGGCGGCCGGTGTGCAAGACTTTGCGCATGCCTTCCGAAATCTCGCGGCCGCGGCCGCTGCACGAGTTGCCGCCGCGCCAAGCCACGGGCATCTGCGGCGTTTTCACCGACATCGACGACACGCTGACCACCGATGGATGCATCACCGGCGAGGCGCTGGGGGCCTTGCGGCAGTTGTCGGACGCCGGCATCCCGGTGGTCGCGATCACCGGGCGGCCGATGGGGTGGAGCGAGCCGTTCGCCCAGACTTGGCCGGTGGCGGCCATCGTCGCCGAGAACGGCGCGGTGGCGCTGTTCCGCGGCGCCGGCGGGCTCCAGATCGAGTACGAGCAGGACGCGGCGACGCGGGCGGGCAATGCGCAGCGCCTCAAGGCGGTCGCCGAGCGCTTGCTGCGGGAGATCCCTGGCGTGCAGCTGGCGCGCGACAGCGCCGGCCGTGTGACCGACATCGCCGTCGACCACAGCGAGTTCACCAACCTCCCGCCCGAGCGCATCCGGCAGGTGCTGGCATTGATGCGCGACGAGGGCATGGAGGCCTCGGTCAGCTCCATCCACGTCAACGGTTGGTTCGGCTCGCATACCAAGCTCAGCGGCGCGCACTGGATCGTGCGGCGCCTGTTCGGGCGGGAGCTGGCGGCCGAGGCCGCGCAGTGGGCGTATGTCGGCGATTCGACCAACGACCAACTGATGTTCGGCCATTTCCCGGTCAGCGTGGGAGTGGCGAACCTGCTGCGTTTCGCCGATGAGCTGACGGTATGGCCGGCCTACATCACGCGCGGAGAGCGCGGCGCCGGTTTTGCCGAGGTGGCGCAGTTGCTGCTGGCCGCGCGCGCCACACAAAGCAACAAAGGCCCCGCGGGGCCTTTGTGAGTGCTGTTTTCCCGAGGGATCAGGAAGACTTGCGGCGACGGGCGACGAAGCCCAGGGCCGCCAGGCCGGCGAGCATCAGCGCGTAGGTCTCGGGTTCCGGCACCGGGGTGGGGTTGCCGGCATCGTTGATGTTGAACCAGATCGACTTGTGGTCGACGACGCCCGACACACCGTTGTGCAGCGAGCTCTCGAGCACGAAGCCGTTGTTGACGCCGTCGCCGAAGCCCACGGCCGCCGGATGGCCGCCGAAGCCGTTGGCGCCATTGCTGGCGTCGCCGGTTTCCCACTGCATCGTGCCCCAGAAGAAGCCGATCTGGCCTTCGCCGGCGGGCACGCTGTAGCCCGGGCCGCGCAGCACCAGCTGGAAGGTGTCGAGCTTGTCGCTGTGGCCGTTGTAGTAGCCCACGTGGTCCCAAGTCACGATCACTTCGTTGGCGTTCGAGGTGTTCAGGTGGACCACGCCGCTGGCGGCGCCGCGGGTGTCGACATCGGCGAAGAACGGGGCGATCACCGGCTGGGTGGCGCCTTGCGGGCCTTCCGGCGTGTAGGCGGCCAAGCCGCCGTTGAAGGTGATGTTGCCGTTGTTGTTGATGTAGAACTGGTTGTAGTCGTGGCCGAAGAAGTTGTTCAGCGTGAAGCCCAGGTTGATCGGGCCGCTGAAGCCGTCGTCATTGCGGCCGGACACATTGCCGACGTTGGCACCGTTGCCGCCACCGGTGGTCACGACGACCGCACCGAAATCGTTGGTGTAGAGATTCGGGCTGTTGACCAGCGACGCATCGGAAATCGTGGTCACGGCTGCGGCAGCGTGGCCGGCGACCAGCACTGCGGCGATGGCCAGGCCGGCCTTGGAAACGAGCTTCATTCAACCTCCAGGTGTTTTTCGGTGGTCTCGGGCGGCGGGCGCGGAACGCCCCGCCCATCCTCGACGCCGCGGCACTGTAGTGGTGCCTGCCCGGTTCAGCCAGCCCACGGATGGGGGGTGGCCTGGCGTTACCCCAACTCCGCGCCGAGAAAAGCCTCGAGCCGTGCGAGGTCGGCCTCCAGCGCGGGACGGAAGGCGCGGTCGCGCGGTGCCTTGCCGGCCACGTAGCCGAACTCTGGGGCGACGCGTCCCTGGCGGACCGAGACATTGCCCCAGCCCGGAATGCGCTCGCCCCACAGCAGTGGCAGCGCGTAGTGGCCCAGTTGCCGGCGGTGAGCGGGCGTGTAGGCCTCGAAGCGGTAGGTCCAGCCCCACAGCAGCTCGAAGCGCCGACGGTCCCAGACCAGCGGGTCGAAGGGCGCGAGCAGCCGCGCTTCCTGGTCCGGTTGCCAGCGCGAGGAGGCAGGGTTCTCGCCGGCCGGCCAGAACCAGTCGATCCCGTCCAACCGCACTGTCGGCAGGCGTTTGCGCGCGTTGGCCAGTGCGGCCTGGATCTCCGCGCGCAGATGAGGCGCGCCGTAGCCGAGCAGCCGTGCCAGGTAGGTGAGGCTGGGCGAGGGCAGTGGAGCGTACTTCTGCACCACCAGGTCGATCAGCTGCGCCGCGCGCTCGGCGCGGGCGGCCGGGCTGCCATCCACCGGCGGGTGCTCGATGGCCTCATAGACGCGGGTGCCGTTGTCGCGCCGCACCACGCGCAGCGAACCGCGGTAGTGCAGCCCATCGAGCAGCTGCGTGCTCGCATTCAGTGTGCCGCCCCAGTAACCCGGGACGCGGCCGTGGTGGGCGAACTCGGCCAGCACCTCGCGCGGGTGGGTCGGGCCGTTCGCCCGAACGAAGGCCAGCACCTCCTCGGCGCGCCGCCGCGTGGCGGCATCCCAAGGCCGCTTCGGCACGCGCGGATGCATCAGCGCGAGGTGGCGCCGCGGCAGGAACCCGTAGTTGACGAGGCAGTCTTCCTCCACCGGCAGCCGGGGATAGCGACGCTCCAGGTCGCCGGCGCGGTAGTCCTTGACGCGGTGGCGCAGCGTCAGGTCCTGCGCGCGGGCCGGGGCGCGCATCGGGTCGGCCTGCACGAAGCCGAGGCGGTCGATCGCACGCAGCAGCGTGGTGGCCTTGAACAGCGTGCGCGCGATCGCGTAGCGCCGCAGATGATCGAGCGTGATGGCGGTGGGCATGACCAATGAAAAAGGCGGCCGGTGGCCGCCTTGGTTCCGGGGTCAGCGGACTGTAGCGTTACAGGCCGGCCGCTGCACGCAGCGCCTGGGCCTTGTCGGTGCGCTCCCAGCTGAACTCGGGCTCTTCGCGGCCGAAGTGGCCGTAGGCGGCCGTCTTGCTGTAGATCGGGCGCAGCAGGTCCAGCATCTGGATGATGCCCTTGGGGCGCAGGTCGAAATACTCCTGCACCAGCTGTGCGATCTTCTCGTCGGAGATCACGCCGGTACCCTCGGTGTACACGGTCACGTTCATGGGGCGCGCCACGCCGATCGCGTAGGCGACCTGGATCTGGCACTGGCGCGCCAGGCCGGCGGCGACGATGTTCTTCGCGACATAGCGCGCGGCATAGGCGGCCGAGCGGTCGACCTTGGAAGGATCCTTGCCCGAGAACGCCCCGCCGCCGTGCGGGCAGGCGCCGCCGTAGGTGTCGACGATGATCTTGCGGCCGGTCAGGCCGCAATCGCCCTGCGGGCCGCCGATGACGAAGCGGCCGGTCGGGTTGATCAGGTACTTGGTGTCCTTCAGCCACTCCTTGGGCAGCACCGGCTTGATGATCTCCTCGATCACCGCCTCGGTGAACTCGGGCTTCATCTTCTTGCCGTCGCTCATTTCCGGGGCGTGCTGGCTGCTGAGCACCACGGTGTCGATCGAGTGCGGCTTGCCGTCGACATAGCGCATCGTGACCTGGCTCTTCGCGTCCGGGCGCAGGAAGGGCAGGCGGCCGTCCTTGCGCAGCTGCGCCTGGCGCTCGACGAGGCGGTGCGCGTAGTAGATCGGCGCGGGCATCAGCTCGGGCGTCTCGTCGCAGGCGTAGCCGAACATCAGGCCCTGGTCGCCGGCGCCGGTGTTCAGGTGGTCGTCGCTCGCGTGGTCCACGCCCTGGGCGATGTCGTTGGACTGCTTGTCGTAGCAGACCATCACCGCGCAGCCCTTGTAGTCGATGCCGTACTCGGTGTTGTCGTAGCCGATGCGCTTGATGGTGTCGCGCGCGACCTGGATGTAGTCGACGTGCGCGTTGGTCGTGATCTCGCCGGCGAGCACCACGAGGCCGGTGTTGGTCAGCGTCTCGGCGGCCACGCGGCTGCGCGGGTCCTGCTCGAAGATCGCGTCCAGGATCGCGTCGGAGATCTGGTCGGCAACCTTGTCGGGGTGGCCTTCGGAAACCGATTCGGAAGTGAAGAGGAAGTCGTTCGCCATTTTGTTCAAAGCTCCTTGAAGTGATTTGGCGCGTTGCCAACTCTGCGGAGCCCTGGCGAACGCTTTAGCAGATGTCGATGAATCGACGGGCACAATCGCTTTCGCGCTTGTGTTTGTCGCCCTGCAAGTTGTTCCGTAACTCGGCGACAATTTGGATTCTATTCGAGCCGCGCATACCATGCGCGCGCGTCCGTTTTTTGACCCTCCCGCTTTCAATGATCACCCTGTTTCGCCTGCTCGCCCGCGTGCCGATGCCGTTGATGCATCGGCTCGGTGCCATGCTGGGCTGGCTGGTCTGGTGGAGCGCGCCGGACTACCGCCGCCGCTTCAAGGCCAACGCCGAGAGCGCGGGCTTCGCGCCCGACCAATACCGTCCCGCCATCGCCGCCGCCGGCAAGATGGCTTCCGAACTGCCCTGGCTCTGGCTGCGCCCGCACGGCGAGACCGTGCTGCATCGCGTGGTGCGCTGGGAGGGCGTGGAGGCCTTCGAGGCCGCCATGCAGGCGAAGAAAGGCGTGATCCTGGTGGCACCGCACCTCGGCAGCTGGGAGATGTGCGGCCAGGCGATCGGCGAGCGCTTCCTGTCGGCCTACGGGCCGATCACCGCGCTGTTCCGGCCGGCGCGCAAGAAGTGGATGGCCGACCTGATCGCCGCCGGCTCGCGCGACCGGCCCGGCCTGCAGACGCTGCCCACCAACAACAGCGGCGTGCGCGGCCTGATCCGCACGCTGCGC
>Ga0207706_10003484_pt1 | contig 15020 bp, 11 predicted proteins | sample KBSC53metaG_FD_184318 | JGI IMG/M metagenome (GOLD analysis project Ga0207706, IMG submission 184318) | Corn rhizosphere microbial communities from Kellogg Biological Station, Michigan, USA - KBS C5-3 metaG (SPAdes) (version 2) | ecosystem: Host-associated > Plants > Roots > Rhizosphere > Soil ... | reverse complement strand
CCTTCAGCTTGTGCGAGGTGAAGCCGTACCGCTCCTTCAGCTTCAGCGCCTCGGCCACCACCTGCTCGGGCGTGCGCACCTCGCCGCAGCCGCTGCCGCAGTTTGCATAGCGATAGAACAAATAGCTCGCGAAGGGAACGCGGTCGCGCAGCGCGCCGCCGAGGATGTCGCTCACCGGCACGCCCCACTTCTGCCCCAGCACGTCCAGGCAGGCGAACTCGATGGCGGCCAGGCACTGGGTGCGGTTGTTGTACAGGCTCGCGGTCGGGTTCGCGACGAGAAAACGCAACTCCTCCAGCTTCGCCGGGTCGCGGCCCACCAGGTACGGCTTGAGCGCGTCGAAGGCCGCCGTGGCGCTCTCGCCGCCGCCGCCCATCTCGCCCAGGCCGGTCAGCCCCTCGTCGGTCTCGATCTCCACGATGGTGCGCACGAAGCGCCCCCAGTGCGCGCCGTTGGCGTGGCGCAGCGGGGCCTCGAGGGGAACGGTCACGGGCGTGGCCCGGATGTCGGTGATCTTCACGGTTCGGTGGGGTTCTCGGGCTGGTGCGGTGCGGTATGGCCCAGCGCCTCGCGCACGCCATGCAGGTGCGCCGCCATCCGTTCGGCGGCCAGCGCGGCGTCGTGCCGCTCCAGCGCGCTCAGGATGGCCAGGTGCTCGCGGTGGAAGCGCTCGCGGGCGGCGTGCGTGGCGTTCACGAAGCGCTGCTCCCGCTGGAAGACGTTCCCCAGCGCGTCGAGCAGCTCGCGCAGCACCGGATTGCCGCTGGCGCGGGCGATCTCGCGGTGGAAGGCGCGGTTGGCCTCGCTCACGGCCGCGCGGCTCTCCAGCTGCCGTCCGGCCGCGTCCAGCAGCTCGCGCATCCAGCCCAGCTGCGCGTCCGTCGCATGCCCCGCCGCCAGCTCCGCGGCCTTGACTTCGATGGACGCGCGGGCGTCCACCAGGTCCAGCAGCAGCTTGCGCGACAGATCGCCGGCGAAGGCGGGGTTGCCGATCAGGAGCGAATGGTCGTCCACCCCGGCGTACACACCCGAGCCGTGGCGGATCTCCACCATCCCCAGCGCCTCGAGCTTGCGCAGCGCCTCGCGCAGAGTGGGGTGCGCCACGCCGAAACTGCGCGCCAACGCGGCGATGCTGGGGAGCCGGTCGCCGGGCCGGTAGCCGCCGGCCTGGATCATCTGCCGCACGCGCTGGGCGAGCTCGTCGGCCAGGCTGTGCCGCGGCACCGGTTCGGGTTCCATCAGCACACGCCGGGATGATGACCAATTCACCTTATCACTTTGTGAAAATAAGACGCGGCGGTGAGGGGGTCAAGCGTTTCCTTTGTCGCGACGACAACGAACCGGTTTACCTCATCTCGATCCCAGAACCTTGGCGCATGCCCGGCCGGCCCCCCTCTCCCCGGCCCTCTTCCCCCAAAAACCGCCTGGGGGGAGAGGGTGACGCATTCGCGGCGGCGGTGCGCTCCGGTGGCCTCGTGAACTTCGCCGCGCCGGAAATCTCTCGACCGGCACAGCGCCGCGGCCGCCACACGAGAAGTCCGCGAAGGCGGGCTGCGTGCCGTTGTAGCCGCGAGTTCACTCGCATTCCGCGCGAAAATCCTCGCGTGCGCCCTTCGCCGAGCCCGGACGTCAACTCCCCGTGGCCGGCACCTTGGCACCCTCCAGCCGCGCCGGCTCCAGACGCGGCACCAGCAGGTGGATCACCCCGAGCGCCGACACGTAAGCCAGGCCGCACGCCACGAAGATGATGCCGTACCGGCTCCCGGTGGCCTGCAGCACGTAGCCGGTGGCGCGCTGGAAGAGGAAGCCGCCCATCGCCCCCGCGAAGCCGCCGATCCCCACGACGGATGCGACCGCGCGGCGCGGGAACAGGTCGCTGGCCAGGGTGAACAGGTTGGCGCTCCACCACTGGTGCGCCGCCGCGGCCACGCTCACGATCCCCACCGCCACCCACAGGCTCCCCGCCAGCGGCGCCAGCATGGTGGGCACGATCAGCAGCGCGGCCACCAGCATGGCCGTCTTCCGCCCCGCGTTCACGCTCCATCCGCGCCGGATCAGCGCGCCCGAGATCCACCCGCCGCCCACCGACCCCGCGTCGGCCACCAGGTAGATCACCACCAGCGGCGCGGCCAGCCCGCCCAGCTTCGCCCCCCAGGTCGCGTCCAGGTACTTGGGGAGCCAGAAGAGGTAGAACCACCACACCGGGTCGGTCATCCCCTTCCCCAGGAAGAACGCCCAGGTCTGGCGGTGGCGCAGCAGTTGGAGCCACGACACGGCGCCGGCGGGCTCGGCGGGGTCGCCGCGGATGTGCGCCAGTTCGGCGGGCGACACGCGGGGATGGCGCTCGGGATCGCGGTAGACGGCCAGCCACAGCGCCAGCCACGCGAACCCCAGCGCGCCGGTGGCCACGAACGCCCACCGCCACCCCCAGCGCAGCGTGATGACCGGCACCATCAGCGGCGCGGCGATGGCGCCCACGTTGCTGCCGGCGTTGAAGATGCCGGTGGCCAGCGCGCGCTCCCGCTTCGGGAACCACTCGGCGGTGGCCTTGATGGCGCCGGGGAAGTTGCCGCTCTCGCCCAGCCCCAGCGCGGCGCGCGCCAGCGAGAACCCCGCCGCGGTGCGGGCCAGCGCGTGCGAGATGGCGGCCAGGCTCCACGCAACGATCGACAGCGCGAGCCCGCGCCGCACGCCGATGCGGTCCATCATCCGCCCCACCGCCAGGAACCCCAGCCCGTAGGCGAAGGTGAACCAGGAGACGATGGCCCCGTACTGCACCTCGCTCCACCCCAGCTCGCGGGTGAGCGTGGGCGCCAGGATCCCCAGCACCTGCCGGTCCACGTAGTTGATGGTGGTGGCCGCGAAGAGCAGCGCCACGATCGTCCAGCGGAAGCCGAACCCCGGCGGCGGCGCGGGCGGCGCGCCCGGGGCATCGTTCGCTCCGGCAAGCTTCTCCTCGATCGCGCCACGGTGGACGGCGGGCCCTGCGGGTGCTGCCATCGGGTCTCCTGACACGGATCTCGTTCTCAGTGCGCCGCCACCGACCTCATCCCCACGCCGTCTCCGCCGCGGCTTCGTCCGGCGACACGTCCGCCGGCTCGCGCGAGACCGCCTCCCACAGGCCCTGCAGGTAGGCGGCGCCCAGCGCGCGATCGAACAGTCCGTAGCCCGGCCGCCCGGCCTCTCCCCAGATCCGCCGGCCGTGGTCCGGACGCATCGGGCCGGCGAAGCCCACGTCCCGCAGCGCGCGCATCACCTCCAGCATGTCCACGCTGCCGAAGCGCGACGGGTGCGGCGTCTCGTGGAAGCGCTTCTCGCCCGTCACCAGCACGTTGCGGCAGTGGGCGAAGTGGATGCGCGGGCCCACGCGGCGGATCATCTCCGGGAGGTGGTTGGACGGCAGCGCGCCGAGCGAGCCGGTGCAGAAGGTGATGCCGTTCGCGGGGCTGTCCACCAGCCGCGCCACCCGCTCCAGCGCGTCGCCGTCGGTGATGATCCGCGGCAGGCCGAAGATCGGCCACGGCGGGTCGTCGGGATGGATCGCCATGCTCACCCCCGCCTCTTCCGCGACGGGGACCACGCGTTCCAGGAAGTACGCGAGGTTCTCCCACATCCGCTCGGGGTCGGTGCGCGCGTAGGCGTAGCGCAGGCGGCCCAGTTCCACGCCGTCGTACGCCGCCGCCCAGCCGGGAAGGTCGCCGGTGCCGTGGGAAAGGTCGATCCGCGCGAGCGCCTGGCCGTCGTACGCCAGCGCCGTCGATCCGTCCGGGAGGCGCATCTCCAGCTCGGTGCGCGTCCAGTCGAACACCGGCATGAAGTTGTAGCAGAGGACGGGGATCCCCAGCTCGCCCAGGTTGCGGACGGAGTGGCAGTACGCGTCGATCAGCCGGTCGCGGCGCGCGCAGCCGAGCTTGATCTCCTCGTGCACGGGGATGCTCTCCACCACGCTGAAGCGCAGCCCCGCCGCGGCGATCCGCTCGCCCAGCCGCGCCAGCTCGTCGCGGGGCCACACCTCGCCCGGCGCCACGTCGTACAGCGCGCTCACGATCCCCTCCACGCCGGGGATCTGGCGGATGTGCTCCAGCGTGACCGGATCGTCCACCCCGAACCAGCGGAAGGTCATCTCCACGTCACGAAATCTCCCGATAAGACGACGGTTACGCGTGGTCCAAGGCGCGGTTCAGGCGCACGAGTATGTATGCGACTGAAGCCGCGGCTACAACCGCACAGACTCCGCCTGCGCGGACTTCTCGGCGTGGGCGGCCACCTTCCAGGTGCGGAAGGCTCCCTCGCCGCGGCACTCCGCCACTCCCCGTCGCGGTCCCAAGCCTCGCGCGGTTTGCGAGGCTTCCCGTGGTGGTTGCTGCGACTTCAGTCGCCGGGAGAGAGGCCTCTCCGCGGGGACTCACACCCCGCCGGACGCGCTGAATCCCCCGTCCACCGGGATCACCACGCCGGTGACGAACGACGCCGCGTCGCTCACCAGCCACTGGACGGCGCCCACCAGCTCGTCCGGCCGGCCGAAGCGGCCCATGGGCGTGTGCGCCAGGATGGTGCGCGCGCGCTCGGTGTGGGTGCCGTCGGGGTTCAGCAGTACCGCGCGGTTCTGCTCGCTCACGAAGAAGCCGGGGGCGATGGCGTTCACGCGCAGCCCGTCGCCGTAGCGCCGCGCGAGGTCGACGGCCAGCCACCGGGTGAACGCGTCGATCCCCGCCTTGGCGATGGAGTAGCCCATCACCCCGCTGATCGCCCGGATCGCCGCCATCGAGGAGAGGTTGACGATCGACCCCGCGCCCGTCTGCGCCATCGCCTCGCCGAACACCATCGACGGGACCACGCTGCCGTGCAGGTTCAGCCGCAGCGCCTCGTCGTACGCGTCCATCGTCACCTCGAACACGGGGCGCGTGTCGTTGCGGGCGCGGGCCACGTTGCCGCCCGCCGCGTTCACCAGCGCGTCGACGCGCCCCCACGCGCGCAGCAGCTCGCCGCGCGCGTCCCGGAGCTGGCGCTCGTCCAGCGCGTCGGCCACCAGCGCCATCGCCTGTCCGCCCGCCGCGCGGATCTCGTCGGTCTTCGCCTGCGCCGCGTCCATGCGGCGGCCGAGGATGGCCACGCGCGCGCCCGCGGCCGCCAGCCCGGCCGCGATGGTGCCGCCCAGCACGCCGTATCCCCCCGTCACCACCACCACCCGGCCATCCAGGCCGAACGCGCTCGTCGTCATCGGCTTTCACCGCGAGTTCCGACCAGATGCGGACCGCCCGGCCGTGCATCCAGATCGGGCAACGATTGAACAAATGATAAGATGATCCATACGGTCACGACGGACGCGCGTCAACCCCGTTGCGAGGTGGGTAGAGCCAGGTCGTTGCGCAGCATCATCAGCTTGTGCTCTTGACGTTTTGTCCGACTATTGATGCCGATCGCGTGGCCGGCATCGATCTTCACCGCGATCCGCGGCGGGCGGCTTCGTGACTGCGCCCAACGGAGTTGCGGAGTTGGGCGAAAGCCGGCCCTCCCGCGCCGCACTCCTCATCTCACATCGCCGGAGCCCACATGACGTACTTTCCCGATGGCGTGCCCTACACCTACGGCAAGGACAGCGTACCCGCCGAATGGTTCCGCGAGAATCTGCTCGATCCCTTTGGCGGAAAGCTGGTCTGCGCCGGGTGGCTCGACGCCAAGTATCCCGTGCGGACCGGCGAGCCGCCACCCCGATTCGTCGAGAAGCTCGCATGGCTCTGCGTGAACGACCTTCACGCAGGGATGCGCGGGTTCCACTCCTGCAACCTGTGCCCGCCGGGGAGCTCCTGGGTCAACGTGCTGCGGGACGGCAGGAAGCATCTGCTGGGCACGGCCGAGATCCGCGTGCGCACGCCCCACTTCACCTACGCGGCGCCCAACCTGGTTCTCCACTACGTGGTGGATCACCACTACCTGCCGCCCGACGACTTCGTGGAGGGCGTGCTCGCCGCTCCCGAATCCAACCGGCTGGACGACTGGTCGTTCTTTCGCGGGCCGTACTGGTAACGGGCAAGACACACGGTTACGGCCGCACCTCCAGCATCCGCCCGGCGCGGATGTCGGCACTCGACGCGCCGATCTGCACGTTCACGCGGCCGGGCTCCAGCACCCACGCGTGGCGCTGCACGTCCCAGTAGCGCAAATCGTTCGCGGCCAGCGGGATCCGCACCGTGCGCGTCTCGCCCGGCCGGATGTTTGCGCGCGCGAAGCCCTTCAACTCGCGCACCGGCCGATCGACACGCGAGCCGGGGTACCGCACGTACAGCTGCACCACCTCGTCGCCGGCGCGGGCGCCGGTGTTGGTCACGTCCACGCTCACCGTCACCGTGTCGCCGAACCCGATCGACGCGGCGCTCGTCCGCGGGTTGGCGTAGCGGAAGGTGGTGTAGCTGAGCCCGTGGCCGAACGGGTACAGCGGCTGCCCGCCGAAGAAGCGGTACGTCCGCCCGCGCATGTCGTAGCTCTCGAACGGCGGCAGGTCGTCTACGCTCCGGTAGAAGGTGACCGGCAGCCGCCCCGCGGGGTTGTAGCCGCCGAACAGCACGTCCGCGATCGCGGTGCCCGCCGCCTGGCCGGGGTACCACGCCTCCAGGATGGCGGGGACGTGCTCCTGCGCCCAGTTCACCGCCAGCGCGCTCCCGTTCAGCAGCACCAGGACGGCCGGCTTCCCCGTCGCCACCACCTGTTCCAGCAGGTGCTGCTGTGTTGCCGGAAGGTCCAGCGTGGTCCGGTCGCCGCCGCGGAAGCCGGGGACCTCCACCCGCATCTCCTCGCCCTCCAGCCGCGGGCTGAGCCCCAGGAACATCACCACCGCGTCCGCCTGCCACGCCGCGTCCAGCGCCTCCGCCTCCAGGTCCGCGTGCGGCGCGCTCCACAGCAGCTGCACCTGCGCGTCGCCGTACGATTCGTGGGCATCCACGCGAACGCGGTACCTCTTCCCCGCCTCCATCCGCATCGCGGGGACGGCCGCCACGCGCGGGTCGCCCAGCTCGTCGCGGTAGTTGTACCGCGAGCGCGCCACCAGGCTGTCGTCCACGAACAGCTCCCAGCGCGTGGTGCTGATCATCGCCAGCGTGTAGACACCCGTGCGCGGCGGCGCGACCGTTCCCGTCCAGCGCACGCCGAAGTCGTCCGCGTCCAGCTCCGGGCGCGGCGCCGCGTCGTGCCAGTCGGCGTCGATCACGCTGTCCGTGGACGTGAACGCCGGCGCTCCTTCCATCTCCCGCCCGCGGTAGACCTCCCTCCGCAGCCCGGGCCGCCCGGCCGTGGACCGGAAGGCGGAGGCGGGGATCACGTCGAAGGTCGGCAGCCCCTGGGCCAGCTCGGCGCCGCGGGCGAAGAGGACGCGCGTCCGCGGGCTGACGGCGCGGCGGATGCCCGTCAGCGGCGTGACCGTCTCGCCCGGCACGCCGTTGTAGTTGCCCAGCAGCATCAGCCACTGGTCGGCATTGGGCCCGATCACCGCCAGCGTCCCCAGGTCGCGCCGCAGCGGCAGGACGCCGCCCTGGTTCTTCAGCAGCACCATCGACTGCCGCGCCACCTCGCGCGCCAGCGCCCGGTGCGAAGGTTGATCGACGACGGAGTACGGGATGCGGGCGAAGGGGACGCGGCCGGGCGGGTCGAACATCCCCAGCCGCATGCGGGCGGTGAACAGGCGCTTCACCGCCGTGTCCACCTGCGCCTCGGTCACCAACCCCTGCCGCACGGCTTCGACAAGATGCGGATAGACGCGGCTGCCGCAGTCGGTGTCCGTCCCGGCGCGCAGCGCGATCGCGGCGGCCTGGGCGGGCGTCCCCACCAGCTTGTGGTTCAGGTAGATGTCGTCCAGCGCCCAGCAGTCGCTGGTGATGAAGCCGGAAAAGCCCCACTCACCGCGCAAGATGCCGCGCAGCAGCGGTTCGCTGCCGCACGCCGCGGCGCCCTGCAGCCGGTTGTACGCGCACATCAGGGAGTACGCGCCGCCGTCGCGGATCGCCCGGTCGAACTGCGGCAGGTACGTCTCGCGCAGGTCGCGCTCGCTGACCCGCGCGTCGAACACGTGGCGCTCGGGCTCGGGCCCGCTGTGCACGGCGAAGTGCTTCACCGTCGCCACGGTCTTCAGGTAGCGCGGATCGTCCCCCTGCAACCCGCGGACGAAGGAGACCGCCAGGCGCCCGGTGAGGTACGGGTCCTCGCCGTACGTCTCCTGCCCGCGCCCCCAGCGCGGGTCGCGGAAGAGGTTGATGTTGGGGGAAAAGAGTGTGAGCCCCTGGTAGCGCAGGTGGCTGCCGCGGCGGAGGTATTCGTGGTGCTTGGCGCGCGCCTCGGTGCTGATCACCGCGGCCATCTGGTGGATCAGCGAATCGTTCCACGTGGCCGCCAGCCCGATCGCCTGCGGAAAGACGGTGGCGAGGCCGGAGCGCGCGACACCGTGCAGCGCCTCGTTCCACCAGTTGTACTCGGGCACCCCCAGCCGGGGGATGGCGGGCGCCTGGTCGGTCATCTGCAGCGCCTTCTCCTCCAGCGTCATCCGCCCGACGAGATCATCCACCCGCCGCTCGATGGGAAGGTCGGGATTCAAATAGTCGGGCGTCTGCGATGGTTGCGGCTGCTGCGCGGCTAACGACCCCGCGCCGAGTGCCGCCGCGGCGATGGACGCCAGCACCGCGCACCAGACCCGCACGAACCGCTGATTATGCATCAACTGCTCCCGTAACTGTCCTGAGGAAGAGCGGCGTGTGTAGTTCGCAGCCGCCGTAGTATCTTCCATCAGATTGAACAAATGACATTATGATAGAGATCGACACTCGTGTCCAGAGTGATTCCGGCAACGAATAGGCAGAGACGGTCGTAGCTGTCGAGTTTGTTGAGGATGGCCATCGCATTCCTTGCCTTCGGTCGTGAGAAAACAGAACCATATCAACCGGATACCTGCCACACCTCCCGCGAGTACCCCCGCTCTCCCTCAGGAGCCCCCCATGACTCCCATGGTTCCCGTTCAGTCTCCAACAAGGCGCGAAAGCGCTCTCCTGGATCTCTCCATGGTCGGTTCCACGCTGCAGCAGGTGCTGAAAGCCATTGCACTCGTCGGCGCCGCGGTCGCGGGTCTCGCGGCGATCCTGGGGACATTCGGATTCCTCAGCTACACGACGGCGGACAACCGCCTCGGTGTCGACGTTGGTCTGCGCGTGCCGCTCGAGTACATCAGCGAGGGGGGACTGTTCGTGGCCCACACGGGCTACAACGCCCTCGCACGGAACGCGCTCACCGCTCCGCTCACGGTTCCGCCCGGCGCTTCGTACACGCTGCACTGGACCGCTTACGTGGCAGTCGCCGTCGCGCTGCTCTGCTTCCTCGCGATTTTCGTGAGCTACCGTCTGCGGTCCAGGCACAGGACGCTCGTCCTGTGGCTCAGGAGAATTGCTGGGATCCTGATTCTGGCCGTGGAACTCCTGACCGTATACCGCCTCGAGGAACCGGTGGGATGGGGCCGCTTCTTGGTTAGCGGCATTCCCGATAGCCCCATGTTCAGGGCCCTGATTACCGGCCGCGATCTCGACCTCGACATCTACTACGGCACGGCCGCCGCCTGCTTCCTGATCACGTCCGTCACGCTGCTGTACTGGCTGGCAAAGGCCCGCCAGGAATCCGCATCACGCTTTTTAGCAGGGATCCGTGGAATCGGGCTGTTCGGCTTGGTGGCAATGCTATGGGGACTTCCCCTGGCCTCGGGGGCGCTCAAACCGACGTTATTCCCGGTTGTCCATGACTTCCGGTTCAAGGACGGACAGGGACGAGTCGGCGACCAAAAATCACAGTTCTTTCTGATCCTGCAAAGGGAAAAGCTGGTGGTGCTGTACGATCGAATGACGTACCGAGTCTACTATCTGCGCGGGGACGTGGTCGAATGGCTGGTGGTTGGCCAGGAGCAGAACGTTCTGGCCGGCCGGCGCGTCTCCACGGATGCCGCCCGCGAAGACCTCAAGCTGCTACGCGCGGGGCTCGAAGCATACCGCCGCGACAACGGCACATATCCGTCGAACGAGCTCGGGCTGAGAGCATTGGTGGTTTCCTCGCCGGAGCGGCCTTCGGGACCAAACTGGCGCGGCCCGTACGTACCCCGGGAACAACTCGCTCTCGATCCGCCGACCGGAACTCCAGTCGACCCGTGGAGTCGCCCCTATTTCTACAAACTTCGAGCCCGCCAGGGACGGCCCGGATACGAGCTGCGGTCCATGGGACGTGACGGCCGCACCGGCAAGCGGTGGGCACGCGACGACATCCTTCCGGTTTCGAATTGATGCCGTCGCACCGGCCCCGCCGGTCACTCCCACCGCCCGCGCATGCTCACCCGCTGGCCGGCGACGCCAGCACCGCCTCGATCGCCCGCAGCTCGTCCTCCGCCAGCTCCAGGCGGTCGATGGCGGCGACGTTGGCCTCGAGCTGCTCCACGCGGCTGGCGCCGATCAGGGCGCTGGTCACCGCCGGCTGCCGCAGCACCCAGGCGAGCGCGAGTTGCGCCAGGCTCTGCCCGCGCGCCCCCGCGATCGCGTTCAGCCGCCGCACCTGGCCGATCCGCTCCTCCGTCACCTGCTCGCGCTGCAGGAACCCGGTCGGCCGCGCGGCACGCGAATCATCCGGGATCCCGCCGAGGTAGCGGTCGGTCAGCAGCCCCTGCGCGAGCGGGGAGAAGACGATCGCGCCGATCCCCTCCTCCGTGAGCACGTCGAACAGGCCCTGCTCGGGCGTGCGCTCGAACATGCTGTACTTGGGCTGATGCAGAACGAACGGGGTGCGGCTCTCGCGCAGGATGCGGGCGGCTTCCCTCGTCTGCTCGGGGCCGTAGTTCGATACCGCCGCGTAGAGCGCCTTCCCCTGCCGCACCGCCTGCTCCAGCGCGCCCATCGATTCCTCGATCGGCGTCTCCGGGTCCATCCGGTGGTGGTAGAAGACGTCCACGTAGTCGATCCCCATCCGGGCAAGGCTCTGGTCCAGACTGGCGAGGAGGTACTTGCGGCTGCCGCCGTCGCCGTACGGGCCGGGCCACATCCGGTAGCCCGCCTTGGTGCTGATCACCAGCTCGTCGCGGTGGGCGGCCAGGTCGCGCCTCAGGATGCGGCCGAACGTCTCCTCGGCCGAGCCCGGGGCGGGACCGTAGTTGTTGGCCAGGTCGAAGTGCGTGACGCCCAGGTCGAAGGCGCGCAGCACCATCGCGCGCGCGTTCTCGTGCGGGTCCACGCTCCCGAAGTTGTGCCACAGCCCGAGCGAGATGGCCGGCAGCTTCAGCCCGCCGCGCCCGCAGCGGCGGTACGGCATCCGGTCGTAGCGTTCCGTCATCGCGGTGCGGGGGTGCGGAGGTGCGGGGGTGCGGAAGGAGAGGTGGCGGCGGCCGTCGCCCAGGCGCCGTCCAGCGTGAAGCTCGCCTTCAGCCCGCCCACCATCACGTCGAACACGCCCGGCTCCAGCACCGGCCGCCCGTCCCGGCCGACGTAGGTCAGGTCGTCCGCGGTGAGGGTGAAGGTGAGCGCGCGCGACTCGCCGGGCTTGAGGGTGACGCGCTGGAAGCCGCGCAGGCGCCGGACCGCGGGGGTGAGCGAGGCGAAGCGCTGGTGCGTGTACAGCAGCACCACTTCCGTCCCCTCGCGCTGGCCGGTGTTGCGGACGGTCACGGTGACGGGGAGGGTGCCGCCGGGATGCAGCGTGGGCGCGCCGGTCCGGAGGTCCGCGTAGGCGAAGGTCGTGTAGCTGAGACCGGTGCCGAACTCCCACCGCGGCTTGAACGCGCTGGCGGCGTCCGGCCCCAGCTCGTCGGACAGCTTGTGGTCGTAGGGGACGAGCTGGTTCACCGAGTTCGGGTAGGTGAACGGCAGCTTCCCGCTGGGGTTGACCTCGCCGAACAGCACCTCGGCCAGCGCGTCGCCGCCCTGCATCCCCGGCCAGTACGCCATCACGACCCCCCGCGCCCGGTCCGCGATGCGGGAGATGACGCGCGGGCGGCCTTCGACCAGCACGAGGACCACCGGCGTCCCCGTCGCCTGGATCGCCTCGACCAGGCGGAGTTGCGGCTCGGGAAGCGACAGGTCGTCGATGTTCCCCGGCGTTTCGGCGTACGCGTCCTCGCCGATGGCGACCACGGCCACGTCGGCGTCGCGCGCGGCGCGGGCGGCGGCCGTCGCGTCCATGGTGTCGGTGAACGCGCTGCCGGGGACGTAGCGAACGTCGCGGGCTCGTTTGAGCATCGCCTCCAGCAGCGTGCGCGGACCGTCGGGATAGAGCGAAGGGTCGGCGCCCTGCCAGGTGTAGGTCCATCCCCCGTTCAGCGCGGTCAGGCTGTGCGCCGCGGGGCCGGTGAGCAGGATGCGGGCGTTCGTCCGCAGCGGAAGGATGCCGCCGTCGTTCTTGAGCAGGGTGATGGCCTCGCGCGCGGCCTGCCGGCTGACGGCGGCGGACGCTTCGCCGCCGACGCGGCTCGCGGCTGCGTCGTCCGGGAACGGGTGGTCGAACAGGCCCAGCTCGGCCTTCAGCATCAGGATGCGACGCACGGACCGGTCGATGCGGCTCTCGGGGATCGTCCCTTCGCGGACCAGGGCGATCAGGTCGTCCTGGAACTGGTACTCGTACGGCGTCATGCTCATGTCGATCCCCGCCTGCACCGCCATCCGCACCGCGTCCTTCACCGTGGGCGCCACGTGATGGCGGGTGTTCAGGTAGATGATGTCGCTCCAGTCCGACACGATCACTCCGTCGAAGCCCAGCTCGCCGCGCAGCACGTCGGTGAGCCAGTAGCGGCTGGCGTGCAGCGGCTCGCCGTCGATCTCGCCGCTGTTCACCATCACCGTCCGCGCGCCGGCTCGGACGGCGGCGGCGAAGGTGGGCAGGTAGCTCTCGCGCACCTCGCGCACGGTCATGTACGCCGGGGTACGGTCGTGGCCCGAGCGGGGATTCGAGTAGCCCAGGTAGTGCTTCATCGTCGCCGCCACCCGTCCGCCGCTCTGCATCCCCGCCACCTGCCGCGCGCCGAAGAGCGACGCCAGCCACGGGTCTTCGCCGAACGTCTCGTAGAAGCGCGGCCACAGCGGCTGGCGGCCGACGTCCAGCACGGGGGCGAAGTTCCAGGCGAGACCCGAAGCGTACGCCTCGCCACCGGTGATCTCGCCGGCGCGGCGGGCGAGCGCGGTGTCGAAGGTGGCCGCCAGCGCGATGTTCTGCGGGAAGATGGTGCCGCCGCGCAGGTAGCTGGCCCCGTGCACGAAGTCGATCCCGTACAGGATCGGGATCCCCAGCCGCGTCTCGCGCATGGCCATCTGCTGGATCTGGCGGATGGCGGCGTGCCAGCCTTCCACCGTCAGCGCGGCCTGCTCGACGTTGAGGATGGAGCCGATGTGCCGGTGGACGATCCCCTCGCGCAGCTTGGCGGTGTCGAGCCGGATGCTGTCGCGGTGCGGCGTGTCGCGCGTGGTGAACACGCCCACCGTGAGCTGCGTCATCTGCCCCACCTTCTCCTCCAGCGTCATCCGCGCAAGCAGCGAATCCACGCGGGCGCGGCGGGCGGCCGTGAGGGCGGGCGTCTGCGCGCGCGCCGGCGCGGCGACGGCCGTGAGGGCGACCACGAGGGCGGCGGCGAGCTTACGGGCGTGTTTCATGTCCCTGTGCGTCTGGCGATGTCGATCACCCCGATCCTGCGCGATTTCCGCGGCCTCCACCAGCCGGGCGAATGAATTCGCGGCAACCACGGCACGAAGTCCGCCTTCGCGGACTGCTCGTCGGCACCGGCGCGCGTTGCTCGATTGCTCGATCGGTCATCACGCCCGATTCTGTTCCGCGCTCAAACCCCAACGACGCATCCCGAGGCTGAGGGCGACCACACGCAAACCGCGTCCCCACAATCCGTTGCAGGCCGAAGGACCTCTCCACTCCCCACGACATACCGTCGCGCTCGCACCGGCCGCCGGTTTCGCTGTCGCGCGCCGCGGATAGATCCGACGCGGCGAAGCGCACGAAGTCTGCCGGAACTTGGAAACTCGGATAAGAGGACGCGGGTGACTCACGGCCTCGGCCATCCTCTCCCGCGGGTCCTTCGCACCGTAGATTATCCCGCGGCCATGCTCCATCCCTCGAGCGACGGCCCGCCCAGGACATGGGCGTTCGCAGCCCGCCACCCTCTTCCGACATCATCCCTTGTTCACTTCACCCAGGCCGGTCATCGCGATGGTCCACGTCGGCGCGCTACCGGGAACGCCGGCGAGCCGCGAGACGCTGCGCGAACTGGAGGCGCGGGCGGTGGCGGAGTGCGCCATCTACCGCGAGGCGGGGGTGCACGGCGTGGCGCTGGAGAACATGCACGACGTGCCCTACCTGCGCGGCGGCGTGGGCCCGGAGATCACGGCGGCGATGACGGTGCTGGCGCGGGCGGTGAAGGAGGCCAGCGGGCTTCCGTGCGGCATCCAGATCCTGGCCGGCGCGAACCACGAGGCGCTGGCCGTGGCGCACGCCGCCGGGCTCGACTTCGTGCGCGTGGAGGGGTTCGCGTACGCGCACGTGGCGGACGAGGGGATCATCGAGTCGTCCGCGGCGCCGCTGCTGCGCTTTCGCCGCCACATCGGGGCCGAGCGGGTGCAGGTGTGGGCGGACGTGAAGAAGAAGCACGCCTCGCACGCCCTCACCGCCGACGTGGGCATCGGCGAGACCGCCGGGGCGGCGGAGTTCATGCGCGCCGACGCCGTGATCGTCACCGGCTCCGCCACGGGCGAGCGCCCGAGCCGGCACGACATCGACGAGGTACGCGAACGCTGCCGGCTGCCGCTCTACCTCGGCTCCGGGATCACGCGGGAGAACCTCCCGGAGTACTACGCCGGCGCGGACGGTTTCATCGTCGGCTCGGCGTTCAAGGTGGACGGCCGGTGGCACCAGGCCGTGGACCCGCGTCGCGTGGAGCGGTTCATGGCGGCGCACGCGCGGTGCGGGGGATGAGGGGACAGGGGATGAGGGGACAGGGGACAGGGGACAGGGGACAGGGGACA